>Ga0114993_10000823_pt1 | contig 36031 bp, 32 predicted proteins | sample ArcticOcean_MG_C_FD_87042 | JGI IMG/M metagenome (GOLD analysis project Ga0114993, IMG submission 87042) | Marine microbial communities from western Arctic Ocean - ArcticOcean_MG_CB2_150 | ecosystem: Environmental > Aquatic > Marine > Oceanic | place: Arctic Ocean: Canada Basin | collected...
AGCAGATAATCGATGCACAACACCCTCTCCCCGAATTGTTGGTACCTGACTTTCGCATCAGAAAAGTACCAACAAAAGTACCAACAAATTGTTGGTATCTCTATGGATCTGGTTGGAAACCATTGGAGACAGTATAACAGTAAAAGTCTATATTTTTTAGTAATTTAGGGACGCTTTTGGACTTCTTTAAACTAAGAAATGGCGGAAGAGGTAGGAGTCGAACCCACCAGCCGCCTTATCAGCAGCTCAACGGCTTTGAAGGCCGCACACCCCACCGGGGGCGACGCTCTTCCATTAATCATCCTATCAGATAAATCTAGCTATTCAATCTTAGTTCAGCACCCAAGCACCACTATCGGAGCTTTTATAACCTAAAGTTTGATATACAGAATCGATTAAGGTCTGTCCTCGTGGATTCATAAGGATACCGGTTCCCATACGATTCATAGCGTAGCCGAAGCTCACTTTACATTCAGGATCTGCAAATCCAACCGAGCCTCCAGCACCAACATGCCCAAATGCAGCGTCACCTATAATGAGACTTGAATTCACAGCATCTGCTCGCCTTCTGTTGTCTGTGCTTTTCATGAAACCTAACCCAAACCGTGTGGCTATCAACAGCGTCGCATCTTCATGAGATGCAGTGCTGGTTCGCGCCATCCTAGCTACAGTATCGTTACTGACTAGACGCTTACCATCAGCTAATCCACCACAGGCTAGCGGTTCATACAGTGCGGCAAGTCCTTGAGCATTAGTAATTCCGTTTGCTGAACCTATTTCAGCCTGATGGCAAGCTGACTCGTTGGGGTTCATTAAGGGGAAATCTCTCATGAACAAATGAGTGGGCGTCTCTCCGACAACAAGCGCTTCCTGCACAAATCGCGTTTCCATCCAAGCTTCATCTGGCTCAGCGGCTATCATTGGAGATATCCGATTAGAAACATTTTCCGGGGCCCCTATCCAAAAATCAACGCCAAGAAACTGTGCGATCTCCCGATCAAAAAACTTACCCATTCTTTGTTTTGCAGCACGATGAACAATTTCTCCAACTGTCCATGCCATCGTCAATGCGTGATAACCTGACCTTGTTCCGGGTACCCAGAAGGCCTCCTCCTCCTCAATTTTTTTCACCATATAGTCGTAATCGTAAAAGGCACCTTCTTTGAGAGAGCTGCGAATATGCGGTACACCTAAGCTATGATCTAATGCCATCTTCACCGTAGCAGTTTCTTTACCACCAGCTCCAAATTCAGGCCAGTAGTCAGTCACTAAGGCATCCAGATCCAGATCCCCTCTGTCAGCCAAAATATGCGCACATAATGACATAGCCCCCTTTGTTGCAGAAAAAACTGTGCATACCGTATCTTTTTCCCAGGCTTTACCATCACGCGCCATTCGCCCTCCCCACAACTCAGCAATAGTCCGCCCTTCAATGGCTAGAGTACAGCTTGCCCCGACCTCGTCTCGCAAAGTGAAATTTTCTATGAACACGTCAGCCAAATCAGAAAAATGCTCGTCGACTACTCCGTGCACCTCCCCAGCCTTAGTTTCTATGTCTATCTTTTTCATATCCCCATCCTTATCTATTTTATTTTCCTATTATCTTTCTAGCCTCGTTATCTCGATAAGTGAATTTTATCCGATCAAAATATTCTAAGATATCAACAACAGCATTCCGACCAATACCGGAACGGTTCCTATAGTCTGCTACGGAAAATTTTCCACCTACACTGTCGGCGACGATAGCCTGAGCAATCTCTTTCAACTGCGCAACCGAACTTGGAGGCAAGTATCTCTTCTTACTTATTTGTTCAAGGAAACCTTCTCGTGTACTGCGCATCAGAAAAGCTTCTAATATTTTTATATCGACTTTTAATAGCGTGTGCAGATCATGCAAAACAGGAACCTTGAAGTCTGGCGCAGAGAGTAAAGGCTCGAGCCTCTTCCATAGTTTCTCGTCTGCCTCAGATCTTTTGGCCTTGAAACTGGGCATTCGCACTGCCCCATTAACACGCTCAATAACACCCTTAGATATCAAACTATCGACGATAGCCTTAAGCAAACGTGGAGCTATTCTTTCATCCATCTGTCGACTGATAACTGATTCAGACAAACTCGCGTGGTCGGACTCTTTCTTGTGGATTGACTTAACAGCGCTAACAACTTTTTCCTGCAACTCATGCCATCGTTTCTTATCGAAGCCAAGATCATTCAACTCACCAACAACCAATAGATTTTCAGTTTTTACCTGTAGATCTGAAAACTCTGCAATTGTTAGATTAGAATTTTGGCCGAAAGCTTTAAGGTCTAAACCTACAGGCGACAGACTCAACAACTGTGCGAAAGAGTCCACAATAGAGCGCTGATTTAACGCATCAAGATAGAGGCCTCGACTAGTGGTAAAGCGACTCTTATAGATAGGAGGAGAAACATCTACTATGTATCCTCCCGCTAATGTTTCTCGCGCACTTTGATCTCTTAAAATTACTCCATCACCCTTGACAGTATGAACTGGGTTATCAAGTATCAAATGCCCATACGCTGATTCTCCTGGAGCTATCGACTTGCCATTGATAACGATCAAGCGACCTGTAACATCTCCTGCTCCGATATGAACATGAACAGGGATACGACTCATTACAGGTCTCAGGCTAGTCTCTAACACTCTTATTCGAATATCTAACCTAGTCGCGGTGATCGCAGTCAAGGGACTGACTATCCAATCTCCTCGATGTATAAGAGAAATTGATTTCTTCGCACCGACGACGTTGAGTGCTGCACGCTGACCAGGACCTGCCGAGTCTGCCTGTGCATTTTGTGCATGCAATGATCGCACGCGCAATTCGCTCCCGAAAGGAACATGACAAAGTTCATCATCTACCGATACGGTTCCTGAAAAAACAGTACCTGTGACAATCCGGCCTGCGCCCTTTAAAAGGAAACTACGATCGACTGCTAGCCTAAAGTTTCCATTTTCCGGTCTCTGAGGCAAACCATCAACCATAGCAACCAAGTGTGACCTAAGGGTATCTATGCCAATATTTTCGGTCGCCGAAACCGGGATGATGGGGACGTGAGACAAACTCGTTGCCTCAAAAAGGTTACTGCATTGTTGTCGAACCTCGGTTAATCGCTCTTCACTGACTCTATCTATCTTAGTTAAAGCAACTACGCCATGAACTACGCCTAACAATTCTAAAATTGCCAAATGCTCTGCCGATTGAAGCATCGGTCCATCGTCCGCGGCAATAATGAATAAAACGGCATCAATACCTACCGCACCCGCAATCATTGTCCGGATAAAACGTTCGTGTCCTGGCACATCAATGAAACCTGTTAGCTCTCCATTGCCTAGATCGTGGTATGCAAAACCCAAATCAATAGTCAACCCACGCTTTCGTTCCTCAGGAAGACGATCTGTTTCTACGCCAGTGAGTGCTTTAATGAGACTGGTTTTACCATGATCAATGTGGCCAGCTGTTGCAATAATCATTGCTCAAAGCTTAAACTTCAACTGCGTAATCTGACTAACAAATCGTTTCTCATCCTGTTCTTCAAGACAACGTATGTCTAAGAAAAATGCGTCTTCATGAATACGACCGACTACTGGAATAGGTAAGCCTCTGAAGGCTGTAGCAAGGAGCCCTAGCTTCTTTCCACTTGAACGGGATAGGCTAATTTTGACGGCACTACTTGGGAGAATATCTATCGGCATAGCACCACTTCCAATCTGGCTTTTACAATCCGACAAAGACACGACTGCATCGTCCTTGAAGTATTCTTGCAAAGGTGTCGCTATACGCTTGGCAACATTTTGAATATCTTTTTGTGGGCGCGCAAGCAACCTAAGTGATGGCAGCTTCTGTGCCAATACGTCAGGGTTTCCATAGAGTTTAAGTACCGCATTTAGAGCCGCCAAGGTAAGCTTGTCTACGCGCAACGCCCTTTTTAGGGCACTCCGTTTTATTTTTTTTATCAGCTCAGCTTTTCCCGCAATAATCCCGCATTGCGGACCTCCAAGTAGCTTGTCGCCACTAAAAGTAATCAGGTCAGCCCCTGCCTGTATGGCTTCAAAAGCGGTCTGTTCCTTGGGTAAACCATACTTGGAAAAATCTAAAAGCGTCCCACTTCCTAGATCATTGACAAAAGGCACATCGTGCAGCCTCGCAAGAGCCGACAAATCTCTATCTGCAACAGAGGCAGTGAAGCCTTGGACAACATAATTGCTAGTATGGATCTTCATGATAAGTCCTGTCTTGGGTGACATCACATCTGCGAAATCAGCGAGATGAGTACGGTTTGTTGTCCCAACCTCCACTAACTTGCTACCCGCACGCGCCATCACATCAGGTATTCGGAAAGAGCCACCAATCTCAACTAGCTCACCTCGAGAGACAGGAACTTCTTTTCGACGAGCCAAAGTGTTTAAAACAAGAAGTACGGCAGCAGCATTATTATTAACGACCGTAGCCGCTTCTGCCCCTGTCAGCCGAGTTAACCAGGTCTCAACCAACTCGTCGCGATCACCACGCTTACCGCTGGTTAAATTAAATTCTACGTTACTGGCGCCGGACATGACCGCCATGACCTCATCGATAGCTTCTTGAGGAAGTGGCGCACGTCCCAGATTGGTATGTAAAACAGTTCCAGTGAGATTGAATACTGGACGAAGCAAGGAACGGTGTAACTCCTCCAGTGCACTTTCGGCTTTTCGGAGTATATGCTTTTCGTCGAAAAATGATGCGTGATCGTAAAGCTTTGCCTTGATCGATTCTCGACAATCCGCCAACTCATTGCGTAGAGTCTCTGTAACAATTTGAATCCCATATTCTGCAGCCAGAATGGCTCCATGCTCAGAGTGCAGGAGTTTATCTACCGAAGGTAAAGCTCTAAGCTTTGAAGTATTAGGTTCACCTTTCACAAGCAAAACCCCTGAGAGAAAATATCGTGTTAGCCGCCCAATGTGTTTGCTGCAGAAACGTAATCATTAATCCCCAGATCGGCACGGAAATCTTCAGTTTGACCGACAGCCATTGCTTCAATTTGAATACCTGCCGCATTCGCAACCCTATCAAGCATACTAAAGTTCGCAGCCGTTGCTGCCGCTTCAACAAGCCCACTAGGGCCAATTTTCTTGAGTACTTGTTCACGCTTTTCAGCAACAGCAATAGAGTCGTTAGCGTAAATCGCGTCCGCATATGCCAACAGGGCTTTTCCATGTTCGACCTCCGTGTCCACGGTGGGGTCAACGACTCCACCAAGATTAAAATCTTTCCCCATCGCCTGGCCACTTGCACGAAGTAGCTGGGTATGCCAGGTGGTTCAGTAAAAGCAATTATTTAATGCAGATATCCTTGCTGCGACCAGCTCCAATTGAGCCCGACTGAATTGTTCACTGCGACGAAATTCAAAATTCATGAAATCGTTCCTGCCTACGTATTGCACCCGGCCCATTTCCATGACCAAGCTCGCTTCCTGCGGCACTAGACTTAAAGCACTATAGATGTTGGCAACGAAATCAGCGTCTCCATATAAAGCAGCCGCCTCTTTGCCCCCTTTTTTACCACTAGGGAGCGTTGGTACCCATGCATGCTCAACAACCGCCGACTCAGGTCGATCTCCAGACGGTTTGCCAGGATGGGAGTTATTTAAGGCATTCATCGGCAATCCAAGTGCCCGACCGAAGGTATCAATGCCGACAGCTCTGCTCACGAGCCCAACAACTTCAACATACTGCTCTACCGAGAGTCCTTCAGACTGTACGCTCTCAAAAAAATCTTTGTCAATTTTCTCCGAATCGCACGCGACTTGGCGAATTAATTCGGCAACCGCAGAGGGTAAAGGAATATCTCTAACCTCATCTTCAAAACCTGTCAGCTCGAAGCCTTGCCTATGACGCGCCCGTCGCGCCAAAGCTACAATTTCTTTCCGCTCCGCACCATTAAACCATGTGCCTGCATTAGAAAAAGAAGCCATCGCCGTAGTATGGGCAGCCTCTAAATCAAGGCGGATAGGCAACAAACTGTGGTTATACAAGCTACTCACTCTATTATTTCTCCTTAGTCTTACTTAACTCCAGCCGCACTCGCCCGCTTAAAGCAGAGGTCAATAGTTACAAGCTAAGTATGTCATGGTAACAAAGCTAGTTACCAGTAAATACAGGCTTACGCTTCTCAATGAAGGCCTGCATGGCTTCTTTAGAGTCAGCTGACTTGCGCACCTCCGCCGTCATATTCTGTTCGAATCGATAGCCGTCCCTAAGGCTCATTTCCTCTATTTGATTAAGTCCTTGCTTAGCTAGCTTTATAGCAACTGGACTTTTCTGAGCTATTTCTCGTGCCAAGTCTAAGGCAGTTTCCATGAGTTCGCCTGGGGGCACACACTGCTCAACGATACCTAGGCGGTATAATTCTGGCCCGAATACTCGCAGACCAGTTAACATCATGCGACGTAATCTGGAGTGGCTAAACAGTCTCTGAGCATGCCGACCACCTCCAAGTAAACCAACATTAATCTCCGGTAAACCTAAGCATCCCAATTCGCTCGCAATCAAAATATCACAAGAGGCGACCAACGCTAATCCGCCGCCTAATGCCGGTCCATTTAAAGCCGCAATAACGGGTTTTTGGCATTCCATGATGCTGTGGTAGGCTTCTCTCGCTCGCCGACTATTCTGCCAATGATCGCCAGGTTCGGGTTCTGTTGCCATTCTTTCTTTTATGTCCGCACCCGCACAAAAACATTTACCGGCCCCTGTCAGAATCGCAACTTTTATATCTTCACGATCAGAAATCGTATCAAAGGTCCACGCCACCTCAGTCAGTAATAATTGACTATGAGCGTTCACCGGTGGGTTAGCCAGAGACACAATAGCAACCCCATTTTTATTAACTTCAAGCGTAACGACCTGAGTATTCATATTTCATCCCCAAGAAACTAATTTTTCAAAAGATAATATAGAGATTTCTCTATCTACATGCTATGCCAAACATCACTTTTCAGTCTATTATATTGCCCTGACTCGTACGCACATCTCTAAAATATCGACAGAAAGGGAACGATTAATGAGCCAAGTTTCACCACATCACGAAGAAGAAGATAACGAGACACTAGAATTACTTAGGGATAGCGCTATCGATTTTTGTTCCAGAAGCCTAGATGTCGGAAGACTCCGCCCTATGAGGGAGAATGGTGAAAACTTCGATTCAGACTTGTGGAGAGAAATGTGCGATTTGGGATGGGCTGGTCTGCTCGCGAAGGAAGAATCAGGTGGCCTCGAATTAGGAGCAAAATATTTCGGCATTATTTGCCGCGAACTTGGGCGTGTGGTGGCCCCCGAGCCTCTTATAGAAGTGGGTTCCGCCGTGGCCCTCCTGTCCCGGCTAAATGCGAACAAGTCACTTATATCTTCAACTATAGATGGAAGCAATCTTGTCTCAATTGCATTGGCTGAAGCTGAAGAGTACCTCGGAGACAAAACCCCAGTGCTCAAAGCGACTGAACACACCGATGGTTATTTACTCAATGGTACTGTTCACGGAATCAGTTGCGGCACTGACATGGACCAATTCATTTTATCCGCGGACCTTAAAGGGCGCATCGCTCTATTTATCATCCAAAAAGAAAAAGAAGGCATTGAAATTTCAACTGTCACCCTAGCAGATGGCTCAAACCAAGCCACCGTAGATCTATCCAATGTGATTGTTGTCGCTGGTGATTTACTGAGTACTGGCGAAGAAGCTGAACAGGCTCTCAACTATGCTAGGGATCTGGCTAGAATTTCTATGAGTTCCTATCTAGTAGGTTTGTCAGAGAGTATTTTTGACACCACTATTGATTACCTCAAAACCCGAACGCAATTTGGCCAGGCTATTGGAAGCTTCCAAGCACTGCAGCACCGCGCTGTAGACCTATTCATACAGAAAATAATTGCCGGCTCCGTCCTAGATGAAACGTTACAAAATTTCGATCAGGAAAATTCTAATGCGGTTAGGCACCACTTGAGTTGTAGAGCAAAATATCGAGCGAACGAGGCGGCGCTACTAATAAGCAGAGAAGCAGTGCAAATGCATGGCGGGATGGGATATACAGAAGAATGTAATGTAGGACTCTTTCTTAATAGAGCCTTGGTTATGGCAAGTCGCCTAGGGACCAGCACATATCACGCTGAGCGCTTCGGTCAATCAGAACTAGTTTTTCCTCCAATGACGCCAAGTAATAATTCTGACAAAAACATATCGCTCATGAGCGAGAAATATGATGGGAACTGGAACGATGTGGGGGATGATGATTTCCGAAAAATGATTCGGCATTTTTTTGAAACCGAATACCCCACTAAAATGCGCTACCCCTCTAAGCGACCAAGATGGGAAGAAATTAAATTCTGGTACTTGCGCTTATCTAAAAAAGGTTGGGTAGCGCCTGCATGGCCGGTAGAGCATGGTGGGATGGGGTTATCCCCGTCAAAAATTCTGATCTATATAGACGAACAAGAAAGGTGTGGCATCGGGAGATCTCCCGATATGGGAATACAAATGGTCGGCCCTCTACTCATCAAGCATGGGACTGAGGATCAAAGGTCTCGCTATCTGCCTAAAATACTAGCGGGAGAAGAAATTTGGTGCCAAGGCTATTCAGAGCCTAATGCGGGGTCAGATCTGGCTAGTTTGAAGACCGAAGCAATACTTAACGGTGATGAATTCGTTATTAACGGACAAAAAACTTGGACAACTTTAGCACAAGACGCGACGCACATGTTTTGTCTAGCCAGAACCTCTAAAGAGGGAAAGCCGCAGGAAGGAATTAGCTTTTTCTTAATTGACTTGGACCAACCGGGTGTCGCAATTAGGCCAATAAAGAATTTAGCAGGAGATGAAGAGTTTTGTGAAGTCTTTTTGGATAACGTGACAGTGCCGGCCGACTGTTTGGTCGGCGAGATAAATCAAGGCTGGGGAATCGCTAAAGCTCTATTAAGTTTTGAACGCATTTTTATCGGCAGCCCTAAACAGTCGCAATATGCGCTCAAACGACTAGAATTGATGGCGTCTAAAACAAACCTGTTCGAAAATACCGTATTCCGTGACAAGCTGACCCGCCTCAAACTCAACGTCTTAGATCTCGAGTCAACCTATCAAAGTTTCGCTGAAATCGTTAAACGAGGCGAAACTCTTGGTCCAGACGTATCTTTATTGAAGATCTGGGGGACTGAAAATTTTGCTCGGCTATCCGAGCTCATGGTAGAAGTAGCAGGTCCACAAGGCGTCATAATTGGGAAAGTCCCTTTTCGTGAAGCTGAAATTGATGTAATGAGCCAATTCTATAATGCTCGCCCCGCTACGATTTACGGTGGCTCGAATGAGATCCAAAGAAATATTATTGCTAAAGGAGTACTAAAACTACCCAGTAAATAGGTCCGTCGGATCGTGGAAACAGAACAACCGTTGCAAACGGTATAAAAAAATCATGTTGAACGCTCCACCTAAACGAAGAACAAGCGTAAACTACTGGCTGGATATGATTTGAATTTAAACTTTAGGGGACGATATGGCCAACCTTGATTACAGTGCACCATCTTCAGTTAAAGAAGTGGTTAAGATTCTTACTGCAGCCAAAGGGAAAGCAAAAGTAATGGCTGGGGGAACAGATCTCCTGGTGCAATTAAGAACCGGAAGACTGAAAGCATCAACAATAGTTGACGTGAAAAATATCTCTGAACTACGAACCATAAAAAAAGAAAAAAACGGCTTCACTATTGGAGCCGCGGTCTCAGGAACAGAGCTGGGGGCGCACAAAGCAGTCAATAAGGCCTGGCCGGGAGTAGTAGAAGGGCTAGAGTTAATTGGCTCGACTCAAATTCAAGGTAGAGCCTCACTGGGTGGCAACTTATGTAATGGCTCTCCCGCTGCAGATGGAGTACCAGGGATGATCGCAGCGGGAGCGACCTGCTTAATTGCCGGCCCTAGAGGCACGCGCACTGTACCAGTAGAAAAGATAGTCGTCAGTCCAGGGAAAACATCGTTAAAGCCAGGAGAATTTGTCGTTAGTTTCTTTCTGCCCAATCGGCCCAGAAATTCTGGAGACGCTTATCTGAGGTTTATCCCCAGAACTGAAATGGATATTGCGGTGGTAGGCTCTGGGGTGAGCATAACACTAGATAAAAATGGGATATGTTCAGATGCTCGCGTCTCGTTAGGCGCAGTCGCGCCTACACCGCTTTTGGTGAAGGATTGCGCCAAAGCTCTTATTGGCACCAGTATCGATGAAGACGCATTAAATGCTCTCTCTGAGGCAGCTAAATCAGCCTGCAACCCAATCGATGATAAGAGAGGAACCATTGAATATAGAACTAAAGTTGCGGGGGTGCTCGCGCGACGAGCCGCCATTATCGCACTTAAGCGCGCGAGGAAAAATTAAATGGCTAAACATCATGTAATAGCAATAATAAACGGAGATCCTGCTGAGTTCTTGTGCGGGACCGAACAGACACTTCTGGACTGCCTTCGAGATGAATTAGGTCTGACAGGTAGCAAAGAGGGCTGCTCCTCGGGGGACTGCGGGGCATGCAGCGTCATGCTCGATGGACGGCTTGTATGCTCGTGTCTCGTCCTCGGGGTTGAAGCAAATGGAAAGAAAGTTGAAACCATAGAGGGGGTTGCTAAAGGGGATGAACTCCATCCTTTGCAAAAACATTTCCTGCAAGAGGCAGCTCTACAGTGCGGAATATGCACTCCAGGATTTATCATTGCGGCTAAAGCACTACTCAAAGAAAACTCAGATCCGACTGAGACAGAAATACGATACTGGTTGGCGGGAAATCTATGTCGATGCACTGGTTACGATAAAATAGTCACAGCTGTACAAAAAGCGGCGGCGGAAATGAGAGGAGAATCCTAAATGGGTAACAAAAAAAATCACTTAGACGCGATAAAAACAAACGAAAAATTCCGCTTCATCGGCACACGCCCGATTCGCCCTGATGGTGTTGATAAAGTAACAGGTCGAGCGAATTTCGGAGCGGATTTCAGCGCAAATGGAATGATCCACGGACGAGTAGTTAGAAGTCCGTATGCGCATGCTAAAATCAAAAGCATCAATATAGAAAAAGCGCTAAAAATGAAGGGGGTCAAAGCAGTCATAACTGGACAAGACTTCCCAAAAATCGATCCATCTGACAAAGTGGTTGGTGAAGTAACTGTTAGCTTTTATGACATGTCACAAAACGTGATCGCGCGCGATAAAGTATTCTACGACGGCCATGCAGTGGCGGCGGTGGCAGCAACATCAACAAAGATTGCTGAAGAGGCCGCAGCTTTAATCGAAGTTGAGTACGAAGTGTTGCCAGCTGTGATGACCGTGATTGAAGCCATGAAAAAAAATGCTCCTGTTCTACATAAGGGGATGAAAACAGAGGGCCTTGAATCGGGACCAAAACGTTCTTCTAATATAGCTACCAGAACCGAATTTAGACTAGGAGATCCTGCAGAAGCATTCAAAGATGCAGAGGTCATTGTTGAGCGTGACTATACCACTCAAACAGTCCATCAAGGCTATATAGAGCCCCACGCCTGTGTTGCAGAGATTTCAGCAGATGGCATGGCGACTATTTGGAGTTCCAGCCAAGGACAGTTCATGGTGCGCGCGCTCGTCGCCAAATTATGCGCAATGAATACATCCAAAATAAAAGTTATCCCTTCAGAGATTGGAGGCGGGTTTGGCGGTAAAACTCTAGTTTATCTTGAGCCTCTCGCCCTACTCCTATCTCAACAATCTGGGCGACCGGTTAAAATGGTGATGACTCGAGAAGAAGTACTTCGAGCAACTGGGCCAACATCAGGGGGCCATGCTCGAGCAAAAATTGGGGCGAAAAAAGATGGCACACTGGTAGCGGCTGAGCTTGAAATGGAATATGAAGCCGGAGCCTTCGCCGGCTCCCCTGTAAAGCTAGGTTGTATGACTGGGTTCTCTCCTTACAATTTGGAACATGTCTCCTGCATTGGTTGGGACGTCGTAGTTAATCGCCCGAAAGCGGCGGCCTATCGGGCCCCTGGCGCTCCCGTAGCGGCTTTTGCGGTAGAATCTGCCATGGACGAATTGGCCGAAAAGCTAGACATTGATCCGCTTGAATTGCGGATAAAAAATGCAGCTGTCGAAGGTACCCGTGCGGTTTACGGTGTTAAATTTCCTAAAATAGGCTGCCTTGAGACATTGCGTGAGGCACAAGCGACGGAGCACTACCAGATCCCGCTTGGCCCCAACCAAGGACGAGGTGTAGCATCAGGATTTTGGTTCAATATAGGGGGGCAATCTTCAGCATCTGTAATTGTTAATCCCGATGGCACTGTAATTGTAGCGACAGGCAACCCTGATATCGGTGGTTCAAGGGCATCTATGGCACTAATGGCAGCTGAAGTGCTAGGTATAGATTATAAAAATATAAAGCCTTTAGTAGCTGATACTGAATCAGTCCCCTTCTCTGATCTCACAGGCGGAAGCCGAGTAACGTTTGCTACAGGGAAAGCTGTCGTAGAAGCTGCAGAAGATGCCGTTAATGACATGAAGCGTCGTGCGGCTAAAGTCTGGGATGTGGATATAGACCAAGTAGAATGGAAAGATGGCATTGCCACATGTATTGAAACGGATATTCATAAGCCGATGACCATCGCTGAGATTGCCGCAATGGCTGGGAAAACTGGCGGTGCAATTAGTGGAAAAGCAAATATCAATGCGAAGGGTGCCGGAGCAGCTTTTGCAACCCATATCTGCGATGTTGAGGTTGATCCGGAAACTGGCTATGTCCAGGTGCTCCGATATACGGCGGTACAAGATGTGGGAACAGCGATACATCCAAGTTACGTAGAAGGTCAAATGCAAGGCGGTGCCGTGCAAGGTATAGGCTGGGCTCTCAATGAGGAGTATGTCTACAATGAAGAAGGGCTTCTCCAAAATACAGGGTTCCTAGATTATAGGGTTCCCGTGGCCTCTGACATGCCAATGATAGATACCGTGATCGTTGAGGTCCCTAATCCAGGTCACCCATACGGAGTAAGGGGTGTCGGCGAGGTGCCTATCGTTCCTCCGCTCGCAGCAGTGGCGAATGCAGTATCCCACGCAATCGGTATCAGGATGGCAGACCTTCCGATGTCTCCGCCAAAAATAGTGGCTACCATAGACGCTGCCAGTTAACCGCGAGCGACAAATATGGCCAGAGTAAATCTTCCAGTTGAGGTAGCTCGATCATACTGCCATGGTGAAAGGAACCACGACATAGCCGCGAGCGATATACGCGCAATCGTTAAAACGCTAGAACTCCAGTTCCCGGGGATTGGAGAGCGACTTAATAGAGGTCTAGCGGTCGCAATTGACGGTGAAATATTCCAGGAATGGTTATTGCAAGAAGTAGAAGTAAATAGCGAAGTGTATTTCTTACCCGCTATTGAAGGTGGATAGTTATCCAACAACACTTACATCCCCGATAAAAATCAGCGACTACAGAGTTATTCATTGTCTGAAAAAATCTCGGCATAGAAAAGACACAAAGCGGGTGTGAATGTGACATCAATCAGCCATGCCAACAATAAGCTGCCTGATGCAAGAATCCCAAATTCTAGTTGATTCTGCAGCTCACCAACACTTAACGTTAGAAAGCCCGCACATAAAGCAGCGGTCGTAAGAGTAACCGGTCGTCCAACCGCACCTAAAGTTTTTTCGATCGCGTATCTACTGTTAGCACTGGCGGCGTACTCCCGCTTAAACCGAGTAAGAAAGTGGATGCTATCATCAATTGCGATTCCGAGAACAACTGACGCCACCATACTTGTCGTCATGCTGAGGGGTGTACCACTCAGAGCTAAATAGCCGAAAAATACGCTGAGAGGGAGTGCGTTAGGTATCAGTGCGATGGTCGCTAAGCGCCATGAGCGAAATAACACCCAAAGGACAATATATATACTTACCAGTGCTACAAAAATACTCAATACTTGTCCACGAGCAATGTTGTCAATAGTCCGGGCAATTATAGAGGAACTCCCAGTGACATGGCCTGTGATGCCTAACTCTAATTCATCGACCTGGTTTTGCATAACGGCGACCAGTGCTGTCAGATCCTTGGTAGCGATTGCTGAAGTTTTAACTCGCAGAATGGTTTCCTGAAAGCTAGGATCAACGTAGCGATCAGCGTCAACGCCACCTCCAAAAAGCAATAAGGCGCTATTTAAACTTTTAGATCGAGGCAGTTCAGGATCCGTTTCAATCTCCTCCGCAAAAGCACTCTCCAACACATTTAAATAATCTACTATTGAATAAACACCGCCGACAGAAGGTAGCATCTCAACCCGATGCTGAAAATTCTCGATCACTTTTAAGAAAGAAGGCTCTTTAAAAGCATCCTCATACGGTGCACGCAATAAAATTTGCACTGGAACCGCACCAGAAAAAAGACTGTTAGTTAGATCGAAGTTTTCGTGAATAACGTTGTCAGAATTAAAATTGTCTAAGTAATTAGTACTAACATTGATCTGGCTAGTCCCCACAACAGAAATAAAAAACAGGCTAAATCCGATTACTAGTATTTGTTTATGATGCTGATCAACGAAACTAGCTACTTTCATACTCACACTACTAGTCCTTCTAATGGGGACCATACGACTTGAATTAAAACACCAGAGTCCAGCAGGCACGACTGTCAGCGAAGCTAACCAAGAAACAACTGTCCCCAAAGCCGCATAAATTCCAAATATTTTAATCGCACCAATGTCACTAAGTATTAAAGAGCCGAACCCTAATGCTGTGGTCAGCGCTGTTAAAGTGATTGGTAAAAAAACCTGCTTAAGAGCAAGTTCCAAAGCTTCTTTTTTGTCATTTATATAACCCCAGTTGTGCTCAAACTCCGCTACAACATGAATAGCATAAGCAAAACCAACAACATAAATAACCGCAGGAAGTAGGGCCGTCACAAAATTCAACGTATGTCCAAAGTGAACGAATAAAGAAAGAGTAATCAGCAGCGTAAAGATGTTGCAAAGGACAGGTAGTGCGGCCCTTTTAATGTTCCTAAATCCTACAAATGCAACAAAAAAAGTAACGAAAACAGCCGTGGGCAAGACACGATGCAAATCTCGAATGAGTACCCGCCCAGTTTCAATCCTTGTGTAGAGAGGACCAGTAATAAATTGCTTCATCCCTTTAGCCTCACGCTCCGAAATTTCTCGTATTTCTTGAATTAGGAGACTTAACTTTAAAGACGTGAGCGACTGATCAAAATGTACCAAGACCAAAGCGCCATCACCCCCGTTAGAAACAATCTGCCCTCTCAATAAAGGATTTTCGGTGGCTTCTTTTTTTATGAGTGAAAGCCCTTCATCGTCACTCGGGATGGTTTCTAGAAAAGGGCCTATAAATGTTGTTTCTGATTCGCTTTTAACCCTCATTGCCGAAGCTAAACTGTCAACTTTAATCACTCCAGGCAGACTTTCCACTTTGCGAGAAAATACTTTTAGGGCTTTAAGATTGAGAGAAGAAAACAAATCCTCCGACTGCCAGATAACCAATAGATAGTCATCATTTTCGAAAGTCTCTTGTGAATGACGATAGATATCTACTTCTTGACCAACATCAGGAGCTAAATTCTTAATAGACGGATCAATCTCCAGCCGAGACGTTTTACGATCAAAGTCAGCCAGGTAAAAAATCGATAAGCCTGCCAAAAACAACATAAAGGACAAGAGTGCTTTAGCATTTTTGATTAGATTTTTTATTAGAAAAGGAATCAAGGCAGAACAGGAACGTCTGGTTAACGACCTCGTTTCAAATACTGCGGAGAAAACATGCTGTCATGCAACTCTGGATCAATATTAACGTCACGATTAGTGAAAACTGTGTGCGTATCTCGAGAATAATCATGCATCGTCAATTCATAAGGGATCCACCGATTTCCAACCTTCTTAACAGAGCTACGACTAACTAACAAAGCTTTTTTGAGCTGACTGGCATGGTCATAAAATTCAGTCTGCATCGGCAAACAAAGAGCTTGATCTATATAACTTTTAACTAACGAATACTGCGAGCTAAAATTGTCAGGCCTCCGCTCTATTACGTAAAAAAAATGTCCTCCAACCTCGACATCAGGCATACGAGTGACGTCTCCTGTATAAATAATTTCCTCTATATGCTCGAAATCTTCATAGCTAAAATCAGTTCCCAGAACAGAGCCAGATATCCCACTACCTGTTACCCGTCTGGGCCTTTTAAATTCCTTTTGATACATGTACCAGTTGGCGTGGACTCGCTCCGTCTCTAAATACAACACTGCAACTCCGGCATCTTGCTGCGGCTCAGTCACTCTAACTACCGCTTTAGATCGTTTATTTTGAAACCTCTTCCAGAATACTTCACGGGTAGAACTCCTCACAAACCCTGACTTCCCAACCACTGCAACTTCCTGAACTTGTGACATCGAAACTTCGGGGAGACCTCTTTCAGCGCACGCGCGCACTTCCGGATCACTTATTTTAGAACCTAAAAACGACTTCGCCTTTTTTTCCGAGGATCGAACAGTCTGGATGCTACCGCTGACTTGTGCCTCCGATGCTTTAGTATCTTCCAACAACTCGAAAAGTGAGCCCGATATATCATTAGCCGATAACCCACTGTGCAAGAAAAAAAGCACGAGAACCGTCCACGAGTTTTTAACAACAACGGTCCAACCCATCACTACTTCCTCACTAGTTTTCATTATTTGTTCCACAACAGTTGCAATAGCTCCAGAGGTTGATACAGCGAAGACACTGAAACTAAAGTAGAGCGATCATTTTCGTCTTTCCACACAAAGCCTATCATACCAAAGAAAGTCGGATACTAAAGCACAGACAATCACTCAACAGGAAGTGTAAGTCCCTAGCAAACATGATTTGTAATGTTCTATTGATACGTGAACGATAAATACGTTTGTACGACAAAAGTATCATCATTAGAACCAAAAACCTCGGTTGCAGCCTGATGTGGCCGCGCCCAAGCAAACCCTAGATACGTATAGAGGTACTTCGTCGGAAAGTACTCCACCGCAAGATTTATCTCGTCAGACCAGTCAGTATCTGATACAACTTTTCCAAAATAATGAGGAGTGTCTAGATCATGGGAATAATACCAAAACCCAAAAGATATATCGGCTCTAGGAAAAATTTTCACTTTCGCCATCTGAGTGATTTGGTTCTGATTAAATAGGTGGAATTCACCCGCTACTTCGCCTTGGTACCAAGTATCCCAATCTCTTTTAAAGATAGTGAAAAACAGCCCCCGATACTCCTCTGTAGCATCAGTATTAGCTTTCTCACCAGAGAAACGAGAATAACGATAGGAAAAGGAAGGCCGCAAAAGAGCATCAGTAAATTGGTAATTTGATTCAATGTACCAGGCGTTCCCACGATTTTTCTTTCCCGTCAGATCACTCCGGCCGCGCTCCATTACGTACTCACCAAAAAGCTTCATGTTGTCAACACCAGGAACTCTAATATCCGCGCCTCGTATGCTAAAGACTTTCATTCCCTCTAGAGACAGACCCTCTTCATCGAATATTGAGGCATACATTAATCCTAGCGTACCTCTTTGGGAAACCTGCTCAGAAGTTTCGATATTGATACCAGCGACCCGCGCATCGCCGAGGTCATCATCTGTTCTCAACCAAAAGATATCTCCTTTTATCGGGCTTGTGTCAACTCTCAAAACTGCACTATTGCGCCAAGCTGTAAATGCCCCGATCCAGTACTGGCCATCAGCACCGCCTTTATTAAAATTTCCATCTCCAATAACGAAACCATCGCCCACAGTAAATTCTTGTCCGCCCACGGAGAAATCAAAAACACCATAACGCAGTCCTAGTTTAGTAGAATCTGTTTCTACTGCCTGGTCGCCGGACCGAGCGATTACACCGGACAACTCGCCATCTAGAGTAGTTGTTGCAGCAACCATAGAAAAATCACTGTAAAGCTCTAACGCATCTAACTGCCAACTCAATCCAATTTTTGGTTTTGCTGCAACTGATAACGTGACTCTTTTAGTCTCTCCTGGAGTATCTATCGCACCGAAGCCGAAGTTAAGACCTGTGCCATACTGAAGCCCCCCCAAAAATTGAATTTCTGCTGAAACAGAACGGCCACCACGGTCAGAAAATTCCCGAGCCTCAATCGAGGCGCCAAAGATAAACATCAACACAACGCTCTGGGAAAAAAGATAGCGAGAGGCTGTTTTATACATATAAGTAAAAATAGTCTTCTCCATACTCTCCACTCTAGAGAACTGACCTATATGTTACAACAACTATCGTTCTGTCTTTACTGTGCTGCGGAAGTCCGCATATCGAGTATATTCGTAACTTGAAAAGCTGGAATAATAATAATTCTTTTTTCGTGCTCATGGTAAAGATATTGACCGAATCCATCAGGAGAGACTGCGCCTATTAGAAACTTCTGTTGTTTTTCGATGTCACTAAAAGTTAAGAGTATTTTGATCGACTCAGAAGATATCCCATAGTCGGAAAGAGCCTCCTTGGTTACAAAAAATTCTCTTTCTATTTTTGCGATCCTCAGTATGGATAGCTGGCGAGAGAAGTTTTCACTTAATTCTATAAGTGCACCTTCTAAACTCTCATAAAACCAAACATTATCTATTTTTGAGATCTGAACTTGAGTCGCATCATCAGTAATAAATAATTTGCTTAGTGAGCCAGGCTCTTGCCCTAACAGATACTTCACTTGAGCCTGAGAGTTTTCTGAAATATGTTTTTGACTCTCCTGAGGACTATATAAGGACAGGATAACCAATAAACTCAAACCGACCAATAAAATTATTAACCAAAGATATTTCATCTCATCGCCGACTGCGCCAAATGAATAGCCCAACTAACATCAACAATAATGGGCCCAATAGAGTGGTTAAGAAAAATACCATTTGCATTTGATTATTATTCAGATCCAAAGTGGCGACATGATAGTTTCTGGGTGTAAGATCGATTAAATTTTGATGCTGCAGTAGCTCGCTTACAATGTTCAAAAATAACTGACCGTTGCCTACAGCTCCATAAAAAGAATTTGTCGCAAAATCCCCGTCGCCAACCACAATCAGCTTTCCGCGACTATCATCACCACTAATTAGAACCCCTAATGCGCGACGCTTTCCTTCCGAACTTGCAATCGATTCTAGAACGCCTTCCTTACTCGTAAAAATCAAAGGCGTAGTGGAATTTGTAAGACTGTTGGTCCTTGAGACAGGTGACAACTCTGCTGCCCCAGGAAAAAACGTCATAGGTAGACGCCTCGTTATCCTATGCCTTTCATAATCACTGACGGCAGGTGTCGCAGTATCCGTCCAATAGTACCGCTCGGAGTCAATTACTCGGGACTCGCTAATTGTTACACCACGTGCCCTTAGCATAGGTTCTAAGCCGCTAATAACACCTGGTTCAAGAAGTAGTAACACTACCCCATCTTTCTCAGAAAAATTCTCCAATTGAACCAACTCTTTTTTTGAAAACGTAGTCTGGGGCGAGGCTACAACTACTAGAGAACATTCTTCTAATGAGTTTGAATGGTGCATTAGTAGACGTTGTTCAACACTATAACCCAGTACTTCCAATGCATTCCGGGCCATCCCCATACCGTGACGCTCATGAAGCAGCAAGGGCTTTCCTCCACCAGCATGATCATGCCCATGCGCTTGGTTCTCATAATGATCATGAGATTGCAAGCTAAATGGGTTGCTCTCTACGTGTCCATCTGTAAAACAAACTGTACCCACTGCATCGCTGGAGACTCGAATGATTGCATTTAAAAATTCCGTTTCATTAGGCTGATTCACTACAACCTTTCTATCTTTTGTCTCAAATACTGCAATACCTGCAAACTTGACCTGATATTTTTCCGCAATAGCCGGCTTTAACGTAGGATCGTGAGACTGAAAAGTAATAAATGGGGATAATTCATCATATAGCGCCAACAAATATTTGGCATCTTGCATCATACGGCTGCGAGTATCATAAAAAAAAGTGATCGTAATTGGTTCCTTTAGCGCATCCAAAATTGCTACAGCTTTTTCATCAGGGCTGTAGACATGCTCCGCAGTCAAATCGATACGATATGGATGCTCGATAACCCATAGATTGAGTGCAAAGACAAGTATAAAAGTCGACACTATAGGAAGAATAGTCGACCAATATTTCTTTTTTTTAGAACCAACCATTTCTAAAATCGCTTCATGCGCAACACTTGAGTCGCGCTAACAAGGCAAAATAGTACCAAACCAAAGAAGTAAATAAATCCTCCTCCGGTTATCACACCTCTAATAATATCGAGATACTGTACAGAAAAAGAAATATGCTGGAACAAGCTAATTAAATTGCTTTCAGGGAATAAAGCTGAGGCGTAATCTATGAACCATAAACACAGGAGCAGTGACCATGTGGCTGTCGCAGCAACAACCTGATTGGCAGAAAGGCTCGAGATCAAAAGCCCAATGGCGCTAAAACTCGATGCTAGTAAAAAGATCCCAGCGTACCCGCCAATGATCGGACCTAAATCGGGTTCGCCAAAGTAAACTAAGACTATGACTGCTACAGAACTGCCCAGCAACATAAAAAAAATAAGCATCATTAAGGACAAGTATTTCGCTAAGATAATAGCTCCGTCACCAATCGGTAATGTCATCAGAAGCTCTAACGTTCCCGCTTGCTTCTCCTCGGCGAAAGACCGCATTGTCAACAGAGGGATCATCAGCATTAAAAGCAGGCTCATATTATGGAAGGCGCTTACCATATCTATAGCACTGACAAAAAGCTGATTAAAACTAAAAAAGAATCCGCTAGAGAGCCAGAAAATCGAGATCACAATATACGCAATCGGCGTAACAAAATAATGTTCTGATTCGCGCTTAAAAACCGACCAGAACCCAATCATTTTTTACTTCCCTCGCCTATCAGCTCAATTAGCCTATCTTCTAAACTGCCCCCATCAACTTGTAGTGATTCTAATAAGCTGTACTTTGAAAAAGTACTGACCAAGTCAGATTGTTTTTCCTTAGTAATAGTCATCGAAATAGTGAACTTCTCTTCGCCCAAGGACAAAATAGTAACTTTTGAGTCGGAGCTAAGGGAAGATAGTAGCTTATAAAGAGTGTCAATCTCTCGACAAAGAACGTCTGCCTTTATAAATACACAACCCGTAGGCAAAGATCTTTTTAACGGGACTGGGTGTAGTATCCCTTTATCCAAGTAGACTACGCGAGTACATAACACTTCAATTTCTTGCATAATATGAGTCGAGAAAACTACTGCTCGATCTTGAGCCGCTAATTTAATCATCCTCCTGGCTTCAATCAACTGTTTGGGATCTAACCCATTAGTTGGCTCGTCCAGTAAAAGTACTTTGGGCTTAGATATCAGAGCTTGTGCCAACCCAATACGCTGTTTATACCCTTTAGAAAGATAACCAATCGTCCTGTTTTTGACCACATTCAGGTCAAATGCGTCAAGGACATATTCAACGGCATCAGATGCTCGTACCCGATCCATATTATGGGCGGACGCCACAAATAAAAGATAGCGGGCAACCCTGAAAGAATCATAAACAGGCGAACGCTCAGGCAGGTAACCAATAGATCTGCGGCTCTTTGGTTGATCTGGGCTAATAGGGCAGCCGTTGAGCAGCACTTGTCCATGATCGGGCCAACCAAATCCTGCAGCAATTCTTAATGTAGTGGTTTTACCAGATCCATTGGGGCCTAAAAGACCTACAATCTCTCCTGGCTGAATCGATAAATTAACACACTCTAGGACGGAATAACGACCAAACCGCTTCTTAACCCCTTTGATCTCAAAAAGGGCTTCAGCCTTTTTCTCAATTTGCACCCAGGTACAGACTACTGCAATTAATCGTAAGCGCTGTCGTGCTTATGAGACTTATATTGCGCTCTGCCATGTGAATACCAAAGTTCACCTTGATGAGTATCACGCAGCATCTTGAGACGATCTATAGAATTCATCGACTCTTGAGTATTCCAAGTAATACCTGGGATCGTCCCATTCTCATTATCTGGCGTGTAAACCGCATCTCCCGCTAGAAAGACAGCTCCGGTATTTTTTAACTTAACCATAAGAGATTGATGGCCTTGCGTATGACCCTTAGTGTCCAGCACTACAAGGGAGCCGTCTCCAAATAAATCATAATCGCCATCAAGCTGCAAAAAATTAAAGTCACGAGTATCATCATAATCACCCATTACAAAAGAGCCTTTTTGCCACTTTTCAGGCCACCATGCTGTTTTTAATTCTATTTTTTGAACTACATGAGTGGCGTTTGGAAACATCTCCACATTGCCAGCATGGTCTAAATGCATATGAGAAGTAACCACGTACTTAACATCTTCAACAGAATAACCAAACTTCTCTAACCACTTATCAATGACCTGATTGCGCTTCTGATTAGGCGTAAAATAGTCACATAGCTTACCCCAATAGCTCGTACATTTACCATCCGACACAGCAACATTAATTCCCGTGTCGTACAAAACCAATCCCCGTGGGTGATCAATAATGTACATTGCTACAGGCACGTTTATTAATTTACCAACGTCCTTCATCGCCGTCAGCCAACCTTTATCTAGTTGCAAATAACCACTCGTCACTTGGTAAAGCTTGATTGTCTTCTCCTCATGATGTGCTGCGTTCACCGCACTCGACAAGCAAGAGATAATAATTAACGCCACAGACAGCGTCCAACGTATTCCAAGATATTTCATAATTAAACCCCCATAAATTTGCTTGGCCGCATACCCTGTCTAAAGCTGCCTATGACTAAACTGTTCCAGTTATCACTGGACACCATTCTACTCTTCAATGCGCTCGCAACGCCAACTTGTGGCAATGTTCGAAATGGAGCATATGGCTATAGCCCACTATCAATTTTATGACCTTTGTCTCTTTTTGCCACCAAGTAGCGCTTATTATGTTCACAAATGCCAGCGACTAACGAAACTTGCTTCGACACACGCTGACCATTTTCTTCCAATTGAGCTTTTTTGTCCGGGTTATTAGATAAGAGTTGAATAGGACGACCTTGTAATAGAAATCGCATGACTAGCGCCGCATCGCTGAAATCGCGCGAGTCTTCAGGCAAGCCTAAAGCAGAATTCGCCTCATAGGTATCGTGTCCTCTATCTTGGAGCAGGTAGGTTATCGCTTTTGCCCACAAACCTATTCCTCTGCCTTCATGACCACTCATATAAATCACCGCTCCAGCTCCTGTTGCCTTAATTTGTTCAAAAGCAGCATCAAGCTGGGGACCACAATCACAGCGACGGGATCCAAAAACATCTCCCGTCAAACAGCACGAATGCACTCTTACCAAGGGTTCTTGAGCTTCCTCAAAACCTGGGAAAGCAAGAACCGAATTTACCAGCATAGAAGTATTAAGAAGCGCGCGAAAGGCCTCTTCCCCACCATGGGCCACTCCCGTTGCTGAATCTAGTACGGTAGACAACTCGGTCCTTCTAACAAAAGGATACCAATGTAAAATTACCTCTTCACCATCGATCAGACGCGGAATAGGTACAGGGCCTAGAAGAGAGAGATATGCCGCGCTATTATTTGAGAGGACAATGACACCATTACTGTCCAAAGTCTTCATTAATGCTTCTTTTTCTAAGCTCTCTCGAATAGAGCTATCTACATAACTAAACACACTATATTTCCTTGCAGTAGAGGCCCAGTGGCAGAACTATTGGCACTCTATATGGCGCCTACGGCTAGACAAAGCACGGTCCTACCACTATGTTTTATCGCTATTGTGCCAGCGTTTCCAATGCATCCCAATCAATGCCTGGTTGTCCATCAGGGCGAATAGCTTGAATAACTACCTGATCGGCGCCATTTTCTAAATACTTAGACAGTGTTTCTCCTATCTGTTCTGAAGTACCCCAAACAACCATCGCATCCATCAAACGATCACTACCTCCGTTTTCAAGGTCACTTTCATCAAAACCTAATCGAAACCAGTTATTAAAATAGTTTGGCAATGGCAAATACGGGGCTAGCGCACCTCTGGCGGCGGCACGCGCCATGACTCCATCCGTTGTCAGGCAAACTTTTTGCTCACAGACAATCTTTCCCTCTGTGCCCATCGCCGCACGAGACAGTGCGACTTGAGCGGGAGTGATATTGTAAGGGAACGTCCCCATTGTCTTTTCGGCTGAAAGAGCTGACATGTTCGGTCCAAGTGCAGCTAACATCGTCTGCTTTTCAGGTGGTGCTCCTCCTAAATTAGTCCATGCAAGGTCCATATCATCTAAGTACTTACGCATCGTCGCAACGGGCTTCTTATATTCATGTCCACGAACATCAGAAACTAGCGGGGCGTGTGACACGCCAAGACCCAGAACAAATCGTCCACCATAAAGTGAATTCAAACTATTACAGCCCATAACAGAAGCTGCGGGGTCACGAGCGTAAATATTTGCAATACCACTCGCAATAACTAATTTCGTACTATTACTCAGAAGAAACCCGCCCAGAGCAAAGGTCTCATAATTAAAAGCTTCAGGGTACCATAATGTAGAGTACCCCAATTCCTCGACACGCCTAGCCAATTCGCTCAATGCCTCTGCATCTAAAATGTCGGTGAACGCAAATACACCGTATTTACCAAGTTCCATCTCTTATCTCCCTCTGAATCCAAAAACAAATAGTAACGCTTGCAGAGCCATAAAGGTAGAATATAAAGAAGCCCTTAGTATATGTAGTGATAGATATTGGCAAGTGTTTGATTAGTATATAAGTTATTGTGAATTTGCTCACATATGTAATACCCACTTACAATTCAAGTCATATACGTAAGTTTTAAATCCGCTTCAAACTGAATTGGCTCGTCATTTAGCTCTAATGCTTAGGATACAATCCATGATTGCAAGAACGCTTTACTCTGATGACTATGAAATATTTAGGACAAGCGTCCGGAAATTCGTTGAGCAAGAGATAGTCCCTCACCACGATCAGTGGGAGCGAGACGGAATAGTCAGCCGAGAGGTGTGGAAAGCCGCGGGAGACAATGGCTTTCTATGCTCCTTTGTCCCCGAAGAATACGGCGGGCCGGGAGGAGACTTTCTGCACACCGCAATCGTCACGGAAGAACTCGCGAAAGTTGATGCAAGTGGCGTCGCTTTTCATTTGCACTCGGGCATTGTGGCACCATATATCCTCAATCATGGAACCGAAAAACAAAAACGTGCGTGGTTACCGGGAATGTGCTCCGGAACGTTCATCGGCGCAATTGCCATGACCGAACCAGGTGCAGGAAGCGATCTGGCAAACATAAAAACTTCGGCCAAACGAAATAAAGATAAATTTGTCATTAACGGACAAAAAACGTTCATATCAAATGGGCATATTTCCGACCTCGTAATAACCGCCTGCAAGACAACTCCCGATGTAGGCGCCAAAGGCATCAGCTTACTAATAGTACTCAGAGACGACGAGGGCTTTTCAAGAGGGCGAAACTTAGAAAAAATCGGCTGGCATGCACAAGACACGTCGGAACTTTTCTATAGCGACGCAGAAGTGCCTGCCGATCGGATGATTGGAGAAGAAAACAAAGGTTTCACCTACTTAATGCAAGAACTAGCCCAAGAGCGGCTTATTGTCGCTATCAGAGCAGCCACCACCATCGAAGCAGCCCTAGAGGAAACCATAAAATATACTAAAGGTAGAGAAGCCTTTGGAAAACCATTATTTTCATTCCAAAACACTAGATTCAAACTTGCGGAAGCAAAAACTAGCGCTACAGTCGTCCGTAGCTTCATCGATCGGTGTACTAGACTTCATATGACGCAATCTCTGGATGCTAACGATGCCGCCATGGCAAAGCTTTTCGCGACAGAAACGATGTGTAAAATACTGGATGATTGCCTCCAAATGTATGGAGGCTATGGCTATATGTGGGAATATCCAATTGCTAGAATGTGGGCAGGCCAACGGATCGCACGGATCGCCGGTGGCTCAAGTGAAATCATGAAAGAAATAATTTCTAGAACTCTTTGATAAGACGAGAAGACGTGGATAAACTCAGAAGTCTTAGTACTCAATCAGATTTTAGAGATGAAACCTGCTGGATATAAAACTCCGTCTCCTATGAACGAGACAAAACGCACCTCCTGTCGCCCAACCGCTTGGCAGTGCAAGGAAGTCTGAATATTCAGCAGATGGATGCTACCTTTGCGGACGCATCATACCTACCTGGCGAAGTCATCGCCAAAGAACTAGGTGAGCCCACTCCCAATGTAAGTAAGGTTCAACGATAAAATATTGTTGGTTCCTGTTACTAAAAATAAATAACGGAATCTCTTAGTCAGGAGCTCGGGCAAGGTCAGAAGCGAGAGAATTTGCCCCTAAATAAAAGTGTAAGGCGGACCAACACATGACTGGAGGGATCAAAAACACCATCGCGTAACGAAGCGACTCAATTCCAAAACTCGGCGCAAGTGCGTCACTTAAAACCCCCACAAGCCACGGGCCCAAACCTAAACCGATAATATTTAATATAAAAAATAAAATGGCAGAAGATAGAGCACGCATCCTTAGTCCGACCAGACCGTGCGTCATCGCTAAAGCATTTCCTATATAAACATTAAAAAGGATACCTGGAATAATTTGGAAGTAAAACGAGTGATATGGATCACTTGCCAAATATGTTGCTACTAAGAAAGGAATACACACAACGCCGGTGAGGCTAGGCAACCAAACGTACCATCGAACATCTTTTAACGCTAATCGCTCTGCTATATAACCACCAAAGAAAACGCCAAATGCTCCTCCTAACCCCATGATAGCGGCCAGCCAGGTGCCTATCTCCCCAGTGCTCAAACCATGGCTTCTAATCATAAAAGATGCGATCCAACTGCTCGTTGAATATGTGGCGAAAGCATTTAATGCGGCACCTGCGGCTATATGCCTAAATGATCTGCAATTCCATAGCGTACTAAATACCACTCCATAAGGTACCTCTGGACCGATAAGAGCAGATTTATTTTCAGAAAATCCTCTAATAGGCTCACGCAATGTAAAGCCAACGATTAGCGCTATTATTAAACCGGGAGTCCCGACTACAAAAAACGCGACTCTCCAGCTAAAAACTTCGTTCAGCCAACCACCAAACAAAAAGCCCACCAGGACTCCTATATTTATACCTGTACAATAGAATGCAAGTGCGCTTGCTCGGTTCTCAGGAGGAAAAATATCAGAAATAATGGAATGTGATGGTGGACTGCCTCCGGCCTCTCCAACACCGACACCAATCCGAGCCAACAGTAACTGAGTATAGCTCTGGGCCATCCCACTTATTGCCGTCATAAAACTCCAACAACCAATCGCAAGAGCAACAATATTTTTTCTATTTGATCTATCTGCCCAACGCGCAATCGGAATACCAGCGAGCACATAGAAAACCGCGAATGCAAACCCTGTAAGTAAACCCAATTGAGAGTCAGAAAGGAGAAGGTCTGCTTTGATCGACTCCTGTAAAATAGCCAGTAGTTGGCGATCCACAAAATTAAACGTGTACACCAAAGTCAACAAGCCTAAAGCGTAATATCGCGAGGATCTCCGTGAGTAAACGTTTGGAGAAAGAGACATAAAATGCCTTATATTTTAATAACTAATGATATGTTTATATACTGGCTACTAGTATTTCCCAGACAGTAGTCCACCCGCGTCAGGCACGACAGTGGGTAATTTTAATGCCTTGAGTATTTGAAAGACTGTAGCCGCCGCCGTTGAAAGAACAGGGACACCAAAATTTTTCTGAACTTCAGCTAACGCAGATAAAGACGGCATTTGAACGCACGCGGACAAAACGACGGCATCTACTTCAGAAGTGTCTAACCTTTTAACTATTTCTATTAGATTTTTGGGGTCCTGAGCACCTACCTCAAGATTGTTTGGAATCTCCAAAGAGATCGTATCTTTTACCTTAATTCCTTCGTTTTCTATATATCCAGCTACTAGATCCGTCAAATTTTTCATATACGGTGTGATAAACGAAACACGTTTTACACCTATCGCTTTCAAGGAATCTACTAATGCTCCTGCACTTGTAATCACTTGAGTATCAGGAGCCTCAACATGACAAACGGCTTCAAGCTCTGCTTGAGTCTTCCTGTGATATCCAGCTCCTTGGGACATAATCGCCACCAAACATGCCGATGCTACAATATCCATTCGGGCATCGCTTAGTTCCCGAGCACACCGCTCCATATGACCATTCATTGCCGCCAGCTCTGGTGCTGAAACATTTTTCATCGGGGCCCTAGATGAATGAAAAGTAAAAATTACATCGTCGGAAACAACAGCCCTAGACAACATCAACGGAACTTCAGTCTCCATCGTGATATTTGAGCTAGGAACTATTTGTCCGATCCGGTAGGCACGTTTCTTCATGCTTTTTCCAACAAAATAGAAACCATCTGATCCACCACTTCCGTTTGGTAAGTTTTCAAAGGAGTCAAGCATGGCGGCACAGTAGCCTCTCCGGTTCTAATGTCGAAGGCACCCATGTGAAATGGACAATAGATCTCATCACCGTCGATATCTCCTTCTGACAAGGAAGCATTGCCATGGGTGCATGTATCGTCAGTAGCAAAGAAATCCCCAGCTAAATTGTAAACTACTATAGGAGGATAACCTTCTATCGTGACCAACTTTACCTCGTTTTCTGAAAGCTCCGACATCGGAAATAAATTAATTTTCTGCACTTAAAAAACTCTCTATTTCAATACTTATAAAATTTCTCATTAGATGATCGCCCAAAGCTAACAAGTTTGCATCGTCATATCTTCTAGCAATTAATTGAACACCTAAAGGCATTTGGTTAGGGCCAAACCCTACCGGTAAATTCAAACAAGGAACCCCTAACAAGGTCCACATTACTTGGAAAATAGGACTCCCCGTCCCCCAACCTTCGGGAGCCTCGCCAGGCGTGCTGGGACAGATAATTCCATCTAAATCACCAAATATTTCATTTACTTCAGTGCGACATGCATCCGCCAGACGAAAAGCAGTTATAAACGCTTCATCAGTGCATCTTTGTCCTTCACGAACAACCTCGAGTAGGCCCTCACTCATCTGGTCTGCAGAAAACTCATAATCTTTTGCTAACGAATCACTGATCCCTTTGTAAAGAATTCGCCGATGTACAGCCACTAAATTAGAGTAAGATTCCGGTAATTCGAAAGGAATTACTTCATAGCCCAACTGCTCAAATTGCTCGCCCGTCTTAAGCAACATGGCCTGACTTTCTTTCTCGGCAAAGCTCCATTGAAACGTCTGACATAATCCAATCTTTGGACGTTTATTTTCGCTCCACACCTTACATTGCTGATCTTGGCTAACTATTGAATAAAAATACTGAAGATCCTCAATACTCCTAGCCATGTAACCTAAGGTATCAAAATAAAGCTGTAGTGGGAGTATCCCTGCACCATCCGTTGTTCCATGTGTTGGTTTAAGACCGTACACGCCGCAGTAGGCTGCGGGCCTAATCAATGAACCGGCTGTCTGATTTCCAAAACCTATAGGGACCATATTGTCAGCGACCGCAGCGCCGGTGCCGCTAGAAGAGCCACCGGCTGTCCGAGTCAGATCCAAAGGGTGTCTGGTTTCGTTAGGGGTGAACATTGCATACTCAGTACTGACTAGTTTGCCCAGCAAAACACCTCCAGCTTCTCGCATTAACTGCACACACTTTGCATCAACTGCCGGTTGTCGTCCCGTGTGTATGGGAGTGCCTCGCTCAGTTAGAAAGTCTTTAGTGTCAATAACATCTTTCACACCAAAAGGGATCCCATGCAAGCTAGAGCGGCGCTTCCCAGAATCCGCTAAGGCGGCTTGCTGTAAAGAAAACTCAGGGTCCGTATGTACAAAGGCTCCCACCTGTTCATTGCGCAGTTCTATCCTCTCGAGACATGCCTGCGTTAACTCAACCGAACTAACTTCTTTACTCTCTAACAGCTTCGCAGCCTGAGAAGCAGTAAGGGTTTCTAATTTCATAGGTTAAGTAGCTCTTCAAGTTGCTTGTTAATAAAATTAGTATCTACAATATTCCTGCCCGAACCCGCCCAATGACCCCATTTTGAATCTATCGGTCTCAATTCCGCACCGGATATAAAGCGCACCTCTCTTTCACTGTCTTCTACCGGAAAATAAGCATCGCTAGTCGAAGGCATCACGTAAATTTTTGCCTGAATGGAAGCTAAAGCTTTTTCGAAATCACCTCTATATAAATCATTTTCAGAAATATTAGCCGATTCCCACGTATCAATCTGAGCCAAGATATTATTGGCATCCATTCCCAAATAAGTGGCCTCCCAATAGTTTGTAAGATATTCCTCGAGGGAATGATAGCCAATGACGGTATAGAGACGTTCTCTATAAAAATGCGCTGATGGAGGCCAAGCAGCCCATGCTCGAGCAATGTTCTTCAGCCCTTGAGTAGGTTGAGTCTCGTAATCGCCACCATTCCAAACTGGATCAGAGGTCAAAATGGAGCGCATACCTTCTAAAAACACCCAATTATGATCAGAGATCCTAGCAGCACCACATATGGGTGCTGCCCGCAAGACAAACTCAGGATAAAGCGCGGCCCAATGATAGGTAGCAACCCCCCCCATTGAATGTCCCGTAACCAAAGCAAGCTTTTTTATCCCCAGAGACTCTGTAAGAAGTCGGTATTGTAAATTGACATTGTCTCGCATTGAAACTAAAGGGAACGCTGCACGAAGACCGTCGCTAGGAGATGATGACATCCCATTCCCCAACAAGTTAACAACAATGATAAAGTAGTTTTTGGGGTTCAATGCAAGCTCTGGGCCTATTAAATATTGGCTATGGGAATGCGTTCCACCGAAGTGCGTCACTACCAGAATCGCATTATCTCCCGACACATTTAACTTCCCAAACGTCGTAAAGGCCAACCGCACATCTGACAGAGTTTGCCCTGACGACAGTCGGGTGTCACCCGGCTGAAAATCGGTATAACTGGTTTGAATCATATTATGTTAGCTTTTATAGTTAAAGACGTTGTTATTGGGCCTGTTGATTTCCTGACGAGCTATCCATATGTCGGTTGCAACTGCACAACGGCCTCCGCCAGAGCCAAAGGTGCAACTATGTCTCCTTCAGAAATAATCTGCTGACCGTCGATCCAAAACGATTGATCTTTCATCACACAATCAGGGTGATTTTCACCGCCCCCATCGACCCACTGAGGCAACCCAAGACCCACGGCGTTACAACCTATAACGCGCTGATCCTCAATGAAAGATTCTCCTGTGAAGCGCGCCGCGGGGTGATAACCACAGGTAAAGTGGACGATATTGCCATAGTCTCCATTACCAGCTCGTCGTAACGAGCGCCGTATAGCTCGTAATTCGGTGCCGCCACCTGTGACTTCCTGAATTTTACCATCCACCTCGAAAACATACGGCTCATTCAGCGTTGTGTAATATTCATGAAACGTCGACTCGCAAACAACCGTCCCCTTAACACTATCTAGCTCTGGAATAACCATTACCGTGCCAGGAACAAAATATCCGCCAGGCTTAGTCGCTCGTTCAATCGCCAACCCCTCAGGGTTTGCTAATGTAAAGCTCACATCGGTACCTAACTTCGTCGTGAACCGACACAACTTTCCTGCTGAATCTGCTAATAACTGATTAAAAAGATCAGACACCAAAAAAACCTGGTCCAAATCAGCCTTGCTAAAGATCCGAATGATACCTTCAGCTCCGATGTCGGCAGCCAGAAAATAACGGGTGCGACCATTCTTCATGGCTGTATCATAAACACTAGAACCCGCCATGTAGGGCATACAAAGGTCAATCCATGCATCACAGTTCTGCGCAGCCGCGATCACAGGATCAGGCAAATAAGGATTCGCGAGACCTCCCTGAAAAGGCAAGGGCGGCGCCAGCACCATGCTCGCAACTTTCGCTCCTAGGCTGTGCGAAGCATTGACCAGTGCATCGAGCACCCTCTTTTCAGTATTCACGTCAGCTGTCACTAACACATGCTCAGAGGCTGCCACACACATCATGTCACGCATCATAATCAGTGCCGCACTAGACAGCTCAGGGCTCAAATCTGTAACTCGAGTCATTAGATTTCTCTAGCCATGTCCAAGGTCATCAACAGCATGTTTAATAGTGCCCATGACTCCTGCTTCAAATGGTGAAACAGGTCCCGGCTTATAAAAACGAGATTTCATCCCTTTCTGCAGCGCATCAATCATGTCAGTATCTTCGTTCATGAATGCCTTATAAAAATCAACATACTGCTGCGCCTTCTCCTTGAAGTCAGGCTGAGAAAAATGCTCTTCAGGAAATAATTGATAAGTAATCGACACGCTTTTGTCCGCCGATATTGGCCAATTCGTTCCAATTGAAACATAGTCAAAGCGAGGGAACCAAGCAACATTAGGAGGGAGGTGACTAGAGAACCCACCGCTATGGAGCTCCTCCGGCAACCATGGAATAGGGCCAAACAGCGACTTGCCCTCAGGAACTAAAGTCCCGCCCGTAAAACGACCGTGATACCCTCCATCGAAAGTTTTGTACCTATAACCTTCCAATGGCTGGGCTGGTCCAAAAGTTGCTGCATGGAGAACCGCTATGTGGTAGATATCGGTTAGATTTTCATTTAAAAATTTCCAATTGCTTGGTATTTCCATAACAAATTTATTTGCCACTCTCAGCCTACCCATTTGATAAGGCTCATAGGTCTTCGGAAAATCCCATGACTCTAAACTATGCATAAGCGGCTGAGCTTCGTCATTAAAATTAATAAAAATGAAACCTTCCCAAAGCTCGGTGCGAATTTTAGGAAGTGAGCAATTCTTTTTGTCGAAATTTTTTGATTTTTCTAAGTATTGAGCATCTACCAAAGCACCGGTAGTATCATAAACCCAGCCGTGATATGGACACGAAAAATATTTCGTATTACCTTCTCCCCACGCAACTTTTACCCCACGGTGTCTACAGACGTTTGCAAAGGCTTGAATATTTCCCGCTTTGTCTCTGGCGACAACCACTGGTTCATCGGCTATTTGATGCGTAAAGTAGTCTCCGGATTTTTCCACCTCCTCTACTCGTCCGACGAGAAGCCATTCTTTCATGAAAATCTCTTCTATTTCGGTCTTCATGACATCTTCAGAAAAATAAACTTCTCCCGGTTTATGCGTTTGCTCCACTTCGGGAGCATCAGATACCACACTATAACCAAACTCTGCAGGATCATATCTTAATATGGGTTTCTCGTTATTTTTTGCGGACATGCCATCTCCTTGAGTTTCACAGATCTTAACTTGGCAACCAGAGCGTACAATACCCAGGCACGATCATCAAGGAACAGCCACTTGCACAACCTAGAATTTCTGATCCTCCTCGACATGCATTAGACCAACTGAACAACAATCCTATCTACTTGCCTTTATAGATAGGTTTTCTTTTCTCCATGAAAGCACGAGGACCTTCTGCTGCGTCTTCAGATTTAAAAACTGGGGCAGAAATCATCCTCTCAATTTTTAAGGCCTCCATTTCAGGTACGCCCAAACACGCTCTAGCTGACTTTCGAATTGCTTGCACTGCAATCGGTCCATTTGCTGCGATTTTTTGAGCAATTTCATTAGCTTTTTCTAGAATATTTTCAGTCACATAATTAACGAAACCAAACCCTAAAGCCTCCTCAGCGGTAATTAAGTCGCCCGTCAAAAGAAGTTCCATAGCTTTAGCAAAAGGCAACTGCGTGGGTAAACGTACTGTTGAACCTCCAGCAGGGAATATGGCGTGTTTGACCTCTTGGACACCAAATTTTGCCGTTGGCACACAAACTCTAATATCTGTCCCTTGGACGATTTCCATTCCCCCAGCAATTGCGTGCCCATTTATTGCAGCTACAACCGGTTTTTCCGTATCAAACTCCCGTAAAAGTGCAGACTCAATTATGGTTTTATCGGCTATAAATTTTTCGTCCCATTCGTCTTCCGCAGAACGATTGCCAGCAATCAACGGGATCAGTTGCCCTAGATCGGCACCGGCACAAAACACGCTTCCTGTTCCAGTCAATATAGCTACCCGAACGCTATCGTTATCCCTAATGTCGCGCCAAGCATCTGTAAGCCTCACAGCGACCTCAGAATTGATCGCATTTCTAGACTCTGGTCTATTAATTGTAATCGTAGCAACATGCCCATCAATGATATAATCAACAACTGCCATAACATCTGTCCTCCTACTATTTAAAAACTAGTCTACACATAGTAAAAAGATCGGCAACTATTAATGAATAGCCTAACTAAGTTTTAATACAATCTTGACGACATAAAAAAGTAGCAAAAGAATGATTAGCAAAATAGGTCCAAACTGGAATGAACCCTATCTTACGATAAGAACGGAGTCGCCTGGCTGGTTTACAGCGGCCATCAATCACCCTATCGCATCTCATTATATTGACGTTGACAACTGTCCTATACATTATCTGACATGGGAGCAAAAAAACTCACCCGTCGAAAAAACCAAACCCGGATTACTGCTTATCCATGGCGGAGGCGCGCACGCCAATTGGTGGCGATTTATTGCCCCTAGTTTTTTAGAAACACATAAGGTTGCTGCCATAGATCTCTCAGGAATGGGGGACAGTGGAACCCGAGAGGAATACACTGCCGAGCACCGTTCTAAGGAGATTTCAGCAGTTTTAAAAGCTGCAAATTTAGGTACTGTCCCAGTAATCATCGGACACTCTTTTGGAGGGTTAATGACTATGCGGTTCGCAGCGTATCATGGAGAAAAAGTTGCTGGTGTCGTTATTGTCGACAGCCCTGTTTTGCCTGAAAGCGAAAAAAACAGTGCAGCGCCTAGGCGAGTGCTAAGCGTGTCGCGACATTACCCTACTTTTGAAGTAGGGTTGGAACGTTTTCGTTTGCTACCTGCGCAAGAATGTGAAAATCAATTTATCGTAGAGTTCATTGCGCGCCACTCACTTCGTGAAACCGTATCTGGATGGACTTGGAAATTTGATGTCGCAGCAATGGGGTCAAGAAGGTGGGCGGAACCATTTGCAGAGCATTTATATAACATGAAATGTCGTTCAGCACTTATAGTCGCGGATAATAGTGCAATAGTTAGTAAGGTCACTGCTCAATATATGTCTGACTTAATGGGTCCAGAATCACCGATGATTACGATTAAGGACTCACATCACCATATCCTGCTTGATCAACCTTGTCGCCTTATAGATGCTGTGAAAGAAATCCTCCGTGACTGGGGTTCGAGTGAAAAAGATAACGTGGAGAGATAGCCATGGAGATCGTTCCTCTCTGGGGTATAAGCAACACCAAACTAGGAGATTCTCGTTCAGAGACCAGAGGCATTCTTGGTAATCCCGATCAGGTAAAAAAAGCGACCGAACAACCCGAAACAATCGGCGAAAACTGGACTTACCGTCTAATGCGACTCGAACTTGAATTTCATGCGCCAAATGACTTCAGACTATCAAAAATAACATCCCGACACCCTAACACTCTGGTACTAGGTTTCAACCCTATTGGGCTCAATGAAAGATATCTCTTACAGAAATTTCCCGACCTAAAAACAATAGAATCAAATGCTAAAGTTCAAGTTTTTTTTGACGATATTTTAAAAATATCATTCACTTTAGTACGAGGAAAAACTGAGAGCGTAACCGTACACCTTGAAACCGGCGAAAACACAGGACATATTATTTGGCCTGTACGAAGCTAATTCATTCCCAAAACCATTTTGACTTAGGTACAGCAAAGACAACCACTGCACTGCCATTAGTAATAAGCTCTGGAGCTCCTACAATAGACCCGACAATTCCACCACCGCCACTAGGAATTGCAACAAACTGTTGTCCATCTGCTTTCCAAGTGATCGGCTGACTGCGTATCGACGAGCCTATCTGGAATTTCCACAATACTTCACCCGTCAAATC
>Ga0114993_10000829_pt1 | contig 35838 bp, 35 predicted proteins | sample ArcticOcean_MG_C_FD_87042 | JGI IMG/M metagenome (GOLD analysis project Ga0114993, IMG submission 87042) | Marine microbial communities from western Arctic Ocean - ArcticOcean_MG_CB2_150 | ecosystem: Environmental > Aquatic > Marine > Oceanic | place: Arctic Ocean: Canada Basin | collected...
AAAAGTCTCGGTAATAGAGGAATTTCGGATGCACGACAATCCAATATCGATCGCCTTTCAGACCGACAAGCCGCTTGCTCATTACGGCCCACTGGCCGCCGCTGCGGAAGCGGCTGGCTTTGATGGCATCTCGGTGTACAACGACATGCTCTATCAGCCGGCCTGGCTGCCGCTGCTGGAAATTGCACGGCATACCTCAAGGGCACAAATAGGTGTTGCGGCGGTGAATCCCTTTACCTGTCATCCGATTAATATTGCCGGCAATATGGCGCTGATAGATGAGGCCAGTAACGGGCGTGCGTACCTGGGGCTGGCGCGCGGCGGCTGGTTGGATTACGTCGGCGTTTATCCCACGCGTACCATTCAATCACTGCGCGAAGCTTTTATCTGCATTCGTCATCTGTTGAGCGGTGACCCTGCGGCGCTGCAACAGGACATTTTTCCTCTGGCCGGTGGTGACAGCCTACGCTGGAACATTCAGCGGCCTGACTTACCCTTGCTGCTCGGCTCCTGGGGTTTAAAAACGATCGCCGCCTGCTATGCGCAGGTTGACGAGATCAAGCTGGGGGGCTCAGCCAACCCGGCGGTAGTGCCCCATTATCGCCAGCATCTGCGGGATATGGGCGCCACAGAGGATGTCGGTATTGTAATGGGTGCTGTAACAGTGGTGGATGAAGACGGTGCTGCCGCGCGTGATCTGGCACGGCGGGAGGTGGCTTTGTACCTGCCGATAGTGGCAGAACTTGACCCCACCTTCGCGATAGACCCAGAGTTACTGGCGGGTATCAAAGCTGCGGCGGCGGATTACGATTATGAGGCGGCTTGCCGATTTATATCAGACGATATTCTGGCGGCCTTTGCCCTGGCTGGAACTCCCACCGATATTATCGAGCAGACTGAGGCATTATTTGCGGCAGGCGCCAACCGGGTGGAATTTGGTACCCCTCATGGCCTGACGGCAGAGTCGGGTTTACAGTTGCTGAGTGACAAAGTGTTACCGGCCTTTCGAAGCGGGAGTAATTGAAAATGACAACTGAACTGCGCGAGGATGAGTTTGAGCTGTATGACCTGCAGGTCGTAGTTGAAGCCATAGCTGGCAACTGTACCTGTGCGATGACGGTAGGTGATTCGGTTTTTCTCAGAGGTGGTAAGATTTCGATGCCCGAGGGGGCTGATTTTTGTCTCTATGCGCTGCAGTCTGTTATCCCACTGCTGCCGGCCAAGCAGCGCTTGTTGCACCCAGCAGATTGGATGGAAACCGATACCCGTGCACTGTGCCCAGACCCTGGCTGCGGCTTGACCATGCGTGTTGACCGACTGCAGAAGCGGGTATTGAAGCACGATGATGTCAGCCCAATAGGGTGGCAGGACTGAGTATGGATGAGGAAACACAACTCTGCCTCTGGCGGTGAGCGACTGGAATGAGTCATTGGCTGAAGTGGTTGACGATATCGCGAGCGAGCCGCACAATTTGACCGTGGCCAGGTTGCTGGATTAACGCTGGACGAATTGGTTCGTTGGATTATTTCCCAGAGCCCAGGTTTTACTGAAGAAATAGAAAATGGTTAGTTTACTTGCTTCCGGTCTGACTGGCGCAGACACCCCCTCATAACGTAGACCCCGATGCGATGTCCTAATGTACTCGTTCAAGTAAACTGTCTCCGTAATTAACTAAAGGTCAAAAAATGACAAACAATAGCGATGTTATGCTGACACAAGGTAGCAGCGCGTATGCAGACAGGGTGCCCCGACTGCTCAAACTTTCCTATGCCCTCGGCGCCTCAGCAGAAACAATTTTTGGCGTTGCCTTTAACGCCTTCAACTTCTTCTTCTACACCAACATCATGGGCATACCTGGCACTCTCGCTGGACTTGCAATAACCATCGCACTTGTCTTTGATGCAATAACTGATCCATTAATAGGCGCATTATCTGACCGTTGGCGATCAAAGCTAGGCAGGCGGCATCCTTTTATGTTCGCCGCGCCCCTACCGGTGATGATCTGTTTATTTTTCATCTACTCACCACCGGTACTCCTAGGTGATTCAGGCCTGTTCCTGTGGCTTACGGTGCTAACCGTACTAATGCGAACTAGCATTACCCTATTCCATGTGCCGCATCTAGCGCTAGGAGCAGAGTTGTCCGCTGACTTTACCGAAAGAACTCGAGTCATGAGCCTAAACACACTGTTAGGCGGGCTCGGCGGATACGGTACCTATATCATCGCGCTGACATTCTTCTTCAACAAAACGCCCGAGTTCGACAATGGACTGCTCAATGCCGCCGCCTACCCAGGACTTGCTATTTCTGCCGCGTTGTTAGGCGGCACAGTGATGCTAGCCTCTACGGTATTGACCCTAAAGGTCGTTCCATTGTTACCGCCCATGCCTGACAGCGTCGAGCGGTTCAGCCTCTCGAGCTTTTTACTGGACGTGAAGTCTGCATTGACCAATCGAAATTACTTAATGTTATTGATTGGCTATTTGTTGCTCAGCGCAACCCTTGGCACAAGAGACACCATTGGCCTGCACATGAACACCTACTACTGGGAATTGGTGCCGAGCCAAATTCGATATTTCGCGCTGGCGGGTTTGGCGGCCACGCTGTTTGGCTACGCCGTGACCGCCCCTTTACATAATCGTTTCGAGAAAAAACCAGTCCTCATTGTCGGATTGGTTTGCTTACTCATTTTTGCCACCGCGCCAGTTCTATTGCGAATTTTAGGTTTATTCCCTGAAAACGATTCCGATATGCTAATGCCGACGCTGATGGTCTTTTACCTTTTTACGCTGATCTTTGGAGTAATCCTGCTGATCAGCGCTATGTCAGCGCTAGCAGATATTGCTGACGAGCACGAACTCAATACCCATCGTCGCCAAGAGGGCATTTTTTATGCTGCCAGATCATTTTTTGCCAAAGCATCGTCAGGGCTTGGGCACCTGCTAGCGGGTATTGCGATTGATGTGATTGATTTTCCCGTTGGCGCAGAACCCGGCACTGTGAACCCAGACATTGTATTCCGCCTGGGATTGATCGACGGGCCGATTGCCGTCATTCCGGGCATCATCGCCGTCTTCTTTTATTTGAAATATCGCCTAACGCGAGCACGCCACGAAGAAATCCAGGCTGAACTAGCTACGCGGAGAAACCTCCAAGTCAGCCAATGACCCCGAATATAGGTGGGAAAAGCAATGTCAATTACAGTTCATTTATTACTACGCGGCTGCTCACGTTCTCTTCTTTCCCACAGCTTACTTCCCGATAAATTCATAAGGGCCATGAATGAAATTTTTCAATCACCTAGCGCTTTCCACCCGAAGCGGGTTCAGGCATTACTTTAACTTTAAGGGCAGAGCAACCGTTTCAGAGTTTTGGTATTTCATGCTATTTTTCTTACTAGCGTACGCTGTGGTTTGGCTCATCGATCACTTCTTCCTGCCGCCTTTAGTCACCTTAAAGGACCTGCCCTTTGGACATTTCCTACCAGGGGCTTATATGGACGATCAAGTAGGTTTGGCCGTTCTGGCGTATCGCCCGGTTATGATGATACCTACCCTTTCAGTTACTGTTAGACGGTTACATGATGTTGGTAAAAGTGGCTGGTGGTGTTGGCTTTGGATCTTACCATTGCCGGTCGTTGGGTGGCTTTGGCTAATACCCTGGTTAACAAGACCAAGTGCACAATCCGCGGGTTTCGATGGCGCAGGGGCACCTTAGAACCAACTCCAAGTGAACGGCCTGTCTCTCATGGTAAGCACCTCTACTGCGGGTAGGTGTCGCTCGGCAAGTTCGCCTCAACAGGTGAAAGCCTGCATAGCTTTAATCCTTCGCCCACATCACCAGCGAACCGTAAATCATATTCTCGCTGAGTTAGTAGGCACAGCAGGCAGCAGCATCATCTGCCACAGTTTCAGTTTCAGTTTCAGTTTCAGTTTCACTAGCAACAGAACCAGAGTCTGCCGTGGAAGCTAAAAAGGCTGTTAAAGCACCCTTAGAGGGATCACTAGTCGTTGCCAGAAGATTATCAGGGTCGTTAGCGAACGCGGGATACTCGTACAGATTTATTCATAGCTTCTATGAACAACGTGAAGCCAAAGAAATCCTCCCGAATCACACCGTTTGACTGGCAGTCTCTTTTGGACATCCACTTAACATTTTTTTGACGCCAGACCTGGCCATTATCTAAATAAAAGAACAAACGATTGGCAGATGAGCTCGACTCGCAGCTTGTGATGACAACCGAATGGTCTACATTCGGTTCAGCTTCTTCCTGTGTCGCTAGCCCAATCTCATCGGTTATGGGCGGAGGGGATTGATCGTTCTCATTGGTCTCGTGGTTTTTCGACTCCAGGAGCTTGTCGAAACAGACGAGTCGTTGCTCGCTAGATTCAATTTCACCACAGTCTCTTAGTGAAGATTTAAGGCTTTTAGCGGCTACGGGTGGCAACACCGCGAACAATATAGCGGCTGTAATAATCCGTTTGTAAGACATGTCACTTTCCTGAATGAGTGATTAAGGCAGTTTACTTAATTATTCAAATTGATTCCCGTGAGATTGAAATGTGTGAGATTGAAATGTGTGAGCTTAAATGTGTGAGATTAAATGCGCCGACCTGAGTCTGTGATGAATGCTATCGCTTAATTTCGTGAATTGGATTTATTCCCTCTACCAACGACTTTTTATAACCATTGTGACGTGGCTCACAAAACCATGACTTTGTGCACTGGCTGCATTCTGGTTACCTATTCCTATGTCAATTTCTCTCCAAGTCACAGGCCAACGATAGTTGGAAACCAGCTATACAGAGTATTAAGTGCGAACTATTTGGATGGATTCGCGACCTTAGTAGGAGAAAACCGACCTTCGCACGTCAAGCCAGTAATGCTGTTTCGCACAGGTGGCAGATATCCCCAATTCTTTTGGCCGTGCGGGTTTTCTTTGGTCGCGGGGCTACTGTTGAGGCTCGTGGAACATGCTGGTTCGGCCACCATCAATCACCAGGTCATGACTATTCACAAAACGGCCTTCATCGCTTGCCAGGTAAAGTGCGCCAGTTGCAATATCCAGCGGTAACCCAGCTTTCTGCATTGGAGTCGCTCTGGCGAGGTTACTAGTAAGCTTTTCCATCTTTGCTGCATTCTGATCATCGCTTAATCTGTTTGCTCGTGCGGAGCCACCATAAAAATAGGCGTCGCAATTGCACCAGGAGAAATGCAGTTCACTCGAATTCCGGCTGGTCCGAGGCGGACACCAGCAAGCTTGGTGTAGTGCGTGAGCGCCGCCTTAGCAGCCGAGTACAGCAACCCACCCTGGTTATCTCTGAGCGCTGCGACACTGGAATTGTTAATGATGCTGCCGCCACCCCGCTTCTGCATGTGTGGCACAACATGTTTAATGCCAAGTACCGCGCTACTGAACAACAACTGCATGGCATAGTGAATGGTGTCCTCGTCGACCTCTGTAACATCTCCCGCAGTAGGTCCACCAGCATTGTTGAAAAGAATATCAATGCCGCCAAAACTTTCTGCCGCAAACTCGATTGTCTTTGCAATGTCGCCTTCCCGCATGACATCAGCGGTAATGAATTGGCACGCATCTCCCAGTCGTTACGCTATGGCAACCCCCTTGCCCTCAGATCGTCCACAAATCACAACCCTGGCGCCTTCCGCGACAAATAGCTCCGCTGTTGCCTCTCCTATACCGCTGGTTCCACCGGTGATCACCGCTACCCGATGCTGCAAACGCCCTGTCATTTTCTCTCCTTAAATTTCCATCACTGGTTTTGTATTTTCTTGTCTCTTTGATTCGGCCGCCGTCGGAGTGTGCTGGTAGGCTATTCCCTAAAGTAGTCGCCAAAAGACTGCTGGCGACTTGCCACACTGACAGGGCCAAGGCCCAGTTGTCAAAGTAGCAAGTGCCCGCCGTCCAGCACCAGGTGCTGGCCCGTCACAATGGAATGTCCTTCGATAAACCCGAGGATTGATTCCGCGACGGACTCCGGAGTGCAGGTTTTCTGCAGGGGCGTTTTAGCTTCAAGAAATGACTTAGAGGCTTCATAAGTTTCCCTACCCATGCCCTCGGCAAGCCATTCCCCTTTGATGAAACCAGGACACACAGCATTCACCCGAATCTCAGGACCCAGTACTCTTGCAAGAGACTGTGTCATGGTGATCAGCGCACCTTTTGACGCAGCGTACGCTATTGAGCTACCCACGCCTTTTACACCGGCAATAGATGCCACGTTGACGACAGACGCATCACCGGATGCTTTTAGTGCATTGCTCGCAGCTCGCACCATCTGGAACGGACCTATAACGTTGACACCGTAAATGCTCTGGAAGTCCGCACCATCCAAGCCATCCATGTCAGCATGCTGAACAAATTTGGTCGTGCCTGCGTTGTTGACCAGCGCGTCCAGACGATCCCACTTTTTTAGTGCCTCTGCAACCATGCGTCGACAATCATCGTCATTGGCGACATCTGCCTGACATAAGAGTGTATCGCCACCCAGAGATTCACATTCGTCTGCCACAACCCGGGCTGCGTCAACACTTTTTGAATAATTGATGACCACTCGACCGCCTTTTTCAGCAAGCATTCTGGCTGTTGCTGCGCCTACGCCCGAGGAAGACCCGGTAACGATGGAAACACTATTTTCCACATTCATTTTCGTTCAACACCTCTCAATACAGTTATGTCGAATTCAATATCGTCAAATCATTCATAAAACACAAGCCCGCAAGATGCTTTGTTCCTGGTCACCGATTCTACGCCAGGAGTTGTGGATTCTAGCTGTTGGCCAGGAGTTAGGTCACGTTCCGTTACATTAGTGCACATTGGCATCAACCCCGGTTTACAAGTCACCCCTACAATCTCCTCCCATAAACCCAATATGTAAACGGGTGAACAACATGTACAAGACTATTCTGGCTTTCTTACTCATCGCACTGACCACAGGCTGCTCTACTTATAGCGGCACACAATCTACTGCTGGAATGGGGTGAAGATTTCGCTTTGTTTCAATGCCCTCTTGCTCATCCCTTTTGAGGCTGTCGTCACCAATTTCCTGGTTGGATGGACGCTCTGAACAAATCCCTGTCGAAGGGCGTGATTCTGCCTGCGCCTGCTGCCGTGTTGATTCAAACGATTTAAGAGGCATACGCCCGTAAAGTGTGGCTAAAGGTCAGCAAGGATGGACGCACCCGCCACTGCGGCTCGCGAATGGATATCCCAAAGGCCATCGATCACAATCTTCATAAGTATTCGGAAACGGTGGAATTCTATCTCCGATAAGCTTTCTGGCGTCGAGAGTGTCTTGAAGTAAATCTCGGCAAACTCAGCGTCCTGATAGATAGCCTTTCGATTTTCGCGTAATGCCGCTGCACTCGTATTGACCGCAACCGCACCCTCGGAAGTGTCTAGATAAAGGGGGGGACAGTTCAGTTCATGATGAGCTGGAGTAAGCACAAAAGACTTCCCCGGTTAATACCTCGGAGAAAAGTTCAAAACTGTAGCTAATTAATAGTCAATCCGCGCGACTTTAACCTGTGGCGTAGCGTCAATGTCAGTCCAGGTTACATACACTGAATTCCCTACAGCTTCGATGATCGGAAATCCGCTACGCCGCGATGGACTGCTACCAGCGACTTCAGTTGTACTTAAAAGCTCACCATTTATGTCGTAGCGCGAGAGCATAATCTTCGCCTCGCCTACGGTATCCATCCAGCTTACGATGATGTTGCCGGAGTCCAAAATCGTCGTGTCAATACGACCATTCGTATTTGGGCTCTCGACAACTATTGGCTCAGAGAAGCTCAGGCCACTATCGGTTGACAGTACCAGTTGTATTTTTGGCACGTCATCTTTAGCGTTAAACCAGGCGACTGCCACTCTCTTGTTCATAGCGGCAACCGAAGGGCCATTGACAGGGCAGCCGGCAATCTGCCAATTGTCATTGTAGATTGCCTGCGGCAAGGTCCAGGCTCCATCGACTAATCGAGTCGCATAGATATCTCGGACTTCTTGCTGAGAGCGATCGCGATACACAATAATGGGGCCGTTCTCCGTCATAGCTGAGCTGGTCTGACAGCAATCGCAGACGCGATGATCGAGTTCCCACTCGCTGACGTTGGCACCAGACTTATCGAAAATACCAGCACGTAGAGTCATCGCTCCTGGCGGTTCGCTATGCACAGTTTCCCGCCCGTCCAACCAACTGATTAGTGTAGTCCCGTCGTTGAGTGGCAGCATGGAAACGAATCCGTGCTCGGCGCTAATACCATCTGTATGGATCGTCCGGGCTTCTGTCCAGGTTGCCTTGTCCTGCGCATAAAACCGTGCTCGAATTTCATAGTCGTAAGTACCGGTCGCGCTCATTTGCAGCCAATGTGCAACCATGCCACTCGAATCAACCGACAGCACCGGGAAATCCGCCCAATTGACAAACCAGTCGCGGCCTTCGCTGATCACTTTAGCGGCATCCCAACCCTCACTAGTTAGTCGAGCGAACGCTAGCGTCGCCTGCTCAGCATCCTGACTTACCCAAGAAAGATAGATTTCTCCAGATTCGTCGGCGACAACGCGTGACAGACTGCTATTAGCAGGAGCGGGTGACGGCAAACGCGTTAACTGGTCTTGGCCAGCCGCGTAAGAGGTGATTGAAATGCTCAATGCAAACAGGAGCGCGAGGAGAGCTGCATTCGGAGAATCGATTTGTCTAATCATGTCTATAGGTTCCAGCTAGCCTCTAGTCAATGTTCAATCGGTAAGCGGAGTAAGTCCCTGAAGTCTTAACGCATCAAGTATATCCTGCTCGCTTTGCTGACCTATTAATTTTGCTACAACTTTATTCGAGGGTGACAATAGATAGGTGGTAGGTAAAACGTCAGGCAACTTCAACGCTAACAGATCGACCTCTTCCTGACTTAACACAGTGAATTCAATGCCCATCTCACCGGCGATCTCAAGCGTTAACTCCATGGGGTCTTCATCGAAGTTCACGCCCACGACCATCACATTGCTCTTAGCCAAGCGCACACTCAGTTCATTGAAAATAGGGATCTCTACTCGACAGGGTGCACACCATTCAGACCAATAATTTACGATGCGCCAATTGCCATCATTGGTTTCAGACGCTGTTAGCGGGTTCCAAAAAGTTGTCATGCCCACAAAAATCAGGACGAGAAAGCTTGGTGAAACTAATGGCTTTCTGGGCTTCAGCATTGGTGTACTCTGGTATCTCGCTCGTTGGGGCCAGTATAATTAAAAGGGGCAGATTTATTCGTGGATCACTGCACTGATTCGAGTTTACCCTTGCCCCTTTATCTACCCTATGCCTATTCTTGCACCTTACCAGTACGACCAGAGCGAAATTTGCGTTTTCTATCCGCATCTCGATCTGCTTTCGCCTCTTTTTGCTGCGCAACAATCAGCTCTTCTTCCAGGATCATATCTGGCGTTTCCAATGTGATCGCACCCAGCATGCCAGCACGAAACTCATTCACAAGAATCGCCGAGGCTTTTTCCAAATCAACCCGCCCGCCGGCGCTAAGACAACCGCGTCGCGCACCCATTAGTTCAATGAATTCAAGTTCGGTATCTGGCACCGATGCCAGGTCATAACGGTCTTTCAAGGCTGCCGGGTAGCGTTTAATCAGGTAGTCGGCCAGGTAAAAGGCAACATCTTCGATACCCATCGCGGTGTCTTTAATTGCACCAGAGGCTGCCAGTCGATAACCACTATTTTCGTTTTCAATCTTTGGCCACAGGATGCCCGGCGTATCCAGCAGCATAATGCCTTGCCCCAGTTTGATTCGTTGCTGGCCTTTCGTAATCGCAGGCTCGTTACCAGTCTTGGCTATCTTACGACCCGCCAGGGCATTAATCAGCGTCGATTTACCGACATTCGGAATCCCCGCGACCATCACCAGCATATTCAGGTTTGCTTTCACCCTGGACGGCACTAAAGCCTGACACAGACGAATGATCTTTTGAGGCTTGCCATTGAGGTCAAGCGTTGTCTGCAGCGTCTTGACCGAAGCATCCTGCTCAAAATGAGCCTGCCAGCGAGAGGTGGTTTCTGGGTCCGCCAGATCAGATTTGCTCAAAATTTTAATGCACGGTTTGTTATCCCGCAGGGTCACAATCGCTGGGTTCTGGCTACTGGCAGGCAAACGCGCGTCGAGCAATTCAATCACCAGATCAACATCCGGCAGGATGTTGGTCATCTCGCGAATCGCCTTGTGCATATGACCTGGGTACCAGTGAATTGCCATAACAGAAATGCGCCCTACTCGTGACTAGTGATACTTATGCTAACAGCTTCGCTAGCAATGATACCTGATATGCGTGTGACCGCTTCTGCTACTCTGGGGCTTTACTCCGACCCCACACATCAGAGAAGATCATCCTGCCGCACCAGATTGAGTGATTTCTTGATTATTTCAGCGGCCTCATCAACCAGTTCCGGTGTATGAACATGCGAGATAAACGAACGTCGTGTACCCGGGATCAACACGCCATTGTCTAGAAGGTGAAGGTAGAAATCTGTCTCTGCTTGCGAGCGTATTCCGCCAGTATCGCGGGCGGACCATATCTCACCCTCGTTAAAGTAAATTTGAAACATCGAACCGGCATTAAGTACTTGAACGCCCATACCCTGCTCGCGCGCAAACTGATTGATAGTCTCTGCGAGTCGCTGACCCATCGAATTGAGACGTGGATAGATTTCAGCTCTGTTCTCATCAAGGAAAGAGGTTTGCGCTACCCCTGCCGCCATCGTTAACGGGTTACCCGAGAACGTGCCGCCAGACATGATGCCTTTCTTATCACCCATGGCCATCGAATTAAAAAGCTTCATGATGTCCGCTCGTCCGCCCACCGCACCAATGGGAAGCCCGCCGCCAAGTACTTTTCCATATGTTGCCAGGTCCGGTTGCACGTCAAAGTACTCTTGTGCTCCACCATAGGCCAGACGAAAGCCGGTAATCACTTCATCCATCATGAATAAAACATCGGATTCTGCACAAACTGATTTTAGTTCCTGCAAATACGCCGTTAGCTCGTGTTTTTCATGGGGGTTTGAACTTTGCACTCCTTCTATCATGACCATGGCAAGGTCATCTTTATGTTGTCGAATCAGTTCGAATGCCGCATCGGAGCGATAGGGCAACATGACCTGGTTCTCAACGATGGCAGGTAACACCCCTGCGCCAATTGGCTGATAAACAGGAGCATCACGTGGGCTGTTGGGATCGGCTGCGCCGATTCCGTAGTCGTGAGCGCCGTGATAGAAACCGTCAAATACACCAAGTTTAGGCTTGCCAGAAAATGCGCGGGCGACACGAATAGCATACATTGTCGATTCGGTACCCGAGTTGCAAAAAATGACGCGTTCGGCGCAATTGTCACCCTTGGTCAATTGGTCAGCGAGTTTAACTTGATTAGGATTATGTAACCCGAACTGCCAACCCCTGTTGGCTGCCTGATCAAGCAGGGCCGTCTGGACCAGAGGATGGCGGTGGCCAAGCAACATCGAGCCAAAGCCAATCTGAAAGTCAATATAGTGATTGCCATCTGCATCAATTAGAAAGGGCCCATCACCCGCTTCCATGAGCACTGGAAAGGGCATCTCCAGGCTCGCCGCAGAGCCAGAGTTCATAAGCTCACCAGTTGCCAGCGTTAGTGCTTGAGAGCGTGTATTCTTCAGTAGCAGGCTGTCACGCACTTCGCGTCCGTTACGACCTAAGTGTTCGCCTGATTCAGATGCACCCGCCATTCGTTAGATCCTCCCTCCCTGATTTCTCATCGATTAAAACATGAACTAAATTGTTGATACTATCCAGTGTCATATTCCGCACCGATCTATGCGTGCCCAAATCTCACAGGCCTCGAATTTTTTATACTCTTTTGGTCAACTCGCACCACAATAGGGTGCTGTATTCAAAATAGTGCTGTATTCGAACCCAATGATGATTCGGCAGGCATTTCAAAAAGGCAACCACGTTGAGCTAAAAGGGGCTTGTAAACCCCGCCATCCCCCTGATATATCGTAACATTTGTCGTGCATTGTAAGACTCGGCCACGAGGCAGAAGGTGGCCTGACCCATCGCGTTTACGCCAACACTTTACTCCGACCCGGCACATGCAATGCAAGAAGCAAAAACTAACAGGGTTTAGGAAACCCGACCTACCGATTTAAGGTGCGGGACAACAGCCAGGAAACATTTACGCTCTAATAAGCGTCTGATCGTTCACCATCGCGTCCAGCTGTTTTTGCACGGTCTTGCTCCAGTGCGGATGCGTTAGTATCCAAAATTTTTCCTGCTCAACGGCGTTCGCGACCAGTTCACCCACCTCGTCTGGGTGCATACCTTGCTCGAGCGCCGCCTGGATGTTACCGGCCAACTTCCCTGCCTTTTCAGAATCACCCTTAGGCTTGCCGCGGCCGGGACGAAAATCGACGGAGTGTCGACTAATATTCGTGTTAATCGGTCCTGGGCACAACACTGAGGCACGGACATTGCTTTTCTTCGCTCGAAGTTCTCGCTCCACTGCCGCCATCAACGCGACCACTCCATGCTTGGCGACATTGTATGCGCCCATCATTTGTGATGAGATCAAACCAGCCATCGAAGAAGTGGCATTGATATGGCCGACGCCCTGTTCCTCTATAAGAGGCAGAAAAGTTTTCACGGCGTAGATTGGGCCCCATAGGTCGACATTAATAATCCATTCCCAATCAGCCAGTTTAACGTTACGTGCTGACGTTGGAATGCCCACTCCGGCATTACTGCAAACAACATGTACTGCACCGAAACGGTCCATGGTGATTTCTGCTAACCGCTCTACGTCTTCGAGTTTCGACACATCACAGACCTGACACACGACAGAGGTACCAGCCTCTGAAAACTCTTTTTCAGCGGCCTTTAACAGCTCTTCATCCATATCCGCCAACACCAGTTGCATACCGCGCCCGGCAAAGGACCGCGCCATACCAAGGCCAATACCACTGGCGCCGCCTGTGATCACGGCTGTTCGTCCCAAAAAATCCTGCATCGTTTCGTCCTCGAATCAGTCTTCGAATTAGTTAGTTGTGCTGGTCAGCATGGCCACCTGGACATCACTAATCTCCTCATCGGACCAATCCAACCATTGCCTTAATACTTCCTCATTGTGTTCACCCAGATGAGGCGCCCCGGCTCTAACGCCTGCCTCGAGCTGCCGAAACTTATAGGGTGAGTCTGGAATCGACCTCGTACCACCTGCTCGGTCATCAACTTCAATAATAGAACCTCGTGCTTTAACGGAAGCCAGTTCCCGCACGTCAGATGCTGGCCTGACATCGCCCCAGGCAATGTTCATTTTATCCAAAGCCACGATAACCTCTTCACGGTTACTACAGGTCTCTGTAAAGAAATGTCTGGAGGCAGCTCGACGCGCTTCTATTTTTTCTTCCAGCGTAGCATTCTGCAAATCTTCCAGACCGTCACTCACCCCATAAAATGAACTGAGCAACTTCCAGATATATCTAAATTCACCGGCGAGCATCAGCAAACCACCCGCAGTCTCATGAACTTCATTAGTAACGCCAACTTTCAGACCTTCAAGAGCACTATGCATCCCATCATTTGTCACAATCGTTGCGTCAACCATGGCGATCTCAACATGATCGCCCAGCCCAGATTGTTGTCGCGCATAAAGCACAGCAAGCAAACCAACAAGACCATGCATAGCGGCATTAGTGTCTGCAACAGAAAGCGGTAACTCAGTGGGAAACGCGCCAGTTACCTCTGCCTGCCGAGCAACCAACCCGGTCTCGGCGTGAATAATTGGCGCGTAGGCCGCGCGGCGACTATCGGTGTTGTTTGCACCGAAACCTGAAATGGACAGCATGATGAGTCGTGGGTTGATTTCAGCCAACGTGTCGTAGTCAATGCCTAATCGCTGCATGACATCTGGTCGAAAATTCTCGATAAGCACGTCCGCCTGCTTCACAAGCGACTTAACGATTTCCACACCTTTTGGGTGCCTCAGATCGACAGCAATGTTACGTTTCCCAGCGTTCTGCTGATGATAGTAGCCGGAAATATCACTACGCTTGACGCCCCAGTGCCGGGTTACGTCTCCTTCAGGCGGTTCAAGTTTAACAACGTCAGCACCCAGGTCGCTCAGCATACGTCCGGCGAAAGGCCCCGCCAGGACACGAGACAGGTCAAGGACTTTAATCCCGGCCAGTGGATAGCTCATCACCGACTCCTTTTTTAATGAGACTCAACTTTGTTTCGGCGCAAGGTGGAAGTTTTCTTCCATTTTTTCGCGCACCTCGCCCTGACTTTCGAAGTACTGCCGAAAGCCACCGTTGTAATTACCGTCCTGGCGTCGCTGCTCGTTGCCTTCAAAGTTGTAATAACCGGGCGTGCATTCCTCAGAACGATTGGTCTTGCCGCGGTGTTTAATGACCTCTTGAACCCACCACTCTTCTGCCTCGTCAGTCACATCAAGCGTGTGATGCCCGTTGCTGCGTACATGATCGATGCACTCGGCGATATGGTCCCCTTGGGTCTGTAGCATTTCGGTGAGGTTGAATTGGAACGACGCCTGATACCCACCCATGATAAACAGATTGGGGAAACCCGCAGTATGAATACCCAGCAGCGTGCGAATGCCATCACTATACTTATCCTGAAGGTTCACACCACGCTGACCAACGATATCGTTGTAGATACCGGTCTGCTGGACCTCGAAACCCGTTGCGTAAATCAGAAGGTCCAATTCGTACTCATGTCCCTTGAAGACTGGCCCTTTGGGGCTGATCTCTGTAATGCCTTCACCCTCGGTATTTACCAAATGAACATTCGGCAAATTGAAAGACGGAAGATACTCATTATGGAAGCACGGCCGCTTACACATGAACATATACCAGGGCTTCAGAGCGTCCGCAGTCGTTTGGTCATCAACTATTTCATCGATCCGCCTATGGATGCGCATCATGTAATCGATGTTAGCGTTTTCCTGCTTCTTCAGTTTGTCTTCGGGTGAGACCGCACCTTTGGCAGCTCGTTTTTCGAGTGAGTTTTCAACCGCAGCAAACAGCTTCGATCGTCGTTTCGACTGCCATCCTGGCTTAAGTTTACGCGCCCAATTAGGATCGGTCGGCCAGTCATCACGGATATCAATCGATGATGGTGTTCGCTGGAACACATAGACTTCCTTCGCTGTCTTAGCCAGCTCGGGTACAATCTGCACTGCACTAGCGCCGGTACCGATAATACCGACGACCTTGTCTTTCAAGTGTTCGAGGTTCTTACCGGTGTAATCGTAGTCCCATCTGGATGTATGGAAAGAGTGACCGCTAAAGGAAGTCATTCCGCTAATTGTCGATAGTTTCGGTTTAGCAAGAGTGCCATTCGCACAGATTACAAATTGCGCGCGCATGACATCACCACGATCAGTGCTGACGTGCCAAAGCTGGTCTGTGTCATCCCAACGCGTCTCAGTGACGGTCGTATTGAAGACGGAAAGTTCGTAAAGATTATACTTATCGGCGATCGCCTGACAGTGAGCGAAGATTTCTGGGCCACGTGAATAATGATTCACGGGCACGTAGTCGAGCTCATCGAGTAACGGTAGATAGTCATAGCTCACGACATCACACGCGGCGCCTGGGTATCTGTTCCAATACCATGTGCCGCCCACATCCGAGCCACGTTCCACGATGCGAATACTCTCTATACCGCGTTCTCTTAAACGGGCAGACGTCAACAGCGCAGAAAAGCCACCCCCTATAAACAGCACCTCTACCTTGTCGGTGATTGACTCTCGGCTGGGGACTTCTTCTGCATAAGGATCAACCGCATACTTCGCTAGATCACCGCTAAACTCCGACGTGGATTGATCAGTTCCAGGAGGGCGGTACAGCAATCTCAGATTTCGTTCCTCCTGGAACTTATCTTTGATGTCATCGTAGTAACTTTGGGGTTGTTTTGGTCTAGGCATCGTGCGTCGTCACCGGAAGATTTGATTCATCAAGAGACACTAACGCTCAATATATGTCAAACGAAATCATCTTCAACTAGTTGCGTTTCTGTCTTAAGCGATCGCGGAAGCGACGCATGCCGTTTAACCATCGCTCATAGTCATTTGCTTTATTGGCAAAGTACTTTGCGACTTCCATGTGCGGGAGCACCAGAAATTTCTCTTCAAGAATGGCCCGGATACAGTCATCAGCAACCTTTTCAGGTTCCAGAATGCCGTCTTGGGCTGCTTGATTCGAGTTCGTTTTGTTCGCGCGGCTTTTACCTGCGCGCTTACCAAGGATATTGGTACGCACCGCCTGTGGGCACAACACTGAGACGCCGATACCACGATCCGAGTAGTTAATAGCGAGCCACTCTGCAAGCGCAACCGCGGCATGCTTAGAGACGGCATAAGGCGCTGAATCCAGCTGCGTTAAGAGACCTGCCGCTGATGCTGTACTGAGCAGGTATCCGCCACCTCGCTCTATCATTCCGGGAATCACTGCACGCGCCGCGTTCAAGTGTGCCCAAAGATGGACCTCCATCATTTTTCGCCACTGGTCAGTTTCTAGATTTAAGCCACCGCCAAGGGCATAACCTGCATTCGAGACAAAAATATCGACACCACCCTGCTCCACCTCAAGTCGTTTTACCAGGCCCTCAATAGCGTCCTGGTCGGCAACATCCAGATGCACTGCAGACGCCCTTGCACCAATAAGATCAGCCGTTTCTAATGCAGTCTCGACATCAAGATCAGCACAGACAACAAACCTGGCACCTGCATCCACGAGCCGACAGGCCAGCGCGCGACCGATACCCGAACCAGCACCCGTTACAACCGCCAATTTCCCATCAATATCCATCTGAATTTACCTCTATCACCAGTTTTATTGAACGCCAGCATCATTCCGAACTGAACGCGATTACTAAAGTTTTGTTGAAGAATCGTGCCGCAAGAATACCACCTGAAGGGCGCTCAGATGATAGCGGTGGTCGCAAAAACAACCTGATAATCAGGTTTGAGCGGGAAGATCCAGCTGCCGCCTGATTTCATCATGTGCAGATTTATTCAATGGATATGCTATGAGCGGCAGAAAGGCGCAGAACAGTCCGAGGGCTGTACCCACTGAATAAGTCACCAGCAAACCCTGCAGTGCCACGGGGTCATTATCCCCGCCTGGGACAAAATTGAACGCCAGTTCAAGGATAGTAAAACTCGCTCCCACCGCAAACGCCGCCCCAAGTTTGTTTGTGGTCGTCAAGAGCGCAAAAAACAACCCTGGCCTTTGCTGCCCTGTCTTCAATTCATCCTCATCACTGATGTCGGCCATCATAGACCGGATTAAAGTCGGTGGAGCGCCGAATCCCGCACCAAAGAGAATGGTAAAACCCCATAGCACCGCAACGTTTCCAGACTCTGCCAGCGGCAACAAGGCGAGGTTAATAGCTGTCATATAGAGCAACGCCACCTTCATCGCATTATCTTTACCGACGGCATAGGCAAGCTTTAACCAAAGTGGCATCGCCAAAAATCCGGTTACAAAATAAAACAACAACGCAATACTTGCGTGTTCTGCCAACTCGAAATACGCCGTGGCAATAAAAATGTAAAGAGCGCCAGAAACTCCAATGCCAAACCCTGCAGCCAGGTCTGCTATCAGTAACCGCCACATCAACCGATTAGCGAGCAGCACTTTGAACGCCTTCCGCCAGGGGATAGTCACACCAGGTTTGTTGTGCGAATCAGGTACCCATAAAAGTGTTGGTATGGCGAGCAGAGGAAACAAAATCAGACAGAACCAGCCCATGCTGGCAACCTTGGTCGCCTGTTCGGAATGCCCGGACAATTCCATCGCTGCCGGAATAGCCAGTACAACGGCCATACCGCCGATGACAAATATTTCTCGCCAACCAAACAGCCTAGATCGGTCGTCGTAACTCTTTGATAATTCTACCCCCCATGACTGGTGACTGATGGCCAGCATCGTATATCCCGCGTAAAGTAAGATGAGCCAAAACATCAGATATAAACCAGAGACATCTTCTGGATTCGGCATGAAAACCATCCAGACCGACAGCAGCAGAATCGGGATAGACAAAGCTATCCAATGTTTTCTGCGGCCCCACCTGGAATCGAACTTGTCGATCATGACACCCATAATGGGATCCGTGACGACATCCCAGATGCGCGCGATGAAAAATACCGTGCCGACAGTAACCAGCGATAGGCCCATGCCTTCGGAATAGAACCGCGGCAGGTAAACAGCTATTGGCATACCCATCGCCGCCATCGGAATAGTGATCCCGCTATAGGCAGCCAGAACGGTCCGTGTCAGTTTATTTGCCAATGCTTTGCCTCAGACTCTTTATCCAGTGAACACCAAAGAGCATGCCCCTCCGCATCTTTTGACCACAGACTTTCCACCACCGCGTACCAGCAAAAAATCCCGCAATGAGTATCTACCAGAATAGAGCCACTATCCAGCGCAGCCAGTTTTGAGTTATTGACACCGCTCGAGATCTCGCTGCCTTTTGTAAAGGAACCCGGTAAGGACGTAAACCGCCTGTGACGCCACGAATCGTTATGGGAGTGCCTTGTCCAATTTGACTGCAACGCTGGAAGAGCAAACAGAGACGGCACAAAAATCAGCGCCAAACCAGATACGCCAACTCGTTAAGGCAGATACCAGATCGGTGACGTCCAAGCGCGTTCCTGTAATGTCGTTTCCGCGCCTGGGAATTCGTCACATCGATTTTCTTTCCGGCAGTGATGGGCTGACCAACGAAGTGTAGGGGCTTCCAGCACTCTTACGTACCAGAACGCTGGCGCTTTCGAATCGAAGTCTGGGTCTGTCCAGTTCATACAGATGTGCAGGCCGCCCTTTGTTTCCTGCCAGACGGGGATAGTTGTTTCCCTGAGTTCTCCATCCCTGAATTCACCTTTGATGATCTCGATGGACTGAAGCGGGGTTTCGTCATACAAGGCCTGTATGCGGAAGTGAGGGGGCTTTTTGAGTTTCTTGAAACTGCCGCCCATGGGTATACCTTCGTAATTATCGGCATCGCAGGTGAGTGCATTCCTAGAACCCTGCAGTCTTACTTGCATTCTTGGTCCGCTGGTGGCGTATACCTCTCGCCGTTTCAACGCATCAAACAGGCTGTGCCGGGTATTTTCTTCTGCCCACACAGCGACCAGCCCGCCGGGATTCCAACTTTGCCTCACCATGGCCTTATCCAGATCACCGATACCGAAGACGGAACCGAGCCATTTGTCTTCTTCGACGAACCCGCCTGTGGCGGCATGGTTGTCAGTAGACGAAATGATGCCGAGTTGTAAGGGATTGATGCCGGATTCGCTGTAAACCCCCAATCCTCTTGTCAGTAGCGCTCTAACGTAGCTACTTCTCATCTTCTGCCATTCTTCCCTAGAGTAATCCTCGGGCTCTGTCGGGCGTGAGCTTCGCGTTAGGTACTGTTGGAAGTTGCAATCTTCATCGGGCTGGCCGAACGCGTAAAGACATTCGCTGGAACCCTTTTCCTGGTGTATTTCAACCAGCCGCTCGAACCTCGCTCGCAGCGCACGTACTTCGTTGGTTTCTGTCTCGATGTCGAAACTTCTGCCGTCGCCCATGTTGGTGTTATGTGGGATAGCAATGGCCTCGCAACCGGCTTCAGCCTTGCACTGATTATCCAGTTCCTGCCAGAGCGCCAGCGGGTTTGGGTAGCGCATATAGTCGATGGCATCCGGAGTCACGTTTTCATCGCGGAAGATGACGTTGCGATGGTTATGACTGTAGTCAGGTGTTGCTGACCACTCATAACCATTGAGCGCCGTAAAATGACAAGGATCGTCTGCCGCGTTGGTTTGTTGTTGGATACGATCCCATTGGGACATTCTGCTGTTGTCGCAATGTTCAGCATCCTTGGCACAGATGGGTGTTGGTTCTGGTGAGGCTTTGGTAATGGTCGGGATAACGTACTCTGCAAAAACTTCCGGCCCGGTAATTCGTCCGGCTTTTTCAGTCATAATGTCGCAATAAGGATCATCACTCCATTCAGGATCGGTGCAGATATAAAGCAGATCAAACCACTCTGCGTGATCAGTGACCGCCATAAAGTCTAGCGGTCTATCCAGCTTTACCGAGAGCTCATCGGTGAGGGAAAGTTCACTACCTCGGGCGAAACGATAGGCGTCAGCGGGAGTCTTAATCGTGCCGTAGCCCCAAGCGTCCAGGGAATAAGCAGTGTGAACATGAAGGTCCCCCCAGTAGACCTGTTTCTGCCCGGGTTGATATCCAGTGCAGCGGCCATCTTCGGCTAGAAGAGTGACGCCCGGGACGATGAAAGCAAACAGCGCGACAACGAGTCTTTTCAATTTGCCCCCCGGGCGGTTTTGATGTTACAGCTTATACTTCAGAAATACGCTGGTCGAGCGCGGGCGAACAGGCTGCCCGAATCCCATCGAGAAAGCAGAGAAGATTGAGCGTGATTGAAAATAGAACTCATCTGTTGCATTGCGAATGATGACACCAGCTTCCCATTTGTCATCCGGGCTGAAGTATCTGGCGCTGACATTTAGCGTCTTGTGGTCTTTTTCCAGGACCTCGGGAATATTTTCGGTGCGGCTGTAGTAGTCATCCTTCATACTATAATCAGCCCGTAAGGTAATCCCTGCGCCGTTCTCAAGCGGTATATCATAGGCCGCGGTCAGAGCCACGGTGTAGTCGGGCGTAAAGGGTAGATCATTACTCTTGGACAGAGTGATGCCGGATGAAACCAGGGTGCCTTTGAACGAATCGATTTCATCATCGAGCACACCCAAGTTTAATCCCAACCTTAAATTATCTCCAATCAGCGCGGTCAACTCGAGTTCAAACCCTGAAATGGTTGCATTACCCAGGTTGGCCTTGGAAGTATTGTCACCGATACCAGGCAAATTGGAGGTGGCAGAGATCTGCATATCCTCATAGTCCATCTGGAAGAGCGCGAGGTTAGCGCGAGCGCGACCATTAGCGAAGGTCGTCTTGTAACCGAACTCATAGTTCTTAACGTACTCAGGGTCATAGGTTGGCAGAGGATTCGGCACGGCGCCGGTGAATCTGGCCGGGTAACCGCCATCTCGATAGCCTTCAGAGTAAGTGAAGTAGGCCATGCTAGAGTCGTTTGCATCCCAGGACAGACTAAACATCGGTGTGGTTTCTGATTCCGACAGATCACCGAACTGCTGACTGAATGACAAAGGACGCTCGGTATCCATTACAAATGTCTTGTCGCTTTCTGTCCATCGCGACCCGATAGTGGCATGCCAACGGTCAGTAATATCATAAGTTAACTGCGCGTAGACGGCTTTACTTTCGTTGTCGATGCGGCGTGCCAGATTTTGGAAAAAGAAGTTGGGCGGCGTGACGCCCAAAAAAGGTACATGAGCAATCTGGTTAAAGATATCTTCTAGTCCTTCTTCCTCAAAATAATACAGGCCAACCACGTAGTGCAGTCGGTCTTCCATCGCGAGGCCAGTGATTTGAAACTCTTGCGAGAACTGCTCCTGGCTGTACTCGGGATGGGTATTGGCGAAAACAATGTGGGGAGAATAGTCGAGGTCATTGAACAAAAAGATATCGAACTCTCTATAAGAAGTGATCGATTTAATGTTCAGGTTTCCGACTGTCCAGTCGATCGTCAAGTTCGTCCCCCAGACTTCGATATCCTGATTCGCTTGAACCGGGTTGCCATCAAAGTCCGTGAAAACACTATTGTTGGCATAGTCATCGCCAGTGTTATACACGGGCCCGTAACAAGCAGGATTGGTGGCTTGACCCGTGGGCGTGGTGCAACTGCCGGGATCACCAGTTACCCGGTGTGCCTGTTGCTGTGCCTGGTTCATCGACCGGGTCTCGGTTAGGGAATAGCGCGTCGTAATACTTTAGAACGTTATCGGGTGCGTCTTTTCGTGAAACTTGTCGAAGCCGGGGCATAACTTTTCTCCTTGATGATTATCTATTGAAATACAAGATATTCCCCGGGCTGTCAAAGGAATTGACAAGCTTTCTTCTCGGCACCTATGATGCCTATTCATCTATAAATTCGCTCGTGCGGGTCTGACGTTGCACTCGCCGGAGCAGTTAATTGCAGTAATACACCGAGAGGACGCACGCAATGCCCAGCAATGACAAGTTTGAGTTTCGAGGGATCAATCATCTCGCCCTGGTATGTCGAGATATGAAGAAGACAGTTGAGTTCTATACCGAAGTCCTTGGTATGCCTTTGACCAAAACGGTTGTTTTACCAGGTGGTGGCGGTCAACATTTTTTCTTTGATTGTGGCGGTGGCGATCAGTTGGCCTTCTTCTGGTTTCCAACCGCGCCTGACGCTCAACCCGGCGTCACTCATGCGGCAAGCCTGGTGGCAAAAGGTGATATCACCTCCGCGCATGCTTCGATGAATCACGTGGCCTTTGATGTTCCACTTGAGAAGATGGACGAGTACAAAAAGAAACTCGATGACGCCGGCATCGATTCCACCGATGTCTATCATGACGATTCCGAAATAGGCATCAGCCAGGAAGTTAACGAGACCACGTTTGTAAGATCGATTTATTTCAAAGATCCCGACGATATTTTACTCGAATTTGCATCCTGGACGCGCGAGCTAACTGAGGCCGACGTCAACGTTGAGCCCATGAGTGCTGCTAGTTGACAGCAGTTATCCTGGAATACGTTCCGACAAATGCTTGTTCGTTTGCGTAATCGGTTACGCCTCGCGAGTTCAGCTCTGAGAGACATCAGCCTAAGCCAGAGTATATAGCCATCACGCTGGTCAGTTGTCCATGTAAAAACCATGCTTGAGTCATTGCGAAGTTTTGGTTAGTCTGATGGTAATCTGAGACTAAACGTGCGGACCAACTGTATCCAAGTTCTGAGGTAGTACCTAATAATCAAATAATAAGGAGTCCTTATGAGTTTTAATCAAATCATGCCCGCGCTGGCTACTCTGGCGGCAATTATTGCAGTATTTGTCCCGCTGGAGTGGTGGCCTTTAATACTGGTGCTTCTCGGGCTAGTACATGGTTTTGGTGGGCAAGAAAAAGACCCCGTGATCATAGTTTCAGTGATTCTCACGGCGATCGCCCTGCCAACCATCGCTGATAATTTGAATGCGATTCCCGTGATCGGTGCACATCTTGACGCCATTTTTGATAATTTAGCCGTCGCCGTCGGCGGTTACGCGATAGCCCTTTTAGTTTTGGATCTGAAAAACAGGATCATGCCCGCCGAGGCTTGATTCAGTACAGGATCAGGCATCAACTTGATGCCCGATCCTGTTTTTAGCATTGTTTTTAGCATGAAGTGGCTATCAGCCGCGCTGACCATCCTCTGGCCGGCACAGCTTTTTTGTCCTGATCTTCGGTGATATTGATCGACTTTGACCCTCAAGCCCAGAAGCCCGCATACCCAGAAACCCAAGGCATGGCGACTGATCACTGCGATTAAACCCATTAGGTCTCAGACAAATTTCGACACCTGGTCAGACTTTGACAATCCAATAGCGCCCCTTAACTTAGAGACCTAAAGACCTAAAGTCCTAGAGACCTAGAGACTCATAAACCGAATAAGCATTGGTGGCGTTATTTTAGCCTATCGAACCCCGCACAAATTACGTGTACTCTTGCAACGACGTGAAACAACATAAAACGACGCAGAATTATTCGAGGAGATTCAGAGCATGAGTTCCATCCCTGTCGAATTTGACCCCGCCCACATCAGTTCACAATCCAACCCTGACGCTCAGATGTATCACGCAGAGTTATCATCGAAAGACCCAATGCAATCAGTTCTTAAGGACAACCCTGAAATCTATTTTGTGCCGCCGAAGCGAAGCCGTGAATGGGGGAAATGGGATTTCAAATCAGGCTCATATTACGACACCACTATTGGTTCGAAACATGCCTATTGGAAAAACGAGGATCTACCGAAAGCCACTAAAGACATAAAACGCCTGCGGTCCGACATGCTGAAGTGGGGATACTGCAAAATTGAAAACGCACTTTCTGATCATCAGGTGGCCATTATTAGACAGCGCGTTCTTGAGCAAGCAGAAGGCGAAAGGCTTGCCGGTATCACGCAGAAAACCCCGAGCGGACAAAACATCAATTGCTGTGTTAACAAAGGACGGTGCTTCGAAGGACTAATAGAGCAACACCCATCTGTAGTCCAAGGGGGCAGATTGGTAGAACAACTGGTCACAGAAGCGCTGGGACCTAACTGGATATGTACCTCCCTTATCGCCTCAATCTCTTTACAGGGCGGAGTACCCCAGGCTTTGCATCAAGATCAGGATATCGCGCTTGATTCCAGAAGCCCGTTAACGATTAATATACTGACGCCGATCACTGACATTGACGAAACCAACGGTGGAACACTTGTTATCCCCGGCAGCCATCTTGTCTTGTCAGCCGCGGTTCGAAATCAAAACCCTGTCGGCAAACTGCCGCCAGCGATCAATATTGATGCCAGGGCGGGCACCATGATCATCACTGATGGTCGACTGTTACACGGCACGGGTGTTAATCACACAGCGTTGCCCCGCATCGTTATGCTCAACGGTATGCAACATCCGTTAATAAGGCAGCAGGAAAATTGGATGCTGTCAGTCAGACCTGAAGTGCTAAAACGAGCGAGTCCGAAACTCCTTCAGCGCATGGGCTATCAAGCAACGAATGCCGCACAAACCAATGAAGGTCACGGGTTCGGCGCCAGAGGCTTGATGGAAGAGGCTGCCGGTTCTACCGTGGATTTTCGGTTAGCGGCTGATAGCGGCGAATACCACCGTGTCGGTGAGTTGGGGCCAAATTCTACAAAACAAGAACTCAATGCTTCCTTTACCTTACGGGATGTCGTCAGTAAGGCCCGGGCTAGCGGCCAGAGCGCACCGGTGGGTATCGGAGGAGCGAAAATAAACCCCTAGCCGCACCACATTATCAGTCCTTCAGTATGATCAGGACTGCTCCTGGATTTCTGCTCGGCCCTCTTTCTGAGCCAAAATCTGAGCCTGAACCTCTGCAACTTTCTGTTCCGTTAGCGGGTAGTTCCAGAATAACGGCATGGCAACGAATTTGAATAACGCCGGGATAATCGAATAGGTAACGGCCAACATCAGCAACGAGAACGGCGTGTTGGTCGTGTCTCTTGGATCTGCCAGGGAATCAAACCCCCAGAACACGACGAGACCGGTACCAATAAAAAGCCCCAGGGCATAAGCAAGTTTTCGCGTCATCGACCAAATAGAAAAATAGGCTCCGCCTTGACGCTTGCCTGTCATGCTTGAATCGACATCAACCACATCGGCCGCCATCGCATAAGGCAAGGCTGATAGTGCACCAATTGAAGACCCTTTCAGGCACATGATGACAATAAAAAACAGAAACTTACCGGTCGGAATGCCTTCAAAATAGGCAACTGATGATGCGTACGCTTCTTCCGGCAGAAAGGTCAGCAGGTTCGAAATCTGAAAGGCATCAAACCAAACCAGGGGCGCAATGGCGATCAGCGGAATTAAGGAAGCCCATAAAGCATACCAACCGATCGCAACCATCGTCGCCCTGTGTTTACCTATCCGACGAGAGAGTTTGAACCACAGAGGAATGGCGATAAGTTGTGACAAAAAATACGGTGCCAGATAAAACCCGAACAAATCGCCTGCAAGCAGGACGTGTTTCACAAAAAAGAAACTCAAGGTGTTGGTCATCGCCGCGCCAATCGTCGAGAACAAAAATGCAATCACCAGGCGCCGGTAAGGTTCGTTCTTCCATACGTACTTCAAACTGTCTTTTAGCGAAAGATCATCTTTTTTGGTCTCGGTCACCTTGAACTCGGGTACCGAGAACACGGTGTTGATCACCAGGATCGGCATAATGATGGCTATCGCCAGAGACAAAAAATACACAGCGTCCGTAGGTTTGCTGTACCCGAAAAAGAAGATGATTGCGGGCGTGAACGCACCAACCAGCGATCCCGTGACCGCAAAGCCCTCGCGCCAACTGGTCACCAGTGTGCGCTCGTGATAATCAGGGGACAATTCTGCCCCCCATGCACTGTAAGGAACATCCTTAATGGTTGAGCCCACATAGGTAACGACCAGCATCATCAACATCCAGGGGTAGCCAGTGCTAAAAGTTAAACCAAGCAGGCTCACCTCGCGAAAGGTGATCGGTGGGATGAACAACATGCAGATGCCCAATATGTAGATCGGCATACCTAGCAGGACGAACGGTTTTCGTCTTCCCCAGCGAGTTCTAAGCCGATCGGACAGAAATCCGACGATCGGGTCAGTGACCCCATCAAAAACTCGAGCTAGAACAAGAACGAGCCCCACAAAAGCAAGACCAAGACCGAACCCTTCGCTATCTGCATAAACTGCGGGCAAGTAAACGGCCATCGGAAGTCCGACCATCGCCAAAGGCATGGCTGGCGCGCCGTAAGATGCAAGCATCCATGAGTTCAATACGCCCGGCTTGTATTCTTTCACCTCTAGCCCTTTATCCAATAGATAAGCTCTAAGATATTACAGTAAAATACTCATATGATTCCTTTCCGGTCAACGGTTATGGCAATGTGATGCTTCCCGGAAGCCCCTTACCTAGCGGTACCTTGAAGCCGGCTTGTTTGCCGCCAAGAGCCAGGCTCAAATTTAGGTCAGGCTGCAACGATGTTCACACAAGACTCATCGTCTGAGGGTCGCTGGCAACAATGTATCGAAAAGGAATCTGTAGACCACGAGCCGTTTGCCTGGTCTAAGGTTTCGCCTGAACTTTTTCGACCAGACAGGCTCCATAAAACCAGGCGCCCTGTTATCTTATCCTCCACACGATAAGCACTGACTCACTAGCTTGCAGCTATCCCTATAGGCGCCCAGGCCATCAGAGATGAATCACCTTCGAAAGTGTTGTGGACCAGGTCGACACCTGCTGCAATCGACAGCTCCTTGTATTGCATCCACGACAAAACATCGACGATTGGCGTTCCTGGCCCTTCATCAAACTGTAAAGGGCCATAGACATTCGCCGTGTAGATTAGATCTTCATCGCTAACACGTTGGGTTTCTTCATGACGCGCACCGGCCGGCTCGTAAAACCAAACGCCTGGGCCATATCCCTCAGGCGGGCCAGCCCGATAACCAATACGACCGTTAAGCACCATGAAGTCCGCGGCACCCAAATGATAATGAGGTCCCGCAACACCATTGTGTCTTACGATCAGCGACGTGATACCTGTTTCTTCACTCACTCTTAGCACCTTTAGCCCCATATCCGGCACCGAGGGATTTTCGATCCATGGGATCGCCCGAGTATCCACAAAATGTGGGTGCACACTGCGGCCTACATCTGCAATATTCTCTGCCTCTGAGACGAGCGCTTTGGTGTCCGTTCCGGCAATTGCTAGTGGTTCTGCCTGCCCCTGATAGGCAGGCGGTCTTTCCTGCATGCACTCCGCCAATGTATTGGGGACTAACGTCACACCTTGTTCCTTAGCAGCTGCCATCAGGTCCAGCGCTGTCAGGATACTGGAGACGCCACCATTTTCGTTAAGAAAGGCCACAGCGCCATAAAAATTACCGAGAAACTCAACATCCTCGGTAGCAATAAACCTGTCTACTTTCGCATTCGCGGGAATGTAACCCCAGGTACCTGGCTCAAGAGTTCCCGCCATGGGGCCCTCCGGATAGCTCAGCGTGCCAGAAAGCACAAGCATATCCATTGCACCCAGGTACACGAGATTCTTTAGCTCTGTCCCGCCCTTTACCTGAATCACCGCACTGAACATGCCGCTTTCGCTACTGGCACGCAGTGGTTTTATCGCCATGCCTGGTGCTTGAGGCAAGGTCATCCATGGGATGTCATTGGTATCCACTCCGCCCTCAAGGCCTGTGGGGTTAAAATCTGGGTTGTAGCCTGCGTTCATATTGACCTGCCTCTATTAGTCGACACTGCTAAGGTGCCAGAGTTGTGGGGAAAGAGTAAAGAGCTGGCATAAATAAAGACGACTCGTGATTTACCATGGGTGAACGTCCCCGGTCCATTTCAGAAAGGTGCCCGTATCTACAATCGTCATTTTACTGATGACTTCGCGGACTCCTTCGGTACTATCTCGGTACTATCTCGGTACTACCTCTTCAGACATAGCATATCTCCGCTATCTGATTGTCATCGGATTTACCCAAGGTGTAAAGTGCCGAACAATCAGCCATTCAGAAAACGTATATGACTCATTCGAAAGGATTACCAGGATTACGCGGCACCGATCATTTAGGCATTACAGCACCAGACTTCGATGAAGCCGTCGAGTTTTTTACCCATGTTCTGGGTTTAGAACCTTTCTATGACATGGGTCCTTTTGAATCAAATGAAGATGACTTTATGCTCGACATGTTGAACGTCAATCCTCGAGCAGTGATCCGACGTGTTAAACAATTTCGTTGTGGCTCTAATACAAACATTGAGCTTTTCGAATACGAGAGCCCGGACCAGCGACGTGAAATGCCTAAAAACAGCGATTGGGGCGGGCACCATATCGCGCTCTATGTGGATGACATAGATGTCGCTATGGACCATCTAAGGGCACACGATATAAGGCTCATGCCCGGAGGCGGCGGCCCAACTATAAAAGATGGTCCGGAAGCGGGACTTCGGTCTTGCTATTTTCTGACCCCCTGGGGCATGCAGATGGAGCTCATTACTTATCCAGATGGAAAAGGCTACACCAAAGATACGGACCGAAGACTATGGGATCCGCGGAGTTAATCTCCGAGAAATTCAGACAGCGTCTTTCGTAAGGAACATGAATTGCTTACGGAAACTTTCCGCCCCTGGAATCAAACCTCTCCTTACCCAATATCTGATTTCGGCAATAACTCCGAATCCGCCGACAGTTCTTGACACTCTATTCGAGGAAGTCCGCTTCCAGGTAACTGAGCTGCGCGTTACTTTCTGATCGCGTCAATTTGTTCCAGGCTGGTGGCTCTGGGAGTGGGGCCCATACCAAAATCGTAGCTGGCACCTGTGTCCCCGCCCGGCCCCTGATTGATGACATGACGAATAGCCAGATCGAGATCCTCCACCTTCATCCCATTTTCAATCATCTGCGGTGCGAATTCGCGGAGCATCGGCGTATCAGTCGCGCCAAAGCAAAGCCCGTTAACACGGATACCCATTTCTTTGAGTTCCTCTGCCCAGCTTTCAGTCAACCGCCAGAGCGCAAACTTCGCGCAATCGTATCCTGTGGCGGGACCACCAGTTAAGTAGAATCCTGGGCGGACATGATCAGTCAGAATATTAATAATATTTGACGTGCCGGATTTTTCCAACAACGGTACAGCGGCCGCCGTACAGTAAAACGCACCCATCGCACACGAACCCATCGCATTATCGAACGCTCGGGTTTGAGTGTCCCAGTCAGAGGAGGTCAATTTGGTGTCACCGTACACTGCGGCGTTATTCACGAGCAGGTCGATGTGATCAATTTTCCCTTTTAGATCATCAAAAACTGCACGTACAGCTTCCCGATCACTGATATCGCAGGTATAGCTGTGGCAGGTGCCACCAGCAGATTCAACCTGTGAGTGTGTCATCTTGTTCTCGGCCGTGTCTATGTCCAGCGCAACAATTGTAGCGGATTCTTTCGCCCAGCTTGTTGCCACCTCACGGCCAATACCCACCGCGCTACCTGTAACAAAAACAACTTGATTCACGACACTATTCCATTTGTGAGTCCTGTGAAGATACACGGTGATTAGCATCAGGTGAACCTTTATGTGTGCTTGAAGCACCTAAAAAACCAGGTTGATAATTCCCGTATAGGTGCAGGAACCCAGACCTGTAGACCATTTGGTAACCACCTGCCTGCTACGCCAACATCGATTGAAACAATACCCACCGAAATAATGCCCGCCGAAACAGTGCCCACCGAAACATGGAAGCCTTCATCTGGTTCATCACATAGGAAAAGCAGGTTCTGTTTTCCTGATCAATGACACAGGAAGACCCGCCAAGCCCAGCCCACCAGATGGCATTCTTGTTCGGAGTGATGGGAATGAAGTCACTACCATAGGCATAACCCATCGCGAATTTAACAGGGAACATCAGCACCAGGTCCATTGACTCCAGGAGAACCTCGCGAGATTTTTCAGCACCTTCAGGCGATAGCAATTGTGTATCAGTGGATTACCATCTCGTTTTCCCTATTCACTCAAGAAGGTTCAAACCCTTCGGAAAAGTCATACTTGAAATGCGGGTCGCCTGTGACACGGCCATCGGCATGAACAATGTGAGTTTCCGGGCTGGCTATGTCCAAAAAGTCCTGAACCGTAAATAGTCCCAGGATTTCGCTGTTCGGGTTCGGCTCAACATGATTCTGCAAAAGGACTTCGCTGTCACTCTCGAAGATACCACGCGCCTCAAAGCCTTCCGGGCAATCGCTGAACGGCGTATGAAATGATCCTGGTGCCTCATAGGAAAACATGCCGTTGTCGACGCGGTTAGTACCCTCACGGTAACCAAACCAGCCTTTGGTCGTAAACGACATCGCTCGACAAATATGAAAGTGGGAAGGAAAGTCAGGCGCACCCGGGTCCATGCGGAATGCGTAGGCCACTGTGTTCGTGGGCACATGAACCGTTAGCGCTTTAAAGTACGATCCTTCAGCGACCTCTACCCATTCAAGGTCATTCGCCTGAATATCGGCGGTAATTCGGTCGAGTTGAGCAAATCCAGAGCCCATAGCCATACCTTTTTTAAATGAAATATTACGCCCATCAAGCACCATCGGCGAAAAATAGTAAAGTCCGTGATGTTCATAAAAAACTTTAGTGGGTTCCCCTACGGCTGCTTGATTGATTATCTGCCAAATGAATCCGACTAGCGCCAGGCCTAAAGATGACCAGGTTGCTTATCGCTCGCGCTGCGCATTTCGCTCCCCACAAGGCAGGTCAACACCTTTCCCTGCAAGGAACAGGTTCACACGACGGGCCTTAGGGGAGCGGGATTTATAGAGTTTCATATGGTTAGCCTTGTTGTTGTGCGGCTGGATCAGAATCCAACGCTAAAACTTTGCCAGTTGCTGGAAAAACCAATTTCCCCGCCTGCGGCTAGTCGAGTACAGTCGGTTGATGCTTATGTAGGGCGTAAAAGTCGCTGAAAATTTATTGGGCTTACAGTGGCAAACTCGCACCAACATAGCGAACTGAGGAGTTGGTAATGACTATTTCATTAATCGGGGCCGGCTACGGTCGCACAGGCACGCTTTCCCTCAAGTCAGCGTTAGAGACATTGGGCTACAACAAATGCCATCACATGATCGAGGTCATACGAAATCCTGGCGAACCGGAAAAATGGGTACAGGCAATTGATGCAAAAACCGTTAACTGGGAAAGCCTGCTCGAAGGCTATGAAGCCACTGTCGACTGGCCGGCCTGCCACTTCTACCAGGAGCTGGCAGACTATTACCCAAAAGCAAAAGTACTACTAAGCATCAGGGATCCGCTTGAGTGGTTCGAAAGCATGTCTGCAACGACACTTGGCGTGATACGAAAAAGAATGCAGGCAAGTAATGCCGGTCAGCCAAAAAACCTGGGAACCGAGCTCGTCGTCAATGCAGCTTTTGGCGGAGAGATTGATGATGCTGAACACGCCATCAGAATGTTTAACCAGCATACGAAAGAAGTCGTGGATACCATCGATCCGGATCGATTGTTGATCTACAACGTTCGCGAGGGCTGGGAGCCGCTTTGCCAATTTTTGGATAAACCAGTACCTGATGCCGCCTTCCCGCGCGTAAACTCCCGAGATGAGTTTGAAGAAATATTTTTTGGCAGTAGTCTTAAGAAAGATTAGATAGAAACCTTTGCATGGAATCAGCTGGTAAAATATGACGATAACTTCATTGGAAGGTAAGACGGTCCTGATCACCGGGGGCGCAAGGGGCATAGGTAAAGGCATCGCGAGGGCCTGTCTTGAAGAGCGTGCGAAGGTTGTTATCACCAACCTGGATATTGCCGTCGGCAAAGAAACCGAGAAGGAGCTATCCAGCCAGGGATCAATCCGAGCCATGCGCTGTGATGGTACCGACCGCCTGGCCGTCGACGAACTTATGGAAGACGTCTGGGCTAATGAAGGCCCAATAGATGTGGTGTTCAGTAACGCCGGTCGCGGTTTCAGCGCCAGCACGCTGGAAGCGTCGATGGAGGATGTAAACGACATCTTCTCAACAAACTACAATTCGGCCGTTCATCTGGCACAGAGTTACATTCCCAGGATGATCGCGCTTGATCGTCCCGGGCATATTATGTTTACAGGCTCGGAACACTCGGTCGGGCTACCCGCCGGTAACGAAGGGCTGAATTTTGGCTTCTACGGTGCGACCAAGCATGCACTGCTTGCGCTGGCAGAATGGCTGAGAGCTGACCTTCAACAGACGTGTATGTCCGTCAGTTTGTTGATGCCTGGCCCGGTTCTGACAGAAAGCCTGGCGGCTACGTTCAAAATCCTCGAAGCAGATCCTGAAAACCAGCAGATTCGGCAGCAGTTCAGCAAAGAGGTAGAAACCCTACTCCGTGAACGCATGATCTCGACCCAGCAATGCGCCCAACTCGCGCTCCAGGGTTTGAAGCAAGGACTGTTTTACATACCGACCCAGTCTTACATCAAATCAGACATTGACCGACGCCATGAGGAGCTCGAACGAGCGTTTTTCGTATTGGACGGCGGTCAGTGAATTCAATATTGAAAATTACTTAACGTTTGTTTGCCCACCATCGACCGGAATCATCTGCCCGGTGATAAAACGCGATCCATCACCCGCGAGGAACACCATAACCGGTCCTAAATCCTCGTCGGGATCACCGTACTTCTGACCCATGGCGATTGACTGATGATTCTGCCAATAGCTCGCGGTTTTATCATCCTCTGTCATGGTCGCCATCGCTTCCTCGTACATCGGCGTCGCCATCGCAGGAAGAATAGCGTTTACCCGAATATTATCCTTCCCCCATGTTCCTGCGGCAGTCCTGGTCCAGGAATGAACAGCGCCCTTAGCGGCAGAATAAGCAGCAGCGCCGGGCTCCGGCCTTTGCCCAGAGATAGAACCGAAATTTAAAATTGAACCACCACCCGAATCCTTCATATAACGAGCCGCAACCTGGTTCGTTAACATCGTGCCGCGCACGTTGACTGCAAACATTAGGTCCCAATCTTCGACGGTAACATCGCCGGCGTCAGACCCTCGCTGAATTGCCGCAGGATGCGCAAGTACGTCAAGCCCACCCATTGCCGCCACAGCGCTCGCAAAAACCGATTCAACGCTGGTTTTATCCGAGACATCAACGTGCATATAACCTGCCTTACCGGGGCCTGATTTAGTCGCCTCACTGGAGACTTCGGCTCCAGTGTCATCGGTAACATCCATACCAATAACATGGGCACCTTCACGAACATACGCTCGCAAGGTCGCCGCACCCATACCACGGGCTGATCCCGTCACAATAATTCGTTTACCTTTTAACTGCATGTTCTAAAAACCCTCTAAAATTCATGATGTTCAAAGTATAGCTCAGCCAAATTGATCATACGGCTTAACCCAAATTAGACTTAATAGGGTCAGAATCAAAAAGGGCCCAGCTAAAGTACCGGGATAGGATTGATTCAATTCCGCATTGAGTTTACTCTTTTTAAAAATAAACAGGGTTTGGCACTATGTCTGAAAATCGATTTGCTATCGTTGCTGACAAGCACGAAATTGAAACGTTACAACGGCTTTATGCAAAGGCTACGGACTTGATTGGTCACGGCACAAAAGAAACATTTGAGGAAGGTAGAGAGATCTACCGCAGCATCTATACGGACGATGTTGATATCCGCACAGCGAATACCGGCGATGACCCTTTTGTTGCCAAAGGTCCTAACGCCTGGGCTGACGTTTGTCGCGAGGCACTGAAGGACTACACGGGCACACAGCATTTAATAGGTACACAGCTTACTGAAGTTAATGGCGACGAAGCCCAGATGGAAAGTTATCTGAACGCCTGGCACAAAAACCCCGATCTAACCGTCTATTACTTCCTGGGCACCTATATTTCAAAAGCACGGCGGATGCCTGAAGGCTGGAAAATCTACGATATGACATTACGCCTCGATACGAGTGGCACTGTTCAAACAAGCTAACTTAAAGAACTCGGGGTATGGTGCGAGGGTAACCACCAATGAGGAAAGTTGAAATCACTCGAGAGCCAGTTGAGCTCTACAAAATTCTGAAATTCGAAGGACTGGTTACCACCGGTGGCGAGGCTAAATTACTGATCGCCGACGGACAAGTGACCGTCAATGGTGAGATTGAAACCCGTCGACGGAAGAAGATTGTTAATGGCGATGTTATCGAGTTCCGTGGCGAGACATTGCAGATGCAATTAGTATGATTTAATTAAGAGGGTCAGTATCCTAGTTAACCCAAGCTTGCGGATATCCTGACCCCGTTACTTGGTAATATAGCTAGACGGCATTAGATCCGCCGGGGAAAGCGATGTGCACGCTCATCATATTGTCTTCGCGAAGTTTCTTTATCGGCTGATAGTCTGGGTCTTCCCTGAACCCGCGATAGGCATCTTCAGATGGGAATTGCAGCAGGATCATCGACTGGCGGTTGAAGCTACCGCCAAGCACCTCAAACTTGTCGCCAATGAGATAGGCCGCTAAGTCGCCAGTCAGATTTAGATTGTTCCGCGACGGCGGCTTTCTTGGTGATTTTTAAACATCATTCTCTACCGAACTCTTCAGCGCAACTCTTGCCGAGCCTATGGCTATAGACCGGTCGGTCTCGTCAATCTGTGCAAGTTCCAGATCAACCACCATTTCATCCTCGACATGATCTAGCGCTATGACTTTACCACTGGCTGTTAACAGTTGATCTTTGAAAAAGGGACCTCGAAGTTTCGCCGAGACTGAAATAATGCGGCCAGCATCACCTATCCAGGCTCTCAACATGGCGTGAAAAAATGCCAATTGAAGCGGCGCCATTGCAAAGGGCGCGGGGAACCCCTCTGCCTCTGCCACCTCATAATCCCAATGGTGCGCAGCAAATTCATCATTAACTGCAGCAAACCGATTCCAATGTTCAATCGTGCCCTTACGCTCAAACACTGGCAGCTGTTCACCAACCGCTAGTTTATCGATACGAGTCATATTTCGCCTCCAAGCCCCTGCATTTCCTGAACACTGCATTTCCTGAACACTGCGTCAATATCTGACAAACACCGACTCTGTGGTGCGGATCCACTCATCAGATTGGTTATGCCATTCGTTAGACAGCGTCGTGTAGAGCATGTGCCCCATCCGCCCATCGCGCTCAAAATATTCACTGATGCGGACAACCGAGCGAATAACATCACCGACACGAATCCGAACTCGCCCATGCTGCTCTCGAATTTCGGTCAGTAAAATCGCTTCGTATTCGGGTGGTTGTACGCCGAGTTCATCTTCACTAAAAGCAGTCTGGGCAACTTTCGGGTCAGTCAACGATGGCTTCGCTGTACTCCACGAAAACGGATTGAATTCCTCAGGCGCGACGATACAGCCAAACTGAGTGGTAGCGGCGTAGTCCTCGTCCCAAAATTGTCGTGGTGGGGGCTCAGGATAGTAAACAGCGATGGCCCACTTACGAATGTCAGAAATGGCAACCGGATGAGACGTGGATTCGCGCATAACCGCACCCACGATGCTCCGCATATCATCAGTCACTAAACTTTCGGTTAATGAACCCTCGGTCTTAGAACTATCGGTCT
>Ga0114993_10000832_pt1 | contig 35758 bp, 33 predicted proteins | sample ArcticOcean_MG_C_FD_87042 | JGI IMG/M metagenome (GOLD analysis project Ga0114993, IMG submission 87042) | Marine microbial communities from western Arctic Ocean - ArcticOcean_MG_CB2_150 | ecosystem: Environmental > Aquatic > Marine > Oceanic | place: Arctic Ocean: Canada Basin | collected...
AATCCTAAGTAGTAATTAATAGTTCCATTGTCGCCATCAGCTGATAAATATGCGCTTCTTGTATTGCGTGAACCATTTGTTATTTCAATATTTGAGTTATGTCCTTTTTTTCCTTTTTTAGTAAATATATGTATTGTTCCTCCAATAGCATTACTTCCATAAAGAGAGCTTTGCGTTCCTTTTACAATTTCCACTCTATCTATCGAGTGTTTCATTATATTTTCCATATAAAAACTATTGTCGGAAGAAGCAGGATCTAACATTTTAACTCCATCAATATAAACAGTAGAATATCTTTTTTCGAGGCCTCTCATTTGAATGCCCTGATTTGTTCCGTAACCTCCCATTTGAAACATATTTGTACTCGTCGCGTTGTTGCTTATAACGTCAGCTAAAAAAGAATCTGATGAATTTTTTATTGTATTACTATCTATAACAGTAACTGAACTTCCAACCGTATTATAAGATTGTGGTGTCTTGCTTGGAGAAATAACAATTATAGGTATGTCTCCGGCAAGTAAATTTGTGGATGAAATTTGTAATAATAAAAATAACGCTATTATTCTTATATTTTTTAGCATGTGATCGCCATTAATTTAATTAAAGCTTACGCTTTAATTGTTAAATAAATGCCACTGCTAATTTTGCATTGCAGAACTAGGCTTTTCCTGGCCATCATTCGACAGGGGACTATATTGGGCGGCGCTCGGACTTTAACATTAGTTCTTACCGTTGCAGGAACAGTTAATGATTTTCACATTATTCCCCACCAAATCAATATTATTACTTTATAATTAAAAAAAATTTAACAAAAAGTCAATAGTCTTTAATCTACACTTTAATTTTTTATTCTCCGCCCGCAACTGTAATAGTTTGGCCAGTCATATAAGAATTTTCTTGAGTCGTAAGACTTTTAATATAAATAGCTATTTCTTTGGGCTCAGCCATTCTATTAATAGGAATAAGCTTCAATCTTTCTTTAATTTGTAAATTTTTTTTCATTCTTTTATGTATTTTTGTATTTGTAACACCAATACGAAGATTGTTAATAAATACATTTTTTTTTGCCCAATTTTTGTAACTGTTTGGAATAAATTCTAAACAATGCTTAGAAAGTGCATAATTATAAGAGTTAATTCCACCTCCAAATTTCACACCTATACTAGAACAATTTAAAATTCTTCCCCATTTTTGGGTAAGCATTTTTTTTACTGATATTTTTTCAACTAATATTGGAAGTATTGCATTGGCAATCAATGATTTTAATATATTTTTCAAATTTGTACCCTCAAAACTTTTATTATCAATATAACCCACAAGATTAATAACTGAGTCATACTTTTTATTAAATTTTTTTGTTATTAATTTTTCGTTAATTAAGTACTTATCATTTGCAAAATTAAATTTAATTAAATTTAATTTACCAGAACTTTTTAAAATAGATAAATTTTTTTTATTTTTAAAATATTGAGCTGTTACCTCCCATCGTAATTTTAAAAATACCTTAATTACCTCTACTCCTATATCTGAACTTCCCCCTAGAATTAAAACATGTTTATTATATTTCATATTAATTTTCCCATAAGTATTATTTATTTTTGCTACGCAAGATCGTAGTCTTTTTCCATAAAATAAAAATTTTTAAATCATTTCATCGGTATATCCTGATTTTTTTTGATCAAGAGTACCCTGATATGGATTTTCTAATTCTCTAAAATCTTCGATTCCTCCATGGGGATCTGCATCTGGTGCCGGCATATATTTTTCCAAAAACTCTGCCTTAAGATTGTTATAAATTTTAGTTCCTTCTTCATCGTTCTTTTCTGCTCTTTCTATTTCTTTCCATCTACTTTTCGGAAATTTTACATATAAAATAAAACATTTTATAACACCATTTATTTCATGCGGAGGATATTGTGGCATATAAAATGATGAAGCTCCTGCGGTTGGACATTTTGTAATTGTCTCATGCTTAATTAGACCTAAATCTTCACACATTTTTCTTAACGGCGTTCCATGAAAAGGAACAAACCCATAAATATTTGCGTTATCGGCATCTATATGTCTATTCACCTCTATTGTATCAAAAGCAAGCTTTTTAGTTTCTGTAGGAAATCCAGTAATATTATTTACACTAAATTGGATATCATATTTTTTTGGGATTTTTAGTTTATCAAGTATATCTTTATTCTTCCATCTTCTGTCTAATATTTTTTTTCTAAATTCTTCATTTCCATGTTCCACTCCAAAAGACACTCTATGTAGACCGATGGATTTCAATTTTTTCATATTATAATCATTTATAGTTTCGGGTCTAGTTTGTATCCAAAATGGAAGTTTAATTTCTTCATACATTTCACAAAATTCATCAAATTCATTTTTGTTCATTGCTAAAAAAGTATCTGCCCAAAAATAATTATATTCCACTTTATGAACTTCTTTGAAATATTTTAATTCTTTAAAAACAAGATCTATCTTTTTCTTCCTATAAAAGTTATGACCTAAACTTTTGTAAAGTTTCATCTGGTCTGGTGAATTACAAAATGTACAAGTAAAAGGACATCCTCTAATTGTTTCAACCGGATACATTTTGTAGACTTTGCCTGCCATTGGTCTGTAAAGACGATTTTCTTCAAATAAAGATGTGTCGATAATTGGATTCTTATTAATATCTACTGGATTTGAGATGGTATTTTTTTTAATTTCTTTGTTATCTTTTTTAATCCACAAATTTGTAACATTTGAGTAATCTTGTTTTTGTTCAATTTTTTTGCATAAATCAATTAAAGCGTTTTCTCCCTCTCCTACACAAACCATATCTATTAAGTCATACTCAATACAAATTTCAGGTGCAAAAGTTGGAAAAACTCCACCTGCAATTACAGGTATTTTATTTTTTGTTTTATAATTTCTAATTTCCTCTAAAATTTTAATTCCAAGTTCCCACATATCTTCAGTAGAGGATAGTGCTATAAGATCAGGTTTAAATTCTTCTATTTTTTTACTTAAATCACTTTTCCAACTAGTGTCTTTAATTCTCAAATTTTTTTTTTCCATTTCTTTTGTAAAAGGAACAACGGTCAGTCTATTTTCCTTTGAGCCATCGGAATCAATGCCATAGTCAACAGCATAATAAGTGGTGTCAAAAACTTCCACCTTATGGTTTTGTTTTTTTAAAATTGATGAAAATGTCGCTATTGCAGGCGGCAACATATTCATTCCAAATGTATTTGGATATAAAAATAGAACTCTTATTCCCATAAACTTATAATACTATATAAACAGACCTTCTACAAATTAATTTAACTCAAACTTAGATAAACTTTGTAAATTAGTTGAATTCATATTTTTTAATAAATATGACTTCAATTCTTTGAAACTTTTTTCATATTTTTCAATTTTTTTTTCATCCTGATTAAATTCAAACAAAATATTTTTAATAGATTCTAATGAATATGAATTTACAAATTCAAAATTATCTTCAAAAATATCAAGATAATTATTCATGAGATTGAGTTCGCTCCTTAAATTAAAAACTATGTTCCCATTAAGTATTGCATCGTAGCCAGCTCCGCTGGACATATAAATTACAAAAAGAGAATTATTCAGTAAATTATTAATTTTATCGTGCGATATAGTAAGATTGTTAGGTAATTTTTTTAATCCTAATAGTGAAGTAATTTCTGACGTTTTATAATTTGGGTGTGGTTTAATTATAAAATCATATTTCGAATCTTTAAGTGCTTCACTTAATTTTTTTATTTTACTTACTATTTCAAATGAAGCATTCAAATTTTGCGATAATGGGATTACTATACTATTTTTATTTTTTTTATTATAATTATTATTTTCTATAAGCATATTATTGAATCTTAATGCCGGTCCATCAATTATTTTTTCATCGGGAACTCCTTGATCGACAAGCATTTTTTTTGAAACGGGACCTAGTGATATTATGTATTCAGGTTTAAATTTGCTATCCCATTCTGATTTTAGACTATGCCATGCAGTAAACTCCTTGCTAGCCAAAGTATGATGATAGCCACAAGTTTTTGTTTTTTTGTTAATGTTATTAATTGCTGCCAACAAAGCATGCTCATAGAGCATATTTTCATAGTGATCTATACTAATTAAAGATTCACAATTTTTTGACCATTTTTTAATTGCAGGTATATAAGTCCAAAATCTTAAATTTGAAACTATACTTTCCTGGTAAATTCTTTTTTCTCTTATAATGAGATATTTTATATTTAAATTTGGATATATTGATTGAGTGTCAAAACATGAACTTGACTTGAAAAAATTTCTTATTGATTGAAAATAATCAAAAATATTTAACCAATCTTCAACTATAATGCATTTTTCTTTTCTCAGTTTCTGTAAAGCTTTTATTTTTTTTAACCAAAATACTTCAAACCAAGGCAAACTATACAGATTTAGTTTTTTTTTAACAAAATACTCTTTTAAATATGGAAAATATCTAGACTTTATATTTTCATCGTTCTGCAAAGAATTGGTATCTACAAACTGATGTAGCAAATAAACATTTCCTTTGGGCGCCATTTTTTTTTGTAAGGTAAATTTTAGACAAAAATAAGTAAAAATTATACTCAAAATGCTAATAAATAAATTTTTCACAACTTTATAATAATGAAGAAAAAAAATTTTTATTATTTTTAGAGTAAGCGATTTACTTTTTTGGATTTTATATTGATTAAAATTATTAATGACTGCTTGAATTAATAAAATATCATCACAGACTATTAAAAAATCATTTTCTTTTATTTTTTTTAAAATTTTTTTCAGTGAAAAAATTTGACAGATATATAAAAAAAAATTTATTTGACCTATATTTCTTCCTGCTAATTCAGTCATCCACCAATAAATGCTATCATCAAATTTAATTCTTTGTTTTTCATTCCATTGCAAATAATTTGGTAATTCTTCTTTAAAAGTGTCATGTAAAATTTCATCAATTTTAATTCTTTTCCCTTCTAATTTATCTTCTATATTTTTTAAATTTTGATAAGAGGACCCTAGAAAGATCCAATTTTTGTCCCATGAAATTTTTTCATCATGAAATATAATTTTTAGATTCATAAACTTAACTATTTTTTGATATTGAATTTAATTTATTTGTTTTAATATCTTCTAACTACTTATTTATGCTCAAACTAGCTATTTTTTCTAAGTTTTGAAATAAATAACCTTATTGCTTTATTTAGTTCCATAAATTTTTTTAATTTTAACTGCTTTTTAAGCTCCGAATTATTTGAATAAATAAATTTTTGATCTCCAGGAGTGCCAATTTTAACATTATATTTACATCCTTTAATTTCTTTACAGATAATCTGTAATAATTTTTTCACTGAAGTGGTTCTGCCAGAGCCAACGTTCAATACTTGATTTGGCCTAATTTTATTTACTGTAGACCTAAACCAAGCCTCCACAACATCATCTATATAAATAAAATCTCTTATCCTGCTAATGCTTCCTCTTACATTTATAATATTATCTTTAAGAGCCTGAGCAATATATATACTTACCATTCCTTGCTTTAAATTTTTCATATCTTGCCCATATCCAAAAACATTAAACATGCGCAATGAAATAAATGGTAATTTATTTTTAAAAATATTTAGATATTTTTCAGAGGTCAATTTGCTTATTCCATAACATGAAATTGGGTTACAAATCATTTGCTCATGTGCTGCTCTGTTTCCAATATCTCCATAAACTGACATTGAGCTTGCGTAAATAATTTTTTCTGCCCCACTTTTTATTCCATGTTTAATAATATTTAATGTGGATAACGTATTTTTTTTAAGATCTTCTTCAGGATTGTAAAAGCTTTCTTCACCAGAAGATTGGCCTGCTAGATGAAGTATAGAATTAAATTTTTTTGGAATTTTTTTATAAATTTTTTCATCAGATAAATTAGCTTTTTTAAAATCTATACCTTTTGGAATATTTTGTATCTTTCCTTTTGACAAATCATCTATTCCAAACACATCAAAACCTTCACTAATAAATCTCGATGCTACTTTTGATCCTATAAATCCAGCCACTCCAGTTATTAATAATTTTTTTTTATTAACCAATTTCAATTACTCCAATTAAAGTATCGCATTTTCCTATTTTCTTAAGATAATTTTTATAATAAATTTCAATATCTTCTCCTAATTTATTAGAAAAATACTTCATTCCACCTGGCTTACGATCTCTGGCCCATATAATGTGGTTTGATAGATCGTATCTTTGTTCGTACAATATTTTATAATTTGTTTCTAACTTTCTTAAAACAAAATTAAGTGATTTTTTACTGAAGTACCAGTGGTGAGCTATCTGCCAGTAAAATTCTTCAAATTCTTTAATATTATAAATTGTATGTAGCGGGTCAGCAACATTTGGAACTTCAAAAATAATTTTTCCTCCTTTGTTGAGTAACTTGATTTGTTGTTTAAAAAAAGAGATAGGGTCCGCCATATGTTCAAGAACAAAAAAATGTGTAATTAAATCAAACTTTCTTTTGGGATGTTTTTTAATTAGGTGATTTAAATCATCGAATACCTCAATTCCTCTTTTTTTAACATATTTGCTAAAAACACCAGATGGTTCAATTCCGGCGCATTTAATTTTTTTTTTTTGCATCGGATAGAGCATAAAACCAGAGGAACATCCAATTTCTAAAATTGACTTAACGTTTTTCAAATAGGGCTTTATGTATTTGTTTCTTCGTTCAAAAGTTTCCTGATTAAGAGTTAAGTGACTTTCTACTTTGGTCCAACTGCTTTTTTTACCACTTCTTTTTTCCATGAATTTTTCAAATTCCTTCTTGTAAAATACACTTTCTTCTTTTTTTGAAAGTCTTGGAAACTGATATCTCACATCACAATTAAAACAGTGGAAAAATGCCTTTTTATTTCTTTTGTCTCCATACACTTTCGCAGTAACTAACTTTTGTAAATTTTTCTTTTTTGTATTACAAAGAGGACAAATTTTAGGAAGAGGCATTTTTAAATAATTTTAAATTTTTTTTTAATTTTTTTTAAATCTTGGTAAGTGTCGAGTGAAATTTCTGAACCAGTAACTTCTGTCATTTTAATTTTTAAGCCAAAATCCAAAAACCTAAGTATCTCAATATCTTCTACTTTTTCATTTTTACTTTTTTTTTTATATTTACCGAAAAGAGATAAAGTTTTTTTGCTAAATAAATAAACACAAACTTGACGATATGCTCCATTAAAATTCATTTTTTTACTTCCTGGAATGGGGGCTCTACTCATATATATAAGATCGCTGTTATTATTTACAACTACTTTAGGAATTGATGGATTTTTAAAATCTGACTTAGATTTTATTTTAGCCATACAATTAATAATGTGATTAGGAAATTTTTTTGATGTATGTATAACTTTTGATATTGTATTAGATTTTAAAAAAATTTCATCACCTTGTACATTAATATAAAAGTTTCTTTTAATCTTTTTTGAAACTTCAAAAACTCTATCTGTTCCTGTCAAACATTTCTTTTTTATAAGAATTGATTTAATTTTTTTTTTTTTACAAAAACTATATATTTTATTATCTCCAGCTGCTACTATGACATTTTTAAAACCTACTGTCTTAACACATTTTTCCCATACATTTTGCAAGACGGTTTTGCCTTTTAATTTAATTAACAATTTTCCGGGTAACCTGGTTGAAGCATATCTAGCTGGAATTACAACTATATAGCTCATTTTATTTTTAGTTTTCATAGCGCATAAATTGAAGACGAACTAACGCTATAAGAAGTGGGTGTTACAGCTATAATTGGTTTTGCTTCTTTGGTAGAAGAGTATAAATACATCAATTCATCAACCATCTTTGTTCTCCCATCTTTAGTTCCATAGCCATCAAATCCTGCCAGTAATATCCTTGAAGCATTTCCGCTGGTTGCTATTGATAGTGCATAAACTAGTGTAAATAATTTTGGCATGACTGCCCCTGTTTTATGAAACTCAAAATAATTCTCCTTAACCCCTACTGCAAAATCTAAAAGCTTTAATTTTTTAAATTTATTTTTCAGACTATTAGATAATAGTAATTCTGGAACAATCAAAGGCAATGACAAGGATTTATATAAGTTAGAATCTGCTATTAATTTCAAAGGATTGCATGCAGCATAAACATCGATAAGATTTTTATCAATGTTAACTTTAGCATTTAACGCCATAACAAATGGTTTTTTTGTTTTAATATAATTTTCTATTTCTTGTTTATAATCTTGGGCATTTTGTCCTGAAGCAAGCAGTAACACTTCCCTTTTTTTTATCATTGATGATGGAGACCATTTTCCTTTTATTAATTTCATTGGTTTTTGAAATTCTGATCGCACTAAATCAACGTTATATTTTTTGCCGCCGCTATGTTTGAGTTGATTTATTGCCGCCAATATTTCGCTTTCATTGAAATGCCCAGTTAACATTTCTTGAATATAAGTTGGATGAATTCCATGCTTTCCAGCTAAATAATAGTAAGAATTTGTTCCCCATTTATATTTTTGTTGCATGGGTTCAAAATGTTTTTTTATCAATTTTAACAAAGGTAATATGTCTTTTTTTCTTCTTTGGTTATTTTGCATTTCAATTAATATATATTCTGTTTGTGCATTACCAGGTCCCCTGCCCATTCCTGTAACTGTACAATCTAGCCAGGTTGCACCAAGATTTATTGCTGCAAGACTATTATCAATAGCTCTACCTAAATTATTATGTGTGTGTATGCCTAAAGGGCCTTTCCAATGTTTTCGAAAAGTATTAATTATATTGGAAATTTGAGAGCTTTCCATTCCTCCTAAACTATCTGCAAAATAAAGGATATCAGGACGTTCTTTCTGGGCTATCTTAGCTATTAATAAGATTTTCTCTTTAGTTTGTTCTGAAATTTGCATCAAATTAATTCCTACTTTGTAACCCATGTCTTGCAAAATTTTAGAAATCTTAACAGTTTTATTAAATTCTTCAAAATGGCAGGCTAAGCGAACAAGTTTAACTTTTGATTTTTTTGCTTTGTTAAACATGATTTTGATTGCTTTAGAAAATCCTAAATGATGAAATATTAATTCAGATGCATTAACCATAACACCTATCGTTAAATTTTTTGGTATAGATAAACTGTTTAAGTAGCTTTCTGTTGTGTACCATGTTGGTCCTTTAAAGCTTTTAGCCTTAAAAGAACGAAAACCTAATTCAACACAGTCTATCCCAACTTGGGACATAACCTTTAAATAGTCATTAACAATTTCTTTAGAAAAATCCCAATTATTATAGTAACCACCATCTCTAAGTGTGCAGTCTAAAATTTGTATTTTTTTAACCATTTCTTATTTTTTATAATACTTTTTTTATGTTTAGTCTTTAAAAATTATTTTTTCTTAATACATTTGCGCCATTAATTCTGGCTAAACTTAGTTAATTATATTATCTAAAAAAATATCCCATGAATTTTTTTCAGGTGTTTCGGGGAATTTTATATAATTATTTTTATATTTTACATACTTCGCTTTATCAAATGAGTAAATTTTATTATTATTTGGAATCTTGGAATTAAGATTTTTATCATCAATATTAAAAAGCAAACTATTCATCGAACGTGAGTAACTATTAATACGAAAATCATCATAAGATTTTTGATATTCGTTTGATGTAAGGAAAATAATAGGTTTGTTAAATAATATAGCAAAAGACAGTGCGGTACTTGTGTGTAGCAAAACAACCTTGGAATCTTTTATTAGTTCTGGAGTTTTAAGCACAAAGTGCTTACGCCCATATAGAAACTCCGGATATAAATCATATTGAGATCTTGGGTGTGCTGCAAAAATAACTTCTAAACCTGTTTTTTGTTCAAAGAGAGTAAAAAAATTGTTTAATGCTGGAAAATATTTTTCTTTTGTAGTTTTAGGTTTTTCACCACGAAATACGGCACCAGGATGAAAAGGAATATTTTGATCTAAAAAAACTGCATAAGGTTTTGGATTGATAGAAATTTTTTTTTCTTTTAGTGATAAAAACAAATCATAATCGAGAGAATGACTTTTAATCACTTTTTTTGCTTTCTTGATTAAAAAATTATTCATTTCCTTTTCTCCTCCTACAACCAAATAATCATAAAAAGAGAAAAAAATATTTTTTTTTAATCTAGCGATCATCTTTTTAAATAATATTTTAGGTTTAAAACATAAAAAAAATAATTTATGCAAAAATTCCCAGGGGGTTCTTTTATTTTCTAAAAGAAAGCCACTCAAAACTTTTGTTAAAGACAATTTTCTTTTTTTAATATAATTTAAAATAGAGTAAGCTTCTTCGGAAGAAAGATAATCTACGACGTTGATAATTTTTTTAGATGAAATTGCTTTTTCTAAATCATTATAATTTAAAATTTTTTTATAACCTAAACACTTAAAAATTTTTTCTGGATAAACTTTCCAATAATTTGGAGAAAGCCACTCTGTTAAATCTAATATTTCAACTTGATGTTTTTTTCCTAAAATTTCAATACCAAAACGTTCATAATCTCTTTTTGAAAAACCTATGTCAGTAAGTATTATTATAGTTGTTTCGTTTAATATTTTAATCATCTACTCCTGACTTGTTGGCTGTATGTCTTAATTTCCAATTTCTACTAGTTTTTTTCCACAAATGAGGAGATCTAAATTTGTCAATCAGTTTCATAAATTTTTCTGGTTTTATGTCAAGAAAATCCATAATTTCATTAAAATATCTTGTTGGAAATTCACCATCATACTTTTTAATTAATTTTTTACCTTCTTCTAAATTTAAATGGTCGTTTCTTATCTCTTGTGAGACATCATAAGTTGCTCTACCTATTCCAAATTTTATGAATGTTGTATAATAATGAAGGTCATCAATTTTATCATCGATGCTATTATATTTACTATAGGTTCCTTCTGTTCTAAAAGGTCGGGGTCTAAAACCACAATTCTCAACTGCATAATAAAAGACTTCTTGTGGCGTCCATTTTAAATAATAACCAAGATAATGAACTTCTAAAGGAAAATTTCCCAATTCTGCTTCTGATGGTGGAAAAAAATCCTTTAGATCTTTTATAGATATTTTATATTTTTCATTAAGTTCCTGAAGTTTTACTCCACCAAGATAAAAATTATTTAAATTTTTATAAGAATAGTAAGATTTTTTTCTAAGTGATGAAACATTGTCACCAATTGGATTGCCATGCTCAGCTTCATTTTCTCCGTAAAATATTAATGGAATTTTGTACTTTAGTGCTACTTTTATAGGAAAAATTTTTTGCCCATACATAAAAGATTGAAAAGGATGTAATAAATTTAACACAGCCTGTTTGGTAATAAACCTCATTATAGATTCATTTCTTTTTGATGTAATATTTGTAAAATTTCCTGTTTTTATTAGGCTTTTAAAATTTTTATATCCATAATCGGTATACATTGTGGGGGCCCAAGTAACGGTCAAAGGATTCATGCCATATTTAAATTTCAAAACATGCGCCGCATAACAACTATCTTTTCCGCCACTACTTGGAACTACACAATCAAATTGACCATGCCTTCCTCTATGTTTTGCCAATAGTTTTAAAAGTTTTTTCTCTCTATTTACGAAATTAATTTTTTTTTTAATTCTAGAGTATTTCCATGAATCAGATATGCTATTTTTGTCAATATGTAGAGTTTTCTTTTTGGTTTCTTTGCTATGCTGAAATTCTATTGCTGAGTTTGGTCTTTGATTAGATATAAGAGTTTTTTTACAAAAGATTACTTTTGGTGGAAGGCCGTATAAAGTTTTTAATTTCATAACTATAATAATTTTTTAAGACTAGCTAACATTTTTAAACCTAAGGCACCGCTTTTTTCTGGATGGAATTGTGTTCCTAATATATTATTTTTTCTAACAGCTGAACAAAATTCAATTTTTCCAAAAGCTGTAGAAGAACATATTTCGCTTTCATGCTTGGGTGAACAATAATAAGAGTGAATAAAATAATACTTTTTTTTATTAAAATTTTTATTTAAAAAATTTTTTTTATTAGGAGTTATCTTTATATCTGACCACCCTATATGAGGAATTTTTATATTTTTTTGTTTTATTAATTTTTTTACTTTTCCTTTAATTAAACCCAATCCCTCAGTGTTTCCAAATTCTTCACTTTCTTCAAACAATAACTGCATCCCCAAACATACACTAAATAATATTTTATTTTTTTTATGAACAAATTCTAATATTCTATTCTTGATACCATTTTTATTTAAATAACTCATTGCAGACTTAAAAGATCCAACGCCTGGTAAAATTAAAATATCATAATTATATTTTTTTATTTTACGATCAACAATTTCAGTTTTATAGCCAATATTGTGGCACGCTTGATAAATACTAAATAAGTTATTTAATTTTAAATTAACGATTCCTAATTTTATTTTATTTAAATTAGACCCTGACATTTAATCCTTTTTTCTTTAAAAATTTTTTTATTTTTAGCAAATTGTTGGCTGGTTTTATTTTTTTTTTTAAATTGTCTAAATATGAAAAATTTCCAATTCCACTTCTTTGATATTTAAAAATATGAGCTATATCATAATGTAAGATGCTGGAGAGAGCCACTCCAGATACATTAGAATTTTTGATCACCTCATAAATATGTTGTGGGGTTCCAGCTCCACCATGGGCAATAACAGGTATTCTGACATTTTTAGAAATTTCTTTTATTACTTTGATATCAAAACCCATTTTAATACCCTCATTATTTATTGATGTTAAAAAAATTTCTCCTGCCCCAAAGTCTTCTACTTTTTTTGCCCAATCTAAAGGATTAATATTTTCTAAATCCCTGCCTGTAGATGTTGATATAAAATATTTTTTTCCGATTTTTACATATTCAATCATAACTGTAATAGTTGATGATCCAAATATTCGTGTAGCCTTTTTTAAAAAATTAATATTATTTACCGCAGCTGAGTTAATACACACTTTATCAGCTCCGCTTTTTAACATTCTCTCAATATCATCTATTGTTCTTATTCCTCCACCGACTGACAAAGGAATAAAAATATTACTGGCTGTTCTTGAAATAAAACTGCTTAAATTATTTGTTCCATACAAAGTTGCAACATTATCAATATAACATATTTCATCAGCTAGAGATTTATAGTAATGTTGTGCAAATTTAAAGGGATCGCCAAGAATTCTTAGCCCTTCTAAATTAATACCTTTTATCAACTGCCCATTTTTGATGTCAAGCTTGGGAATAATTCTTATAAAATTTTTTTTCATATTATTTTTATTAAAATTTATTATAAACTTTGAGATAGGTTGTTAATCTCATTTAAAAAGTATTCTTTATTAAATTGTTTATAAAATTTTTTTCTTATTTGATTAAGAGAACTATTATAAAGATGTAAATTTGATTTTATTTTATTAACTTTTTTATTTAAATCTTCAAAATCTTTAGAAATTATAGATGGCCCATAATCTAACAAACATGAAGGAAAATCCTCTGGTTCAAATATTATAACAGGCTTACCAATTGCTAACATTTCATCAGCAAGAGACGTCATTAAAGCAATTCCAAAATCTGTGCTCTTAATGCAAGTAGAAGGCACCCAGGTTGTAGAGTCAGATAAAATTTTTACATTTTCTAACTGTTTTATATCACAAACTATTTTTCTAAAATATTCTATCTCTAACCATAAATAGTTTTTACTTTTTATTAAAAATAATATTTCTTTATTTTTTTTTGCCAAGCTTATTATAGTATTATAAAAATTTAAATTTTTTTTCCAATTTGTTGTATAAAGCCTTCCGTTTTTGTACCAATCATCAACTGAATTGTAATCCATTACAAGGCACTTTAATTTAAAATTTTTTTCGGGTAAAATTTTTATTTCTTTTCCTTCATCTAAATGTTGACTGATTTTTACTAAACCAGTTTCAATTAGTTTCATTTTTTTATCTATTCTATTTTCTAAATCTTTTTTAGACTGTGGACCAATAATAAAATATTTGTCTAATAAATATTGACTACCGCCGGCTGGAACCATAGTTCTTTCTTGCGCCGCAACTAAAGTAATATCTTTTAATCGGCAGGCAACCGCCAACGGTTGTGGAAATAGCGCATCAAATCCTACTAAAGCAAATTTTAAATTTGGAAAATTTAGTAATTTTTTTTTATAAAGCTCTGTGCGAAGCAAAATAATAAATATCTCAATTATATTATATAAGCTTGTTTTTCTAAATAGTAACACAAAACTTTTTATTGATAAAAACAATATTTTTAAATTTACAATATTTTTTTTACTAGCAACGTTTTCCCAAAATAAAACTTTAATATTATTATTTTCATAAAATTTAAGTGTTAAAATATTATTTATAATATCTTTTTTAGACCATTCTAAATGAAGAATATTTGAGGGGTGGAAAACACTTTCTTTATTTGGGGAATAAAAATAATTTCTTTTATAATTTTGACTATCTACTCCTTTGTGAGGAAAAAAACAAACTTTAAAATCGTTCAAACTCCTATTTTCGAATTTTTTATTTTTACTACTGATTTTTATATATGAGAAAAAATTTTTTAAAATTTTCTTAAATAAAAATAAATATAAAAACTTAAAAAAATAATCAAATAAACTATTTAAAAATGTTAATAATTTTGGACATAAATTTATTATTGTTTTATTTAGTTTAGCTAACTCTGAACTTAATGAATTATTTGCTAGCCAAATATAAATTTTCTTTTCATCTTTTTTATAATATTTAGCTATAGCATAAACTTCACAAATATCTTCAAGACTATGCATATATTTTTCTCTTAAACATATATTTAAATTTTGCTTATCTGTTAAAAAAAAACTTAAATTTTCATCCCAACATAGGTCTGTAATTCTTTTTGAATAAGAATCTGCTATCTTAATTGCTGGTACTACAATATTTGAATGTGGTTTATAATATTCAAAAGTTTGATAGTTATACCATACTATTCCTAAACTTTTAATAAATTTGATAAAAGATTTGCTTCTTATTTTTTTGTCTAACTTTAAATAAAAAATTTTGAAACCTATTAATCTGAAAACTAAAATTATTGGTAAATTTAGTAAATTTATATTATTAAAAAAAATAGTTCTCATACGATGGAATCAAAATTGGCAAAATACTTTTTTAAAAAGAAATAGCTTTATTTAAATTTACAAATTTTAACCTGGCAACAAAAGTGTTACCAAATTTATCATTAACTGCTATTCCAATCTTAGAAACATCTTTAATTGGCAGTGTATCTGGATGAAAAGCGTAGTGCCACATTCCTTTTTTTGTTGAAAAATCAAAGTTATCATGAATAAATCTATTTGATTTTGTTTGAATAGCCAAGAAAGGCTGTGAACCAAAAATCTCCCCTTCTTTTGTTTTGACTGTAATATAAGGAAAATCATTTTTAGACTTTTTAAAAAACTTAATATTTAATTTAATAGATTTTGGTAATTTTTTTACCTTATTTTTATATTTTATTAATTCAACAAATGCATCTTTTGCCTCAGAATATTTAAATTTTACATTTTTATATTTTTTAGATGACTTTTTAATTAAATCTCTTAAATAGTTGACTTCTACCTCTAGATTTCTAAAGTCGTGACTTGCTATACCTACTAAAGCAGGATTTCCATTATTTGCTTGCTTAAATGCCTTGTCTATCTCTTGTTGATTAATGCTGGCCATTCTATTCATTACATTTAATGCTCTACCAATCCATCTTTTACATCTTCCTTTTAATTGATAGTCATCGTGGCTGGGGTTATAGATGCTCCAATTTTTTGGGGCTCTTCTCCAATCTCCAGATCTTCCCATCCTAAAATCAATACTATTATCTATATCAGATGTATCTTCTGTGGACATATTTGAAAGATCAAAAGGTATCCATTGTTCTAAAAACCAATTGCTATCTGGTCTTTCAGTTTGAAAGCCTGCCCTATGAACAGTGGGAAACCATTTGCGTTCAATAATTCTTTTACATAAAATCTGATATAATTCTGGTGAATTTACATACGATGTTGCACACCTATGAGCTTCTTTATAAATTGACATAGGATGAAAATGCCAATGAATCTCATCTTGATGATTTTTATACTTTGATAGCGTTTTTTTATAATAATCAAAAATTTTATGATACCCTAGAGTTCTTCTGCGTGGATTGTATTTATATCCAACATGATCTAAACAATGCCAGTTAAATATCCAATTTTTTCCAAAAGAATCTTTATTTTTTTTTCTAAAATTTGATGAAAAAATTTTTTTATTCATTTTTTTTATTTTATCCCAAGTATCATTATAATTTGTTAAATGACTTGATAATAAAGTTGCTACAATTTTTTCTTTTCCATTAAGAGGGATTTTTCTCTCCCTTAATTTTTTTAAATTTTGAGATGTTGGTTTGATATTAATACTAAAAATTTCTTTTATTCTATCAAATTTAGCTTGTAAGCTTTCATACAAAGGTCCTTCTGTGTCTACGCTGTGAACAATATAAACAATTTTTTTTTTCATTATATTTTAATCATGTTCATTTTGAATGGCATACCTTTTCTTACTGTTTTTTTTAGTTTTTTTCCAATAAGTTTATTAAAATATTTTGGATGTAAACCATAACTAGGTCTAATAATTTTAATATTTTGATTAGACAAAGTATCACCTTTTTTTGAATTCTTGATTACATATATTGACCTTCTAAATTTTAAGGTATTTTTTTCATTTTTTGTAGGACCAAGGTATTTTTTTCCTAAAGAAAGCCACGCATTATTTGCTTCTTTTACTAAATTTTTAAATTCAAGAGGATTTAAAGAAAAAGCTTGATCAACGCTTCCATCATTTTTTTCAAGCATAATATGTTTTTCAATTATAGAAGCTCCTACAGCAATACTTGCAACAGCGGCTCCAATTCCGCAAGTATGGTCCGATAGTCCAACTTCACACTTAAATTTTTCATTTAAAGTTTTTATTGCAATAATATTTGATTCTTTTGGATTTGCAGGGTAGCTGCTTGTACATTTTAATAGAGCAAAATTATTATTTTTTTTCAATTTAAATATTTTTACTATTTCCTTTATTTCATCAATCTTAGCCATGCCTGTAGAAATTATTACTGGCTTCTTTGTTGCTGCTACTTTTTCAATAAGAGGATAATGATTATTTTCAAAAGATGCTATTTTATAAGCTGGTGCATTTAGTTTTTCTAAAAAGGCAAGTGACTTTATATCAAATACTGAACTAAAACATATTAGTCCAATTTTTTTAGAATGTTCAAATATTTTTTTGTGCCATATCTTTGGCGTTTGAGCTTTTTTATAAAGTTGATACAAATTTTTTTTATACCATGGGCTAGCTTTATCATTAATAACAAAACTTTTACTTTTAAAATTTATTGTCATTTCATTCAAATCAAAAGTTTGCAATTTAATAGCGCTTGCCCCCGCTGCCTTAGCTTTATCAACTATTTTAAGAGCCCGCACCAATGACCCTTTATGATTTCCAGACAATTCTGCAATTATAAAAGGAGGGTTAGTTTTGCTTATTTTTCTATTTAGAATTTTCATTTATTTTATAGAAATATTTATTAATTTTTTTATTTTTGTTCAATAATTTAAAATCAACGCTTAAAAGACATTTGTTTGAAGCTATATTTTTAATGTCTGATTTGGCATAAATAATTGAATTTTTCTCAATATTTCTTGAAATATTTCTTAAAAATATTGATAACATTTTTTTTCCCAAACTTTTTTTTCTATAACCTTTGCCAATTAAATAACTTAAATTGTAATTTTTTTTAAGTAAATTTAATCTAACCATTCCACATTTGTTTTTTTTATAACTAAATATTTTTATAATTACTTTTTTATTTTTTAAATTTTTTTCAAACCATTCTTTATGTTTTTTTATAGAAATTTTTTTTTTATTAAAAGACCATAGGCGTGTTAATTTTTCGTTTCGCCATAAGTATAAAAGTTTACAATCTTCTTGCTTCGCTGATCTTAACAAATAATTGTTTTCTCGTTTCAAAAGATTAAATCTGCTAGTTTCCTAATTTTTTAAGTAAATTAGAAATTTTCTTATCATCTTTATTTATTTTTTTTACTAATCTTTTTGCTTCTATGGGTGCATATTTAAAAGCTAAACGAAGTATATCCATCCAGTTGGTATTATTTTTAGATCTTACTTTTTCAATTTTTCCAATTATATCAAAATTAATTTTATTTTTCTTATTTTGCATTATTTTTTAAACCTTTAAATAACTGCTGTGCAACAATCCAATCTTTACTATTATTTATATCTTGCGCTCTCCATCTAGGAATTTCTACTGTAGCAGAAAGTGAACTAAAGATCTTTTTTTTTTTTTTCCAAGTATCTTTTTTACCCCAGTAAAACTGACCTGCGTCATAAAAAAAGAGGGAATTTTCATTAGTCTTTTTTTTAAACTTTTGAGGAAAACAAATTTTTAAATTTGTATTTTTTTTACTGAAAGATAAAGATTTATAAATTGATGATGGAAATGTAGTTGTTGAAAATACATATTGAAAATTATTTTTAATTAATTTTTTATATGCTAGTCTAATATCTTGAGGTTTCATAAGTGGCGCAGTAGGAAATATACAGCATACATTTTTAACTTTAACGTTACTTTTTAAAAGCCATTTTATGGCATCTGAAACAACCTCTATTATTCCAACTGAATTTTTTGAAAAACGTGATGATCTTATAAAAGGCACTTCGGCTCCAAAATTTTTAGCTATTTTTGCAATTTTTTTATCATCCGTTGATACTATTATTTTATTAAAGATTTTTGCTTCTTTAGCACATTTTATTGACCAAGCTATTATAGGTTTCCCATTAAATTTTTTAATATTTTTTTTAGGAATTCTTTTACTTCCTCCTCTAGCTGGTATTATAGCTATATTCATAGTTTTTTTTTAAAAAAAGATTTAATTATTTTGATTACTTTATATATACTTTTTACATCTAGTGAATAGTAAATTGGTAAAGAAATCTCTCTTTTATAAAAATCTTCTGCAACTGGGAAATCACCTTTTTTAAAACCATATCTTTTTTTATAATAAGGTTGAAGATGAATTGGAATATAATGAACTTGAAGTTTAATTTTACTATCATAAAGTTTCTTAAATAATTTTTTCTTTTGTTCGTTGGATTTAAAATTAATTTGCAATGGATAAAGATGATATGCGTGACTATTAGATTTTTCTACTTTGGGTATTTTATAAAAATTATCTTGCGAAAAATGTTTGTTATATATTTTAGCTATTTCTTTTCTTTTCTTTATAAATTTATTAATTTTTTTTAATTGGCTTATACCCAATGCACTTTGTATATCAGTAATTCTATAATTATATCCTAATTCATGCATTTCATAATACCAAGGACCATCATTTGAGATCATTTTCTTTGGATTTTTTTGTGTTCCATGAGATCTTAGAATATTTATTTTATTATAAATTTCTTTATCATTAGTTAATATTGAGCCACCCTCACCTGTGGTAATATTTTTTACTGGGTGATAGCTATGAGTAACAATATCAGCATATTTAACTGCATAAGATTTATCTTTGCAATATTTGGCTCCAATCGCGTGGCAGTTATCATTAATTAGTTTAATATTATATTTTAATGCAATTCTTTTTAAATTTTTCCAATCACAAGGTTGACCGGCAAAATCAGTTGCTACAACAGCAACAACTTTCTTAGATAATGATTTTAGTTTTTTAATTCTTTCTTCTAGCTTAATTAAATTAATATTATAGTTAGTTTGATTAATATCTACAAAATCTGGAGTTGCCCCTGCGTATAAAATGCAGTTGCTAGATGCTAAAAATGAAATTGGTGACGTTAAAACAATATCTCCTTTTTTCCAACCAAGAGCTAAACCGGCCAAATGCAATGCTGCTGTACCATTAGAAACTGCTGCACAATACTTAGATCCAAAATAATTTTTTAACGCTAATTCAAACTTTTTGACCAAAGGGCCTTGCGTTAACCACTGGCCTTTTAATACTTTTTTAACAGCTAAAACGTCTTTGCTATCAATAAATTGCTTTCCATAGCTTATCATTCTTAATTTTTTATAATTCAAAATCATTTTGATTTTTTTTAATCAAAATTTTCAAATCAGATATGTTTAAGTAGTCTTTATTGTTTTTGCTATTATAAGAAAAATCATTGTTACAGCTTTTACCTTTCTTATGTAGCTTCATATATTTATTTTTATTTAACCCTATAAATTCTGAATTAGGAATTATGACAAAATGTTTATTATATTCTATTGTATTTATAGAATCGCTCAATGAAACCATTTCTTCATGAAGTTTTTCACCTGGTCTAATTCCTATAATTTTTATTTTTGCACTGGAAGAAATGGCTTTAGCCACATCTATTACTTTATAGGAAGGAATTTTGGGCACAAATATTTCACCTCCTATCATTTTTTTTAAAACAAACAAGACAAAGTCTACCCCTTCATTTAATGTAATATTAAATCTAGTCATGCTTTTATCCGTAACCGGTAGCATTCCTTCATTTTTCTTTTTCAGGAAAAATGGAATTAAAGATCCTCTACTTCCCATTACATTTCCGTAACGAACTACTGAAAATTTTATTTTTTTCTTTCCTCTATAATTATTCGCAGAAACAAAAAGCTTATCTGATGTTAATTTAGTTGCGCCATAAAGATTAATAGGTGATGAAGCTTTGTCGGTACTTAATGCGACTACTTTTTCTACATTATTATAATAACTAGCATCAATAACATTTTGAGCACCCAGAACATTAGTTTTAACAACTTCAAAAGGATTGTATTCTGCTATTGGTATATGTTTTAAAGCAGCAGCATGAATAACTATATTTACATCATTCATTGCAAGTTTTAACCTATCTAAATCCCTCACATCACCAATAAAATATCTAATAATTGAAGATTTATTTGATTTCCATTTTTGTTGCAATTGAAACTGTTTTTGCTCATCTCTACTATAAATGATTAATTTTTTAGGTTTAAATTTTTTTAGAACATTTTCAATAAATTTTTTACCAAAAGAACCGGTTCCTCCAGTTATTAATATTACTTTATTATTTATCATTTTTTTATAATAGTGATCTATATGAAAATTTAAAGTTGAAATTTTCAATTTTTTGTTTCTTTAAACCCCTTTTTGAATTTTTTTCATTTCACTTATATAGTTTTGATAATCTTCTGTATCTATAAATTTAGCACTTATATTTTTAGAAAAATCGGTGGCCGACCAATTTTCTGGCTTAGATGGATCATTTAATAGTTTATTGGTTCCTTCATTTGTTTTTTTAAAACGGAGAAAGCTCTCAGTCAAAATTTCATCATTTTCTATTATTTTTTGTCCTTTGCTTAATAAATTTTGATTACAATCTATAAATTCATAATTTAATTTCTTAAGATAATCTTTTAGCAAATATTGAATTAATACCACTTCCCATTCTTCCAAATGATTTTTCCACTGAGAAATTCTATTTTTAGAAAAGCCATAAATCTGCTTATTATTATAAGAAGAAACATTTACATAGTTATACTTTGTGTTTAATAGTTGTGGCCACTTTTCTGTCTGCATCATATTTGGATCAAACTTTACTTGTGCAAACTGGCAAAGTTTTTTAACGCTGCTTTCTGGAAATGTATGAATATTTTCAAATTTTATTCGTAAATATCTCTCTTCGTTATATTGTTTCAAGTAATTTTCACTATAATTTACTGCATCTATCCATAAAAATATTACATTAAGATATTTAAATCCTTTTGAATAAGTTAATTTTTTCCAAGAAGATAATATGGCTCTCGGATCTCTAATTACTTGGAAAGCTTTATAATTTTCATTTAAATTCAATAAATTTTTAATATTTCTCCACTCGGTATTGGCTGTTTCCCCAATAACTTTTTTTTTGGGATTTTCGTCTAATAAAAAGTTATTTATTGCATTAAGAATATCACTATAATTTTTTATATTTTTGAAATATCTTAAAATTTTTTTAGAAGGTAAAATAATTTTATTTCTATACTTTAATCTTAAACACATTTCCTGAACAAGTTTAGTCTGATTAAAAGATTCATTTATTGAATTATATTTATTATAAATATGTCTAAAAAAGTGAATAAAATCTTTTGTTATTAATATATCTTTGTGTGCAGACAGTATATTTGAAACCAGCGTTCCTCCTGACCTGGAAGTGCTTGTTCCAAATATAAATTGTTCTTTTTTCATTTAATTTCTAATTGATCTAGCAATTCTTAAATCGTATATATTGTCAATATCTATATTTTCTTTTTTGGATCTAAGAATAATACCTTTTAATTTTTTAATATAAAAGGTTTTTTTTTTTCTTAAAATTTTTGGATTAATTATGTAAAAAGATCCATTTGGTTTGCAATAAAAATTGTTCTGATAGTGGTTTTTTTTAGATACTAAAAAATTTTTTTTATTGAATAAAAAAAAATTTCTTTTGGAAAAATTAATTTTTCTTAGTGATAAAATAGAATAATTTTTATTGTAACTAAATAATCGCAAACCATTCAATATAGAACTGGTTTTTCTAAACGGTGATGTTGGTTGTAGTAAAAGCAAACAATTTACCTTTTCAATTTTTTTTTCAAACCAATTCAGCGCATGAATTGCTACACTCTCAGAACTAATTTCGTCTGCAGATAATTTTTTTGGCCTTAACCATGGTGCTAGTATTTTATTTTTTTTAGCTATTTTTAAAATTATTTTACTATCTGTAGATACTAATATATTTTTATTAGGAACTATTTTTTTAGCCTCATCAATGGTTCTTTGGATTAAACTTTTATTATTTATTTTTAATAAATTTTTATTTTTTAACCTTTTAGAATTCTTTCTTGCAGGTATTATTATTAATATCTTTAAATTTTTTTTTCGCATTTAATATATGAACAATGATCATGCATACCCATCTTTTTAATAACAACTCTTTTGTCTTTAAAAAAATTATCGATGGCCTCTGTTGCTCCACTTTCAACAGCATAATCATCAAGCAAAATTATTCCGTTATTAGAAAGCTTTTTGAAAAAATAATTGAGTGCGATCATAGTGGGTTTATAAACATCCATGTCTAAATGTAGCAACGCTATTTTTGTATGCTTGTTTCTTTTTAAATATTGAGGAATAGTTTTTTTAACATCACCTTTAATCAATTCAAAATTTGAAAATTTTTTGTCTTCAAGTATATTTTTTAACTCTTTTACTGATATACCTTGTCCTAATTCCTTATTCCATTCAGTTATAAATTTTTTGTCGTCAATTTTATTTTGATGTCTAAAAATACCAAAGTCGTCAAAACCAATAATTTTTCTTGATGCATTGGTTTCTAATAGATACCTAAATGAAGCAAATTGTAATAATGAAACTCCTTTAAATACTCCACATTCGATTATGTCACCAGGAATATTTAATATTTTTTTATATATTTCATAATGTGTCAAAAATTTACCATATCTACTTACATCTGTTTTTAAATGAAAAATATTTTCACTTTCCCAGGTTTTTCTTTCAGTAATATTTTTTAATGAATAATTTTTTTTTGATTTTTTCATATTAAGTTCTTCTACTAATTTTTTTTAATTGAATCATAATCTCGATAATTCCCAATTTCGGACCAAGTTTCATGAATTGGAAATACAATTGTTTTCTTCTTTTTTTTTTTAATAATTTTAAAAAAATCTGGCATATCTATTTTTTTTCTCTTTAAAAGTTTAATAGTTTTGGGATTTATTACATACACGCCGGCATTAATTATACTAGATTTTAATATCGGTTTTTCTTCAAAATTAACTATTTTATTTCCCTTGGTGTGAACAACTCCATAAGGGTTTTTTAATTCAAAAAATTTAACCGCCATTGTCGCGTCAGAAGCATGCTTATCATGATAATCTATCAATTCACCAAAATCTATGTCGGTTAGCACATCTCCATTTATAATTAAAAAAGGATCGTTTGGTATTTTTTTAATTAAACTTAAACTGCCAGCTGTACCCATAGGTTTATTTTCATTTATATAGTCAATTTCTACACCGAAATTTTTTCCATTTTTAAAATAATCCCTAATCGTATTGCCTAAATAATGTGTTGTAATTAAAATTTTTTTAAAGCCTTGGTTCGAAACATTTTTAATTATGTGTTTTAATATAGGAGACCCAGCAATAGTTAGCATTGGCTTGGGGCATTTTAAGGTATAGGGGCGCAATCTTTTTCCAAAACCACCCGCCATTATTATAACTACGTTATTTCTTGTTTTTAATAAATTAAACTCCTTCCATAAATGGAATCCTACTACCTTAAATTTTTCATCTACTTGAGGTGCCTGCAGCAATGATTTTGACTTCATAAAATATTTCATTGTTTTTCTATCCATTTGTGACGTTACGACAAAAGGATTTTTTTTAATTAGAGTATTGATTGAACTTTTTAGAGTAAGACCTCTTAATAAAGCTCGTCTAATATCACCATCTGTAATAGTGCCAATTAAAGTTTTATTGGGAGCAACCACTAAGACAATTTGAAGGCTTGACCTTTATAAACTTCTTGCTTCATCTTCAATTTTACTATTAGGTTTTATTAAAGTTTTATGCCATATTTTTTTAGGAATTGAATTCATTTTAAATTTTTTTTAAATCAAAAAAACTTTTTTTTAAATTTATTTTACTTAAATTTTTTATTATTTGTTGTGAAGTTTGATTTTTATAATATGGATTAAAAAAACTAATTTTATTTGTTTTTTTTAACCTGTATATTTTTCTTAATACATTCAGTATTCTATTTCTTTTCATATTAATATTAAAAACACTCTTTGGCATAATTCGTCCTGTTTGTCTATCGCCAATATTAATAGTTGGAATTTTTGCGGATGGAGCTTCGATTATACCACTAGAAGAATTTCCTATTATGCAATCAAAATTTTTTAAACACTGATAATAATTTTCCTGTCCAAATGATTTAAATAATATAGAGTTTTTATTTCTTTTTACAAAATTTTTTATTTTATCTATAATATAATCGCTGTCTACGTCATGATTGGGGTAAGAAAAAATTATTGAAGTATCTTTTAATTTTTTTAAGAAATTTAAAAGAGAATCTAAATCTTTTCTACCTTTTTTTATATCAATGGTTAACGAATGATAACTTATTAAAATTTTTTTTCTTTTAAGTTTAAAATTAAATATTTTTTTTGAAAATTCATTATTTTTTTTTGTATTAACTAAATTTTCAACACCTAATGATCCAACATTAAAAACACTTGTGGGACTTTCTCCCATTTGAATTACTCTTGTCTTATACTTGGCGGTAGATACAAAATGCATGTTAGATAACTTTGTAATTGCATGTCTCATATGCTCATCATAAGAACCTAATGTTTTTTCTCCTCCGTGTATATGAGCAATGGGAATCCGTATTATGTTGGCAGCAATAGCTGCGCACAATATTTCATATCTGTCTCCTAGTATTATAATTAAATTTGGATTAATTTTCTTAAAAGCCATGGAAAATTTATTCAAATACTGACTCATGTCTTGAACAATTGAAAATTTGTCAGTTTTATTAAGATTAATTTTAATTTTATAATCTATATTCAAACCGTCATCTTCTATATTTCTAAAGGTATTTCCATATTTAGAACTTAAATGTGTTCCGGTAACTATAAGATTTGCAACAAATACTTTTGATCGTTTTAAATCAATAATTAATTTTTTGAGAATACCATATTCTGCTCTACTACTTGTAATTATGCAAATTTTTTTCTTTTTCATTTAATGGAAATTAATTGATCTTTTTTAAAATTTTTTTTTGATTTTTTTTTTAATAGAACGTTTATTTTCATAGGTGAAATACCACTTCCTGGTCTTTTGGTTGTCAAATTTTTTAAAGAAAATTTTTCACCTTTTTTAATTCTTGTTTTAGCTACAATGGACTTCCTAACTATAGATATATTTTTTTTTTCACTTTTACTTACTACTTTTTTTCCACTTCCCAAGCTAATTTCTATATTACGAATAGATTGCACTAATTGTTTAAATTCTTCTGGTTCAATGCTAGTCTTGTGATCTGGCCCAGGTAAATTGCAATCTAAAGTTAAATGTTTCTCTATTATTTCAGCTCCTAATGTTACGGCTGCAATAGATGCCTCAATACCCATTGTATGATCTGAATATCCTGTTTTAAGTTTAAATTTTTTTTTTAGCGTTAGAATTGCATTTAAATTTGCATCATTAAATGGAGTTGGGTATTCGCTATTACAGTGCAAGAGGGAAATTTTACTTTTCTTAGTTCCTGATTTAATAAGGACTTTTAAAGCAGATTTAATTTCATTTATTTTCGACATGCCGGTTGATAAAATAATTTTTTTATTAAATTTCCCTATAGCCTGAAGTAATGGATAGTTAGTGATTTCAGGTGATGGTATTTTAAAATATTTCATATTTAGTTTTTTTAAGAAATTCAAACTTTTAATATCAAAAGCAGAAGAAATAAAATTAATTTTTATTTTTTTTGCATATTCAAATAATTTTTTTTGTTTACGTTCATGAAGTTCTAATCTTTTTAACATTTGATTTTGGTTTTCATTTTTAAAATAGGTATTTTTTTTCTGATAAAATGTTTTTCTTAGTGTTTTTATGCTAATTAAATCTGCATGAAAAGATTGAAATTTAATGAAATCTGCACCACTTTTTTTTGCCGCGGTAATTAATTTTTTTGCCATTTGTAAATTTCCATTATGATTAACTCCCGCCTCAGCAATAATTATCGTTCTGTTTTTCATTTTTTTGATTAAGTTATAATGCTTCCAATTTTAACAAAAGAATTTGTTGGCAATGATTTCGAATTGCTAATCAATGAACCGCTGCCTATAAAAGATTTGCTACCAATTTTTGCATACCCATTTATAGTAGCTTTTGTTGAAACATGGCAGTGATCACCAATTAAAACATCATGTTCAATTAAACATTTGTTATTTATAATGCAATTTTTTCCTATTTTGGCTCCAGAATTTATTATTACATCATGAAAGATGATTGTTCCTTCTTGAATTTCAGAATGTTTAGAAATATGTGATCTTTTTGAAAAAATTGTTGGAAATTTATATCCTAATCTTTTTCCAAGATAATAAAGTTTTGGTCGAATCTGATTATCTCTAATCTGACCAACTGCTATTAGAAGATGACGAACCTTTTTAATATATTTTTTTAAATCTTTATCTTTACCAAGAATAGGATAACCCAAAAGTTTTTTCTTTTTTTTGTTATCGACAATTCCATAAATATAAAATTGTCCACTATTTTCAATTACATCAATACATGCTTTGGCATGACCACCTGCTCCAACTAAAATTAAAGGTTTTTTTTTCATTTTTATTTAAATAAACTTAAATTAGCGCTGCTGGGTATATTTATTATTTTTTTTTCTAAAATTTCTGCTTGAGATAAATCCATTTTAGGAAATTTAGAAAAATGTTTGAGCTTATGATTTAAAGTCCAAACTGGTCGTGCTTGTAGACCAATTTTATTTAATTCTCTTAAAATAACGTTTCTTAAATTAATATTCGCTTTTCTGAGAACCAGTGTTTGAAACCAATAATTACTTATACATTTACTTGGCTCTTTTTTAATATATGCTTCCTGAAAATTTTTAAAATATTTTTCATAACTCAAATATAATTTTCTTTTAGCTTTAATAAATTTGTGAATAGAGTTGAATTGAGCACAACCTAATGCTGCGTTTAAGTTAGGAAGTCTGTAATTATAGCCAATCATATCATAATTATATTCCCACCTATGTGGTAACTTGGCAGTACTTGATAAGTGTTTTATCGCTTTTGCAATATTTATATTATTTGTCAAAATTGCGCCCCCTCCACCTGTCGTAATAATTTTGTTTCCATTAAAACTCATAGTTCCAATGTCTGCAAAAGTTCCCACATGTTTGCCATTGAAATAACTACCCAATCCCTCAGAAGCATCTTCTATTACTTTAAGTTTAAATTTTTTTGCTATTTTTATAATTTTATCAACTTTAGAAGGGTGTCCAAAAATATGAGTAATGATAATTGCTTTTATAATTCTTTTAGTTTTTTTATTAATACACATATTATTTTTTACAACAGAATTTTTATTTAAATATTCTTCTAATTTTAAAGAATCAATTCCAAAAGTATTTTCTTCACTATCAATAAAATGAGGTATTGCCCCAAGATATCTAGTTGCATTAGCACTAGCTACAAAATTTAATGATGCCATCAATACCTCATGATTTCTAGAAACATTTAACGAAATTAATGCCAAGTGAAGCGCGGACGTTCCATTAACAACCGGCACAACATATTTTGCTTTTGTAAAATTTTTTAGCAATTTTTCGAACTTAATTATAAATTTTCCATTTGTAGAAACAAATGTGCTTTGAATACATTTTTTAAGATTTAACACCTCGCTTCCAAAAAAAATAGGCTCATGTAAAGGGGTGTGGCCTTTTAATTTATTTTTTTTTTTAATTTTTTTAAAAACCTGAATAATATTATTAACTATTTTTTTATTCTTCATAAACAATTATCAATCTCATAATTTCCAAATTTTTTTTTGTTTTTTATTAAATAATCTAGATTACTATTTTTTAAAAATTCTATTATTTCCTCTATTCCATAGTTCAAGTTATACTTTGCATTAAAATTTAAATTTTTCTTTACCTTGGAAAAATCAACTTTATAATTTCTTTTGTCTAAACTTCCTTTTTGTTTATAAATAATTTTTGACTTAGGAAAATAATTTATTAACTTATTCACTATTTGCCTTTTAGTATAATTATTTTCATCACTTCCTACATTAAAAACTTCAAAATACTTTGTGCTGATTTCCGCTGTTACAACAGAATATATTAATCTAGAAAAATCTATTACATGGCAATAAGGTCTCCATGTGTCGGCATCGAAAATTTCTAAATCATTGTTTAACATTAATTCTTTAGTAAATTCGTTTACAGTCAAATCAAAACGCATTCTAGGAGAAAGGCCAAAAGCCGTCGCAAATCTAAGTATGGTAACGTTGTAATCTACTTTATTTTTTTTATTGAGTAAAAATTTTTCAATTTTCACTTTTGATTTTGCATACAAAGAAAGTGGTTTTAATTCAAAAGTTTCACTTGCTTTTTCCGTATCTTTAATTAATCCATAATTTGAGCAAGTTGAAATAAATATAAGATTTTTAATTTTTTTTTTTTCTAAAGAATTAATACAATTTATAATTCCAGAATTATTAATTTTATTAGCTAATTCAGGGTATTTATTAGTAATTGGATCTCCTACCAAACCACCAAGAAATATTACGTGATCAATATCTGATTTTAAATTATTTATTACATTTATATCTGAATAATCACCATTAATAAATTTATATTTAGAATTCTTTAAAAATTGCTTTATAGCAAAATTATTTTTATATATAAAATTATCTATTACTTGGACTTTTTTTTTTTTATCTAACAAGTATTTTATTAATACTGAACAAACATATCCTGCTCCACCAATTAATAAAAAATTATCCATAAAAATACTGCTAAGTAAAAAAAATCTTCGGTTTGTTGATTAATCTGTTAAATTTGCTGATGATAGTTTTTTAATTCCAAACGCGTATTTAGAGAAACGCGATCTTGAAAAGGGTAAAATATTATCAAAAAAGTCCTTATTAAAATTTTCATCACCTTTAATTTCACAAACTAAATTTTCATAATTTTGATTGACTACATTGCTTTGAAAATTTTTGAATTTAATTTCAGAATCTAATGTAACCCTTTGATTTTTTAAAGTATAATATTCTCTAAAATATTCAACCCAAATTATAGGCAAACAATTACCATAATCTAGGTCGTAAAAACCTTTTTTACAAATATTACTAAATTCATTGTTTGTTATTTTTTTACTTTTTTTAAATCTTCCTTCAACGCTTGAAATTTTTGTTTCTAAATTAAAATATTTATCTATTTTATTTTCTGGATAAGATCTAACTCTAATTTTTTTTCTAGGAGTGCATCCTTCTTCTGAATCTAAAAACATCTTTAATTTATTATTATCAAAATATACACTTAATATTTTTCTTTTAGGATACAACTCTTCACCCCCATTATTAAATATATGAAATTTTACTTTATCAATTTCTGCTAATGGCGAAATAATTTTTTCTTCTGTTCTAAAACTCATAATTATTAAAAATAACTTTAGAAAATTTATCTTTCTCTAATTTATTAATATAGTTTTTGCAATCTAAGTTTTCTACTGCTATCAGACCTCCTGAAAATTCTTTCTTCTTTTTGTATGCCGAAACGCAGGTTTGAACATTATCCATCTTTATATTTTTTGATAGTACTTTTGAAAAATCTTTAGAAGCCAAACCTATGTTAGAATTTATTGATGTAAAATTTTTTAGTTTCACTGTACTTGTTTCTCCAACCGATAACGCTTTATCACCACACAGATTTGTCTCTAATGTTTGAATTGAATAGTTTCCAAAAGATAAATCAATACAATCATTTAGACTATTTTTTATTATAATATTTTTAAAACTTATATCAGAAAAATCTACATCTAATCCATCGGAATGAGAGTCTTGAATTTCTACTTTTTTTATTGAACCATTAGAATTAATTATGTTTACAGCGTCTTCGCATTTACTTCCCTTAGAATTTATTTCCAAATTTATAACTTTAATTTTATAAAAATTTATACAACCGGTTAAACCATTAATGTCATTAATAAAATTATTTTCTTTTGGTGAGTAATCAATAAATTCAATTTTCCAATTTTTTAACTCCCCTCCAGTGAAAATAACTTTTCCATTTTTATCATTTTTTTCTATATAAATTTTTTTATTTTCTTTTTCGACATTAACCTTAATATCTCCGATCTTTTGTAAAATTACATATTGGGATAATTTTATATCTTTTCTAGCAAGTAACTTATAATTTTTATTATTCAATGAATGGTACCAACCATCATTGGCAATATTAGTCTTTTCTTTACCAATAAATATTAGCTTATTATTTTTATTATCTGTTAGATTTTGGCCTATAGCCTTTATTTTTTCATTATCATTTAACTTAATCCTTTCACAATTTTTTCCAAATATATTGCATGATAAAAATTCATTTTCCTTTTTCCCATAGTACACCAGTCTTCTTTTAATATTAGATTGGTAGCTATTGTCTGAAATTTCAACGGAAGAATTGGTTTCTGCCCTCACTTTATAAATTCTCTCTTCATCAAAATTTTTTAACCATGACAGTTTTTTATTTATTATATTAATTGCAGCATCAACCTGACTTTTATTTAGCGATAATCCTCTTTCATTAATTGTTTTATGTAACTTATTTGCATCTACTTTATTTAACAAATTGATAGCTTCGTTTGCTCCCATAACTGCAGAAGGAATAACTTTACCATTTAATAAATTAGGTAAAAAGAATGTTCCATAGGGTTTCTTAACTTTGACTAAATCTTTTATATTGCTTAACTTAGGTTCAATTAAATTGTTAGCTTTATTTAATAAAGTTGGCTTACCATCATAAAATATGGGTTCAAATTCTTTTGATAATGAATTGTAATAAAATCTTCTGTCCTGTGAACTTAAATTTCCAATAGCATCTATTGAAAACATAATTGCATCAAAAGCAGGAAGTTTTTTAAAATAACTAGACGAGCCCAGTTGCTTAGAAACTGTAAAATAATCAACTACATAATTTTTTGGAATATCCATTTTATGCAGTACCCCATGTTTATTTAATATTGAGAAACCTAATTCTGAAATTAATCTATTATTAATATTTTTTTTTGCCCAATTTTCATTGGATAATTTATTATTAATAAATTTTAATACTCCTATATCGCTTTCAAAGAAAATAAATCTTTCATCACCTTCATAAATTGGTCCTTCCCTTTTTCCAAAATTTTCAAGAAATTCTTTAACAATTTTTTCTTGAAAGATATATTTCTGCGTACCAAAATTATATGTTAATTTTATTGAGGCTGTCCTTGGTGCCAAAAAATTCAACTGTTGCAATAAAGTTGTTGCAAATATTTCATTATCATATCTTCGTACCTCAGGTTTTAGTAAAATAAAATTCGTTATTCCAAAAATATGACCATCTAATACTTTTACATTTAAGCTTGGCAAACCTTTGCCCTGCCTATGGTCAATCTGATCTCCATGAGCTCTAAAACTAACTCTAAGATTGCATTTTATTTTTGAATTTATTTTAAATGTCATTATTCCTAAAACTCTTTTTCTATTTGTAAAACTACCAACTTCTCTTCTTTTAATAGCATCTTCTAAATTAATCTTGGTCCACTTCCTCCTCTCTTCAATTCTGAAATCAATATTAAATTTTTTAAAATTTGAAGGGTGAAGATTTTGAGCTTGATCATAATTTAATTCTGTACAAGAATTTACTTCTAGCTTTTTTTTAAAATTAGATAAAAGATTAAATTCTGAATTTAAACTATAAAAAAATAATAAAAAAAGTAATAAGAAAAAAATATAAACACTAACAGTTTTTTTCATGAATAATTCTTAAAAATTTATGACTGCATCTCTGCACGGATATGAATAATTTTATCATCTTTCTCAATGGAACTTTGAAACTTTATTAAATCTTTTTTATTATTAAATGTAAATCTATACGTAATATTTTTATTTTTTTTATCAGAGAAAAAATAAACCATAGATTGTTCTTTTTGAAAACTCTCAATAATTTCTGAAGATATTACTTCAAGAGTAAAAGGATTATTGCCTTCTCCAAATGAATATTGGAATAAACTTTTTCCGAATTTACTGGCAATGATATCTATTATTTTGATTCCAAATATTACAGACAATAATAAAGTTAGAAGCAACAAAGAGAGTTTCACTTCAACAGAGCTTATTATACCCATGGTAAGCAAACCAAAAAATATCACGAGCTCGAAGGGGCTTTTTACTGGATTTCGAAATCTAACAATAGACAAAGCTCCTATCATTCCTAAAGATAAAGCTATGTCATCCTTAATAACAGAAGTAATTAAAAAACCAATACCAGGCAAAAGCATGTAAGTTGCTAAGTGATGGTATGTGTTAGCCCATCTTTGGCCGCAGATTACAAGAGCTGTTCTAAGAAAGTAACCACTAATTGTAAGAACAATTAATGTACTTACATATTGATTTAAAAAAATATTTATTATTCTTTCAGTCATTAATACATTTAAAACAAAAACTACCTAATTTATTTAAGTCCATTAATTAAATTTATACTGACAAAATACATATATGCAACTCATTTTAACAATTGAGATATTTTGTTCTGCAATTCCCGAGCTAATAAGCGTGGATTTTTATCAAAGTTATTCCTAATTTTAATATCTGGTTTTTTGGGAAATTCTGGTTTTATATGTATTCCCCAAATATTTTGTTTCTTTTTTTTATGATACATTTTTTTCTTTTTGAGTTTTATAATTTTTTTTAAATTTGCTTCAATATAAATCTCAATATAATTAGAAATTTCTTTCTTATTTTTTTCTCTTATTTTATCAAATAATGATATTGTAGAAAAAATTATATTAATTTTTTGTTTTAAAATAAATTTACAAAATCTTATTTTCTGCTGAGAAAATTCTATTCTATCTTTTTTAGTATATTTTCTAAATTTATATAAATTTCTTAAATTATCTCCACTCACTATTAGTGTGGGGCCAAACGCTTTTTCAATGTATTTTCTTATATTTTTTGAAATTATTGACTTGCCGGAACCCGCCAAACCTGTAACCCAAAATAAAATTCCTTCTTTTTTATTTATTTTTTTCATTAAAATTATTTTTTTATATAATAAGTTATATTTTTATAGTTTTATTAAAATAATGATAGTAACTAATAACTATGGAAGAAAAAAATATTTTAATATTAGGAGGATCTAGGTTCATTGGTTATCTTACTTTACTTGAGCTAGTAAAAAAAAATTGGAATATAACAATATTTAACCGACAGTTAAGTGTGCCTCCCAAAGAATTTCCTAATAATATTAATTTTGTTAAAGGCGACAGGAACAAACCAGAAGACTATATAGGTGCTTTTAACAAAAAATATGATTTAGTCATAGATTTTTCAGGTTTTAAACTTAGTCAGATAGAGCCTATTTTTTCCAAATATTCATCTAAAATAAAACAATATATTTTTATTAGTACGGTAGAGGTTTACAAAAAACCATATCCTGAAATTTTATTTGAAGAAAGTTTAAGAAATTCTTCAGAAAAAACTTTAATAGAAGATTTTCTTCTTAAATTTAAAGAAAAAAATCAAATAACAATTTTAAGACCACAAGGAGTTTTTGGTCCTTACGATCCTTGCATTGCAGGACTTTTGTTTTATAGAATTCAAAATAACTTACCAATAATTATCAAAGAAAATAGTTCTAAAAAAATTAAACTTTTATATATTTATGATTTAACTAAAATAATTAATTTATTAATTAACAACACAAAAGCTTGCGGCAAAATATATAATGTTAGTGGAGATGAAATTATCACATTAAATTACTTAATAGCATGTTGTGCAAAAATTTGTAAAAAAAAACCTATAATTAAAAATTATACAAAAGACATGTCACGCTTCAATTTAAAATATAATCCAAAAAAACGTCATGTAGATATTTCTCCAGTTTGGCCAGAAAATAACAAAATTAGTAGTAACGAGTTAATAAAAAATGATATAAAAATTGAATTTACTAATATTTATAATTCTCTAGAAAAAACCTACCAATGGTTAAATGAAAACAAAGAGAGATTAAATTACTTTTCTTTTTTAGGTGAAAATTATATTTTATCAAATCTTAATCCTCCTTATTACAAAGCTTGGTTTTGGAAAATAACTAACTTACTAGATATAAGAGATAAAATTAAAACAAAAATAAAAAAATTTATAATTTTTAAATTAAAAAACTAATAGTATAAATTTTATTAAAATACTATTGACCTCGCGCTAATAATTCTAAAGCTTTTTCCTCTTGTGTTAAAGGTGGTCTCATTTTTTTACTATTATCTAAAGCTATTGTTCTTAATGATTTTTCTCTTCTTTTTTTAGATTCATCCACTCGATCTTCAGTAAGTTTATGAACATTATTAGGATCTACTTTTTGCTCAACAAAGATATTATATTTCTGTTTGCCGACTGTGGCTTTATGTTTTTTAATTAACAATTTAAATCTAGCATCTGCATAAACTCTATGTATCGGATATAGTATTAACTTTGGTACAAAAATTGCTCCAAGAGAAAAAGAAAAATCAACTAATAAAAGCATTACCCATTTAATTTTTTGTTTAAACCCTCCTCCTCTTGCATAAAAATATTTACCTTTACTCATAAGTGAAAAATTTTTTAATAAATCTTTAATTTCTCCTTTTATACATTGGTGATAGATATCTTTTAATTTATTTATAATTGATTTTTTACTTTTGATAATTAGCTTCGCGTAAGCTTTTTTTCCAGCTATATCAAAAAGAAAGTTCCAATAATGAACTTCATTAATCGGTGTATCTGTTTTGTTGACATAATTTAAAAAACTAGTCTTTTCTTCAGCTACACGTAGTAAATATTTATCTTCCTCATCTATAGTTTTTCCAATTACTCC
>Ga0114993_10000834_pt1 | contig 35746 bp, 24 predicted proteins | sample ArcticOcean_MG_C_FD_87042 | JGI IMG/M metagenome (GOLD analysis project Ga0114993, IMG submission 87042) | Marine microbial communities from western Arctic Ocean - ArcticOcean_MG_CB2_150 | ecosystem: Environmental > Aquatic > Marine > Oceanic | place: Arctic Ocean: Canada Basin | collected...
AAAGGCCACGTACGTAAGAGCCGACAAAGTCCAGATCCCCGTCGCCGTCAACGTCATGTAGGACACTGTGAATACACTGATCCTTGCGTTTGGGTTGCTCGGGGTCGGCCATAGACAGTGTCTGCTTCTTTTGAAAATCCGGGCCAAGGTACATGAGGATCTGACCTCCCCCGGAAAAGATGATCTCCTGATCACCGTCATTGTCATAATCGGCGGCCGTGGCGGAGTTGACGTGGGCACCAGAGAAAATTTCGTGCCGGATCCATTTGGCGCCTTCCGCGCTTTTGACGAAGGTGATCGCTGAAATGAGAAGTCCGGAAAGTATTGCAACGCGGCATAGCAGGAAAGAATTGAGCGTCATTGGAATTTTGTAAATCAAGGGCCTATTTACAACTTGGCTAAAATAGCTCCTTTATGGGCTGGCCATCGAGGATCAATTTGGAGATCTCGGGTGGCAATAGTTCGGGTGAGACACGAAGTTTATCCGCATCAAACATGGTGTGCATTATGGTGGCGAGCAGATTTTCCGGACCATAGGGATCGGAGGCCGGGCGGCTACCCGTCCGGTCTGATTTTCCGATCGCCTGCCCCATGTTCAAGCCGCCACCCGCTAGCAGGAGAGGGGTCAAGTCCCCGTGATGATCGGTGCCTGCGTCCTTGTTCTTTTTGATCGGTGAGCGGCCCATCTCACCCGTGACGACCAACAGAATTTGATCGCTCAGACCGCGCTGCTCGACGTCGTCGAGGAAAGCGGAAACTGCATGATCCATCTGGGCTCCTAAAGTATTCATGCCAACGAGAGTGCCCGGATTATTGGCGCCGTTCCCATGGAAATCCCAGCTCGAATCGACTACAGTCACAAAACCGCATCCCGCCTCGCACAATCGCCTGGCCAGAAGCATTTCCTTGCCAAGAAGGTTCGTCCAGCGTTCCTGGTCGACTAACTTTTTTTTCCCGTTGAAAAGAAAGTACTTACCGCCGTTGTGGTAGTCGGACATGTTGAAGAGGTGACTAGTATCGTACTTTGCTATGGTTTTAGGATCTTCCTTGGACAGATCGAACGCGTCGGCCACGCCCCGAAGTAGGAGGTCATATGTCTGGCGTTCGATCTGGCTCATTCCATTCACTTCGCCGCTCCGATCTAGACCGCGCTTTAGATCATCAAGTTCTCCGAGGAGCTGATAACGATCCATGAAACGGTCCCTCGACAAGTTCAAGTCGAAGTTACCTAATTGCTCGGGTTTACCGTTACGGATAAAGCCCTTGTAGGCATTGCCGAGGCTCCCTGAAGTGGCGACTGATGTCTCGATCCTTGGAAGTCCAAACGTTGGGGTCGGTGTTCCGAGCTTCAGGTCCGGCTCTACAGCTTCGGGAACGATTACCGTATTCATCGGTAAGCCGCTTTGTGGATGAAATGGACCAGTAGCACGGGCGCACAAGGCGCTCATCGCTGCTCCTGACGGATGCTTTCCGGTTAGGATAGGCATAGGATTGTGACTCCCGTCGTTGGTGGCGAAAGAACGTACCACGGCCAAACGGTCCGCCCGTTGAGCTAACTTGGGCAACGTTCCGCCGAACCAGACGCCCGGCAATTTGGTGCGAATCTCACCGGTGCAACTGCGGTTGTCAGAAGCGACATCGATTTTAGGATCGAAGGTTTCGATTTGTGGCGGCCCGCCTTGCAGAAACAGAAAGACGATCGATTTGTTTTTGAATACATTATTCTCTAGAGCGGCCTGCGATTGAGCTGCCCGAAGTCCCGGCATCGTTAAGCCACCTAGGCTGCCGATGCGAAGAAAGTCACGACGACCAAAGGAGGAGGGGCTATGAGCGAATCGACGGTCAGTGATGGTTAACATCGACTAGGTACCTTGATCGCTCACTCTCTTGGCCTCACTGAGGCTTTTGTGAATGGTTTATTATTACTAGAATTCTTTATCCAAAAAGTTCAGTAATTGCCTCGGCCTTGACTAACTCACGTGGCTGATTCAAGTGATTATAAACTATTGAAGTAGGATCGATTCCAAAGGCATGATAAATCGTTGCTAATAACTGTGTTGGATGGACTGGATCCTCGACGGGAGCTGAGCCGGTCTTATCTGATTTTCCATACACATTACCGCGCTTGATTCCTGCACCTGCAATGAGTCCAGTATAGCAATAAGGCCAGTGATCACGTCCGTCGGCACTGTTTCCGTTACCGGAAGTGCTGACTCCTTTTTGAGGGCTACGACCAAACTCACCAACGGCTACGACTAGAGTTTCATCAAGTAAGCCTCTCTCATCGAGGTCTGAGATAAGACCCGAGAGACCCTTATCGAGCATTGGACCGGACTGGTTTTTCATTCTCTTACTCAGGTCCTTATGATGGTCCCACGAATGATTATCAGAATTGGCAACCTTTGGCCAGATCACTTCGACGACTTTAGTCCCGGCTTCAACAAGTCTGCGAGCCAATAGGCAACTGTCTCCAAATGAAGTGTTACCATACCGTTCCCGGTTCTTGAGTGGTTCCTGATCCAGCGCGAAAGCTTCTCTTGCCTTTCCTGAAATAATCAAGTTAAGGGCCTGATCATAATATTCATTGAGCTTGTAGCTTTGTACCGCTTCTTCGACCTTATTCATTTTCTTGGCAATGGTCTCTCTCAGAGAAGCACGTCTCTGGAGCCTCGCGCTAAATATGTCCGGACGAAGCTGAAGATCATCGATCTTGATGCGGGTCATTTTCTTCATGTCCATGTCATCTCCACTCGGATAAAGGGTGTATGGATCATAGGATCTTCCGAGGAAACCTCCCGTGCCTCCCTTGCCAACGACATTCGATTCCTGTAATGGACGAGGAAGCATAACGAACGGCAGCATTGGCTCGGTCTGTGGTTTGAATTTAATGAGGTTCGACCCGAAGTTAGGGAAGTCCTTAGGGGAAGGTGGCTCGAGCTGACCAGAAGGTGAGACCTTGTCTGTCGTGTAACCGGTCATCATCTGGTAAATGGCCGCGGTGTGGTTGAAGAGCCCGTTCGGTTCATAACTCACTGCACGCATTAGGGTGAACTTATCATTCACCTTCGCAAGCTCAGGTAGGACCTCGGTGAAGTGAACGCCTGGTATCTTGGTGGGAATGGTGCCGAATGAGGAACGCACATTATCAGGAACGTCTTTCTTAGGGTCCCACAGATCAAGGTGACTGGGTCCGCCCTGAAGATAAACCATGATGATTGACTTGGCCTTGCCCCAGCCCGGTGATGAAGCTTTAGCTGCTTTCGCTTTAAGTTCGAGCATTGAACTTAGAGTCAGACCGATCATGCCTCCTCCTCCTACACGAAGAAAGTCTCTCCTCGAGGGCTTGAGGTGTGTATCACATAAGTCTTTACCAGGATTACCAAGAATTCGGAGCATCGTTTTAGTAGATTTAACGGTTATTAGTTTCTTAACTTAAATTATATAACTGCTAGTGATTTTGTAAATCCCTGATTTTCATTAAGAAACAGTTAAAAACATACAGATCATTCACTTTTCTTTGTTTTAACGATTAAAGAGGAATGCCGGTGTATTTATGATAGCCCAGGCAATGTCTTGTGCTGCGGTGAGTCTTTTTTGACTTTTTTGGTGTTCACTCAGTGCTGCGTCCTTGCGTAATTGAGCGAGTTGATAATCTTCTGGAATTGGTTTTTCAGCTTCTTTGATGTCCGCTTCCAGTTCCGTTATCTTGGAGTCAGCTGGGCGAGGCTTCTTAGTGGTTGCGAGAGTCTCATTTAATTTTTTAAGGTCACCATTATTTTCTTTATAATATTTAGTGATCTCGGCAACTTCTACCTCGGTCCGTTCGTTCTCGGCCTTGGCAATGATCGAGGTGACATTTCCTGGTAGACCAAAATTAATTGGTTTGAGTGAAGAGGTCACGGAAATCCGAAAACGTCCAAGTGAAAAGTTCTTTCCCTTGTACCTTTGATCAAGGTCGAATCTGAGGAGTCTCCTCCCATCGACCTTGGGCTGTTCTTTGACTTCGAAAATGGCGGTGTGTGGTTTATTCATTTGAGGTGCGATTGCCCAACCATTTTTTTCATCACCTCTTTGTCCATCGATGGCTGTATTGACAGCATAATCGGGTTGACTGAAGTCCGCTTTTGCATTTTCCAGGGCAAACTTTTCGAGTTTCGGAGTTTCTGCTCTGTTAACGCGCAACGCGTCAACGTAGACGACGTTCTTATCATCGATTGGATCGAATCTGAGTGAAGTTAGCTCACTGTCTGTCTGGAAAAAGAAACGGTAATTTTGCCACCCCTTCTTTCCTCTGGGAAGGGTCAGTCTTGTGGATCTTTCCTCAGAAATGTTATTGTCTTTTTTGGTGGTCCAGAAGAGTTGCACGTGAGCCTTTCCTTGTCCGGGAAACTCGGCCTTAAGATCGACCATGAATGTTCCTGCTGGAGCGTTCAGTGCGGCAGTCACTGAAGGGTCGTTTCCTGTGCTGTTAATCTTTAGGACACCTTTCTCGACTGTGACCTCTGCCTGATTGGGCTTTTCCCAGCCGTCAGCATTTTGGTCAAATGTCCACAGCTTTACGACTTTCCAGTCTTCCTTCTTCTGAACGGCGGAACCGTGAATCTCAAATTCGGTGAGAACAAAGTTCCCGTCATCACCTGCCCTTCCGGGCCCTCCCTTAGGTAATCTGCTATCAGATATCGCTTCGATTCTGACGCCCGTGATATTTTGGGTTGCTGTTGTCGCGAAGATCCTGTAATTGCCTATCCCGTTCTTTCCAGAAGCAAAGATGGAGCTATCATTCTCAAGCTCAAGCTTTGATCCGTTCGTCGAGTTAAATCCTATCGGGTTGATGACTTCCCAGGATGAGTCCGTTGAGCTTGCCTTGGCCCATGCGGATACTTTTTGGGGGATGGTTTGCTCAAAGTCTTTAACCGCCTTCTCAGCCGCGGCGATACGGTCAGCCTGTTCCTTGTTGAGCTTTTCTTCGCGTGCGGCCATCTCCTCACGGTACTTAGTGAGTGCTGATTTAGCTGTAGTGATAGCATCTTCTCTTTTCTTTGTGGCCTTATCAGTTTCGGCTTTGAGGTTTGATTCACGGTCATTGACCATTGAAACAATGTTTGAATGGTCTTTATCAATGTCATCCATCAGGGAAAGGCTCGCGGCAAGTTCATCACCACTTGCCGGACGCGATAGTAAACGAAGGAAAATCTCGTTAATGACTTTTTTATCGTCCTCGGACCCTTTGATAAGTTTTGGAAGTACATTATTCGGATCACTTATGGCATTTCCAACGGTTGGTCCTGAGACGAGAGCCATGATTGGTCCTAACTGAAGGCCACTACTGCGCTCGCATTCGCAGGCGCTTTCACGGACCGGTCTCCCGGCATTATCTAAGAACCCATCAGGTAATTTGATTCCAACGTCAGGGAGCTGCGAGGCCCGTGTCCCGACAGGAACGCCAGGAAATTTCGACTGAGCTCCTAGAGAAGCGTAAATGGTGTCGTAAAGGACTTCGGCCGGTAAGCGTCGGGCTTTTCCATGTGAAAAGTTAGTACCGTCATCATTGTTCCATTTGTTGGTTTCAATGGAAAGTTGATACGCTCTTGATTTACAAATCAGACGCAGAACGTGCTGAACATTAAATTTACTACTGATGAATTCCTGCTCCAGATATTTTAGAAGCTCCGGATTACTTGGGGGATTTCCAGCACGAATATCATCGAGAGGTTCTATGATCCCTGTCCCGAGCATGTATCCCCAGAGCCGGTTCACGTAACTGGAGGCAAAGTACTGGTTGCCGGGTGATGTGATCCAGTCGGCCAGTTCAGCCCTTCTGGTTTCTTTTTTTGGTTTTGTGATATCTCTGCCAGCCAAATAAGGGAAAGATGGTGCAGACACTTCTTTGGTCCTGTCGTGGATAACTTCTCCCTCTTTCTTGTCAGAAATAAGTTCGTAAAGAGGCTTCGCGCCTTCGACTGCAGTGCCTCCAATGTTACTCTTTCCTGAAGCCGGATCCCTTTGCAGATCGACTTGAGCAAAGTACGCTGCTAACTCGTAATACTGATCCTGGGTCCATCTCTCGAAGGGATGGTCATGGCACTTATTGCAATTGAACCGGGTCGCTAGGAAAAGGTGAGTGGTGTTTTCCATTATAGAGACGGGCTCACGTAGTATTTTAAAGTATGAAGCTGCAGGGTTCGTTTTGTTTGAACCTGTGGACGTGATGATCTCACGGACAAAATGATCGTAAGGCTTATTGTTTTGAACCTGCATTCTGATCCACTGACGGAGCCCCTTTGCCCCTTCTTGCCCAAGGAACTTACGGTTCACCTGCAATAGGTCGGCCCACTTATTGGTCCAATGGTCAATGTATTCTTCGGATCCGATGAGGAGATCAATGAGAGCATCCCGTTTCTGTTTTTGATTTGTTTTATCAGAGACAAAGTCCTGTAAGGCCTGGGCCGAAGGTGGTAACCCGGTAAGGTCGAGATATACTCTTCTCACGAATTCATAATCATCACACAGGCCCGAAGGTAGTATCTTCATGCGTTCCCATTTCGATGCGACGAGTCCATCGATTTTGTTATTTGCTGGAGGTTGTTGCCAAACGAATCCGCTCCTATCTCCCATTACCGTGACGGTGGTCGCAGTATAATTTCCTTCGTAACGGATCAGTATGGGGGCCTCTCCTCTACGGATAGTATTGATTAGGGAATGACTTTCTTTTTCTGGTTCGGCCACTTCGGCGTTTCCGCTTTGGACGAAGGCATCTCTGGTAACGTCTCGCTTGAGTCCGTCACTATAAGTGGCGACGACCCGGATCTGTTGTTTGCTTCCAATTTTTTGGACTACTGGGTTCTTGGGGAACACTTCGATCCCTTTAACTCTAGGAGTTGAAAGGTTGAGTTTGGCTCCATTTGCGATCCAACTTTTCACAATGTTGTAATAGTTTGAATTAATTTTAGTAACTTGACCCCCTTCGTGAGGGACGGCCCCAGTTGCTTTCAGAAGTAATAGGCTTGAGTCTGGAGCAGCAACATTGACGCGCCTTCCACCCAGGTCATCAGTGAAGGCACGAATGTCATAGATTGGATCATATCCTCTCAATGAGAGTTTGAATCCATTTTTTCCAGTTCTTGAACCATGGCATGTGCCCGCGTTACAGCCCATTCTAGAAATGATGGGCATAATATCTCTCACGTAGTCTGATTTAAATTCATTTGTCTGATCATGCACTTTCACTGAGAGACTGACTGTTTTTCCTTTGAGTTCGAAATTGATTGTGGAATTGCCATCCTTTAAAGGCTCAACAAAACCGGACTTATTTATTTTTGCGGAATCCCCTTGGGTGGTGACTTTCGCTAACCTCGTCACATCGACGCTTTCACCGCTCATTAATTTTGCGGTGGCAATGACCTGAGCGTTGGCAAAAGGAGAACCGAGTTGAATCTCTGTCGGGTTCAATGAGAGAGATTCAATTTCTGATAAATTTTCCTCGGCATTTAGCCCACAGATTAAAATGAACGAGAGGACTGTTCCCGTGCAGATTAGATTTTTTAGTAATGTCATAATTTATATTATTGAGTAAATTTTAAAGTTCAGGCCCTGGAGGCTCCTGTAGATGATCTTTTCTATTGGTTTATTGGTACAGGGACAAATTCAGTGATTTTCTGTCCGTTCGTGGTGTCAAAGATTCTCACATGCCCATCAGATCCGGCCGCAGCGACTTGGGTTCCTGCAGGATTAAATTTCACTGAATAGATTCCTGATGGGATTGAGTCAATGGTGGCAATGGTTTTGATGCCGTTCTTGAAATAGTTATTGAGCTTATCGCGCTCACCACCGTTGCGGTTCTGGACAGGCTTTTTAATGATTCCATCGATGTCGCCCGGCACCTTGTAGTCTGGATCTATACTGTAGATATGAAGGTATCCGTTACCGTCCAGGCTGCTCCCAGCTGCGATGAGTTTTCCGTCTTTACTCCAGTCCACGGCGAATATCCGCCCCTTCAGTGGAGGAAGGTTCCATAGCTGGTTCGAATCGTCTCCGATCTCACGCTTTTTCACACGCTGGGTCCGATAAATCTTCGGAACTCCATCAGCTCCTCCAAATAATATTTCATCTCTAGAAGGGTGTCTTGTCACAGATAAGATCCCACCTTTGAGGGCCTTCGGAGTGATTGAAGTAATGTTGTCTATGAATCTTTGCTCGTCGACTTTGGTCAGCTTTGCTGACATGTCTCTTCCAACTGATACAAGATAATCGCTCTTCATGGAAAACACGGTGTCGATGACCCAGTTATTATGGCTCCCCATGAACAGTATCTGCTTGCCGCTCTTTGCATCGATTGCTCTGACCGTAGTGTCGGAACATCCGAACGCGATGAGTTTCCCGTCCGGTGACCAACTCCCACCGTAAACAGTATCATAAGTTACGGGAACCGATAAGCTTAGCTTCCTTGTCGCGACGTCCCACACTTGCACTTCGCCCATCCTCGCGGGCAGTCCTCCTGTCACGGCAATCTTTTTACCGTCCGGTGAGAATGATATTGATTCGATCCTCTCAGACAAACCTACTAGCCTTGATTCCATTGCTGATCCGTCAGACTTATGAATCAGGACTTCATGAAACCCTGAGACGGCCAACAATGAACCGTCCGGAGAAAAATCTAAGGCACTGATTACTGGTGGATGAATGTATTCTGGTGGTTTTTCTGCAGTGTATCTTTGTTTGGCTCCTTCTGGCGTATCGTCCTTCGCTCCTTCTGAGATCCATTTTTTAATTAAATCGATTTCTGTTTCGTGCAAAGGGTCAGCTTTCTGAGGCATCTCAGCTTCACCGTCCTCCGGAGTAATTAATTCAACCATATGGCTCTTCCCAAGATCGCTCGGAACGATGGCCGGATCACCGCTGTCACCTCCCAAAATGAGTTTATCAAACTCAGTCATGATGTACTTGCCTTTTGCCTTGGAGGGCTGATGGCATCCCTGACAGTTGGCCTGAAAGATTGGTCTGATGTCTTTGTAATAGCTGACAGCTTTATTGGTTAGCTCCTCTTCTTTGCCTTTTGCTAATTGGGTAAAAATTACCAGACTCAGTAACGGGAAAGTTTTGCGAGTAAAAAGAAGCGAATTCATTTTTGTAAGTTTAAGAGATTTAGTCTCTCCATTCAAGTTACAGAAGCACCCGTTTTTGGCGACGTTCCAAAAAAGGATGTATTATAACAGATATGAATATTATGGCTGTTCCGCAATAGAATAAAGGCCCAAATAAGTGATGCTCACTAAAAAATAAGGCTGCAAAAAGCATCCCATATACTGGTTCCAAATTATAAGAGAGGTGAATAGTGAAGACGCTCAAACGCTTTAATAGCTCTATATATTGAGCATAAGCGTAGACTGTGCAGAAAAAGACCAATAAGAGCATCCAACCAATGTCTTGGTACGAGGGAATGAGATTGGGCATGCTCTTTTTCCATAGTGCGGTCAGAAGGATCCCTGCTCCGGCAATCAGAGTGGCCCCTATCATCTGGTAAAAGGCAATGGTGTAATGATTATATTTTTTGGTGAATCCACTATTAAGAATTGAAAATAGAGTGCCAATCCCTGCTGAAAAAATTGCGATTAAAAGACCGCTCAAATAATTAAAGTCACTTCCGACTATCAGTGCTATTGCCGCAATCATGATTCCTCCGAGTCCGAATTCGTATGCGCGAAAAGAACGTTTCTTAACTAACATAGGTTCTAGGATTGCAGTCCACATTGCAGTGGTTGCCATGCCAATCATGCAGACTGAAACATTGGCAATTTTAACCGCCAAAAAAAATAGAGTCCAATGGGTCCCGAGCAAGAGTCCGTTTGCGAGCATTTGGATTCGTCCTTTTTTTGATTTAGCACCTGGCGCCTTTATTAGTTTGATTAATATTGCCAGAATGATTCCGGCGAGCCCGACCCGATAAAAAACGAGGACCGGACTTTCTAGTTGGATCAGCTCACCAAGGATTGCAGTAAATCCCCAAAGGATGACGACAAAATGAAGTTTTGCATAATCGCGGCTCACTGCGTTTTATCGTTAAGTATTAATGACACAAAAGCCGCAGACGATGACTGGCTGCGGCTTTTGGATTGGTGAACTATTTTACTGATGATTTATGACCAGCCATGTGAGTCGCGGACTTGAATCATAGTGTCGAGGATAGTGTTCCAAGTGTCCACTTGTTCAAGCATCGCGTTAGGGAACATGCAGCCGTCCCAACAAATATGCTTAATGCCCCTTTCCTGAGCGTCCTTGAGCCAGTAACTGGAGGCCTTCACGATATCAAGTTTGCCGTTCGGATCGTCTGCGGGGCAATGCTTTCCTGTCTTGTCATGGGTTCCGGCCCCGTGCACGGTTCCGTCGTTCTGAGCGACATGAAAATCAATTGTCCATGGGCGAAGCTTGTCGGTCATTGTTTCGTAAGCGGCCCAGAACTCTTCGTCACTATAGTTCTCACTGACTAGTGCATGATCAGGAGCATTATAGCCTAGCAGATATAAATAAGTGTGTGCCAGGTCCGCCTGGAATCCTAGAGAGTCAGGCATTCCAACACCTTCGAGTACGTCCAGCATATCTTTCCAGCTATGCATTCCTGCCCAGCAAATTTCACCTTCGGCGGCAAGTCTTTCGCCACTGTCTGCAGCGATCTTTGCAGCTTCTTGGAAAGTTTCGATGATTGTCGCAGTGTTGGCAGAAGGGTTTTCGGCCCATTTCTCGACTCCGAACTCAGCGGAATCGATACGTATGACTCCATCCTTACGGACCCCGTGCTCATTGAAAACGCCAGCGATCCTGCATGCCATTTTAACGGCATCAAGGAACTTGGCACGTTGCTCTGCGTCTCCCATAGCGGAATCTCCGACAGTCCCCGGCCAAATAGGAGCCACGAGTGAGCCCACATCAAAGCCTTTGCCTTGAATTAAGTCGGCGATCGCCTTGAGATCATCGTTACTGGCTTCAGGGTCTGTGTGCGGCAAGAAAAGAAAATAGTCAATACCATCAAATTTGGTTCCATTGACTTCTGCAGCTGCCGTCAATTCAAGCATGCGCTCGAGACTAATTGGTGGTTCTTGTCCTTCATCGTCACCTTTACCGACGAGTCCAGGCCACATTGCGTTATGAAGTTTTGGTTTTGGGTTACTCATAGTTTATTTGAAATTGTTTATTAACTTAATACCTAATTTTTATGGAAGTCGACGTTAAGAGCAAGCGTCTAATAAGGATGCTCCAAATTTATTTTTCTTAAATGGAATAGTTAATATTAATGAAGTAATTAACTTAATCGATTAATCTTATATCTTGATTGCCTTTTCTACACTGGCTAGAAGCTGAGAGAGAATCTTTCCGTCAGTGATTTTATTCCCTTCTGATGTGACAATATAAATAGTGTCAATTGCAGCGCCGCGAGTCGTCGTGATTCGGGCATGGGTCACTTCGAGTTCAATTTCTGCGATTGAGGAGAGTATATTGTGAAGTAATCCGATCCGGTCCAATGCTTGAATTTCAATGAGGGTATGATTCTCATCGGCCTGATTATTTATGTAGACTCTTTGGGGGAACTGATTGGCAAGTTCGTGCCAGTCGAGGAGATCTTTGTCAGCTTCCTTGATAAAATCATCGTAAGAGAAGTCGTTATCGGTTAGACCGGAAACTAGAAGCTTCTCAATATTCTTTTTCTTATTTAATGAGGTGATGGGTTCGAACTTTGTGGAGCATACACGCAATATATCAAATACGACGTCGTCACCTCTGGCAAAGAATTCAGCTGAAATAATGTTAATTTTTTGAGCAGCCAATGCACCTGTCAGGCAAGATGCCAGCTTGTGCTGATCTTGCCATATGACACTGAGCTCGCTGCATCCTTGCTGCGCGATCTCGCGCCAATGCAGGATCGGCTTTGATACGTTATCAGAAGTTGCCCAGCCCTTAAAGTAGTCGACTAGAAGTTTAATATGGCGTGCGATATGTGAAGCTTCATTGCGCAGAAAGTATCTTGCAGGCATTTCAATGAAATGATCCATGGCTGTGCTTTCATGACTTTCGGGTAATTGCTCAATTACTCTTTGAAGTAATTCATCTTTCGCCTCTTTGCGCTTCTTTGAGAATGCTTCCGCATCTTCAAGGTACTCCCGCGTCTCAAAGTATAAAAAACGGAGAGGGGATTCTTTGGTGTCAGTCCATGATTTCAGATCGGTCCCTCGCGAGTCGGCATAAGTGAGTAACATTAGATAATTAAGCCACCGCTTGGATCCAACTATCTGAGCAAATTTTACAATCGTGTTGGGGTCATCAATGTTCTTAGTGTTTGCTGTTCTCCAGAGTTCGAGGTGGGAATTGACAAGAAACAAAAGGAGCTGACGCCTTTTGGTTTTGAGGGAGAACCGACGCGCAACGTTCTGAGCAAGTGTAGCACTCGCATCTTCATGCTGCGAAGTGTTCATTGCTCTTCCAGTGTCATGAAGAAGTACTGCCAGATAAAGTACGAACGGATCTTCAATTTCCTGATAAATTTCCCTGTAGAGACTCTTGCGCTGATCCTCACTTTCCAATATTAATTCATCCAGTTCTTCGGTGACTCTTAGGGTATGCTCGTCAGCTGAATACCTGTGAAAGAACTCATGTTGTACTAGGTTAGTCAGGGCACCGAATTCAGGTAAGTATCTCCCTAGGATTCCTGAACTGTGCATTTCGCGAAGCGCCGGACTCACATCGCCTTTACGGGAAAGTATTGCCTCGAAAGTGTCCCTGTTAGCATCACTGTATCTGAACGCTCTATTGATGAGTTTCCAGTTACGTTTAATGAGTTCAGAGAGTTCTGGAGCTAGGCGCAAATGGCGGACCTGGGCATGCTGAAAAATACCAATTAAACGGTCTGTATCTTCTTGAAATACCTTTTTAGATTTAGGATATAGCCGATTGTTTTTTGCGACGAATCCATCGAAGTGTTCGACTTTGAATTTTCTTCTGGCCAAGAAACCGATGATTGGTTTCTTGATTTCTGACTCTCTTTGTTCAAGATAAAATCGGTCTCCAATTTCTTTTGCCTGTAAGAAAAGATTATTACTGTGAGTGTAATAATCTCTCATGAATCCTTCGATTTTCCGTAAGATTCCCCTTTGCTTATAACCTAAGTTCTTCGCTACCTCGCCTTGAAGTTGCAGCGTCAGAATGTCCGTTGATCTTTTTTGTATATAGTGCATCTCGTTACGCACTCTGAGCAGGAACTCGTACGCGTTTTGGATTTGCCTGTAAGCTCCTGGCGAGAGCATCTTTGCCTCAACGAGGTCCTTGATGTTCGTGCTCTTGCGTCTCACATAATTTATCCAAATTAGGTTGTGATAGTCTCTCAGCCCTCCGCAACCCTCCTTGATATGAGGTTCCTGAAGGAATGGTGTCCCGCTCCACTTAATGTGCCTTAACCTGATGTCCTCTAAACGTACTTTCAGATAATCCTCACCGTAATCTTTGATGCAGTTCTTATAAAAATCATTGAGCATCGACTGGTACAGAGATTCGTCACCGAAGAGCATTCTCGATTCAATTATGGAAGACTTGGTCCGGTTGTCAGAATTGGCTTCGATTATTGTTTCTTTGATGGACCGGACTGCGTGCCCGACCTTGAACCCACAGTCGTAGAGCATGTAAAGGACGGTTTCTATCATTTCAGCGGCTTCTTGCGGTAGGCCTTTAGCACCTTTTGGATGCAGGAAAAGGAGATCTACATCACTACATGGGTTAAGTTTTCCGCGTCCGAACCCACCTATTGCAATGAGGGTAACTTCTGGAAATTTCCCTTCAGATGAATCTGTAGCATCCATGTAAAGATGCTTTAAAAGAATCTCAATCAGATCGGCTCTTCTTTTGGTGACTCTTCTGCCCGAGCCACCGCTCCGATGATATAATAAAATCCTATGTTCCTCAGTTTTAAGAAATCTTCGGTAAAGTTCGAGCTTGCCCTTGCGATTGAGTTTGGCGGTTTTCTTGCGATCTAGCCTCTGTTTGGCATGAGCGCTGAGACTCTGGAGCTGAGCGTTGCTCATTCTATCCGATTCTCGACCCTTCTTTATTCATAGTGAAGAGATCATCTTTTGGATTTGAACCAATCAAGGCGTTGATAGTTTTGCGGTTGGCGGCCAGATGATGGAGTGCATGGAAGCAATCTTCCGGGGCCGCTCCGATCTGCTGAGAGAGTTCCTCTGAGCTAATTTTTTCTTCTGAGTGATTTCCAAGATAATTTTCAATCTTTGATAAAAGTTCCAAAAATTGTGTTGCTGCTTTCTTCCCGGCTTCAACGCCTGGCTGGTGGTAAGCGTTAATGTTAATGAGGGCCGCGTAATATGACACGGCTCTCTCATAGAGAGAAACGAGGCTGCCTAAATGGAAAGCATCGAGAAAAGGAATTGATATTGTCATCGAGTCTCGGCCAGCCTCAAATAGCGCGTTCCTGGTTCCTCTGAGGAATCCTTCAAGGTAGTCTCCGGTTGTGAATCCGGGATCAACTTCGATGCTTTCTTTTGTTCTTGTCTCGCGGACTTCGATGAATGTCGTGAAAAAGTTGTCTAGCCCGTCTCGCAATTGTTGAACGTAAGCGTGCTGATCAGTGGACCCCTTGTTGCCATAAACGGTAAGGCCTTGATGAACAATGTTATTTTCACGGTCATGTTCTTTTCCCAATGATTCCATGACTAACTGCTGGAGGTACTTGGAGAGCAAACTGAGTCGGTCCTTATAAGGTAATATGACCATTGCTTTTTCGCCTCTTCCGTTCCCTGCCACTTGCCATGCGAGCGCCATTAAAAGAGAAGCATTATTGTTAATCTCTGGTGGACGAGTCTTGGCATCAATGGACGCTGCTCCTTCCAGAAATTTATCGATATCAATTCCCATCAGCGCCATAGGCAATAAGCCGACAACGCTAGTGATGGATGTGCGTCCACCGACCCAGTCCTCCATTGGGAAGACCCCGATCCATTCATTTTCCTTAGCGTAATTATCTAATTTGCTTTCTTCGCCTGTAACTGCAATTGCATGTGCTCCAAAATTCAGTCCTGCCTTTTCATATGCGGCCTGAGCTTCGAGCATGCCGTTTCTTGTTTCTTTAGTGCCTCCTGATTTTGAAATGACCAGACTCAGTGTTGAGTTGAGGCTTTCACCTAGATTGTCCAGGACACGATCGATCCCGTCCGGATCCGTATTGTCAAAGAAATGGATACTCATTGGTGAATCGTGTCCAGTAAGAGCATCGATTGCTAATTGGGGTCCCAGGGCGCTTCCACCTATTCCTATGACTAGCAGGTGGCGAAATTTATCTTTGTTCGGAGTAAGAATTTCCCCCTTATGAATTCCAGAGGAAAAAGCTTTTATCTCGGCAATTTTTCTTCTGATTGATGTGCCAAGATCCTCTGGTGCAAGGTCAGGATTTCTTAACCAGTAATGACCGACGCACCTGCCCCCCTGATCCTCATCTTCGTCAGCATTTATCTTTTCCCCGGATTCGATATTGCTCAGCTCAAGTAGTGCGCGTTCTATTGATTCTTTTTCAGTATTAATGATGTCCTTGGGGATCCTCATCTGGCTTAGGTCAAGCCACAGATCAGGTTCAGAATAACGGATAAGTTGGTCCGAGAAGTCCTGCCAGTTCGTTTCTTTTGACATATTAGAGCTATTAGATAAGAGCTGTTTTGGGTTTTAGACTAAAGAAAATATTAATTATTAATAAATGCGATTAATTAAAGCATTTCATCGAGAAGTTTACCATTTTTGAAGTGAGAAATATCTCCCCATGTCCGAAGTCTCCAACTGCTTTCAGAGTGAAATTCAAAAACATTTACGGCTGTGTTCGGAATGCTGAACTGGCGCTTATATTGAAGATTAATATTTAGACAAAAACGTAGTGCCATTGATACGAATCCGCCATGAGTAACACAAAGGATTTGTTCATCGTTATGCTGCAAAGCTATTTCTTTTAAGCTGCTTTCGGCTCGATTAAAAAAGTCTCGCCAGCTCTCTGCTCCTTCGGGCTTATAGTCAGGATCACCTGACACGTGTCGTTTGTAATCTTCGGGCATCTGATCGGCAAGTTCTTGATAGGTCAGGCCTTCAATGTGGCCTAAGGATCTTTCACGTAGGGACGGCTCTTCTTGGATGATATTTTCTTGTCCTATCGGGATGCATATTTGTTCCGCTGTTTTCAGGGCTCTGCCTAAGTCTGAGGAATAGATGGCATCGAAAGAAACTCCTGACTCGAGGAACCTGTTACCAAGATCCTTAGCCTGTTCTTCACCTTTCTGGGTCAGTTTACTGTCCATATGGCCTTGGTGAATTCCTTTGAGGTTCCATTCTGTTTCGCCGTGACGTATGATGTAGACTGTGGTCATACGATAACGATATTCGATGGTCTATGAGCTCCGGTCAATATAAGTCCAATCTTTAATTTTTTTGATGAATGAACAAGATTTAATTCCTGAGCCAGTTATAATGTCATCTTGTGTCCGCTTTTTATTCTAATTTGTAATGACTTTAAAATCTTTAGGATGGTCTGATTTTTTTGCTAAGGAGCTCCAATCATTGGAACTGGGTGATGAAATTATTCCTGCAAGAGTTTCAAGAAACAGTAAACATATTTACCATGTGATATGTGAGAAAGGGAAGTTCATAGCCCGAGTCTCAGGCGCATTCAGACATCAAGCCAAAGAATCATCTGATTATCCTTCCGTGGGTGATTGGGTGCCGATTAAAATTGGTTCTGATGGTTTAGAAGGGGAAATTCGTGGTCTTCTTCCTCGCCGGACAGTGTTTTCAAGACAAGCAGTGAGTGCTTCTGGTACTGAATCGAAGTCTTATGAACAGATCGTGGCTACTAATGTTGATGTGACCTTTTTAATTGCAGCTCTCGACGGTGCTCGGGGTTTTAATTTACGTCGTATAGAAAGGTACTTAACATTAACAAGCAATAGTGGGGCTGATCCTGTGATTCTACTAAATAAAGCGGATCTTAGCTCTGATTTGGAGGCTGACTTAGAACAGGCTAAATCCATTGCCGCTGGAGCTCCGATCCATGCTATCTGTGCCCTAGAAGAGGGAGGGGTTGAGCCTCTGAGGCAATACGTAGGAGACGGAAAGACAGTTGTTTTGCTTGGTCCTTCAGGAATCGGTAAGTCCACTATCATTAATGGAATTGCGGGCGAGGAGATAATGAGGACTAGTGAGGTACGGAAGAGTGACTCTCGCGGGAGGCATACTACTACCTGGTCAGAGCTTCTGGTTCTCAGATCTGGTGGAGTTTTAATTGATACGCCCGGGTTACGTGATGTTCAGCTCTGGTCCGATGAATCTTCTATCGGGAAAACATTTCGAGAAATAATTGAGATTGCTGAGAATTGTCGTTTTCGGAACTGTAATCATTCTACCGAGCCTGGATGTACTGTTATCGAAGCTTTGGAGTCGGGCAAGATTTCCGAATCTCGTTTGACTAGCTACAAGAAACAGAAGAAAGAAATCATTGATTCATCTAGGAGGCGTGAACTGGGAGAGAAAAAAAAGCATGAACCTCCAGTCAGGCCTAGACGAAAAGCTCAGAGGAAAAAAAGATAATCTGTAAGGACAAAGAAAATATTAACGAGATACTGGAACTTATTATCTGATTCTGTTAATGCTGGTTCAATGAATACTGTAATTCGAAACAATTCTGGTGAGAAAATTGATTATACTTTTAATGATTCTGGGAGTGAAACGGTTGTCATTATTGGGCATGGAGTGACCGGAAATAAGGACAGACCGCTGGTAGTAGCTCTTGCTGAAGGACTTGCATCTTTAGGTATGTCGGTTTTGCGTTTCTCCTTTTCAGGTAATGGTGATTCAGAGGGAAGATTCGTTGATTCTACAATCACCAAGGAACTATCTGACCTTAATGCAGTCATTGATGCAGTAGAAGCGGAAGGTAAAAGAATTATTTATGCTGGTCATAGTATGGGAGGAGCAGTCGGGGTCTTTGTCGCGGCAGCTGATAAGAGGATCCAAGCATTAATTTCGCTAGCAGGGATGATAAACACTAAGAAGTTTGCAGAAACGGAGTTCGGAGAAGTGACTCCTGATGCGGGCAATATGTGGGATGATAAGGATTGCCCCCTATCACAGGCCTTTATGGATGATCTTCGAGGCATTAACACATTAATTGAAAAGGGAAGTCAGATCGATGTCCCTTGGTTACTTGTTCATGGGACTGCAGATGATGTGGTATTAATTGATGATACTCATGATGTTTTCGAAAGTGCTGGCCAAGGGAAAGAGAAACTTATCATTGAAGGTTCTGATCATGTTTTTAGTGATCCGATTCACATGAAGGCCATGATTGATGGTGTCTTGGTGTGGATCAGAGGAATTAATGTGTAGGTGCGCGGGCAAAAGAACTGGTGAATTGTTAGTGATCTAGGGTCAAACTTTCATTTTTTTTCTCTCATAGACGATTATTCGTGACCGAAATTTCAACTCGGTTATCCTTTTTATTAAAGGTAAGAGTTTTCCAATAATATCTTTTTATCGGATCGAATAAATTAATGAATAGAGTACTCAAAACATGCTTAATAGGATTAGCATTTTATGCAGTGTTGTTATGGGTATCTGTGGGACTACTAAAGCCTCGCATTGAGTTACAATTGAACGGAAAAATCATAAATGAACTTGATGAGATTGGTGATATTTGCGAAGGATTTGCTTTTGAATTGAGAGGGAGGGACTGCTCAATTACTGGGGGCGTTTATGCCGACTCAGATCGCGCCCGAATTATTAGTTCTATAAGTTCGATTGATGGGATACGAGATATTGATGATGGCCTCACCATTATTCCATTAAAGAATCCATCAATTAGCCTTATAAGGATTGGTGAGAATTCATGGAAATTAGACGGTAGGATTCTAGTTGGAGATGTGGCCACTCAATTAACGCAAGCTTTTGTGCGATCTGTCGGTGAGAGAGTTAACTTGCAAACTGATCTCCAAGAAGAATCAAATATTGACGATTTACCGCCATTAAAAAAAATTGAGTCATTATTTGTAGAGTTCTGCAAATTCATTCCCAATGCTAGTGGGTTAGGTTTATCAAAAAAAAGAGTGACTTTGATTGGTAAGAGTTTTTCTGAAGATCGCCGAGATCAGGCGCTTAATTTTGCGCGGTCTCAAATGTCTGATCATGGATATGATGTCATTGATGAGATAACCATATTGCCTCCAACGGGCGAGCCGAGTTTTCAAATTTCGAATTCAAGTAATGAGATTCTTATTTCTGGTCTATTAAAAGAATCCTCTTTAAGGGATCGGATATTTGATTTGATCCGTCAGACGGACGAGCAGAAAACAATAAAAGATGAACTAGACATAGGTGATCATGTCAGGAATGCGGAATGGGGCCCATCACTTGTAAGAGTCATCCCCGCTCTTGTTGCTGAAGTTGATAAACTTAAATTAAATATTTCCTCAGAATCTATTGTAATATCAGGGGTCGTGGACGGTGATGAAAAGAAAAGATCATTGGAACAATTAACGGAGCAGTCCTTTGAAGGGAAGAAAGGCAGTTTCAAGATTTTGAATGAATTGGTTGTTTTTGTTCCTCCGGAAAAAGCGAGTCTTACTATGTCCTGGGACGAAGACGGTTCCTTCAACCTTAAAGGTTTACTATCACAACGTGATCTTTACGAACAGTTCTTATCGGTAAGTGGTGATGAGATAAAAGATAAAAATAAAGAGCTTAATGATAAAATTGAGCTAAAAGAAAATGTAGAAAAAGCTCCTTGGGTTAATAGAATGGCGACTCTTGTAGGTCCCTTCGTGGCTGCTGTGCAGTGGGGCGCTTTATCGGTCCGAGGTGATGAGGTTGCATTGGAAGCGGAGGTCATTGACTCTGTGTCAGGAGATGTTTTGAAGGCCATGGTAGAGAAGGCGTTTCCTGTTTCTGATTATAAGAGGATCATTCAAATTAATGTTGCTGAGCCGGCGGGTCCAACTGACGAGGAGGTTATGACTCTTGAAAATGTCATGATGGATACAGTCATTTACTTTGATACCGAAAGTTCAAAAATAAAGATTAAGGAAACCAAGAAAATCGAATCTCTGGTCGAAGCTTTCCTCAAGGTTCCTGGTTCGAGCATTGCTTTACTGGGCCATGCTGATTCTTATGGGAATGCTGATTACAATCGTAAACTTGGACGCAAGCGGTGCGAGTCTGTTCGTGATTCTTTAGTCGAACTTGGTGTTAACGATTTATTGATTGAGATTGAAGTGAAAGGAGAATCTGAAAAAGTGGTCAATGGTCGTAAGTATGAGAGTGGGCGTCGGATAGAATTTGAATTGCGTTAATTCTAATTTCACTAATCATTGATTAGCATTGTTGTATCTAGGCAAATGAATCTTAAAGATGAGTAACGCTCTTCACAATGATACGGTCTGGAGTAACAAGCGGTTCGCTCGGCTCTTCTGGGCCCATGCGATAAGTCTTGTAGGAACAGCTATTGGGACGGCAGCCATTGCTTTATTGGCTGAAGATTTGAGTCAAGGGTCAGGTCCTAGGGTTCTAGGATACACATTAACAATTCGGATAATTGTGTTCCTTTTTCTGGGTCCGTTCGCAGGGTCCTTGTCTGACCGTATTGGCAGAAAATTGCAGATGATATGTTCAGATGTTTTACGTGCACTTGTGATGGTCTCACTTTTCTTTGTGGACGCGGAGTGGCAGCTTTACTTTTTGGCTTTTGTTTTGCATTTAAGCTCTGCTCTTTTTACTCCGATTTATAAATCTATCATTCCAGGTATCGTCGGCGAAAAACTTTACCCTAAGGCGTTAGCGTATGGGGCCGTGGCTTATAATCTTTCTGATATTTTAGGAATGTTGGCTGGAGGTCTTTTGATTTTTTATTTTGGTTTTGAGTTTGGATTTGGAGTCGATGCTGTAACTTTTATCATTAGCGCATTACTAATTGCAGTTGTCCGATTCCCTGGCAGTTCTGACAAGAAAGACAAGGAAAGGACTGAAATATTTTTTGGCATTCGTCGTATGTTCAGTGTTCCTGAGTTGAGGCGGTCTTTAATGCTTTCATTGCAGGTCAGTATTGTTGGTGGCTTGGCCATCGTTACGACGGCAGGCTATGTTAAAAATGAATTGAGCTTGGAAGAGGCCTTCTATCCAGTTGCTATGTCGGTCATGGGAATCGGTGCAATGCTGGCTGCGATTCTTTTCAGCCGCTGTGAGGCATCACGTCAGCGTTTTTGGGGATTAATGATATTACCCTCTTTTATAGTGATTCTTGCATTAGTGGCATCATTTCAGTCTTATTATGTGTTACTCTTTGCCTGGTTAATTTCTGGTGCTGGGCAGGGCGTTTTTGGGATTATTTCCAATAATCTTCTTGCCCTTAACAGTATAGAAAAGGAGAGGTCACACATTTATGCTGCACAATTTGCTCTCAGTCATGCGGGCTGGGGGATAACCTACCCGTTATGCGGTTTCTTGGCCTCTGAGCATTCTTTTTCAGTGGCTTCTTGGGCCTGCCTTGGTCTGATGCTTATTACTATGGTGCCAATGATAGGCAGAAGGTCTTGATTATTTTAAGTCAAGGCACGCCGCTTCGGCAGTGCTCCTAATTAGAACCTTTCCATTAGAGAAGATTGGTGATGACCAGCATTTCCCATTAATAACTTTGTCCAATCTTGAGATTTCCTCGTATTTTTTCGGAGAGGCTTTCACGAGGCTCAGTTGTCCCATGTCCCCGAGACAAATGAGTGTATCATCGGCGAGGCAAACGCCTGCTGGTCCGTACCCAGACTTTTCCCACATCACTTTTCCTGTCTTAAGTTCCACGCATTTTAGGGGGCCGTTCCCATATTCCTTGAAACCAAACATTCCATAAAGGTAACCGTCTTTTACGAGCGGGGTGCTCCAATGATTTGTGACTGGCTTATTGCCATCAAGGAACCACAATTCCTTAGTGCTATTGTTTTTTGAAACCTTAATCGCAGTCGAACCGACTCCGTAACCAGCTGCAAAATAAACGATATCTTTTTCGACAACGGCAGAAGCAGCCGTTGACACCTTGTAAGGAAATTTATGCATCCATAGCTGTTTGCCGTTAGCTGTATTAACGGACACTATTCCTTTTTGAGTAAAAAAGAGAATCTGTCTTTGATCATTGATTGTTGCTGCGACGGGTGTCGAGTGAGTCATAAGGTAATCACCGGATTTCCATTTAATTTTTCCAGACACTTTATCAAAGGCTAAGAAAGATTCTCCGGCCCCCCCCCCTTGAATAATGACCATGTCTTTTTCGATTAGAGGTGCGGAGGCATTTTCCCAGCGGATATTACGTCCTTTGTGAGCTTTGGCCACTTCGACTGACCAAATTGCAGATCCGTCTTTCGCTGAGAGGCATATCAAGAGCATGTCACTTGTGTAGGCATAGATTTTACCATCAGAGTAAGACGGTGTGGTTCTTGGTCCATCACCTCCCTTATTATTAGGAGCTCCAGCATTGCCTCCTCCATTATCGATTCGCCAAAGATCAAGGTTTGCTTTCCATCGAGTTTCTCCGGTTTCGGCATCAAATGAAATACAGACTTCGCTCGGGATCCCGTCAATTTCTTCGCTGATTGTTGTATAAGCGGCCCCGTCTGCAAGAATCATTGAACTGAATCCTGTGGGCGTCTTGACGCCCCATAATTGTTTTGGTCTTTTGAGCTCCCAGTCCGTGTTGTTAATCTTTTCTTGAGTCGATCGGTTCGAGTTTGCTCCGTGGTATTGGGGCCAGTCTGCTGCTAAGACCGAGGAACAGAACATTAAGGTTGAGATCATTAAGAGCGAATTATTCATGCTATTAGTAATGTTAGTCGTCACTGTTCGAGGTCAAGTATAATGTGACCCATTGATGGATCTTTATTCAATAATCAGAGTCTCAGGGCTGGTCAAACTCTAATTCATTATCTATTGTCAGCCATGCATTTTTTTATTTACTGGGTTCTTTTCGTCATTATCGGTAACGGTCTTCTCAGAGCTGATGAAGAATCAGCAAAGGCCTTTGCTGATGACCGTCCGAATATTATTTTCTTTCTTACTGATGATCAGAGGAATGATTTTCTTGGGTGCACGGGTCACCCCATTATCAAAACACCAAACATTGATAACTTGGCCAGTGAAGGTCGGCTTTTTGAAAATGCGTTTGTCAGCACTTCCATTTGTGCAGCGAGCAGAGCTACCCTATTGACCGGCCTGTACGAGCGCACTCACCGGTTCACCTTTGGAACTCCGCCAGTCGCCAGTCTGCATACAAATCAAAGCTATCCAGCGCTTCTCAGAAAAGATGGATACTTGACTGGGTTCATCGGGAAGTGGGGAATAAGAGTTCGGAAAGGAGCAAGAGAAGCCATGTTTGATAGTTTTGTTCCCTTGAACCGTAGCCCTTATTTCCATAAGCAGAAGGACGGTTCCTTGAGGCATGAGACACAAGTTGCGGCCGATAAAGCAATCGAATTTTTGAGCAGGGCCAAGAAAGACGCCCAGCCATTTTGCTTGAGTGTTAGCTTCAATGCGTCTCATGCCGAGGACGGTGATAAGAAGAATCATTTCCCTTATCCTAAGGTCGTTGGTTCTCTTTATGAGGGACTTAAGATGCCTGAGCCTAGGTTATCTGATCCGGCCGTCTTTGAGTCGCAGCCGGAGTTTTTACGCAAATCAATGAATAGGGACCGTTATTTCTGGCGGTGGAACACAGAAGATAAATATCAGCATAACATGAGAAACTATCTCCGCATGATCAGCGGCATTGATCATGCGATCGGGCGCGTCATTGATGAGTTGGATTCCTTGGGCATGGCCAAAAACACGGTCATTATCTATATGGCTGACAATGGTTACTATGCAGCTTCGCGTGGATTTGCCGGTAAATGGTCTCATTACGAGGAGTCGCAGCGGGTCCCCCTAATTATTTATGATCCTAGGGTCAAAAAAGAAGACCGCGGCAAACGAGATAAGAGCATTGCTTTGAACGTGGATGTTGCGCCTACCATCGTTGCCTTAGCCGGTGCTCGACTTCCTGAAAGTTATCAAGGAAGGTCTTTGAGTTTGGCTTTGAGCGGTAGGACCGGGAAGGCTGCACCTCTTGACTTTTTCTGTGAGCATCGAATGAATAATAGATCCATTCCTAAATGGGAAGGTGTCCGCGGCCAACGCTATAAGTATGCCCGGTACTATGAACAGAAACCTCCATACGAATTTCTCCATGATCTCAAATCGGATCCGATGGAGTTGAAGAATCTAGTATCAGATCCGAATCATAAGGAAAAATTAGATGAGCTTCGCAAGAGATGCTCATTACTCAGTGTAAAGTATGATAATCAGGCGAAGACTGATTCCAGAAAGGTATTAAGAAGTGTTCAGTTTGGGCTCCTTGACGGGGGCAAGAAAGCGAGTGGCGACGAGGCCATTCAGGAAGCTTTGGCACTCAACCCTGAGAGCCATGAAGCATTAATTGCTCGTGCAGATTTGAATGAGAGGGCAGGTAAATTTGGGAAGGCTCTCGTTGACCTTGATGCCTTAGTTAAAGCATTGCCGGGAGTCGATCAACTACGTCAGAGACGAGGTGTGACTCGATTCTTTAATGGAGACATGAAAGGGTCAATTGAGGATTTTGATGCTTATCTTAAAAATAATCCTGCCCGTGAGCCACATCACTGGCAGCGCGGACTGGCTTATTATTATGCTGGAGAATTTGCTAAGGGAGTGGATCAGTTTGAGATCCATCAGGATGTGAATTCAAATGACGTGGAAAACGCTGTCTGGCATTTTCTGTGCGTGAATAGGATCAAGGGTTTTGAGGAAGCAAAAAAGAGCCTCATTAATATTAAAGGTGATGGACGAGTGCCAATGGCGCAGGTCCAGAAACTCTTTGCAGGTGAACTTGATCCTAAGGATGTGCTCGATGCTGCGAACGCAGGTGACCCGGCCCCGGACGACTTACGTAACCGACTCTGCTATGCGCATCTTTATCTTGGCTTGTACTTTGAGGCCAAGGGCGATGCGAAAAAGTCTCTCGTACATATCCGGAAATCAGCGATCGACTACGCGATGCCTCATTATATGGGTGAAGTAGCGCGCGTTCATTTGCGAGCCAGAACCAAATAGCATTCCAAAGTTTGCCAGATCAGTAATTAAAAGGTCTTGCAGCGGATCTAGCGCTGATTTATTATCCAATCACTCACTACTTTTCGTAGAAGGCCTAAGCTTAAAAGGAAAGGGGTGTTAGCTCAGTTGGTAGAGCGCTTCAATGGCATTGAAGAGGTCATCGGTTCGATTCCGTTACACTCCACTTAAGCCTTTTCTTATAAAAGGCTCACGGTTTTAAACTGGCATTCCAGATCTCCATAATCAAAGCCAATGTCCTTATTGATATAAGTTGCCAAAATATAAAGAATCCCATTAGCCACCCGTTAACCCAAAGAATTTATAAACAAGAATAGGAAGAAGTATTACATAAAAGCCAGCGAAGGTGGCCATCAGTAAACCCGATACCGTCGGACCCCTAGATTTCCTCTTCAGGCTTAGTTCCTGCAAACCTTGTTACTCTTCATCCAACCTAGTTCAATGCACAGCATTTGTTTTTAAAGATCTTCAAGATTTATAGGTTCGCGGCCAAGTTCTTTTTGTTTTAATAGGGCGCGTGACTCTAACCAGAATTCTTCATTGTCGCTGAATTCATAGGTTAAGGTGACCAGATCCCAAGGTTTCTTCAATGAGGTATTTGCTTTTAAGGTTAGTCTTATGGTCTCCAATTTATCTTCACGATCTGTGAAAGCCCAAGTGTTCCAACGAGAGGAATAAGAGTTTTTTTCGGCATTTATTTGGTTCGTCGAATTTGAATTCCCGTATTTTGTTTTGAGTGCTTCTTTATAACGGTCATAAAAGTCTTTAGATGCAGAATTCTTTTTCTCGTTATTTTCTAATTTTTTAGTTACTTGGATTTGGACTAATCCATACTTTTTTGTAATTCCTACAAGGACAGAAGAGTTCCAATCTTTATATTCCTTTGGAAGGTTCGTAGCTTTGTATTCAGCTGGAACAGTTTTCGATTTTTCTAATTTTATCCCTGACTTTTTGATGTCTTCAACGGTCATTCCGTATTGAAAACCAAATGGACCGGCCTGAGCTGTGGCGATCAGAATCAGAAAAACAAATGACTTGATTGGCGTTTTCATACCCAAAATACTAACAAAGCAATTTTAAGTGATCGAGTACAATCGGTAAATTTTAAGAGTGTCTTTATTTTTTGTTTGTTGCTAAGTATCAAGGTCCTTTCCTTTTCACCATTTTAAGGAACGTAATTTAGAGAAAGATCTTGTTTCAACTACACCTACTATTCGCACCATAAGTCCCATAAAAATTAGGCAGAGAAAGATTCGGCCAAATTCTTTCCTATATTTCTCAGTTGATAGGCGACGGTCAGAAGAAAAGATTCGTGGACGAGTGTGCCTATGCAGTCTCCCTTTTCAATGAGATCGACTAGTGCTGGATAGTCGGCATCGTTTACGATGTAGGCAGTATCATTGCGGTCGTCTCGAATAATGATAGCCTCTGCCTCCTGAGTTATCGTCAAGGCAAGATTCATCAGTATTGTGTAAACTAGTAAATATTCTCGTAGGAACGTTCTTGGAATTGTGTTGAACATTTAGGGCCCTATAAGCTTTCAATGGGTTCGCCTCTTTCGTTCCAATGCTTAACGGAAATACTTTTTCCTTCCTTGAAATTTTCTTCAGATTGTTTTTGGCCGTTCTCATGCCAAATGAACCATAGCCCATCATATTGTCCGCCCTTGAGAGTGCCTTCAGCACTGAGATGGCCGTTTGGATATTCAGCATAGACTTTTCCACTAAAAGGTATTTCTGAATCTTTGGAGCAGAACAATCCTTCCGGATCTGTAATTAAGATCTTAATATTAACTGCTCCCTTAGGTGGTAGGGGCCTTGGCTGGTTAGGATCGACCTGTTCTGCATCAACTATATTAGTGATGCCTTCTCCTTGATTCGGTCTTGTGTTTTCCGTGGTGGTATTTTCTTTTTTACAACCAGCAAGAATCCATAACAGAGACAGTAGCACTGATGAAATTTTCATAGGCTACTAGATTTTCAGTCAGTCTTGGAGCTTTCCGAGGGCTCCGGGACAGATGGAGATGTCCCGAGGATATCCTGAAATTTTTCACGTTGCCTGGCACTCAGATCAGTGGCCTGAAGTGCAGAGCGTGCTGCATTGGGATCAGTCTGGTGCCATCTTTCGATTACTTCACCCATCAGATGTGTCTGGTGCCCATCGTCTCCGATGCTATTGGCCCATGAAAGAGCTGAAGCAGGATCGCTGCCTGATATGTTCCTTATTAGTTCTCCAGCCGCTGCGTCTCGAGCCTCTCCTGCAGGCATGTCGGCAATCCATTCGCTTGCGGTCAGACTGTCGGACCTGAGCCATCTTCCCGCGACTCTTTCAATTGCGTGGCGGCGGATATTGTCGGATTCAGGAAGTTCCATAGCCCATTCTGCTGCTGCTTGAGGATTGGAATGAGCCCACTTCTCAGCGACTCTTTCGGCCGCCTCTCGCTGTATGTGCTGTGATTCGGGAAGTTCGAGGACCCATTCAGCGGCTTCGGCTGGATTCGCTGTGGCCCAGCGCCCCGCGAGTTCTCTCGCGATGTCTCTGTGAATGCTCTCTCGGGTCCCTTCACTCGACAAGGATGATGATATTTCAGAGAATACCTCTGCGGCCTGTTTTGGATTGTATGCGGATATTTCCTCAATGATGGACATCGTGGCCCTGTCCCTGTTCTCTCCCTCCATTCCTAATGCCCACTCTAAACTTTCTGATGTGCCTTGCCTTGCCCACCTCCTGGCAACGCTTTCAATTACGGAGTGCCTCTCGTAAGGGTCTGCGATTTCGAGAGCGAAAGCGCTCGCTGCGGCTGGGTCTGTCCTTGCCCAGACTCCCGCTGACCCCTTTAGAGCGCGCTCGCGGTGAGCAGGGTCAGTGAGTCCCATGGCCCAATCGATGGCTGCTGACTGGTCCTGTTCTGCCCAGATATGTGCAGCGGCATGGACCCAGTCCAGACTCCGCTCAGACTTTGGCATTTGTGTCACGTAACCGGCCGCGCCGACCGGGTCCGTGTGGGCCCATTCGTGGATGATTCTTTCCTTTGCCCTTGACTGTTCAGAAGGGACCAATGTATCGGTCCAGGCGAGGGCGGATCTCGGATCCTTTCGACCCCAGTGCGATGCGACCCGCTCGATGAATTCACGGCGTTTCTTTCCGGGTGGTAATTGTGCAAGTAATGAGGAGACAGTTGATGGGTCGATGCGTTTACCACTTTCTATTTGCTCAATAATGTGACGTACCGGGTCCTTTTCTTGTGTATCTAAAGGGCCCTCTTCATGGTTGGAGCGATCATTCTTTTGCCGGTCCTTTTTGCTTAGGTTCCTATTCGCGGAGCGATTGCCTTGACCCTCAGGTGATATTTTTTTTGCATATTTTAGATTTGTCTCAGGTGCTGATTCCTTCGAAGAGAAAAGGAACCGGTCTGTGATCATGCCGAAACCGAACGATGCTATTGCGATAATTAGCAGGCCTGACTTGTAGTTTATGTTCACTGGCTCTGTTAGTTCTATTAAATTAATGGGGAGGAACTCTATTTTCTATCCCTTTGAAGAAAGTGTCAATGCTCTGCTGAGTTGTAATATGATAACAGACTATGTTAGTCTTTATAATATGATAGGTAGACGACAATTGCTGAAAACTTGTGCACCTGCGGTGGTGATGCCCTCATTCCCCGCTATTCTTTCTGGTAAAAACCCAAATACTCGATTGCGAGTTGGCGTCATGGGGTTGAGTCGGGGCAAAGCTCATATTGCGGGGTTTACTGGAATTGATAATGCTGAAATAGCCTACGTATGTGATGTGGATAAGAACCGTCTGGCCAGTGGAGTTAAGTATGCCGCAGCTAGGCAGGGAGGAAAAGAACCTAAAGGAGTCACTGACTTCCGTGAGATTCTTGAAGACAAAGAAGTGGATATTCTTTCAATTGCGGCTCCGAACTTTTGGCATGCACCGGCCGCGATTTTAGCCTGTGATGCCAAGAAACAAGTCTATGTAGAAAAGCCGGGAAGTCATAATGCTCATGAGGCTAAACTGATAGTGGAGGCCGCGCGAAAGAATAAGTGCCTAGTTCAGATGGGTAATCAGCGTCGTAGTTTGCCGTCTTACCGTGAGGGCATTAGCAAGATCAAGGATGGGGTCCTTGGTAATCTGCGCTACGCACGATGCTGGTATGATAATCGCCGTCCCTCAATTGGTCGCGGCAAGAAGGTGCCCGCACCCGATTGGCTTGACTGGAACCTTTGGCAAGGACCTGCACCGGACCGTCCTTACAAAGATAACTTGGTCCATTATAACTGGCACTGGCACTGGCATTATGGAGGAGGAGAACTTGCCAATAATGGTGTCCATGCACTCGACATCGCACGGTGGGGACTGGGCGTTGATTTTCCGATAAGGGTCACCTGCAACGGTGGGCGATATCATCATGACGATGATCAGGAAACTCCTGACACGGCTGACGCGACTTATGATTTCGGTAAGGTCGGTATCAGCTGGCATGGTAGTAGCTGTCTGCAGCGGAAGCATGAGAAAAATAGTTTTGTTAGTATTTACGGAGACAAGGGGGTCATGGCTTTTGAAAGTTCAGGATATCGCATTTACGATATGGATGGGAAGGTCACTGAAGAAAATATCCCTCCTTTTACGAACTTGCCGCACTTTAAGAACTTTGCCGCTGCGATACGAGAAGGTTCAGGCCTGAACGCTGAGATCAGCGATGCCCAGAAAAGTTCAATGATGTGTCATCTTGGAAACATTGCTTATCGTATGCGTACTGAGATCAGGTTTGACTCAAAGACTCAAAGAATCACTGATAATCCTGCTGCCGAGAAGCTGTGGGGACGAGAGTACCGTGAGGGCTGGAAACCGAAAGTATAGATAAGTTAAATCTGATTCTTTGATGTTCAGTAAGTTACAGATTGAGTTGATCTTATTTGATCTTATTTGATCTGGAAGTTACGGACAGTCCTACGGACAGTATCCTCACCTAGTTATCGAATATAAACCTCCAGTGCACCCCCTATTTGTGTGCGTCTGGGCTACCGATAACTACTGATGAAGAAAAAAGACATAAAAGTCTCTGTTTACCGCAGAGCAAACCGCAAATATTACCAAGCAAAATTCAGACTCGCTTGTGGAGAATGGACTGAAAGGTCAACTAAAACGACCAACAGGGATGAGGCCAGAGCGATTGGGTATGAATGGGCTGAAGCTGAAATGAAAGAACACGCTTCTAATCAATCCCGAACAAACGAGGTGGGCTATATCCTCGAAGGGCTACTCCATGACAACAAGCACATGAAACTCGATAGGAGTTCTTTGATCAAAACCTACCCTAAAATTATAGAAATAGTAAGCAGATCGACCATGTCATCTTCATTAATGACTTTAGGGGTCTGGGCGGATAAGTGGTTAGAGACTCACGTCAGGGAAGGCTCTCTCAAAGAGGAAACAATCCTGTCATATTCTCGATCAATAAGCGTTATCAAGCGCATAAAGAGATCTAAGAAGCTCCTTATGGAATTATTAAAAGAAGATATTAAGGAGATTGTTTCTGATATCAGAGAGGGTAACTATGCAGACCTTCGATATCAGGAAGGGGGGAAGTCTATTAAGGGTCGCGTAAAGAAAAAACCTTCGCCAACCACATCAAATATGAGGGTAGCCGTTCTAAAGATGGTGCTGGATTCAGCTTACGAACATGAATATACGAGTAGTGATTTCAAGAAATTCCTTAAACCTTTACCGCAAAAGAAAATACCTAGGGGATACTTCGAATTGTGGGAGATACAGCGAATGAGCCATAAATGCGAAGAGGTCTATGCTGCGGGTGGTGGAGAAAAGTGGAATGAGATGATCGGTATTATTGAAGTAGGCTTGGCAACTGGCATGAGAAGCACTAATTGCTGCGAAATAGATTGGAGTAATATCGACTTATTTAAACGCGAACTGAACATAATATTGGTCAAACAGTCGGGTAAAGAAGAACCAAAGATTAGCACACTCCCCATAACAGACGGATTTTATAATTACCTGATGTCGCTCAAGCCAAAGAGTGAAGGTGCAGTATTCCCCGTCTTATCATCGAAAACGAAAACCCAGCGTAGCGTGTTCTTTAGAGAGCGTGTGATGAAACGTGCAGGAATAGAGCAGTGGCAGACTTTGAAGAACGGGCGCAAATTCAAAAGATCATTCCATAGCACTCGAGGGTCTACGGCTACCTACATGGCTGAAAATGGTGTTCCTCAAGAGGTTCGCAAAGATATACTAGGACATCTTTCTGACGCTATGGCGGAACATTACACGCAGATCTCTGAGGAAAGAAGACGCAAGGCTTTTGAAGCGCTTCCAGATATCCGGCAAATTGCACAGTGAACCATGAACCATGATCCCCAATCCCCGAACAACGGACCATGAATCAGGGGGCGTTGGTCAGGGTGCGGGGTACGGGGGTTCATCACGAAAACCTAACACCTCCACCCCACCACCCCACAGCGCACAAGGGCACAAGGGCACAAGGGCACAAGGGCGCGTGGCTTTTGGTTTATGGGGCTACTCCCACCCCACGATACAGGTCGCTTGATTGGGGTAACGCTATTCCGATCGCTATTCCGGCAGGGTAAGGCGCAACCACTTCTTGGGGTTATTCTTTGTCAGCAACTTCTAATGAATCGACAGGTTTACCTTTGCTGTTCCAGAATTTTAAAGAGCCTTCGACAGGTTCACCATCCTTGTAAGTGCCTTGATGTCTCTTCTTCCCGTTTTCATGCCAATACACCCAAAGTCCATCCATTTTACCATCCTTGTAGTTTCCTATGTATTTCTTTTGAGTATTCTTATGCCAATACACCCATAACCCATTTCTGTTACCATCATTAAAAGTTGCTTCACATTTTTTACTTCCATCATCGTACCAAAATAGCCACGAATCTTGATGCTTGCCGTTCTTTAGTGAGCCCAAAGCTCTCCTCTGGCCATTCCTATACAATTCGAAAACTTGACCCGAAAAAGGAATTCCTGTTTTTTTCTGAACGAACACAGGATTATTCAAGCTCGGACCTTCACCGCGTATTTCGAGTTCTTTTATATTTATCTCAGTCTCGTTGTTTTTAATTGCTATATCGTTACAAACCGCAATCGCATTCTCTGATTGTTGAAAAGATGCACAGCTTCCCAAGATGAGGGGCAGTGACACTAGAAAAACTAACTGAGCAAAGACATTGAGCGTCTTCATGCCCGCAACCCTAACACCACCATCCCACAGCGCACAAGAGCCCCCTGCACTGCACGGGGGATCTTGGCCCATTGATGCAGGTAGGGTATAGGAATCAGATTGCAGGGTTCATGGAACATTTGACAGGGTCGCCTCTATGAAACGCATACTGCCATTGCTACTGCTCCTTGTTCTGGGTGGTTACGGAAAAAAAAATAAATACTTGACCAAAAAAATATAACCTTGACGCTATATACTCTATATGGAGGGTCTCTTCAAAAACCTACTCAATTTTTTTTTGACTGTTTTATTAGTCAATCCGCTGAGTTGTTGTTGTTCCGTAAGCATCAACGATGAGACTCTTTCAAATTTAAATAAATCATCTTGTTGCTCAGAAGCATCTAGCAACACAACTCTCTCTGATGACAACAGTTGCACGAATAGCAGCTGTTTATGCCATGAGTATTTCGTAGTTGATTATTCCAGTAGACCAAAAATTTCTATATTTCAGTTACAAAAACAGAATTCCGATGGAGTTGCCTCTTCATCTGCTCCCGTCAATGAGGTTATAATTCGAAAAGGTTTATACTACAAGAAACTGGAATTTCCCTCCGCAGCACCCCCTCTCAGAGTGTTGTATTCGATATACTTTCTTTAGTAGCGGTTTTTGATTCAGAGCCCTTCTTGGGCTTTTTGGGGACCACGAATCTCAAGCTTCCTTCTGCCTGCATTCATTCATCTTATTAATCAAAAACATGCAAAAACTAATATTTCACTATTTAATATGCCTATTTGTATTTTTCACAAATGCATACTCAAAGGTCGTTAGTTACGATCTCTACATTGCCGAGCAAACAATCAACCCGACAGGAAAAGCAGTTAATGCTTTGGCCGTTAACGGGACTATCCCAGCACCGATTTTACGATTTCGTGAGGGAGATACCGCGAACATCACTGTCCACAATCAGTTAAAAAAAGAAGAGACGTCAACACATTGGCATGGGTTGCTGTTGCCTAATCAATACGATGGCGTCCCTTACTTGACGACCAAGCCAATCAAGGCTGGCAGTAGTCACACTTTTGAGTTCGTTCTCAAACATCCAGGCACGTATTGGTATCACTCACACACCGGTTTACAAGAGCAACGAGGTGTTTACGGCGCTATTGTCATTACACCCAAAGGTGGAGAAAAGGTAGAAGTCGATCGAGATCATGTTGTCGTACTTTCAGATTGGACAAACGAAAACCCATTGAAGGTTATGAAAAACCTCATGCGTGGTTCTGAGGTTTACGCTATCAAGAAAGGAAATGCTCAATCCATCTATGGAGCAGCCAAAGTTGGTAAACTCAAAGAGTATTTCAGTCGTGAGAAGTCACGAATGGCTCCAATGGACATCTCTGACGTATACTACGACCAATTTTGGGCGAATGGGCAGCTTGCAATTCAACCAAAGGCAGACAACGGAGAAATCGTAAGGCTCCGGTTGATCAACGCGGGAGCGTCCACTTACTTTTATATTACCTCATCTACAGGGGACATGAAAATTATCTCCGCAGATGGTGTAGATGTTGTTCCAGTGAATGTTCCTCGATTGCTCGTTGGCATGGGAGAAACGTATGATTTGTTAATCACCGTTCCAAAATCGGGAAAATACGAAATACGGGCAACGGCTCAAGATGGGTCAGGTCATGCCTCCATATTCCTTGGAAAGGGCGAACTTTACCCCGCTTCAGACCCACCTAAACCTAATCTGTATACGATGGATGAGATGCTTGATGGCGCGATGGCCAGTGTGGAAAGGCTTTCACCGGAAGAAAATGAAGCTTCTCTGAAAATGCCTCGCCCTCCTGCCCCATATGCTCTTTTGAAATCTCCCAGAAAAACCGAACTGCCCACGGGCCTGCCTTTAAGAGAGGTGAAACTTCGCCTCACGGGTGATATGACCCATTATCTTTGGTCGTTCAATGGAAAGACCCTAAATGAGGACAGTATAATCAAGGTCAAGAAGGGCGAGCGAGTGCGTTTTGAGCTCATCAACGACACTATGATGCACCATCCGCTCCATTTACATGGACATTTCTTCAGACTGCTCAATGGGCAAGGAGCATATTCTCCTCTCAAACACACAGTGGATGTTCCTCCAATGGGTAGACACACGATTGAGTTCGAGGCGAATGCAGAGAAGGACTGGTTCTTTCACTGTCACCTCCTTTACCACATGGATGCAGGTATGGCACGGGTTGTGAGTTACGCGGGGCAAGGTGAAGATCATGAACCTAATATCGATCCCAAGCTGAAAGACATGAAGATGTGGATGATAAAGGGCAGTCTGCAATCTCACATGACGATGGGAACCTGGATGCTTAGAAAAGAGCGTGATGATTATTATTATTCATGGGACTACGGTTTACATGAGCATCAGAAATATGAAAATGATCTTGGTTGGAGGCACTACTTTAATCCAAACCTTTCTAGCGTAGCGGGCTATCGGGTTACAAATGAAGATGGAGAAAAAGACCGGTTGTTTGCAGGGGTTCAATATCGTTTACCGTATCTCATCAGCAGCACATTCTCATTGGATAGTGAAACTAATTTACGCGTCACTCTAGAAAAAGAGTTTCAACTGACGAGCCGTATTGGCTTAGAAATAAAAAGCCAATACGATACTAATTCGGAATTGGACACTAACTTTGAGTGGGGTGGCGGACTCAAATATTTTGTTAATGGGGATTTTTCTCTAATCGGTGGATATGACTTAAATCACGGTTGGGGTGGAGGTATTCAATTTCGCTTTTAATAATACTAACAAAATAAACAAAATGAAAAAAATGAAAAAAATGACTATCGCCTTTGCGCTGTTTGTTATGATCTCCTTGAGCTCATGCCTAACAACATCAACGGGTTTAAAAAGCTCTATGGTTAAGCCGTACCCATCAGATTATTGTATTGTAACTGACAATGAATTGGGTTCTATGGGTGATCCAATCTCTATAGAATACAAAGAGCGAGAGATTAAGTTTTGTTGTAACCCTTGCGTTAAGAAATTTTATAAAGATCCATCTAGGTACTTAAGTAACCTTAAAGATTACCTATAAAGGCTAAGTCTTAATCGAAGCTAACCACCAAGGTTCATGCCCCCCATTTTGTTTGGCTTATTTCAGATTACAAAAATCTACTTATCCAAGGCAAAGCGGTAGAATGTCTTTCCGTCAGGAAGGGAGATTATGATTCTCTCTCAAGCGTGCAGTGGACTCAACCCCCACGATGCAGGTCGCTTGATTGGTTGGGCTGGGATACTAACAAGACTAACAGGCGTAAAAGGTTCATGGGTTATAAAATTACCAAAA
>Ga0114993_10000840_pt1 | contig 35643 bp, 30 predicted proteins | sample ArcticOcean_MG_C_FD_87042 | JGI IMG/M metagenome (GOLD analysis project Ga0114993, IMG submission 87042) | Marine microbial communities from western Arctic Ocean - ArcticOcean_MG_CB2_150 | ecosystem: Environmental > Aquatic > Marine > Oceanic | place: Arctic Ocean: Canada Basin | collected...
AGCTGCTCGAGGCGGCTCACAGGGAAGCCCGCGCCACCGGCCGTTCGGCCACCGACGACGCGGCGTTGGTCGAAGCCGCCGGAACAGCCGTGACCGTGGTCGAAACCGACGGAGAAAACCCCAAGGTGACGAGGGTGTCCGACCTAGAGCTGGTCAGGTCGCTGTGTTCGGCTGGACGTTCAGGGCAAGACCGTCGTTGAGGCTGCCCGAGCGCAGCGGCTGCTTGGACAACTCCACCGCGCTGAATCCGAGTCCCAGCAACGACGAGCGAATGCTATCGCATAGCGCCTGTTCTGCGAGCTTATAGAGGTCGTCGGCGTTTACTTCCACGCGCGCGGATTCGCCGAGATGGCGGACGCGCAGGTCGCCAAATCCCATGCCGTGGAGCAGGGTTTCGGCGCGTTCCACCTGCCGAAGCCTGTCAATGCTGATGCGTGTACCGTAGGGAAAACGGCTCGACAGGCAGGGCGAGGCGGGCTGTTCGGCGGTAGCGAGACCGTAGCGACGCGACAGCGCCCTGACGTCGGCTTTGTCCAGGCCGGCCTCTACCAGGGGGTGGCGTACACCCAGCTCCTGCGCCGCCTGCAGGCCGGGACGGTAGTCGCCGAGGTCGTCCAGGTTGACGCCGTCTATGACCTGAGCGAGCTCTCTTTCTTCTGCCAGGCGCCGACACAGGGGGTAAAGAGTCTGCTTGCAGAGGTAGCAACGGTGGGCCGGGTTCTCGCTGTAGCCCGGCGTCGCGAGTTCGTTTACCTCTACGACCAGGTGATTGGCCCCCAGCAGCCGTGCCACGCTGCGGGCCTGCTCGAGCTCGGTCCGGGGGAGGGTGGGTGAGTCGGTGGTGACGGCGAGGTGCCCCAGTCCTTCAACAGAGCAGACAACCGCCAGCAACAGCGATGAATCCACGCCACCCGAACAGGCCACGAGCACCGATCCCATGTCGGCCAGGTTGTCCTTGAGCAGCTGGTGACGGGCGTCGAGCGTTGCCACTATAGTCCCCCGTGGTCGAAAAGGTCGGTCGACAGGTAGCGCTCGCCGGTGTCGCAGAACACCACGAGTACCGTGCGCCCTTCGCCCAGCTCCTCGGCCACCTGCAGGGCTGCCTTGCATGCGGCGCCAGATGATATGCCTACGAGTATGCCTTCCTGGTCGGCGAGCCGGCGGGTGGTTTCTATCGCGTCTTCGTCGCTGACCCCCAGCACCCTGTCGAGTAGATCTTCGTCGAGCACGTCGGGGACAAAGCCGGCCCCTATGCCCTGTATGCCGTGGAAGCCCGGCTCTCCGCCGGCCAGTACCGGTGAGCGCGAGGGTTCAACGGCAACGATTTCCAGTTCCGGGTTGTGTTCGCGCAGCACCGATCCCACGCCGGTGATGGTGCCGCCGGTGCCGACCGCCGACACAAAGGCGTCCAGTTGCGGGCACTGCTTGATGATCTCGGTCGCCGTGGTCTTGCGGTGGGCCTCCGGGTTGGCCGGGTTGACGAACTGCTGTGGCATGAAGTAGTCGGGGTTTTCTTCGAGAACCTCCTGGGCTTTGCGTATGGCGCCGTGCATGCCGCGGGTGTCGGGCGTGAGCAGCAGCTCGGCTCCGTAGGCCATCAGCAAGCCGCGTCGCTCTTCGCTCATGGTATCGGGCATGGCCAGGATGAGCCTGTATCCACGGGCCGCCGCGACCACAGCGAGGCCTATGCCGGTGTTGCCACTGGTGGGCTCGATGATGGTTCCGCCGGGCTTGAGGTGACCGTCGGCCTCGGCCTGCTCGATCATGGCCAGGCAGATGCGGTCCTTGACTGAGCCCCCGGGGTTGGTGGATTCCAACTTGGCCAGTATTTTCGCAGATCCGGGGCCGGGAAGACGGCGCAGCTGCACCACCGGGGTGTTTCCTACCAGTTGCAGTACATTGGCTGCTACCTGCCGGGGCAAGGGCATGCGAGTGCGCGGCGGCGACTTCAACCAGTCGCCTGCCTGTTGATAATCCTATGGACGCCGGCCGATGTTGTCAACGCCATTGTTGACCGGCAGCTTCAGAGTGGGGCACACCTGCTGTTCTTTCTGTACAGCAGGGGTGCCTTGTCCCGAGGTTTCTGGTAAAAATATGGCTCGGAGGCCTTGCCTGGTATGTCGGAAGAAAAAGACGAACAGTCGTTCACCTTTAAAGATAAGAGGCGTTTTGACTTGAGCGGCGATGACCGCGAAGAGGGCGCTGAACCAGCAGATCAGCAGCCGGTTGAAGAAGCGGGCGAGAGCCAGGCTGCGGCCGCAGAATCCAGCGTAGAACCCAGCGCAGCATCCGAACCGGGCGGCGAACGTGCCGACCTCGCCTTTTCGACTTTCATCGTGGGGCTGGCATCGCAGGCCTTTATGTTCCTGGGAGCCATAGCGGATCCCGCCGACCAGCAGATAAAAAAAGACCTCGAACAGGCGGCCGCCATGATCGCCCTGGTCGAGGTGCTCAGGGAAAAAACCCACGGTAACCTGACCGAAGACGAGGATTCCATGTTTGAAGACGTGCTATACCAGTTGCACATGCGTTACGTTGCCGAGGTCGGAGCCGCCGACGAGTCGTCGGCAAGGGGCAGCGACTCCTGATGGTTGCTAAGAACGGATTTCGTGCTGCCCTCGTTTTTGCCGGTGTGCTACTGGGCGTGGTGGTCACCATTTCGCTCAACCGGCAGAGCTGCACCACTGCCGACGATGTCGTTCCGCCTGCGCTGTTGCCCGTGGGCCAGGCCTTGTCGGTAGGCAGTTCGGGGCTTCCTGATTTTGTATCGCTGGTCGACACCATCGGGCCGTCCGTGGTTAATATCTCGGTGTCCGAAAAGGCCAGCTCCAAGCTCGGCGGTCGGCGCGACTTCAATGGTCCGTTCGGTTTGCCGTCGCCTTTTGAGCGGCCCGAGCGCAAGCCCCGTACCCGGCGCAGCCTGGGCTCCGGCTTTATCATCGATACCGAGGGTTACATTCTCACCAATCACCACGTGGTGGCCGACGCGAGCAAGATAGTGGTCCGGCTGCACGACGAATCCGAGTACGACGCCGAGGTCATAGGCTCGGATGAGAAGACCGACATCGCTGTCATTCGCATAACCGATGCCGCCGACCTGCAGCCCGTTCCGCTGGGCGATTCGGACACGCTGCGCGTGGGCGAGTGGGTGCTCGCGGTGGGCAACCCCTTCGGGCTCGATCACACGGTAACCGCCGGCATCGTTTCGGCAAAGGGGCGGCGCATAAGCCAGGGCAATCCCTACGACGACTTCATCCAGACTGATGCCGCCATAAACCCGGGCAACTCGGGTGGGCCGTTGGTAAACCTCGCGGGACAGGTCGTAGGTATAAACACAGCCATTTTCTCGCGCGGTGGCGGCAGTATAGGCATCGGCTTTTCGATTCCCATCAACATGGCACGGCGGGCGGTTCCGCAGCTCAAGGAGCATGGTTTTGTTACCCGCGGGTGGCTGGGCGTCCGCATTCAACCTGTGGACGAAGACATCGCTGAGTCGCTGGGCCTGGACGATGCCCAGGGCGCGCTCGTGGCCTCGGTGTTCGACGACAGCCCGGCCAGCGAGGCGGGTGTCGAGGCCGGCGACGTCATAATTTCGTTCGACGGTAAGGACGTAGACAAATCCGAAGACCTGCCCGCGATAGTGGCCGAGACCGTACCGGGTAAAGAAGTCGAGCTGGTTGTCATTCGCGATGGAGCTTCGACCACTCTCAAGGTGACCGTGGCCCGGATGGATTCAGACGAGGAGCCGGCCAAGCCGGTGAAGGCCGAGGCGCTGGGACTGTCGGTGCAGGACCTCACAGAGGAGATCGTGGCCGAGCTCGGCATTGATACCGACGTGGAGGGCGTGATCGTCTCGGCCGTAGAGGCCGGATCCCCCGCCGAGCGCGTGGGCATCAGGCCCGGCGACGTTATTGAGCAGGTCGCCAATACGCGGGTAAGCAACGTCAAGGAGTTCCGCGAGCAGCTGGCCGACAGGGACGAGGACGACAGCGTACTGGTGTTGGTACGGCGTGGTGACGACACCCTGTTCCGGGTGATCAAGCCTGACGCCGAGGACTGAGGGTAACCGGGGTTTCTGTGATCCGACCGCGCTGGGTGGTCTCTCGTCGGTTTCTTGCCTACGCCCTCGGGCTGTTGTTGCTCGCCGGGCTCGCCGGGGGACTACTGGCCTGGCGTTTCTACCTGCAGACCGACGAGCTTCTCACCGGGCACTTCGCGGGGCAGCGCTGGGATTTTCCCTCGCGCATCTATTCCGACCAATACGCCGTTTTCCCGGGGCTGGGCGTGGATGGCGAGCTGTTTGCCTGGAGGCTCAAGCGCAGGGGCTATGTCGAGGTGCGAGACAGGCCCGACGCCCGGGGAGAGTACCGCTACGTTGGGGCCGACGGCGAGCCGGGGCACCCGCGCAGGCTCGAACTGTTTCTCCGCTCTTTTGATTTTCCCGGTCGGCGCGAAGCGGGGCGCCTGCTCGACATCAGGATCGACGCGGGCGGGCGCATACTGGGCATGCACGAAGGCCCTGGCGGTGAGGAGATATACTCGTTTTTTCTCGAGCCGGTGATGCTGGCCGGCCTGCACGGCGAGCTGCGCGAAGACAGACGGGAAATGAAAATAGCCGAGGTCCCTGCGCCCCTGGTGCGCGCCGTCGTGTCGGTGGAGGACCGTCGTTTTTTTGAGCATCGCGGTATTGACCTGCGCGGACTGGCACGCGCGTTTCTCGTCAACCTGAGGTCGGGCCGGGTCAGGCAGGGCGGGTCTACGCTCACCCAGCAGCTCATGAAGAACTTCTTCCTCGATAACGAGCGCACCCTTACCCGCAAAGCGAGGGAAGCCGTGATGGCGGTAATCGCCGAGCGGCGCTTTTCCAAGCTCGAAATACTCGAAAACTATCTCAACGAGATCTACCTCGGGCAGAAAGGCGGGGTCGGCGTGCACGGTATGTGGGAAGCCTCGGCCTGGTACTTCGGCCGAGAACCGCGGGAACTCTCGCTGGGGCAGGCGGCCTTGTTGGCCGGCGTCATCCGGGCGCCCAACTATTACTCGCCCCACCGCCATCCCGAGCGCGCCATCGAGCGTCGCAACGTCGTGCTGCGGGTACTGCTCGACGTGGGCGAGATCGACCACCGTACTTATCGCAGGGCCCTGGCCGAGCCGCTGGGAACCGTGCCGCCGGTTGCGGCTACGGGTAGCGCGTCGCATTTCACGGATTTCGTTCGCAATGAACTCAAGGAGAACTTTCCCGCCGAGGTGCTCAAGAGAGAGGGCTACAGCATCTTCACGACCCTGGACGCGGGCTTTCAACACGCGGCCGAACGGGCCGTTGCCGAGGATCTCGACAGGCTGGAGAGGGATTTTCCCACCCTGGTCAGGGAGCAGGGCGACCGCATAGAAGGTGCGCTGGTTGCCCTGAACCCGCGCACGGGAAGGATCCTCGCCATGGTGGGTGGGCGCGACTACGGGCGCACCCAGTTCAACAGGGTACTCAACGCGCGCAGGCAGACCGGCTCGGTGTTCAAGCCGGTTGTCATGCTCGCGGCGGTCGGCAGCGAGCAAGTAGGCAGGGTGCACCTGCTGCCCACCAGCCGCGTGACCGATGAACCGTTTACCTGGGACTATGACGGAAAGCAGTGGTCGCCGGCCAACTACTCGGACAAGTTGTACGGAGAGGTAACCGTCCGCGAGTCACTGGAGCGCTCGATCAACACCGCCACCGCGAGGATCGCTCGCGATGTGGGTATCGAAGAGATACGCGACCTGGCGGTTCGCCTGGGAGTAGACGAAGCGTTGCGGCCCTGGCCAGCCATCTCGCTGGGCGCTTACGAGATCTCGCCCTTCGACGTCGCCCGCGTGTACTCGGTTTTTGCCGGCGGTGGCATGAAGGCCGAACCGCTGGGGGTTGCCAAGGTTGTCGACCGAACGGGTAAGCTCATCGAGGGCAACCGCCTGGAGTTTGAACGGGTAATCCCCGCAGTGGACGCTTACCTGGTGACTCACCTGTTGGAGGGAGTAATGGAGCGCGGTACGGGTCGACGTGCGCGCACCGACGGTTTTACTCGCCCGGCCGCCGGCAAGACCGGCACCAGCAACGACTACAACGACGCCTGGTTTGCCGGCTACACCCCCGGGCTGCTGGCGGTGGCCTGGGTGGGCTTCGACAAGGCCGGGCACGTGGGCCTGAGCGGGGCGACGGCTGCGTTGCCCGTGTGGACGCGTTTTATGAAGGAAGCACTCGAGGACCAGCCGCCGTCGGCTTTCCAGGTGCCGGCCGGCATCGAGCTGGTCGAGATCGATCCTCGAAGTGGACTGTTGGCCACCGTGGCTTGTAAAGATACAATCACGGAGGCATTTCTCGAGGATGACGTTCCCACCCAACACTGTGGTGCCCTTGGCCACCTGCTGCCCAGGCAGGCAGACCCTGGGCACTGAACCAGTGCCGGTCCTGCCGGTCGTTGCGCGCCTTGTTCTGCTCTGTTCCCTGTTGCTTGTCTCGGCCTGCTCGGTGGCCAACCTGCCGCGTTTTCCGGCCGCCGGTGCCACGGCGGGTCGGCCGGGCCAGGAGCCGGTCAAGTCGGGACAACTGGCCCGGGCGGGGCTGCTGCTCGACGAGGCTGTCGCTGGGGCTGCTGCCGGGGGGCAGCTGGGGGCGGGACGCCTGGCCAGCCTGCGCTTTGTTGCCCGCGCGAGGGACCTGATGACACGCGAACGTAACGAAGACGCCCTCGACCTGCTCGAGCGCTCCATGGGGCTGGACGGTGGCAGCTGGTACACCTGGCTGTACATGGCCGAGGCCTGGCGCCGGGGCGGTGACCCAGCCCGCGGACGGGTGTACCTGGAAAAACTCGACGGCCTCGTACCCGATGACGACCGACTGGCGCTTGAAATTGAGCTGCTCAGGCGGCAGGTGTATCTCCCCGCCGGGCTCACCGGCAAAATTTCTGGCCGGGAGGGCTGAACGTGCTTGTACTGGGTATAGAAACTTCCTGCGATGACACGTCGGCCGCGCTGGTCGAGGATCGGACGGTGCTGTCCAACCTGGTGGCTTCGCAGGACGCCTTGCACGCCGACTACGGTGGAGTGGTGCCAGAGCTGGCGGCGCGACGCCACCTTGAGACGGTACAGACCGTTATCGGGCGGGCACTGGAGCTGGGCAACAGGCAACTCGGCGAGATCGACGTTGTCGCTGTCACGCGCGGGCCGGGGTTGGTGGGGTCACTGCTGGTGGGCTTGTCGGCGGCCCAGGGCCTGGCGCTGGCGCTCGACCGACCGTTGTACGGGATCAACCATCTCGAAGGACACGTGTTGTCTCCGCTCGTCGAAGCGCAGGACGATTTTCCCTTGCTGTCAGTGCTGGTGTCCGGTGGACACACGGCGATGTACCTTGTCGAAGACGTGGGCGTATACAGGGAGCTTAGCCGCACGCGTGACGATTCGGCCGGTGAGGCTTTCGACAAGGGTGCCAAGATGCTCGACCTGGGCTGGCCCGGGGGCAAGGTCATGGACGAACTGGGGAGCAGGGGCGATCCGACCGCGCTGCGTTTTCCGCGGCCGCGGGTTCGTGACGACTCGCTGGCCTTCAGCTTTTCGGGCCTGAAAACATCACTGTGGGATTTTCTTCACTCCGACGACAGCAAGGGCCACAGTCTCGAGGACGTGTGCGCGTCCTACCAGGAAGCCATAGTAGATTGCCTGCTGAAAAGGGTAGGGGAGGCCGTGGAACGTTTTGCGCCCGCATCGGTAGCGGTTGCCGGTGGCGTGTCGGCCAACAGCCGGCTGCGCAGGCGACTTACCGAGCAACTGTCGCACAGTGGCATGACTCCGTTGTTTCCGCCCTTCAGCTTGTGCACCGACAACGCGGCCATGATCGCCTACGCGGCGGTTCGTCGCATGGAAAACGGCCTGCCCGGCGAGCAACTCGAAGCCGTGTCGCGGCTGCCGCTGGGCTCGGTGCAGTGACGCGCCAATGGTGAAGTTCCAGTGGTGAAGGGCTCCCGGCGGCGGCCTCCGCGGCTGGGGCAGAACTTTCTCGTCGACAGGGTCGCCTGTGAAAGGATAGTCGACTGGGCGGGGGCACGGGGCCGCAGCGTGGTCGAGATCGGCCCTGGCCGAGGCGCGTTGACCGGACTGCTCGCCGATCACTCGAGCAAACTGCTGGCCATCGAGCTCGACAGCAAATTGGCCGCGAAGCTGGCGGCACGTTACGACAACAGCGATCACGTGCGCGTGCTGCAGGCCGACGCGCTAGCGGTCGACCTGGACTCCCTGCTCGACGAGCCCTGCCTGGTGGTTGGTAATCTTCCCTACGAGAGCGGTACGGCTATCGTCCGTCACCTGCTCGAGCAGCACCCACCGGTCGAAGAGATGGTCGTGATGCTGCAGAAGGAGGTCTGCCAGCGCTTGTTGTCTGGGCCGGGCAGCCGCAGCTACGGCGTGCTGTCGGTGATGACGGGTATGTACGCCGACGTGGAGGCCGGGCTCGAGGTCGGGCCCGAAAGTTTCGATCCCGCGCCGGCCGTGGACTCGATGGTCATAAGAATTTCCTGCCTCGACGGGCCTCGCTATGACCCTGGCAATGAAGCGCTCTTTGCCGAGCTGGTGAAGGCGGCCTTCGTGTCGAGACGCAAGATGCTGGGCAACACCCTGGTCAAGTGGATCGATGCGAGACTGGGCGAGGGCAGCGGTCGCGAGCTCATCGAAGAGGCAGACATCGATCCCGGCTGCCGTGCCGAGCAGGTCGAGATAGAAAAACTGGCGGCGCTGTGCCGCGGACTTCACCGGGAAGAACAGCGCGGTGCCTGAACTGCCCGAGGTCGAGGTGGTTCGTTCCAGCCTCGAACCGCTAGTGGTCGGGCGCAGGATCACTGGCGTGGAGCTGCGCTGCGCGTCGTTGCGGCGGCCGGTCGACCCAGCCTTGCCCCGCCTGCTGACCGGGCGCAGCATCACCGCCACCCGCCGGCGCAGCAAGTACCTGGTGCTCGACCTCGACCAGGGGCCTTCCTGCATACTGCACTTCGGTATGAGCGGCACCCTGATCCACAACCCCGGGGGCCTTGAGAGCCCGGCCAGGCACGACCACCTGTTGTTCGTACTCGACGACGGCGCGGTGCTCAGTTTCAACGATCCCCGGCGTTTCGGCCTGGTGGTGATGGACGACTACGACAGCTGCTCGCTGTTCGCCGAGCTCGGCCCCGAGCCCCTGCAGGCCGACCGCTTCACGGCCGCGTACCTGGCTGGCTTCAAGACGCGCAGCCGCAGGACCATCAAGGACGTACTCATGGATCAGCGCGTGGTGGCAGGCCTGGGCAACATCTACGTAAACGAAATACTCTTCGACTGCGGTGTGAGGCCGCGTCGGCGCATGCCGAGAGTGAGCCGGGCCGAGTGCGCGCTGCTGGTCGAGAGCAGCCGCCGTATACTTACCGAGGCCATCGAGCACCGCGGTTCAACGGTATCGGATTTTCTCGACGGCATAGGCCGGCGAGGGGGGTACCAGTGGCGGCACCAGGTCTACGACAAGGTGGGGAAGCCCTGCGGCCACTGCGGCTCGGTGATCAAGCTGGTCAGCGTGGGCGGGCGTTCGAGTTTCTACTGCCCGTCCTGCCAGGACTGAAGCGCGCGCCAGCCGCCCCGTCAGCCGGGAAAGCGAACGTCGAGACGGTCGCGCAGGGCGTCACCCAGTGAGTTAAGTCCGAGTACCGTGAAGAGGATGGCCAGCCCCGGAAAAATGGTCAGGTGCGGTGCCACCAGCAGGAACGATCGTCCGTCGTTGAGCATTGAGCCCCAGGACGGTGACGGCGCCTGCACGCCGAGGCCGAGAAAACTGAGCGACGATTCGGCCACGATAGCTCCCGCTACGCCGAAGCTCGCCTGGACCAGCAGCGGTGCTGCCAGCAGTGGCAGCAGGTGCCGGGCCACCACCCTGGCCGGCCCCAGGCCCATGGCCTCGGCGGCGAGCACGTGTTCGCGGCGGCGCAGGCTCAGTACCTCGCCGCGGGCCAGGCGGGCGTAACTCGTCCAGGCTGTGAGCCCCAGCGCCAGCACTACGTTGCCTGCCCCGGGTCCCAGCACCGCAGCCAGGGCGATGGCCAGCAACAGCCCCGGAAACGCCAGCAGCACGTCGACCAGGCGCATTATAAAAAAATCTACCGGGCCTCCCAGGTAGCCGGCCGCACAGCCCAGCAACACGCCCAGCATCAGCGATAACGCGACCGTGCCAAGTCCTATGCCCAGTGACACCCTCGCGCCGTAGAGCACACGGCTGAGTTGGTCGCGTCCCAGGCGGTCACGCCCCAGCGGGTGGTCGAGGGCGGGAGCGGCCAGGCCGTTCTCCAACGATTGGGCCGCGGGCGGCGAGGGGGCCAGCAGTGGCGCAAACAGCGCTCCGGCGGTGAGCAGCGACAGCACCAGCAGTCCCGGCAGCAGCGGCGTGCGTTTTCGTGCGCGGGGTGTGTCAGTCATCGTCGTCACCGTAGTTCACGCGCGGGTTGGCCCAGGCGTAGGCGAGGTCGGTGAGCAGGTTCACCAGCACGTAGGTGACAGCGATCACCAATACACAGCCTTGCACCACCGGGTAGTCGCGGCTGTAGATCGCCTGCACCATGAGCCTGCCCAACCCCGGCCAGGCGAATATCGTTTCGGTGATCACGGCGCCGGCCAGCAGACCCCCCAGTTGCAGGCCCAGCACCGAGAGCAGTGGCGTGAGCGCGTTGGCCAGTACGTGGCGCAGCATGACCATGCTTTCACCGAGGCCCTTGGCCCTGGCGGTGCGCACGTAGTCTTCTCCCATGACCTCGAGCAGGCTGCTGCGGGTCATCCTTACCAGCAGGCCGGCCATGGCCGTACCCAGGGTGAGGGCGGGCAGCACGAGGTGGGCCGCACCGCCCCTGCCCGATACCGGCAGCCAGCCGAGCTGTATCGAAAACAGCAGCACGAGCATGGGGCCCAGCCAGAAGTTGGGCACGGCAACACCCAGCATACTGCCGGTCAGCGAAAGGCGGTCGATCGCTCCGCCCGCTTTCCACGCTGAGAGCAGGCCCAACGGCAGGGCAATGGCTATCGCGATCAGCAGTGCGGCCAGGGCCAGCTCGGCGGTGGCCGGCGCGTGCAGGGCCACCAGTTCGGCCACCGGCTGATCACCCTGTATGGAGCGGCCGAGGTCGCCGCGCGCCAGGCCGGACAGGAACGACAGGTACTGCACCGACACGGGTCGGTCCAAGCCCAGGCGCCGCGACAGTGCTTCGCGGTCGGCCGCCTGGGCGTACTCGCCGAGCATTATATCGACCGGGTCGCCGGGCATCGCGTGGGTGAGAAGAAACACTACCGTGGCGACCCCCAGTACGGTGGGTACGAGTACGGCCAGGCGCCTGCTCAGGTAGGGCAGCATACGAGGGTAGTTTATCTCAAGGGCTCGCGCACCGCGCGTCCTTCGGAGCTGCTGTCAACAGGCGGGGGTTTTTCCAGGAGCTCGGCCGAAGCCAGTCCCAGCAGGTCTCCGGATGGATGGGGGGTAAAGCCTTCGAGTCGTCGGTTGGTCACCACCACGTTCTCGGGCCACCACAGCGGGATAACCGGGAGCAGCGCGGCCAGTCTTTTCTGAACGCGCGCGTAGAGCCGGGCGCGCTGTTGGACCGTCTCGGTCAGCAGTGCCTTGTCGGTCAGTCGGTCTACGCGGCGGTCGGCAAATCGACCACGGTTGGCTCCGAGGGGCGGTGTCATGCCGGAGTGAAACACGTTGCGCAGGATATCGGGGTCCGAGATTCCCACCCAGGCCAGCGAGTAGCTGTCGAAATTACCCTTTTTGATGTCCGAGTAGAACGTGCCCCACTCCCAGGACGAGAGTTTGAGTTCTACCCCCAGCGCCGACAGCTGGGCGGCTATGGCCTCGGCCAGGCGGCGACGGAGCTGCTGGGTAGTGGTCTTGTAGTCCAGCGTTAGTCTCGTTCCGTTGGGGCCTCGCCGAAGATAGCCGGCGCGGTCGAGCAGGCGTCCGGCCCTGTCGGGCGCGTAAACGATCGCCGGGCCGCCGTCGTTGTGTGCCCAGTGCTGGGGTGGCAGCAGACCGCTGGCCACCCGGGCTCGGCCCGCGAGCAGGTAGTCGACGATGGCCTGTCGGTCAATGGCCATGGCGAGAGCCCTGCGCACGCGCTTGTCGGCGAGGGCAGGGTGGTCGAGGTTGAGCCCGAGGTACTGAAAACTGTTGGAGGGCGACCGCCTGATTTCGAGATGGCCGGCGTTCTCTTTGAGCCAGCTCACGGTGTCGGGGTCGAGCGCGTTCTGCACCAGGTCCACCGAGCCGTGCTGCAGCTCGAGCGCGCGCATGGTCTCGTCGGGAATCACCCTGAACTCTATGCGCTCTATGGGTGGGTGCCCGTCGGCGTAGTCGGCGTGGGCTTCGAGCAGTATGCTGTCTCCGTGACGAACTTCGAGCAGGCGGTAGGGGCCAGCGCCGATCAACTGCTCGCTCGACAGGTGGCGCTCAGCCGCCAGTTCGGACGGCAGTATGGCGAAGCTTGCCGCCTCGAGGAAAGCGGCGTCGGGTTGCGAGAGCCTGAACACGACCTCGTAGGGCCCCGTTTTTTCAATCGATTGCACCGAAGCTAGCATGGCCTTACGCGGCGACCCCAGGTCTGGATCCATCAGCGCCCGGTAACTGGCCACTACGTCGTCGGCGGTAACGGGTCGTCGGTCATGAAAAACGAAGTCTGTACGCAACTCGAATCGCCACGTCAGCGGGTCGACCGCCTGCCAGCTTGAGGCCAGCCAGGCTACGGCCCGGCCACCGGCGTCGCGGCGAAGCAGCGAAGCAAACAACAGGCTGGCGATTCGCGAAGAGTGCGCGTCGGTGGCCAGCCTCGGGTCGAGCTGGGTGGGCATCGCCTCCAGGGCCACGGCCAGGGTGCCGGCCTGTCGCGGGGGGGCAGCGTTGCAGCCCGGCAGGAGGAGGCTGGCCGCTGAAAGGCCGATCAGGCCCAGGCAGACCCCCGCAATGGCCCGCAGGACGGGGGCTTTCGGCGCGGTGTATAGAATGCCTCTCATCGCTCTGTTAGACTAGTTAGTTTGGGGCCAGGGGCGGCGGAGGTAAGTAGATGATTGCAGTGGTGAGTGAGTGGGCGGCCCGGGCCGCGGTGGGTGTTGCGTGTATAGTCCTCCTGGCGGGTCCTGCGGCCGCAGCTGGTACGGCCTCGCCCGCTTCTCCGAACGAACAGTTTCCCCTTTTTGACGAACTTGTTCCCAACGTCGAGTTCTGGACCGACGTGTTTGCTGTCTACAGCAGCAGCCAGGCTGTCTATCACGATATGTACGACCTCGGACTGGTCTACAGAATTGTGGATTTTTCTGACATTGTCGACGGCCGACTTTCCGCAGCTGCCAAGGACCGCGCTATCAGGGCGCGCCTGGGCGCCGAAAAGACTCGCATAGCCGCGATGCTCAAGTCCGTGGCTGCCGGCAGTCTCAAAAATGACGAAGAGAAAAGAATAGCCGCGCTGCTCACAGAGCGAAGCGGTGGCGTTACGTCGGGCCTGCGGCTTGCTGGCCAGTTTCGCTATCAACGGGGACTCGCCGACCGTCTTTGCGGTTCCCTCGGCCGAAAGGCCAGCTACGCTCCCGAGACCTCCAAGCTGCTCGCCAAACACGGGGTACCCGTTGACCTGCTGGCGCTGCCGCTGGTCGAATCGTCTTACGTCATCGCCGCGCGTTCTTACGCAGGGGCAGTGGGCATCTGGCAATTCACCTGGGGCACCGGGCGTCGTTTCATGCACGTTGACCATACCTACGATGACAGGCGCGACCCTATACGTTCTACCGAGGCCGCGGCACGCTACCTCCGCGAGAACTACGACCGGCTCGGATCCTGGCCACTGGCCATCACTGCTTACAACCACGGCGCCGGTGGCGTGGCTTACGCGGTCAAAAAACTGGGCACCGAAGACCTCGGCAGCATTGTCACCCATTATCGCAGCCGTCGTTTCGGCTTTGCCTCTCGCAATTTTTACTCCGAGTTCCTGGCCGCGCGCGACGTTGCCGCGAGGGTCGAGGAGTTCTGCCCCGGTCTGCATGTGCCCGAGCGGAACGTCAAGACCGTCGAGATGGATCACTACGTGGCCCTGTCGGACCTCGCCACCTGCGCGGGCGTGGACGAAGCGAAGCTGGTTGAACTCAACCCGGCACTATCGCACGAAGTCATTCGCGGTCGCGCATGGGTTCCCTCCGGCTACAAGCTCAACCTTCCGGCAGACAAGGCCACCGCGTTCGGCACGTCCTACGCGGCGCTTGCCGCGTCGAGCCTGCACAGCGAGCAGCGATACTACCTTTCGAGTCACAAGGTAGGCAGGGGTCAGACGCTGTCGCAGCTGGCCCGCAGCTACAGGACCACGGTGCGGGAGTTGCAGCGCATCAACAACATCGTCAATCCGCGTTCGCTCAGGTACGGGCAGCTGATCAAGATTCCGGTAGCCGGATCGCGATCGGCCAGCCCGCGATCGGCCGGCCCGGCGGCGATCGCTTCGTCGCGATCGACGGCCAGCAGCGGCCAGACGCGGCACCTCGTTCGCAGGGGCGAGACCTTGGAGCGCCTGGCCCACCGCTACGGCACAACGGTGGGCTACCTGCAGTACCTTAACGATATTCGCGACCCGCGTTCGCTCAAGTATGGCACCTGGATAGAGATTCGCCGTGGTGGCAGTGGCGCGATTGCGAGCGCGGCCTCGATGGTTCACCAGGTGCGCAGCGGACAGACGCTGTCGCAGATAGCCCGGATATACGGTACCTCGGTGCCCGAGCTGCAGCGCCGCAACAGCATTTCCGACCCTCGTAAGCTCAGGCAGGGACAGGCGCTGCAGATACCCTGAGCGCTGCGGTATCGGTCGCCGCGGGGGTGCGGCGGCCGCGGACTGGAAGGGGCGGGCTCTCCTGACTATGCTGGGCTCTACGCCGTCCGGTTATCGCGGACAGCGGTGTAGAGATGGAACTGGCTTTTCTCCAATTGGCCGCTACGGCCTACCTGGTATCGGCGCTCGCGTTCGGTGCCCACGTGTTGTGGTCGGTCGAGCGTGCGGCTTCGGCTGGCCCCCTGTTGCTCGGCCTGGGCTTTCTCGTCCATGGCGTGTCGATTGCCTGGCGCACGGTTGATTCGGGATTGGTCACAGTGGTGGGCTTCGCCGAGGGCCTGTCGTTTTTTGCCTGGCTGGTGGCCGGTGCCTGGCTGGTGGCACAGCGCCGCTACAGCTTGTCGGTGATAGGAGCGGTGGTCAGTCCCCTTGCCTTTGCGCTCACGCTGGCCGCGGTGATCCTGTATACCGGTGGGCGGGCTGTGCCCGCCCAGTTGATGGGCCCGTGGTTGCCGGTGCATGTCTCGCTCGCGTTTCTCGGCAACGCCGTTTTCGCGCTGGCCTTTGCCGTCAGCGTTATCTACCTGGTGCAGGAGAACGCCCTCAAGTCGCACCGTGCGGGCTCGGTACTGAACCGCCTGCCGTCACTGGAACAACTCGACAGGGTCAATTTTACCTGCCTGGCCTGGGGCTTTCCGCTGCTCACCCTGGGCATCATGACCGGCGGTCTGTGGGCGGTTGCTGACTCGGGGCATTTCTGGTCGGGCGAACCCCGCGAGATTTTTTCTGTCGTGCTCTGGGTTCTATACGCGGGCTTATTGCAGCTGCGCTTCACACGCGGGCTGCGCGGACGTCGGGCTTCCCTGGCCACCATGCTGGGCTTTGCGATACTCGTGCTCGCCTACCTTGCGGTCAACGTACTCCCCGTGGCGGGACGGCACGGCGGGGGCGTGCTTTCCTGATACAGACCCATGGCACGCGGACTACTGGTCTACGGCATCAATCACCACAGCGCGCCGGTGGAATTACGCGAGCGCCTGAGCGTGCCCGAAGAGGCGCTGGAGCAACGCCTGGGCGAGCTGCTCGAGGTACCGGGAGTAGAAGAAGCGGTGTTGTTGTCGACCTGCAACCGGGTTGAGATGATAGCCTGCTGCGCGGGCGACGTTTCTCGCGGTGAATTGCTGAACACGGGTCTGCTTGCCGACAACGGGGTAGCTCCAGAGTTGGCCGAACCCCACGCCTACCAGCACACGGGCAGGGAGGCGGTGAGGCACCTGTTCCGGGTGGCCTCCAGCCTGGACTCACTGGTGGTGGGCGAACCGCAGATACTGGGGCAGATGAAGGACCAGTATCTCCTGTCACACGGCCACAGCAGTACGGGGCCGGTGCTCAACCGCTTGTTTCACAAGAGCTTTTCCGTGGCCAAGCGGGTTCGAAGCGAGACCGGCATAGCCTCCAAGTCGGTTTCGGTAGCCTCGGTGGCCGTAGACCTGGCGGGCAAGATTTTCGAAAGCCTTGAGGGGCGCACGGCTCTCCTGTTGGGCCTGGGCGAAATCGGTGAGGTCACGGCGCGGCAGTTGCTGTCGGCCGGCGTGGAACGCCTGCTGGTGGCCAACCGCACGCTTGAGACCGCGCTCGAGCTGGCCCGCGAACTCGACGGCACTGCCCTTCCGCTCGAGCGCATGGCGGACTACCTCCCCCTCGCCGACCTCGTCATAGGATGCTCAGGCGGCGGGCAGCTCGTGATGGCGGCCGAGGTATCAGCCGCGGTCAAAGAACGGCGACACCGGCCGATGTTCTTCATCGATCTCGCTGTTCCCCGTAACTTTGATCCGGCGATCAACAACGTCGATGGCGCCTATCTCTACGATGTGGACGATCTCGCTTCGGTGATCAACGAGAACAAGAGTTCGCGCCGCAGGGAAGCTACCGAGGGCGAGGTCCTGGTTGAGCAGGAAGTCGATAGCTTCTGGCAGTGGTTCGAAGGCTTGGAGCTCGTGCCCACCATAGTGGAGCTGCGCGAAAGCGTGGAAATAATCAGGACCACGGAATTGATGCGAACCCTCGACAAGATGTCTCTTGACGAGGATAGCCGCGAGCGCGTGGACCAGATGACGCGCTCGATGATGAACAAGCTGCTGCACTCGCCCACTTCGGTGCTCAAGGAAGCAGGCGGCAGCAACGAGGAAACCGGGCTGCTCAGCGCGGCCAGGCGGTTGTTCGGGCTGGGAGACCCGGAAACGTGAAGCTACGCCTGGGCACGCGCGGCAGCGAGCTGGCCCTGCTGCAGTCGGGCCTGGTCGCCGACCAGCTGCGCGGAAGCCACGAGGGCCTCGAGATAGAGCTTGTGGAGATCAGCACTACCGGTGACAGGGTTCTCGACCGGCCGCTGCGTGAGCTTGGCGGCAAGGGCTTGTTTGTACGCGAGCTGGACCAGGCCCTGCTCGAGGGCCGCATCGAGTGTGCAGTACACTCGGTGAAGGATCTGCCCTCTGCGCTCGAACAGGGGCTTGTGCTGGCCTCGGTGCCGGCCAGGGAGAGCGCGGTCGACGTGCTGTTGACCCGCGGTGCCCGTGGCCTGGACGAACTCGCCCGGGGCGCGACGGTGGGCACGACCAGCCCGCGCCGTTCGGCACTGCTCAAATCGAAGCGCCCGGACCTTGAGATCGTGTTTCTGCGCGGCAACCTGGGTACGCGTCTTGATCGCCTGAGAAACGCCGAGTTTGATGCGACTTTGCTCGCCGCCGCCGGACTGAAGCGCCTGGGCCTGGATCTGGGCGATCTGTGTTGTACGCCGCTGGACCCGAGGGAGTTCTGTCCGGCGCCGGGGCAGGGTGCTCTCGGTGTTACCGCGCGGTCGGTCGACGGCGAGGTCAGGGGCCTTCTAGCCGCCGTCAACGATCCCTACAGCTTCGAAGCCGTCGGGGCTGAGCGCGCGGTATCCCTGCGACTGGGGGCGAGTTGCTATTCGCCGGTGGCCGCCTGGGCGCGACACGAGGACGGTATCCTGAAGGTGGAGGGTACGGTGGTGAGCCCCGATGGCCGCCTGGTGCTCAACGAGGCGGCACAGGGGGATCCTGGTCGCGCTGTGGCACTGGGGGTCGAGGTAGCCAATGGACTGCTGGCGCGGGGAGCGGCCGATATAATGACCAGCGCGGAGGCGGGCGATTGACCGGCAAGGTTGTCCTGGTCGGCGCCGGCCCGGGCGACCCCGGCTTGTTGACCCTCAGGGGCCGCGACTGGCTGGCTTCTGCCGACGTGGTTCTCTACGACGCTCTGGTCGACACGCGCGTGCTCGTGCTGGCCGGGGAAACTGCCGAGCTTCGCCTGGTGGGTCGTCGCCACGGCCTCGAGGTCTGCAGCCAGGCCGAGGTCAACGAAATGATGATCGGGTACGCACTGGACGGGCGCGTGGTGGTGCGCTTGAAGGGAGGCGACCCTTTCCTGTTCGGGCGCGGGGGTGAGGAGGTCGAGGCCTGTCGCCTGGCGGGTGTCGACTGTGAGGTTATACCCGGGGTGAGTTCGGCCCTGGCCGTGCCGGCCCTGGCCGGCATACCACTCACCCACAGGGACTATGCCTCGTCGGTTACCATACTCACTGGTCGCTCGGGCAAGGGGCGCGAGGGCAGAGAGCCCGACTGGGCGGCGCTGGCCGCCTCGGGCTCGACCATGGTCTGGCTGATGGGAATGCTCAAGGCCGACTACATCGTCGAACAGCTGCTGGCCGCGGGCATGGCCGCTGCTACCCCGGCTGCGGCGGTGGTGCGCGGAAGCACCGCTGCTCAGGCGTCCGTGCTATGCTCGCTCGAGGAACTACCCGGCAGGCTCAGGAGCTCTGACCTGCGTCCACCGGGAGTGCTGGTCATAGGCGAGGTGGTCAAACTCGGAAGCGAAGGTGGCAGCTGGGAAAAACGCCCTCTGTTCGGGCGTCGTATCGTGGTCACGCGGGCGGCAAAACAAGCAGCATCCTTCTGCAGCCGGCTTGAGCAACTCGGCGCCGAGGCAGTCGAGTATCCGGTGATCGAAACCCAGCCCATTAGCGAGGGCCCGGACATCGACCGGCTGTTGCCACTGCTATCGAGTTTTGACCTGCTCGTTCTCACCAGCGTCAACGGCGTGAATTGTTTCTTCGACCTTCTCGCTGCAGCCAACACTGACCTGCGCGAACTGGCCGGCGTCGATATTGCCGCTATCGGCCCTGCAACGGCGGCGGCCATAGAGGCGCGGGGCCTGCGCGTGGCTTTTCAGCCGCAGCGCTACCGGGCCGAGGAGCTGGCCGATGCGCTGGGAGACGTGGCGGGCAAGCGCGTACTTATCGCCAGGGCCGAGCTGGCCCGCGAGGTTCTGCCCGATACCCTCGCTGAACGCTCGGCTGTCGTGGAAATACTGCCGGTCTACCGCAGCGTGATTCCCCGGGCTACCGGCCGATTCGAAGAGCTGGGCGAGGTCGACATGGTCACTTTTGCCAGCCCCTCGGCGTTGCAGCACTTCGATGAGCTCAACGATGGGCGAGCGTCCGAGTTACTGGCCGGCAAGGCGGTGGCGGTAATAGGCCCGGTAACGGCAGAGGCGCTGGTCAACAAGGGTATAACCCCGGACGTTCTGCCCGACGAATGGACCACCGCGGGCATGGCCGTGGCAATCGAAAGCTACTTTGCAAACCAGCAGGGGCTGCCGTAGCATCGCCTTATCATGGCGTTTCCACTGCACAGGATGCGCAGGCTTCGCAACAGCGAAGGCCTCAGGCGTATGGTCCGCGAAAACAGCGTGGCCCCGGCCGACCTGGTCCAGCCTTATTTCGTCTGTCCCGGCAGCGGCGTTGAGAACCCGGTGGCTTCGATGCCCGGGGTCAGCCAGCTGTCGGTGGACAAGGTGACCGAGGCTGCGTCGAGGGCCGCCGACGCGGGAGTGGCGGGGGTGCTGTTATTCGGCATACCCGAGCACAAGGACGCCGTTGGCAGCAGCGCCTCGGACGACAGCGGCGTTGTGCAAAGAGCGGTGGAGGCCATCAGGAAGGCCTCACCCTCGGTGCTGGTCATTACCGATGTCTGCCTGTGCGAGTACACCGACCATGGCCACTGCGGGGTTATAGAGGGCGAGCAGGTAGACAACGACGCGACCCTGCCGCTTCTCGTAGAAGAGGCCCTGTCGCACGCGCGGGCCGGCGCCGACATCGTTGCTCCTTCCGACATGATGGACGGTCGCGTGGGTGCCATCAGGTCCGCCCTCGACGATCACCACTTCGAGGAGCTTCCCATAATGTCTTACTCGGCCAAGTACTGCTCGGGTTTTTACGGACCGTTCAGGGAAGCGGCCGAGTCGGCGCCGCAGTTCGGCGACCGGCGCAGCTACCAGATGGACCCTGCCAACTCGGCCGAGGCCCTGCGCGAGGTGGAGCTGGATCTCGAAGAGGGCGCCGACATCGTCATGGTAAAACCTGCAATGCCTTATCTCGACGTCATCAGGTCGGTCAAAGATACCTTTGCCTGCCCGCTCGCTGCCTACCAGGTCAGTGGCGAGTACTCCATGCTCAAGGCCGCGGCAGAGCGCGGCTGGCTCGACGAGTCACGCGTGGTGGCCGAGTCGCTACTGGCAATCAAGAGGGCTGGCGCTGACATATTGATCAGCTACTACGCCACCGACGTCGCCACCGGCGCCGTCTGAGGTCCCCGGTGTCCGCGCTTGCTCGCTGCCGCTGGCTGGTGACCGTCGCCGTGCTAGCCCAGCTGGCCGGTCTGCCGGTCTCGGCCCCGGCCACGGTTGGCATGGAGAAACAGCTGGGCGAGGAGTTCGTCAGCGAAGCGCGCAAGGGGCTGCCGCTTATCTACGATTACGAGATCAACGAGATGGTGTCCGAGATCGGCGGTCGTATCGTTCGGGCCCTTGGCATACAGCCCTTTGACTACGAGTTTTTCGTCGTCCGCGACGACAGTATTAACGCTTTCGCCGTCCCCGGAGGCAAGGTTTTTGTTCACGCCGGTCTCATTTCTCGCGTGAAGTCCGAGGATGCGTTGGCCGGTGTGCTTGCTCACGAGGTCGCCCACGCTCACGCTCACCACGCTGTGCGACAACAGCAGAAGGGGGCCGCCGCTGGCTACGCGGGCCTGGCGGGCCTTTTTCTAGCGCTCATCAACCCGGTGCTCGGCCAGGCCGCGCTGATGGCCTCGCAGGCAAAAACTCTCGAGTACCAGCGCGACTTCGAACGTGAAGCCGATTTCCTGGCCCTGGAGTACACCCGTCGATCGGGCTTCGACCCACAATCAATGCTCGAACTTCTGCGCGTGATCTACGATGAGCAAAAGCTGAACCCCACCAGTATACCTCCCTATTTTCTGTCGCATCCGCTCACTGCTGAGCGAATGGCCAACATCGAGGGTGTGCTGGGCAGGCTGGAGTGGGAGCGCGAGAGTGTCCCGGTGGCGAGTAAGCGGCTGCTGCGCGTGGCGGCCGTTGCCCGAGGCACTTCGCAGCGGCGGGCGAAGGCCGTGGGCGATTACGAGGTGGCGGTGAGTTCGGCAGCAGCCGGCGAAGAACGTTTGAGCGCGGTAGAGATGGCCGGCTTGCTGATGGTACACGGCGAAGACTACAGCACTGCCCTGGCCTACCTGCGCGAAGCCGTCGCGGGGGGACGCGACATGGACCGCGAACTGGGCCGTGCCTTGCTGCGCCTGGGTGAGTACGACGAGGCGTTGCCCCTGCTCAAGAGAGCGGTCGAAAAGCGCCCGGGCGATTGGAATGCGCTTGCCGACCTGGGCGAGGCCCACTATCGGTTGTCCGACGCAGAGCAGGCCGTGGCCGCCCTCGAGAAGTCATGGGAGCTCAGCCCCTGGCGTCCACGGGTTGCCGAAAGTTTTGCACGCGCTCTCGACATGGCCGGTAAGCGCGAACGCGGCTACTATTTTCTGGCCGTGGGGGCTGAGACCACCGGGCGCCTGGACCGTGCCCTGTTGTACTATCGCAAGGCGCTGCCGGGGCTCGAAGAGGGCGGCGAGGAATGGAAGCAGGCGTCTTCTCGGCTTGAACAGCTTGAAGACGCCGCCGAGCAGCTGCATCGGCGACCGAGACCACCCGTCGCCAGGCCACGAGGGTTATCCAACGGTGGCTGAGCGCGTGATCGCGGGCGTGCTGCCGCGCGTGCGAGCGATGAAGGCTTACACCCCGGGCGAACAGCCCAGCGGTGGCGAGCTTGTAAAACTCAACACCAACGAGAACCCCTATCCGCCGTCACCGGCCGTGGCGGAGGCCGTGCGCGCCGCGAGCAATGGTAGCTCGCTGAGGCTCTACCCGCAGCCCGCGAGCGACGATGTCAGGGCCGCGGCCGCGGCCGCCTGGCAACGACCGATCGATGGCGTGCTCATCGGCAACGGCTCCGACGAGCTGCTGGTTATGCTCACCAGGGCCTGCCTTGAGCCGGGGCAGACCGTGGCCTGGCTGTCTCCCACTTACTCGCTTTACCGCACTATGGCCGACGCTGTAGGAGCCCGCGTGGTTGAGCTGCCTGTGCAACGAGAAGCAGACCACAGCCGGGCGCTGCTCGACGAAGACCTCGCTAAGGGCAATCCCCGGCTGATCTTCGTGTGCAGGCCCAATTCGCCCTGGGGCGAGACCGTTGACCTGGACGAACTCGGACGGTTGTGTCGTTCGACCGATGCCCTGGTGGTGGCCGACGAGGCCTACATTGATTTCAGCCACGCCGACTCGGCCCTTGAAATACTTGACCAGAATCAGAACCTGGTCGTATTGCGCACCCTGTCAAAAGCGTTCTCGCTCGCCGGCGTTCGTATAGGCATTGCTTTTGCCAGTCCTGACCTCGTTGTCGAGCTGGATAAGCTGCGCGACTCCTACAACGTGTCTCGGCTGAACGCCGCCGCCGCAGTGGCCGCCTTGCAGGACATGGACTACCTGCGCGCCAACTGCGACAGGGTGATGGCCAGCAGGCGACGTGTGATCGAACGCCTGGGTGCTGTCGGCTGGCAGCCCTGGGCCAGCGACGCCAATTTCTTCTGGTTGCCCTGTCCGGGTGACGACGGGAGGGCGGTTTACAGTCGCCTGGCCGACGCGGGAGTGCTCGTGCGCTGGTTTGACAGCCCGCAATTGAGCGGTGGCGTGAGGGTAACCGTGGGTACCGACGAACAAATGGACCTGCTCGTGCAGTGCCTCGGGAACTTTAGCTGACCCCGCGTCGTTGTGCCCGGTGGCGCAGTCTACTCGGCAGCGGGCGATTCTTTTGAGGCCGGAGCTTCTTCAACCTGGGGTGCTGAGAGAAAGTCGTCGGCCACGAGATCGACCCTCGAGTACAGATACTGGGGTACAGTCATGACCATGTTGCCGGCCTCGCTCGAGAGATAGTAGCGCTTGTCGTCGTCTTCGCCGACGCTGCCGGCCAGGGCCGAGCCGCAGGAACGCCCGTCGGCTCTCGCCATCGCCACTCGCAGCGACGGCGGCCGCAGGCCGTACAGCCCGAGGGTAGAATCCCTGCTGTCCTCGGCCACGATGGTCTTGCCCGCCAGTTCGGCCAGGTCACCTACGGCGCGGTCAATGCGCATCTCCTTGAGCAGCCTCTGGCCGTGCTCGGCGCTCATGGTCCAATCGTCAGCCGCCGACGTCCTCGTGAGCTCAAAGCCCCGCTTGTCTTTACGTTCGACTGACAGCGACGTTATCTCGCCCGGCAGGCAGTCGAACAGGCCCTTGTCTCGTAGCTCGCCAAGCGGCTTGGCAAAAGTTGCCTTGGTGGCCCGATCAACCGCGGCCAGCTGTCCGTCTCCCAGGCGAGACAGGTAAAGGCCGGCTGGTTGGTCTGCCGGAGCGCTGCCCAGCTTGAAGCCGGCCAGTCCGTCCAGGCCGACTCTCAACGACAGGCTCACCGACGGTTCGTCCAGGCCCGTGGTCGCGTTGTCGGCGTGGTCCTGGTCGTAAAAAGCTGTGGCCCTGGTAGTCGAAAGCGCCTCGAGCAGGTTGGACACGACGCGCGCGTCGGCTCGACCCTTGACGGGCTCGAGCAGTTGCCACTGGTCACCGGCGCGTTGTAGTTCCATTTTGCCGCCCTCGGCCGTCTCGAGGGTCATGGCTATAACGTCCGCCGGTTTGAATTCGAACAGGCGCTTCTCCCTGAGGTCAAAGACCGACTTCTTCACCCCGGTATGAAAGATCAAGGGCGTGACGACAATCTCTCCGGCGTCTTCGATTCTCACGAAGGCCTGGTAGCCAACCGGGGTCGTGTCGCCCACCACGATGTCGTCCAGCTGGTCGCCGTCGTCCAGCCGCATCTTTATGCGGACCTGGCTGCCGTTGTCTTTTAGCCCGTAAACCGAAAGGTCTTCGGCCTCACTCACGGCAATGCGCCGCTCGACCCTGGTCTCGCGTATGGCCTTGATCAGCCGTTCCACTGTAATGCGGTCGGCGTCCACGGTCAGCGGGGCGCTGAGCGACCAGTCGGCCGCCTCGTCGCGTTCAAGGACGATGGTCGTTCCGTCGGGGTAGTCCATCGATATGTGGGCCACGGCCTCTACGTCAAAAGAGATAAGTTCGTCAGCGTGCAGTTCGGCCTCCATGCGGGGCCTTTCGACACTGTAGAGCCAGGCGCCAGCCGCGATGGCTACCAGCGCCAGCAGCAGCGTACGGCGTGGGTTCACAGCGAGGTTCGCCGCCACCACACGACGATGCCCATCATGAGTATGAGCTCGGGCAACAGCAGCACCGAAAGGTAGAAGACATTGCGGCCTTCTTTTGCCGTCAGGTGTGCGCGAGAGGCTCTTACCCCGCGGGGCGGGATAGAGATGAGTTGGCTTTCGCCGGCCAGCCAGCCGGTGGCCGACAGCACCAGCGCATCGTTGAACAGCTGCCTGAAGAACTGGTTGGTGAGCAGGCTTGCATCTCCCAGCACCACCATTTGGAACTCGCCTTCGCCTTCGCCGCCTATGGCTTCTGCGAAGGCGCTCACGGCCGTCGCCACGACAACCGGCCCCTTGATGTCGGCGTCCTGCAGCTTGGCCTCGCTTGAATCGAAGAGCGTGTCGAGGTCGGTCTCGGCCCAGCTGGTGTCCGAGGTGAAGGCCAGGGGCTCTACGACCAGCCCTTCGCGGGGCGAGGGCGAGGGCGTAACCGAGCGCGCCAGCGAGAACAGGGTACGTTCTTTCATCGAGGCCACGGCCGGGTGCTTGCCGTAGCGCGCCACCACGGGGTCGAGTCCCAGCGACATGCCCTGGAACATCCGTACCTGCTGGTCAACGATGACGTCGTCGCCCACAGTTACTCCCCACTCGGCCAGGAAGTCTGCGAGCCCGCTATCCCGCCTTGGCTCGAGTGCCACCAGTAGGCGGCCGCCGTTTTTCATGTAAGCGCTGAGCAGTTCGAATTCCCGGGGAAACCAGTCCTTGGACGCGCTTAATATTATGAGGACGTCGGCGTCATCGGGTACGGCGCCGAGCTCGGGTAGAAAAAGTGAGGCGACGTCGTAGTTCTGGTTGACCAGCTCCTGCTTGAATTGGCCGGTGCCGCCGGGACCACGAGGGTCGTTGCTGTCGGGCTCACCGTGGCCTTCCACGAAGTAGATCTTCTTGCGCTCACCCCCCGCGAGACTATGGATGCCGTTGGTGATGGTGGCCTCGTCGGTCTTGGTGACCAGCGTACTCCTGTCGCCGTAAACGATGCGTAGCGAAGGTACCTGGGTGACCGCGGACTTCTGCGCCAGTTCGGGGCGAAGCTGGGGGTCGATGATGCTGTAGCTCAGGTGGTCGTTCTCATAGCGGTATGCGGCCAGGAGTTCGCCCAGCACCGGGTCGCTGCCCCCCTGCAGGTAGGCTTCTATGATCACGTCTTCTTCGAGCGCACCCACGACCTCGCGCGACTGCTCGGAGAGACTGTTGACGCCCGAGGCGCTCAGGTCTATGCGGCCGTGGTAGCGTGCAGCCATGAAGTTGCCCATGACGAGCACCAGCACGAACAGCAGCGAGTAGGTTATGGCGTTGGCGCCGTATCGAGTGGAGCGCTGGCGGAGAAAATTGTTGACCGACGAAGTCGAGCCGCTGGTAGCATAAACGGCCAGTGCGGCCGCACCCAGCAGCAGGTGGCCGAGCGAATACCAGCCGAAGGAGAAAAAGCTATCGGCTGGTTGCCGGGTCATCAGGTGGCTGATGAGGCCGAAGGCCATCAGCACCAGGCCGGCTATGGCCAGTATGGGGGCACGTGGGCTCACGCCTTCCACCTCGCTGATTCGACGGCCCGGTGGGTGAGAAAGAGAAACGCTCCAATGGCACTGCCGAAGTAGACCAGGTCGGTGGTGTCTATGACCCCGCGCGCCATGTTACGAAAGTGCTCGGTGACCGACACGTAAAGCAGGATGGTTTTCATCGGCTCGCCGGCGTTTTCGGCCGGCCAGCTGACGACGAACAGCAGCAGTAGTATGACCAGGGCGCTGATAGCGGCCACTATCTGGTTCGAGGTGAGCGCCGAGCAGAAGTTGCCCACCGCCACGAAGCCCAGTGCCATGAAGTACAGGCCGAGGAAGCCCGCCGTCATGAGGCCGATCTCGGGGTTGCCGTAGATCATCAGTATGGCGGGGTAGACAAGCGTCAGGGCTATCATCAGCGTCACCACTGCGCAGCCGGCCAGGTACTTGCCCAGCACGATCTCGTGCACCTTGAGCGGCGAGGTGAACAGCAGCTCGTAGGTACCCTGGCTGCGCTCCTCGGCGAAGCTGCGCATGGTGATCATCGGCACCAGTATCACCAGCACCACCGACAGGTTGGAGAGCAGGGGAGTGATGACCGCGTCGTTCAAGTTCATCCAGGTGGTGTCGGTTCCCTGCATGCCGCTGTACAGCGCCACGATACGATTGAACTGGGCCAGCAGGTTGAAGAAGAACCAACCGGCCAGCAGAAGGAAACCGGTGAGCACCACGTAGCCTATAGGCGACACGAAGGTGGAGCGCAGGTCACGCCAGGCTATGGTGAGCGCATTACGCACCGGGCTTGTCCCCCTTGTCTTCTAAGATGGTGTTTTCATCGGTGGCCGCCGGCCGGGGGGCAGGCGCGGTGCCGTGTGCTTCGCCGCCCACGTGGCGCATGTACTCTTCTTCGAGACTGCGCCCGGCGGGCAGGTCGGACAGGTCGGCCTCCAGTGCCACGCGGCCCTCGTTGATGATGACTACTTTTTCGCAGATCTGGGCCACCTCGGGCAGGATGTGGGTGGACAGTATCACCGTCCTTTCGGCGGCAAGTCGTCGTATGAGTTGTCTTATCTCGATGATCTGGGCGGGGTCCAGGCCCACCGTGGGCTCGTCGAGTACCAGCACCTCGGGTTTGTGGATGAGTGCCTGGGCAAGTCCAACACGCTGTCGATAGCCCTTGGACAGGTGGCCGCAGAGGCGGTCGGCAACCTTTGCCAGGCTGCAATCCACTATCACGGAGTCGGCCGCGTCGCGGGCGGCGGCGCCACGGATTCCCTTGAGCCGGGCCACGTGCACGAGGTAGGAGCGCACTGCCATCTCGAGGTACAGCGGCGGGTGCTCGGGCAGGTAGCCTATGCGGCGGCGTACCTCGAAGCTGTCATCGAACACGTCAAAGCCGTCAACGGTGACGGTACCGGAGCTCGCCGGCATGAAGCCGGTGATGATGCGCATGGTGGTGGTTTTGCCGGCGCCATTGGGGCCGAGAAAACCCAGGGCCTTGCCACTTTCGACCGAGAACGAGATTCCGTCCACCGCGGCAACGGAGCCATAACTTTTGCTGAGATCACAAACTTCTATCATGGGGATACGTGTAGCGGTCGAGCGCAGCGGGCCAGAACCCGCGCAGGTATTTTTTAGCGGCGCCTTCGTGAGCTGTCAACGCGGGCTGACGGGCCGGGCCCGCGGGCGGGCCCGGTTAGTCGCGGTAATCGGCATGGGTTAGAGTCGCCGTCACCGTGACAGGTAAAAAAGAAAGCGCCGTATACCTGCTCGACACCAGCTACTTCATTTTCCGCTCTTACCACGCCCTGCCGGGCCTGACCACGGCAGAGGGATTGCCTACCAACGCCGTGCACGGGGTTGCCAGCATGTTCGAAAAACTGCTGCGCACGCGCAAGCCCGGATGGATAGTGGCGGCCTTCGACAGTGGCCGCAAGACCTTTCGCAACGAGTTATATCCTGCCTACAAGGCCAACCGTGACGAGCCCGACGAAGAGCTGAGGGTGCAGTTTCCGCTCGTGCAGCGCCTCGTTGAGGCCATGGGCATTCGCTGCGTGCGTCGCGACAACTACGAGGCCGACGATCTCCTGGCCTCGATGGCCCGGTTATTTTCGGCCCAGGGACCACCGGTGGTCATCGTCACCGGCGACAAGGACCTCATGCAGTGCGTGGGCGAGGGTGTCACGCTCTACGACGTGGCCAAGGGCGTGGACGTCGGCGAGGAACAGGTGATGGAGAAATTCGGCGTGCCACCCCCCGGCGTGGTCGATGTGCTGGGACTGATGGGCGACTCGTCCGACAACATCCCGGGTGTCAGGGGCGTTGGACCGAAAACGGCGCGCGTGTTGATGGAACACTTCGGCAACATAGACGAAATGTACGCGAGGCTCGACGAGGTTAAAGATCTCAAGTTGCGCGGCGCGGCGTCGGTGCACAGCAAGCTCGAGGCCGGACGTGAGGCAGCCGAGCTTTCGCGTGACCTGGCCACGGTGCGTGACCAACTCGACGTTGATCTCTCTCTTGACGACGTTCGCGTGGTGTCGCCCTACCGAGCAGAGCTCGTGGAGTTGGCCGAGGAACTGGAGATGTCGCGCATGCTGTCGCGATTCAGGGATCTCACTCCCGGCGCAGACGCGGTAGATGCTGCCAGGACGGGCAAGGGCGGTCAGACGGCTGCGGTCCAGGCCGGACTGTTCGATGACGTGGGAGAAAGCACCGCCGAAGGATCGGCGAAAGCTAACAGCGAAGGGCAATCGCCGGTCGAAGAAAGCGGCATTGACTGGCGCGAACTCAACGGCCCGGAACTCTACTTTCACATCAAGTCGGCCGGTGAGGGCGAACAGTCAGCAGGGCCCTGCCTGCTGCTGGGCGGGGAGCAGGGTTGGGCCCTGGTGCAGGGCCGTCAGGAGTTGGTGGATTGCCTGGCCCGGGCGGCCGAGTCGGGGGTTGACCTGCTGGGCTTCGACATCAAATTGCTGTGTCGCGAGGCGGGTCTGGGGGCTACGCCGCCGGGCTTTGACCTGGGCCTGGCGTCTTATCTCTGCGATCCCGGGGCCGGGGCCCACGACAGGGCCAGGGTGTGCCCGCGCTGGCTGGGCGAAGAGGCGGTCGACGAACAGGATTCCGGCGCTCTGCTGGCCCAGCTCGAGCGATTGGCTGTTGAGCTGGGCGGCGAGGTCGATTCCCGTGGCCAGCGGGCCATATACAACGAACTGGAGTACCCGCTGGTGGCCGTACTGGCGTCCATGGAAGCGCGGGGCATGCTCCTGGATCTGGACCTGCTCAAGTCGCTGTCGGCCGATTTCGGGTCGAGGATGGAGGGGCTGGTAGGCAGGATATACGAGGCGTCGGGCGAAGAGTTCAATATACTGTCGCCCCTGCAGCTGCGGGAGATTCTTTTCGAAAAACTGGGCCTTCCCACCAAGGGCGTCAAGAAGACCAAGACCGGTTTTTCCACCGACAGTGACACCCTGGAGTCGCTGTCGGGCAGCCACCCGCTGCCGGCGCTGGTGCTCGAGTACCGCGGCCTGGCCAAGCTCAAGTCTACCTACGTAGACGCCTTGCCGCGTTTGGTCGACAAGCAGGGGCTGGTTCACACGCATCTTAACCAACTGGTCACGGCCACCGGTCGCCTGAGTTCGAGCGACCCGAACCTGCAGAATATTCCTGTTCGCAGCCAGGATGGCGGTCGCATACGCAAGGCTTTCATCGTTCCCGACGGGCAGCTGCTGGTATCGGCCGACTACAACCAGATCGAGCTGCGGGTGCTGGCCGACCTGTCGGGCGACCCCGGTCTGGCCAGCGCTTTTGAGCGTGGAGAAGACGTGCACCGGGCTACCGCTGCCGAGATATTTGAGGTTGCTCCCGACCAGGTGAGCAAGCAGATGCGCCGCGAGGCCAAGGTCATCAACTTCGGCATCGTTTACGGCATGGGGCCGGTGCGCCTGTCACGCGAGCTCGACATTCCGAGGACCCAGGCGTCTGAATTCATAAAACGCTACTTTCAACGCTACCCGGCCGTGCAGGGGTTTTTTGACGAAATGCTCGAGCAGGCCAGGGCCACGGGCTACGTGGCCACCAGGCTGGGCCGGCGCCGTTACCTGCACGACATCGACAGCGACCATGGGGGCCGGCGGCAGGCGGCCGAGAGGGTGGCCACCAATACCCCCATACAGGGGGGGGCGGCGGACATAATAAAAAGGGCTATGGTTGAGGTCGAGCGGCGGTTGACCGAATCCAATCTCGGTGCGACCATGTTGCTGCAGGTACACGACGAGTTGTTGCTGCAATGCGCCATTGAGCATGAGCCCCAACTGGCCGAAATGCTGCGCAGTGTCATGGAATCGGTGGCAGAGCTGTCAGTTCCGGTGCTTGTGGACGTGGGCAGCGGCAGCAGCTGGGCGGAGGCACACTGAGTCACAGGCTGTCGTCTCGCACTTTCGGTAGTCAAAGCGGGACCTTGACGCAGGGTGCTAAGTATTGGAAAAGAAGAGATAATTCTGTTCGGTGATGAGAAAAGTCTGCTTTGGTTGAATAGCCGGCGACCGGGTCTCGTCGTTCAGAGTGGTATGGAGCGTTCCGGGTGGCATTTAACGATTCCGAGCTTGTTTCCCTTGCGCAGCAAGGGGACAGGGATTCTATGCGGATCCTGGTCGAGCGGTACCAGAATCGGCTGGTCGCCGTTGTCGTCGGTATGGTGCGAAACCACGATGACGCCCTCGAGGTGGTGCAGGAAACCTACATCAAGGCTTTCCGTAATCTCGACGGTTTCAGGGGCCAATCATCGTTTTACACCTGGATATATCGCATCGCGGTTAACCAGGCCATCGACCTCAAGAGGCGAGAAAGCAGGCGTGTCTCCGTTGAGTTTGACGAAGGGCTACCCCCTGGAGGGGTGGACGAGTGGAGTCAGAGCTCAGTTGGCGGAAACGATACGTTTTCGCGGGTAAGGAACAGGGAACTGGTGGCTAAAGTGTACGAGGCTATGGAGAGTTTGACGCCTAACCACCGCGCGGTCATAATTCTTCGAGAAGTCGACGGTCTTTCCTACGAGGAAATCAGTGACGCCGTCGGCTGTTCTCTCGGCACTGTTATGAGCCGTCTCCACTACGCCAGGAAAGCGCTGCAGCTACGACTCGAGGAGATAATCGGATCATGAAATCGGGTACCCCGGTCAACTGCCACGACTTCGAGGATCGCGTACACGCGTTTCTCGACGATGAGCTGCCCGAGACCGAACTGGCAGCCATGCGTGGGCACCTGGGTGATTGTCCTCGCTGCGAAAAGATAGTGACGGGTTTTCAGAAAACCGGCGCTCTTATCTCAACGGCCGTAACCGAAATGGTTAGGGCCGTTGACGTTTCAGGCATCTGGCAAGCGGTGGAAAGCGGGCTTGATCCCGAGCTGGCGACCCCGTCAACCTCCGCGCACGAGCAGCCAGCACAAAGCTATCCGGGGCCGGCTCGCTGGGATTCAGTCCGGCGTGTGCTCGACAGCATCGCGGACCGCGTGAGCCCAGGTAATCTCCGCTGGGCTGGCGCTGCGGCATCTGTGACCGCGCTGGCCATGTTCCTGCTGCTTACCGGTAAACAGGACGGGCAGGTGGTCGACACCGGTCGCAACGTGGTCGTTGCCCGCACGGCCGGTCTCAAGTCAGCCCGGCTCGATAGTCTTTCTGGTGCCCCGGGCTACACGGTTTCTAGTTGGGTACAGCCGCGGACCAAGGCGCGCGTGATATGGGTGGACAACAGTGCTGACGGTTTTGGCAGCCGCGACGCGAGGTACTAAGCGGTGGGCGGAGTAAGCACGATCACGGGTATGGCACTGGCCGCGCTGGTTAGTGTGCCCTGTACAGCCGAAGCTGAACAGCAGCCGGGCATCGTCCCCGTGGCTGTGGTCCCCGTGGCTGTGGTCCCCGTGGCTGTGGCCCCCGTGGCTGTGGTCCCCGTGGCTGTGGCCCAGGCAGGCATCCCCCAAGCCCCGACGGCGGAACCCGTAGCGGTGGTAGTAAATCTGCCCGGAGTGGTGCAGGTCGCGGCCATACACGCATCGAATAGATCGCGGGCTTTTGATCCCCAGCTGCAGCCCTACAAACCTGAACTCAAGCGCATGCGCTTCAAGAACTACGAACTCATCGAGGCCAACAAGCAGAACGTGCAGGCTGGCGACCAGTACGGCATGGAACTGCCGGGCGATCGCTACCTGCACATAACAGCGCTGGAGAGCACGCTCGAGTACCTGCAGCTGAGAGTTCTTGTCAACGAGAACAATCGCCCGATAGTAAACACCGATGTGCGCATCAACCGAGGCGCACCGCTGCTCATTGCGGGCCCCAAGCTAGGCAGCAATGGCACGCTGATTATTGCCATACAGGCTACGCCGCCAGTGTCAGCCCCGCATGGAGCAAACACTCGCGTGGCTAGCGGCCAGGAGTTGCCACTTGTGGCTGGCGGGGCTACGGCTCCGGTCGGGGGCAATGCTTCGAGCCGCGAAGAACTGGCCAACGACGAAGCGCCCACAGCTATAGAGCCGTCTGCTATTCCGGCCCAGGCTCCCGCGGTCCCGGCCGCAGAGCCGGTTACCGATTTGCGATGAGCGGGATCAAAGGCCATTGGCAAGCATAGAAGACGAGATTTCTGACTTTCTGGACGAAGCCGGGCGCAGGCTCGACGGCCTCTGGCAGAGTTTTTCGACGGCGAGTTTTTCGACGGCAAGTTTTTCGGATTTGAGCGATACCGCTTTGGAAATGACCACGCTGTTTGAGCCCGTGGCTCCCTACAACGCTTCGCAGCTTCTCACTCCACTGGTGTCACTGGCAGCGGGAGTTTCGGTGCTTGTGCTGGCAGGTGTGTCGGTAGCGGCATTGGCCGCGTTGCTGGCCAGCCTGTTAGCGGTCGCCTTCATACTGGCCGAGGTCTTCGGCTACGACGTATCGCTGGCCAACCCCGGCGGGTTTTCTTCTTAAAAGGCCCGCGCGGCTGGGTTCATCTGCTTCAGCTGCCCTGGGCCATGTGGTGGCACAGGATGTCCGAGGTTCCTTCGCGCATGATGCGCGCGTCTACCTTTTCACCAGCCAGCAGGGTCTTTCGCACGTCCTTGCCCGATATGAACACGGGTTTTTCTTCGTCGTGGTTCTCCATCAGGTCCACTCGGCCAAGCGACTCGTAGTAGGCAGCAAAGCCTACGTTGACCGTCTGTATGTCGAGCTTGCCGTTGAGCTTGCCGAAGATTTCCTGGGCGTCGAAGTCACCCCAGATGGCCGAGCCGTCGGCGAAGGGTGCGTCGGCGTGCTTACGGCCGATAATGATGTCGGTAAAGCCGTAGTTCTGACGGTAGATGCCGTGCATGACGGCTTCTTTCGGGCCGCCGTAGTACATCTTGATATCAAGACCGAGCAGCATGACTCGGTCAGGCACCGAGTCGTCCCTCGCGTCCCACAGGGCCGGGTCGCTGTCGCCTTCGCCTATGCCACGCGATTCGATCAAGGCCTGGTAAGTCTGCATCCTCACCTCGGCGTTGACGTCGTCGCCCTTGGTCTCGCCCACGAGCGGGTTGAGACAGGCGCCGGCGTTAAGACCCTGCTTGAGCAGCGTTTCCAGTCCGTACACCAGGGCGTACTCGTGGGCGCGGTGCAGGGGGTTACGGGTCTGGAAGGCCACCACGCGTTCCCAACCCAGGTCTGCGAGCATCTGCCTGACCTCCACTGGGGATTTCACCGAGTCGCCGAAAGCCGGGTTAGTGGGCTGGGGAAGCACGCGTATGGAGCCACCCAGCAGGTGGCTGCAAGCGGCGTCGCCCTTGAGTGCCATATCGGCTCCCGGGTGGTCTTCGCGGCTGGTGCCGTAGACGCTTTCGAGGTAGCGGGGCTTGTCCCACTCGTACACGTCTGTCAGGTCGAGTATGGCCACCAGGTCGCCGTCGGGGGATTCCAGCGCCACCGACTGGCCGGCCGAAAGCGTGGCCGCCAGCTCTGCGCTCACGGGAAGGGCCATTGGGATGGTCCAGGCGTAGCGCTCACCGTTGTTCTCGATGACGCCCTCGTCGAGCGAAAGATTCCACGCGGCTTCTCCCATGGGGCCCTCCAGCGGGCTCAAGGCGCCGTCGCCAAAGCGGTAGACCGTAGAAAGGTCGGCTGCCGAAACGGGCACTCGGGTGAGCGAGCCGACCTCGCTGGCAAAGCTGTCGAGGTCGGCTTTGGCTACTGTTCGGTTTACCGGGGTGCTGAGTCCGCCGTGGGGCGAGATAAGGTCGGGCATGATAATCTCCTCAAAAGTGCAGTTAAACGCGTACTTTAGACCATGCGGAGGACGGATCCAAACCTTCGCCATCAAGGCGTCCGGTGGGTGGGGAGGAAGGTGGGCAGGGAGTGGACCCCGCGAGCCAGCGGTCTACAGGTGGATGTAGCCGGCCCAGGTCCAGTAGAAGCGCACCGTGAGGTTGAACACCACCCAGCCGGTGGCGCCCATAATAGCGCCGGGCAGGATGATGTCGCGCAGGCGTAGAAAGCCCGACGAGTAGGCGATGGCGTTAGCCGGTGTGCCGATAGGAAACGCGAAGGCCAGCCCCGCCGGTATGGCGATGAGCGGCGCTATGTTGGCGGGCACCAGGCCTATGGTGTCGGCCATTCCAAGCCCCATGGGCATCATCAACGCCACAACGGCCGAGTTGCTTATGGCCTCGGTGAGCAGCCAGGAACTGGCCGACAAGGCGGCGACGGCGCTCGTGGGGCTGTCGGCCATCAGGCCCAGGGTGCGCTGGGCCAGCCAGGTGGCGGCCCCCGAATCGTTGAGCGCCGCGCCCAGGCAGATCGCACCACCGTACATCAGGATGATGCCCCAGTTGACGTATTCTTCCACGTCGCGCCACTTGACCAGCTTGAACACGAACAGCAGCACGATGGCGCCTATGGCTACGTTGGCCAGCCCTAGGTTGTGTCCGGCCAGCACCCAGGTGGCCACGGTGCCCAGCATGACCGCCCCTATGGCCTTTTCGTCGCGGCTCATGGGGCCCAGTTTAGCCACCTTTTCGGCCAGCGCCGTCTCGGCGTCGGCCACGCTGTCCTGATCAATGGGGAAAAATCTCGTTATGACCAGCCAGCCCACCCCCAACATGACCACCACCACCGGCAGTGCCCTGAGCGTCCAGTCGAGAAAGGTAAAGGGGTTCGTTCCGTCATACTGCTCCAGTATGCCCAGGGCCAGCGGCGCGCGGCCCCCGCCAAGCAGGGTGGCCACGCCGCCTATGGTCGAGCCCCAGGCCAGCGCCAGGAACAGGGCCTTGGCATAGCTGCTGCGGCGCTGCCTGAGCTTGAGCACCATGACGATCTCCATGACGATCGGAAAGTTCATGGCCGCCACCGCGTGCTCGGACATCCAGAAAGCCATGAAGGCGTTCATGAGAAAGACAGCGCAGAGCAGCGAGCGGGGGCTGTGACCGAAGCGTTGCAGGAAGAGCAGCCCCAGTCGCGTGGACAGGCCCGACTTCATCAGGCAGGCGGCCAGTATGAAGGCGCCCATGATGAAGAACACGGCAGAGTTTCCAAAAAGAGAGTAGGCCTGTTCGGCCGGCATGATGCCCGTGAGCGGGATGAGGGCTATCGCCATCAGGCTGGTGATCATCAGCGGCAACACGTTGAGAACCCACCAGGTCAGG
>Ga0114993_10000844_pt1 | contig 35589 bp, 34 predicted proteins | sample ArcticOcean_MG_C_FD_87042 | JGI IMG/M metagenome (GOLD analysis project Ga0114993, IMG submission 87042) | Marine microbial communities from western Arctic Ocean - ArcticOcean_MG_CB2_150 | ecosystem: Environmental > Aquatic > Marine > Oceanic | place: Arctic Ocean: Canada Basin | collected...
ATGGATATTAGGATCCCCGTAAACTTCCGATGTCGAAGCCTGAAGAATGCGCGCTTTAACACGCTTCGCTAATCCCAGACAATTGATGGCCCCCATAACTGAGGTCTTAACAGTTTTAATCGGATTGTATTGGTAATGAACAGGAGAAGCGGGACAGGCAAAATTATAGATCTGATCAACTTCAACTTTGATCGGATCGACAATATCATGTCTTCTGAATTCAAAATCAGGATTACCCATCATCGATTTGATATTCTCTTTTCGACCGGTAAAGTTATTATCGAGAGCAATCACTTCATTGCCATCGCTGAGCAACCGCTTGCAAAGATGACTTCCTAAAAAACCGGACGCACCTGTAACTAAAATTCGCATGTTTTATTAATGGATATATACTCTAACTTAAATGTTTGAGCAAAAAGTATATCGGAAGACTTCATTTTTGAAAAGCTGTAAGTCCGCATTGTTCCCTCATTATTCTTTCAATCTAATAGTTACGCTTCAATTGGGTATTAATTGACTGATTTAATAAAGAAACGGATTTCAATTAGAAAAACTTAATCGTCATCCCCTCCTTTTTCATACTGATCGATCCATGACTTGTGCCAGGAATCAAAATCCCCCTTCTCGACGTGTTCGCGTACCTGTTCCATGAGATCGTGATAGAAATGAAGATTATGCAAGGTGAGAAGTGTGCTCGCGAGAATCTCCTCGGCAACAATAAGATGTCTCAAGTAAGCACGCGTAAAATTCTGGCAGGTATAATTTTGTAAACCTTCTACGAGTGGAAGCTGGTCTTCTTTGAATCGGGCGTTACGTAAATTCAGCGTTCCATGGGGCGTATACACGGTGCCGTGACGTGCGGCGCGCGACGGGAGTACACAATCGAACATATCCGCTCCACTCGCGATCATTCTTAATAGTTGTGGCGGTGTGCCAACGCCCATTACATAACGCGGTTTATTCTCGGGCAAAAGAGGAATTGTCCACCCTACTTGCTCAAGTATTTTAGACTCCTCTTCGCCGAGGGCAACCCCGCCAATCGCATAGCCCGAAAAATTTTGGTCGACGAGCGCCAAGGCACACTCCCGGCGTAAATTTTCATAAACTGAACCCTGCACGATGGCGAAGAGGTGATTACCCGATTGGCAAAATCCATTTTCGCGTGCAATCTTTAAACATTGTGCAGCCCACTTCAGGCTCCGCTCAACTGCACCGCGACAATCCTTCTCCGAGCAGGGATGGGGCGGACATTCATCCAGAACCATCGCAATATCTGATCCAAGATTTTGCTGGATGGACATTACCTCTACCGGTCCAAGAAAAACGGGATCTCCATTTATATGGGACCGAAAGGCGATACCCTCGTCGGTAATTTCTCTCATTTTTGCGAGACTGAAAACTTGATATCCCCCGCTATCGGTCAAAATGGGCCCACTCCAATTCATAAAGCGATGAAGTCCACCCAGGTTTTTTATCGTTTCAGAACTCGGTCTGAGATTTAAATGATAAGTATTACTTAGTATTATCTGGCTGCCTATTTCAGAAAGCTGAGTTGGCGTCATCGCTTTTACCGTTGCCTGTGTACCAACAGGCATGAATACCGGTGTATCGACCACACCGTGCAGAGTATGCAAACGGCCACAGCGAGCAGCGGTCTTCTCATCGCGATACTGAATCTGAAATATATCCTCCATAAAATATCAATTAACCGAAAGTCCGTTCTTCCAATAATAAAAGAGCAAGTAGAATAGGTGGTAATCATACAATCCTATTTAACCGATCTTCTCTGCTATTATAATTAATCGCCGTCGTTATTGCTCAGGCTTGACTATAATTTTATTCACTAACAGGATAATTTTTTTTAATGCTCCTGGTCATCGACAATTTTGACTCCTTCACTTTTAACCTGGTACAATATTTTGGCCAGCTTGGGGTGAAACAGAAAGTGGTACGTAATAATGAAATTACGACCCGTGATGCGCTCGCCCTCAAACCGGAGCGCATCCTTATTTCACCCGGACCCGGGACCCCCGATGATGCGGGCAATAGCATCGAAATGATTGAGGCATTTGCCGGGAAAATTCCTATCCTCGGTGTCTGCCTTGGTCATCAGTGTATTGGACAACACTATGGGGGGAAAATAGTTCTCTCAGAACGTCTCATGCATGGGAAAACATCATCCATACTGCACGATTCGACCGCTATATTTCAGGGGATGGACTCTCCTTTTTCCGCCACCCGTTACCATTCGCTTCTTGTTGAACGCTCTTCCTTACCTGATTGCCTGGAAATCACCGCTGAAACTTCTGAAAAAGAAATAATGGGATTTAAACATCGTGAGCATCCAATATGGGGTCTTCAATTCCACCCTGAATCATTTGCCACGATCAATGGGATAAAGATACTTGAAAATTTCCTTAAACTTTAGCGCTTTAATCGGATAATCCGCTTTATAAAAAATGCAATGTCCCAAATGTTCAACCAGTGACACGCGGGTTGTCGATTCAAGAATCGGAAAAAATGGTCATACCGTCCGACGACGACGGCATTGTCCGGAATGTGGTTACCGTTTTAACACGATTGAAGAGATTCACCGTGAGGGCATTATTGTTATTAAAAGGGATTCACGCCGCGAGGACTTTGACCGCAATAAAATACTCATCGGTATTCGGCGCGCATGCGAAAAACGCCCGATCGATCTTGAACAAATAGATATGATAATCTCCGATCTTTTAATTGACCTGGAAAATGAATTCGATGTGGAAATCCCCAGTCAGGCAATCGGAGAAAAAGTAATGAACAGCTTAAAAACGATTGACCAGATTGCCTATGTGCGATTTGCCAGTGTCTACAAAGATTTTCGCGACCTCTCTGAATTGGCCCAGGAGATATCGGATCTGGAATTGAAAGATGAATAATTTAGACGAACTGGCAAAAACCCACTGCTTGCATACTCTCCTTGAACCGGTGCAGTTGTATGATCTGTATTTCACAGAGCAGGTTAAGTCGGCCATTAATTTTTCCCTTACCGGTTCACATAACTGTTCTGCTCCTATCGAAAACTTCGTCCGAGCCGCAATAAGAGTTTTGCAGGCGCATGAAAAGTATCCTTTGTCGCGAGGCTTTTTTCACCTCGATCTAAGCCGAAATACTTTTGAACCGCTTTGGATACAGGAAGCAGTCATTTGTGCGCTCAAACAGCTGGTGGGTTATGAAAAAGCTTTGCTTCTCATATCGGGCCTGCGACCCGCTCTTTGCCCGAGCGGAAAGTACTGGACCCAAAGTATACGGAAACAATATAAGGATGCCCTTTCCTATATCGATCAGTTGGCGGCGAATAGAATAAATTCTTCTACGATCCTTAATCTCGTCTATCTCTGATTATCAATCATTTTACTCTTACTCATGGCAGGAGAAAAGACCCTTTTTGAAAAAATCATCGCGCGTGAAATACCCGCGGAAGTCGAGTATGAAGACGAAGACTGTATTGCCATCCACGACGTTAATCCACAGGCGCCGATTCACCTCTTGATCATCCCCAAGAAACCCATTGCGCGCGTAAGTGAAGCTGGGGATGAGGATAGGGAAACCCTCGGTCACCTTATGCTCATAGGGCGCGACTTAGCTAAAAAATGTCAGTTGGAACAAGGATTTCGTTTGGTGATAAATAATGGCTCTCACGGGGGAGAGACTATCCCTCATCTTCACGTCCACCTTGTCGGCGGTCGGCAATTAACCTGGCCGCCCGGCTGATGGTTCATATTTTTTCTCTCCTCTTTCTCCTCGTAGAATAGTATGGGGCCGGATGAACTTTTTGCGAGGGAGTCACTCTGTCGGGCCACTATAAAGTTAGAGATTAACGATCATACTAATTAGCCGTTTATAATCATAGCGGCCGCGTCGGAGCGTGGCACTCCGTAGAAGGGATGACTATGAAGGCTATAAACAAAAGTTCCTCAGAAGACTAACTACCGATGATTAAAAATAAATCACGGATTGTTATCGTTGGCACCGGGTGTTCAGGTAAAACAACCCTTGCCCGGAAATTAGCCGGTATTTTAAGTATTCCCCATATTCAGCTGGATGCCATTCATTGGAAACCTGACTGGGAATCCAGACCTCGCGACGAATTCAGACAATTAACGCGGGAAGCAGTAAATAATGAACAGTGGGTTGCTGATGGTAATTACAGTGTTGTTCGCGATATTGTCTGGGATAGAGCTACCGCATTAATCTGGTTAAATTATTCTTTCCCAACCGTATTATGGCGCGCGATAGCGCGAACTTCCCAACGTGCGATATTAAAAAAGGAACTCTTCTCCGGTAATCGAGAATCCATTAGGCAGGCTTTCTTTAGTACGGATTCAATGATACTGTGGGTAATAAAATCGCATCACAGTAAACGAAAACGGTATCTAAAAATTTTAAAATAACCTGAATTTTCGCATCTTGAAGTCATGGTATTGAAAGATCAAAAAGAGACCGATGCGCTTGTTTTACGTATTAAGGATCAGATTGAAACGTAATTACAGCACGAGAATTCTTGTCATTTTCCCTAACCAGGACCAGCATTTCCGGTTATGAGTTTTACCCATCCGATATTGACCTGCAAGGAGTCGGAGCAATACGAAATTGATCTGCTCGGCGGTGATGGATCGAAAGAATGGGAGGCGATGACAAAAGCTGGCTGCGCGCTGGGTGAGGCTGTTTTGCAGGACTTCCAGGAGATTGCGCCACTTCCCGAATCCCCACTTATTCTCGTCCTTGCAGGCAAAGGTCATAATACGGGTGACGCTTTAATCGCGTCCGAAAAAATTCTACAGCATTGCCCAAAAGCCCAGATCAACATCATCTTCGTTTTCAGCGGAAGTAAGCTCCGCCCACTCACCCAAAAGTGCCTCGACAATTTACAGAGAGCGGGCGGCGACCAGGTTGTTCGTGAGAACTGGCACGATGATAAACCGCCATTTAACGACCCTGTAACCTATGACATATGCATCGATGGTTTGATTGGTATGCAGTTTACACCTCCCATGCGGTCACCCGCTGATAGCGTCATCGATTGGGTTAACGAAAAAACGAACATCCGCTTGCGTGCCGCGGTGGATCTGCCCAGTGGCCTCGGGGATGAAAGTGCTGAAATCGCTTTTCGCGCTGACTTCAGTTACGCAACAGGCATTGCTAAAACACCGCTTTTTAATTCTAAGAACTCAAAATCTGTCGGCCGTGTTCGTTATCTCGACATCGGTTTTTTTGATTGCGATGCGAAAACCGATAACAGCGCGTCTATTCTTACGGTGGATGTATTGAACTCCCTTCGCGGATTACGCGAACCGATAACCGACAAACGTTCTTATGGTCATCTCTTTGTTCTCGGTGGCTCACGCTCTATGCCCGGTGCCATTCAAATGAGTGTTGTCGCGGCCTTAAGAAGTGGGGCAGGTTTGGTAACCGCATTCGTTCCGGAGTCTGTATCCGCCTCTTTTGCCGCTGTCATTCCGGAGGCGATGTGGGTTCCCTGGCCTGAAACACCCAATGGGGGTCTTGCCGCAGAAGGGTTTCATCTTCTGCAAAAAAAATTAAATCGCGCCACTGCCTTACTCGCTGGACCGGGTATGGGGACAGAGGAAGAGACCCAATTTCTCGTTCAACGCGTGGTTAAAGAAATTTCATTGCCCCTGGCTCTCGACGCAGATGCGCTCCAGCCCAAAAGCATAGAGTTGGCTCAAGAGCGATCAAATGATTGGGGGCGGGTGGTCATCACTCCGCATCAGGGCGAATTTAATCGAATATCTCAGTCTGAGACCGTGGATACGGATCAGAAAACACTTATCGAATTTTGCCGTAATCATAACCTTATTACCTTACTGAAAGGGCCCATTACGCGCATCTCCGATGGGACACATTTTATTTATAGTACCTTTGGCGGACCCCTGCTGGCGCGGGGCGGCAGCGGGGACATCCTTTGCGGTTTGATTGGAAGTATGCTCGCCCCACCGGGAGTCGATCCTCTCGAAGCGACTTGTCGCGCAGCGGTATTACATGGCGTGGCTGCCGATGCACTGGCGCGCGACCGGGGTCATGTCGCGGTTCAAACTACGGAGATTCTAGATTATCTTGCCGTTGTTTTGCGGCAATGAATTTTATTGTTCTATCTTTGATTGCTTAAAATGAAAACAGCGGATGACTTGGATCAAAGACGCGCATTATTCGTCTTAAACGGGTTACCAAACATTGGACCCGTTACCCTTAAACATTTACTGGACAGTTTTGAGAACGATGCCGTTGCCATCCTCAATGCAACGAGAAAAGAGTTGATCAGGGTTAAGGGAGTAAGTGATGTTATTGCCGATACAATCGCCCACTGGCGTGAGCGCTTTGATCTGGAAAGAGAAGAAACACTACTTGAGAAACACGGGGCTTCGAATGTCAATTTCCAGGAAGCGGACTATCCGCCGATGTTGAAGGAAATTTACGATCCCCCGATCTGCCTTTATTTTCTTGGTGACTACCGCATTTCTCAACCCGCTATTGCCATCGTCGGTACACGGCGCCCCACTCTCTACGGAAGAGGTGTAGCAAAACGATTGGCCCGCGAACTTGCGCAAATGGGTTTTTGTATCGTGAGTGGATTGGCACGCGGAATAGACAGCGAAGCGCATGAAGGCGCCTTAGAAGCTAAGGGGAAAACGGTGGCTGTCCTGGGTTGTGGCCTTGATATTATCTACCCCCCTGAGAATCTGGATCTTTACCGGCGTATCGCTAGTAGCGGCGCGATTGTCAGCGAATTTCCATTTGGCCGACGCGCGGACAAACAATCATTTCCCATGCGCAACCGGGTCATATCAGGGATATGCCTCGCCACGATAGTCGTGGAAAGCAATGTAAATGGCGGCAGTATGATTACCGCGCGATTTACGGGTGAGCAAGGGCGGATGATTTTCGATGTGCCCGGGCACATCGACCAGGCCTCCAGCCAGGGATGCCATCAATTGTTACACGATGGCGCTACCCTGTTGAATTCAACGGATGATGTTATTGAGGAACTACGGTTGAGCGGTCAGCTTGAACTTACCTATGCAGGGTCGGGAGATAATGAAACTGTGACAAAAAATGCGCTCCCTGAGCTCGATGTGTTGGAAAGTAAAATCGCCCATTGCTTCGACGATGGTTCTGCCCATTACGCGGACGCGATCGCTGAATTAACTCAATTGTCTCAAAGTGATGTAGCCAGTGGGTTAATGATGCTCGAACTCAAGCGGGTTCTGGCCAAACGAGCTGACGGCGCCTTCGAGAAATTCCATTAACTTATCCCGTAAGAGATGAGGTCGCCCAACTGATACCCATTTATGTTACAGGTAAGATCTTTAATACATCCGAGTAGAGAACAGGTTTATGAAAAAAGGGTATGCTCTCATTCTTCAGTATCTCCATCTCCATCTGGTGTAAATAGGCCGATACAATGGTAACTTTGATTGAAGGTTTCTGCGCTCTGACTTCCATCACCAATTGGATACCCTCTCCATCCGGCAGTTGATGATCGGCAATGAGTAAATCGACAGAATCGCCTTCTGATTCCAACAAGGCGCGGGCTTCCTCAACAGTGTAAGCTTGCCAAACCTTATGTCCTTTGGCTCTCATCTGTTCTGTTCCAATCTCGTTTAGCTCTTTTTCATCTTCTACAAATAGTATCTTCATCCTGATAAGATCTATTATAAATAAGTTATATCCACGCGTTACTTTTACTAACAGCGAGAGGAAAGAAAACGGTCTTTATAGAGTTATATTTTATTATTCTCGGCTGTCGAAAGTGTATTTAAATCAAAGCGTACTTCTCGCAACTTCGGTGATTTACAGCCGTAGGGAGAGACTAATGTCGCTTTATATTGAAACCACTCTGCATCTACAGCATCGATTCCCTTTATTTTTTGGCCTGATTTCTCATAATAGGATCCTTTGCCATTCGGCCCTCTCCATGGGGTGTCTATCAATTGTTCTTTCGTCGATGCTGATCGTAATTGGAATATTAATTTAGTGGGGGTTGGGACTTCCGCATCCCAATGAATTATATTCGGCGTGTTCTTATTAATCTTAAAGGTTGGTGAAATATAGGATTCTTCAGGTCGCCGGGTATAGCCGTTACCAAAATCGCGACAGGTCATGCCATGGGGGCCCGAGGCGGGTAACGCTGTAATGCGATCGGGATTGTGAGGGGCAAATCCTTCAGCGCCATTCCAATAGATAGAGGATAAAGTTTTATGTGAAGCTTCGTCACGATGATTGGCTATGGCAATGTCAAGCCACCCGTCGCGATTAAAATCCATGGCCGTAACACCGGCTGAGGAATTAGCTGGAAACTCAACCGTATGCTCCAAGTCCAGGTTCTGTCCATTTCCCCAATGCAGGGTGGCCGGAATAACACGTGTCGTAGGCGATGAATAAGCCGATGCTAATAAATCTAAATGTCCATCCCCATTAAAGTCTGCCACCGCCGTATCAATCACGGATATTCCCCGTTTAAAAGTTTGAGAATTTTCCAGTGAATACTCGCCCTCGTTACTATACATAACCGTAAAATTTTCTTCACGCCTGACACGATGCGATGCTTGGCTTATAATCAGGTCCAGCCAACCATCTCCATTCAAATCCGCGGAATTAATTCTTCCCGGTATGGGGCAGGGAATCTTTATCGTCATATCCTGGGAATATCCATTTTTATTCCCCATATAAACCTGGATATAATGACGTTTATCACTGAACAATGCGTCGATAAATCCATCGCGGTTAATGTCCGCGAGATGAACACCAAACCCATAATTAGCGATACGCTCGGAGTGTGCGGTTGAAAATCCATCACTACTCCCGTAGAAAATGGTAGACGATTTATTTAAAGTTTCCGGTTTGGTGTCGTAGACGACACCGTTTGTTATAAAGTCCAGATAGCCGTCGCGATTAAGATCAGCTACGTCCATACTGGTAACCGTGCTGTTAATATTTTCGATATCAAAATATTCAGAGGCGGTGGGACCATCCTGACTGCCATAAAATACGCGCGAAAAGTCGAGATCGCAGCCCGCTAAAATCACGTCGGTGAAACCATCCAGATTGAAATCGACCATACAGCTATCATAAGTTTCATGCCGGGGTAAATCGATCCGTCGATCCACATTGTAATTTCCCTCCCTATTTCCCAGGTAGACAAAACTGTCCGTTCCTTTTATCCTTCCACTCCCAAAGCTGTTAAAAATTACTTCAGGAACCCCGTCATTATTTAAATCTCCATAGGTATTGCCGATGGGTTTACCCGATGACACCCAGCTCGCATCTTCGATCGAGAAATTCCCTCCCCGATTCCAGAATATCGCCGATTCGGTGTCCGAAGTATAGCCATCATTGCTGCGGCTGACAATGAGATCCAACCAGCCATCATCATTGAGGTCACCCGCTGTTACCCGGCTGAGATTCGTGAGAGGAATAAGTGTCTCAACCTTTTCAATATCACTGCTCGAGCGAATTTCAACACCACTCGCGGTCGCGACAATTAAATTATATTCACCCTCACCCTTAATATCCGCCGCGGCACAATGCGCTACTTTTCGACCGGTGATCGCACCCGATCCCAGATGCTGTTCACTCGCTGAGTTGCCCTTATCATGATTGATAATTGTATAGCTTTCAGCGCTAAAGGTTCCATCGTCATTCCAGAATATCCTCCCCTCAGCATTACCGGAAAAAATAATATCCTCACTATTGTCATCATTCAAATCTGCAATCAGCACGTTTTCTGCATCATAGGTGGGCAGCCGCAGAGGGTTTTCCGTCTCAAAGGAATCTTCATTACCCCAATAGATAAATGAATCTGTATACTTATCATATATATGCCTTTTGTTGGCTAACACCAGGTCGATGTACCCATCGCTATTAAGATCAGCCGTTGCGATACCCATCGTCCCGATGCATACAATCTTGTATTGCTGTGTAGCATCCGTGAACTGTCGGTCGTTATTACTTAAATAAACGTGGGCCAGAATAGGATTTGCAATATTATGGCGATCCTTCCACGAAGAGGGAAAAACCAAATCCAGGGACCCGTCGCGATTGATGTCCAATACCGCGACGTCATAAGCACCAATTGTAGGTAAATCCGTCCGCTCTGCCTCCGGACCTTCCGGTCCCCCCCAATAGACGTAAGAGTCTATCTCACTATTTATTCCATTATCCGCGTTAGCCACCACCAGGTCATTATATCCATCTTTATCGAGATCGACAACTTTGCTGCTGTAGCCGCTTAATCCCGATAGATCCTGGTATTCCCAATCTCTCTCCTTCTCTGGATCTACGCTGAATACCCGCGTCGGTCCGCGTTCACCTTGCTCTGCGGAATTTGCGAACATAATATCGGTGTACCCGTCGTTATTAACATCCCAGCGGTGAATGGTTTCGATAACGCCCTTAGCATTAACATAGAGGTTTCCACCTCCGTTATCGAATTGACCTTTTGAAAAATCATCAAAGCCCCCGTGCACAAGGACCTTATTATTTAAAGTCGCTCCCTCTACGTTTACAAAAACTAAAATTACCGCATATAATATGAATAGTGATTTCAGTAAGCTCATCGGGCATTTATAAAGTGAACTTATATTACTGTCCACTCCTCTTTACTTGAAATCTTCAAGAAATTAATTCTAAAACGGCCTGATTTTCCTCGCTCTCAGTTTTAAAAAGCTTTCTCAGAAAAAGCGTGCGGTGGACCGGTGTTGGCCCTCCGTTTAAAATTGCAGCCTGATGACGGGTCGTTCCATAGCCTTTATGATGGGCGAATCCGTATTGAGGATAGTTGCGATCGAGCTCCATCATCAAGGTGTCTCGTGTTACTTTTGCGATAATCGATGCCATCGCAATTACGAGTGACTTCGCATCTCCAGCGACAACGGCAACATGGCTGTAGGGAAACGGACGCAAGGGTCTTCCATCAACCATGATGCAATTACGTGAGGGAGGAACATCGCCCTCGATCACCTCTTCATGAAAGAGATTGTCTTCTTTCTCAATTAAGGGAAGCGAAACAGATTCATCTTTATGGGAGGCGATTGCTTCGACTGCCTGTTGCATCGCGATGCGGGTAGCGCCAAGAATATTGTGCTTTTCAATTTGCTCGACCGAGGCGATACCCACTTCAGCATCAATTAGCCCTTTCCTTTTAAGCATCTTAAATTCAGCGAATAAGTTTTCTCTTTGCACCGGGCTCAACTGTTTAGAATCTTCGATCGCGTGAGCTTCTCTTTTGCACCATTCGCTGTCGTAAAAATTTTTATCCAGACATACTGCGGCGGCAACTACCGGGCCAGCAAGTGCGCCACGCCCACTCTCATCCACGCCAATTAGCCTATCGTTATCTTCAATCGCACGAAGGTCATATTGCAATAATCGGATCTCTAGATCTTCACTACCTGAGCCTATATCCTGATCCTCACCACCCTTTACCCGCATCGTATATAGATGTATTTCAATTCATCCTCTTGCCAGAGAAAAAATAAATTGTGAATAACTATTAATAGACTGATACTGACCTCTCGGCATCGTCTAGTGTAAAACAAGCACAACCTTCGTTCTTGAAAATTCTATAAATTGGGGTTTTGCTTCAATATTGTTTTGTAATAAAGCGGCGCTCGATAAGTTCTGCACAATGTTGACAAGTCATGAGCAACACCTTCGGTAAGTTATTCACATTATCCACATGGGGCGAGAGCCATGGGGGAGGTATCGGCGTGGTTGTAGACGGCTGCCCTCCCAATTTACCCTTATCTGAAGCGGACATCCAGATTGAGTTGGACCGCCGTCGGCCGGGTCAAAGCAGTATCACGACCACGCGCAAGGAATCAGATAACGTGACGATCGTTTCCGGTCTTTATGAAGGGCGGACTCTAGGCACCCCCATCGCGATGTTAATCCCGAATAAGGATGCCCGTCCCGATGCCTACGATGAGATGAGATTAAAATATCGACCTTCTCATGCCGATTTTACCTATCAAGCAAAATACGGTCTGCGCAATCATGAAGGCGGGGGACGTTCATCGGCGCGTGAAACGGCCGGCCGGGTCGCCGCTGGTGCGATCGCGAAAAAATTATTAAAAACCGCGCTGGACGTTGATATCATCGCTTACGTTACGCGTATTCACGACATAGAAATGCCCGCACTCGATAAATTTCCAAGTCTTGAGGAAGTTGAAGCAAATCCTGTGCGATGTCCGGATGCAAAGATAGCGGAGAAAATGATTTCGCGCATTAAAGAGGTACAAAAAAAGGGAGACTCAGTCGGAGGGATTATTCTCTGTCGAACGCGCAACTTGCCTGTTGGCCTGGGTGAGCCGGTCTTCGATCGTCTTGAAGCTGATCTCGCCAAAGCCATGTTGTCTTTACCGGCAACCAAAGGCTTCGAAGTTGGCAGCGGATTCGCCGGGACATACCTCACCGGGTCACAACACAATGATCCCTTTGAAATGCAGGAGGGAAAAGTGAGAACGCGAACAAATAACTCCGGCGGGGTACAGGGTGGGATTAGCAACGGTGAAGAGCTTTATTTCAAAACTGCTTTCAAACCCACGGCGACTATTTTACAAGAGCAAGACACCGTTAATATAAATGGAGAAAACACGGTTCTTAAAGCTCGAGGCCGACACGATCCTTGTGTTGTCCCTCGCGCCGTGCCCATTGTTGAGGCGATGACGGGTTTGGTACTCGTTGATCATTGTATGCGTCAACAGGCCCAATGCGGCACTTTTAATTTAAAGTAGATCATGTTAGACAATGATTACCATATACATAATTTTGGGTGCCACCGGTTCGGGGCGGCGGGAAATAGCCTTTGATCTGATCGAGCACATTGGCGAAAATGGAAAAGGAAGAGCTATCGTTTTACTGGCTGAAAACGAAAAGCCATCTCCCTATGACGAGCAAATTCAAGCCCTCCACGAGGTGACTTCAATTGCGTGGCATTTTTCATCTGATAGAGAAATTATTGCTAACCACTTACCGGAAGAAGGGGAAACCCTCTTTTTCATTACTAACGGTCGATTAAATCCGGTTGATCAAATTGAAGCGCTTAGCGCGTGGATAAGTAAAAACGACCTTCGGGTTGCGCGCACCCTGAGCGTAATTAATTGTAAACTCTGTGAAAAAGAATCCGCCCTGAATACATGGTATGAAGCTTGTATTCATTTCTCCGATGTTGTTTTGCTGAATAAGCGCGAGTCCGTTCCCAATAATTGGGTAAGAGATTTCATCCGGCACTTCGAAAAAAAACATTATCCCTGCCTTTTTGAATTCGTAAAAAAAGGTCGCGTATCTAATCCCGCACAGATACTCTATCCTGAACCGCGAAGACTATCGCATATTTTTGAAGATGAAGATTCAGAAAACGCGAACACCCATCCTGAATTTACGATCGAAGAGGATATCGTGCACGAAGACGATGAGCCGATTGAAGACGATCCCTACCTGAAAAGACTTTCTGACGGTCGGCGAGCGAGGATAATTCCTGATATCTGTGATTACCTTGAATGATAAATAAGCCCCTTTCAAAATTTCCGCGACGAATTATGCAATCTTATGAGCGAACCCATAAATGCTATAACTCGTTAAAGACTGATATTAAATCGCTTAATAATACAGCTTAAGCGCTATAGGATACAGATATATACATTAAATCACACCTTACTCAGCAACCTGTTAGCAACTTATCTGCTCCTAAAAGCGAGTTCATTACAAATCCGACAATACTTGTCATGCTATTTGATTGCTGACAAAAATGAGGTCTATACCGTTTCTTATATTATATTATTTCCCCGCAATGACACAGCCACTCATATTTAATGCGAATCTCGGGAAGTGGGGGCGCATTTCTACGGAGTATTATCCGGCCGCAAGATATTGTTATTTCGCTGATTTACTGCGCCCGGCATATTTCAGTGCTTATCATTCTATTGAATGTATGGCAAAGGGATTCTTAGAGTTTAAAGATCCTAAGATTGATGGTGAATCCTACGGTCATAATTGGAGTAAAATATTCAAGGGGTTGATGAAACATTACCCTAAAGCAAAATATATATCCATCCCTGATTACATGATCAAAGAGATCAGCTATTTATCAATTAAATACCCTAAAGGCACATTATTAGTCGCACCAACTAATTTTATTAATGATGTAGACAAGCGTTTTTTATCAATGCTTCAATTAATCTCGCCAGCTCATTTACAGTGGCTGGAAAATATCATTGATGATAAGGAGAAAATAACACCGGGAGTATTCAGCCGCGACAATCTCTATAAACAAAATTTTATTAATTACTTTAGAGGTAAGTAATTAATCCATATTGGTTGCAATCAATAGCTCAGTTTATCGACTGGGTAGAGCTCTTTCACTGAACGTGCGTATTTAGCAGATCACCATCACCCAGAATGGCCTGTCATGAGCAATGCCGAATGACCTGTCATGAATTATAGTGAATGGTGCCGAGAGAGGGACTCGAACCCTCACACTCTTGCGAGTACTAGACCCTGAACCTAGCGCGTCTGCCAATTCCGCCACCTCGGCAATCATACAATCATGAATATAAATTCTATTCAGAGTGGAATGGTTCAGACTGTCTTTTTCACATTTGAAGTCAAGTATGTGTGATTATAAAGACATTCAAAAATGACAATATGAATAGCGACCCGACGACTTTTGACCTAACATTTTATACTCGCTCATAAATGGAATAAACAAACAATTGGGAAAAGTAAGGAAATGATCCTGTCCCGATACTATCCAATTCCAACAGTGTAGAAATGCCATGGCTTCAGTTACAATAAAAGATGTAAAAACGATTTTGACCCAACCGGAAGGCTCCCCCCTTATCGTTGTCAAAATTATCACCTCTGAGCCCGGCCTTTATGGCTTGGGTTGTGCAACTTTTTCTCCCCGCTTTCACGCCATCCAAAAAGCTATTGATGTTCACCTCCGCCCATTCCTTATCGGTAGAGACGTTGATAAAATTGAAGAAATCTGGCAGATGTCGATGGTCAACGCTTACTGGCGCAACGGCCCGGTCCTCAACAATGCCATATCCGGAGTGGATATAGCCCTCTGGGATATCAAGGGTAAGCGCGCGGGCATGCCGGTCTATCAGCTTTTCGGGGGGAAGTGTCGAGAGGCCGCGGCGGTCTACACCCACGCTGACGGAAAGGACAAGTGTGAAGTTGAAGACTGTGTAAATCAATTTATCGAGCAGGGGTACAAGTATATCCGCATTCAGATGGGGGGCTATGGCGGTAACCCCGAGAAACTTCACAAACCTGAAGGTTCGCCCGACGGCAATTACTTTGATCCTCGAGCCTACGCTCGGGAAGCGATCGACATGATAGAGCATATTCGAAAGTCCGTGGGACCAGAAATAGAACTCCTTCACGATATTCATGAACGACTCCAGCCCATCGACGCCATTGCTTTTGCTAAAGACGTTGAACCCTATAAACTGTTTTTCCTCGAAGATGCACTTGCCCCCGAGGACCTCGAATGGTTTCGCAATCTCAGAAACCAGTCTTCCACGCCTCTCGCCATGGGTGAGCTCTTTACCCACCCTATCGAGTGGACTACGCTTATTCAAGATCGCCTCATTGATTTCATTCGTATGCATGTCAGCGTCATGGGGGGGCTTACACCCGCGAGAAACGCCGCCACTTTAGCCAATGTCTATGGCGTTCGTACCGCTTGGCACGGCCCGGGTGACGTCTCACCGGTCGGTCACACGGCCAACCTGCACCTCGATCTTTGGGCCCCCAATTTTGGCATACAGGAGTGGTGCCGTTTTAGTAATTTAACCTGTGACATGTTCCCTGGCATACCTGAAGTCCGCGATGGATACTTGTATCCTAATGAGAAGCCTGGTCTCGGCATCGACATCGATGAATCGCTCGCGGCAAAACACCCTTGCAGGGAAGAAACCATGCAATGGCAGGGGTGGACGCAGACCCGTCTTCCAGATGGAACACCGGTCCGGCCATAGTGAATTTCACTTTCGCCAACCTTCTTTTACTTCTTTCGCTTTACCTGATTGGAAGCGAAATTCTGAATATAGAGATCGTCGATGATCTGAATAGTCAGAACAAAAATCAATACCTGGTTTAAGCGCCGTTTGAAATCGCAATCGAAAAAACACAGTCGTGTAAATAGACGACAACGTCGGATCATGTTATAATTGAAAATGCCGGTTTTTTCAATCGCCGATCTACACAAGTACCGATCGATAAGCTGATCAAGCATGGGATAGAGACCTTTTTTAACCCACAGGGGCGGTGCACTAAAGGGCCATTTTTCACGACGGTATATAGCCTCGGTAACTTCGGATTTATAAGCTTCCCGTAAAACATATTTATCCACCCCATCGTGGATTTTGAAGCGCTCGGGAATTGACCCGACAGTTTCAAATAGTGAGTGATCAAGGAAAGGGGTGCGCCCTTCTATTGCATGCGCCATTTCCTGTCGGTCGCCGAGTATGGTCAGGATATAATTCGCGAGGAATGATTTGGTCCAGAAGTATTGGATCTTTCCACTGTACGAACGATCGTCCGTCTGGGTACGTTTGATGCACCGCGCGAGACTGTTGAGAGGTGAACTTTCCGACACCCGCTTTCGCAGGCGGGGATGGAAAAGATTGCGTAATATTAATTGCCTTCGCCATGAGAAGCACTCTGCATGCTCCGGCAAAGGCAAAAACCCAATGGCGTCAATAATTTTGCGAACATGGGAATCCTGGTGAATCTTCACCTTCTTGAGCTGGTTTTCCAACTGATGGGAAATAGATCCCTTGCCGGGTTGAAAAAAAACATAGCCCAGAAAAATTTCGTCCGATCCTTCTCCGGTCAGGACCACCTTGACATGCTGTTGCGCCAAACCCGAAAGGAGAAACTTGCCTACACCGTGAAAATTGAGAAAGGGAAATTCGGATGCCCACAGACAATCCTCCATGTTACGTAGCAGGGTGGAGTGATCGCAAGTAATGGAATGAAATTCCGCCCCTATCTTTTCAGCCATGGCTTTCGCCCTCTGCAATTCATTGAAATTTTCGTCTTCAGGAAAGATGATCGTAAAAGCTTTAAGCGGCCCGGAGTGCTGGCGAGCCATGGATGCCGCAATAATTGATGAATCAATCCCACCACTCAGGTAAACGCCAATCGGGACATCCGCCCGCAAACGGAGCTTTACTGCCTCATCCAGAGCATCATGAACGGTGCTGGCATATTGCTCGAAATCCCTGCCATCATCGCGCTCGTTCTCAGGCGGCAAATTCAAATCCCAATATTGGTGGATCTCATGCTGGCCATTTTCGAGGTTCACCTGCATCAGGCATCCCGGCGGAACAACCTTAACGCCTTCAAAGATGCTGTCGGGAATGATTGCGCACAAATAATCCCTGACCGCTATCGGGTCGATCTTTGCTTGAAGGCATCCGGTGGCGAAAATTGCTTTCACCTCCGAGGCAAAGATATACTTCCCATCCGATTCGCTAAAATAAAGCGGCTTGATACCGAATCGGTCTCGAACTGCAATGAGAAGGTTTTTTGATTTATCAAGCAAAAGAAAAGCAAATTCACCGCGAAGAGAGTGAACAAATTCCATCCCGTATTCCATGTAGAGATGAATAATCACTTCGGAATCGCTATGGGTATAGAATGTGTGGCCCAGCGCTATGAGTTCATCGCGGTACCGTTCGAATTCATAAATTTCGCCATTGCAAACCAGCACCAGATCCCGGTTCAGGGCATAAATAGGTTGATCCCCGGTTTCAAGGTCGATGACTGTTAACCGTGCGTGTCCCAGTCCCACTGAAATGCCAGGATCAAGGTAAATTCCGCTCCCATCAGGTCCTCGATGATGCAGGGTATCAACCGCTTTTTGTAAATCACCTTCCTCAAGCGAATGCCCAGTGAATCCCACAATTCCACACATATATTCCTTTCCCCCTGTTAATTTTCATACGTGGAAGCCTTAATCCCACAAGCTAACTATTCGATGATACTGGAATAAAACTCCAAAAATCACTTTTTCAGATATCGATAAAAATATTAAAGCTCGAGCGGAGAAAATCCAGTAGAAAATAGGATCCACCCAATTCTAATACCGCATTTACGGCTGTTCTCTATATAAGCAGGTTAATTCAATTCACTCCAACAAGCGTGGGGAAGAATAGACTAAGCAGTTCAAGAAATGTAACATCAACTCCTCGAACAATTCTTTTTCCTTTATCCAAATGTTTCCGTGTCTATTAAAAATGAAGTGATTGCGATTTGTATTTATCAGTTGATGAATTAGCTCGTTTCGCCAACTGACATTATTTAACTTAAAGTCGCATCTCTTTATAGAGTTTAACCAAAGAATATTTATGGCGCTAAAATCCTGGGACAGTCGTATCGCCCATTATATTATTCTCCCTTTACGTAATACACCGGTAACACCCAATCACCTAACTTCCCTGGGTTTGATAAGCGGCATAGTTGGCGGTATTCTTTTTTCATGCGCTACGCCGGCATGTGTTAATTGGGCCGCGCTATTGTTTATCATTTCCTCTTTGATGGATCACTGCGATGGTGAACTCGCCAGGATGACGGGAAAATCCACGCAGTTTGGGCTCTATTATGATCATCTGGCCAGCGCCGCAAACTTCATCACATTTTTTATCGGCGCAGGTGTAGGTTTGCGTCAGGGTAGCCTGAGCCACTTCAGTTTAATCCTGGGTGTCATTGCCGCAATGATGATGATCATCATCTTTGCTTTACGTATGGTCAGGGAATATAAATACGGAAAAGAGTCTATCACTCAGCTCAATTACGGCGGATTCGAGATTGAGGATTATTTTTATCTCGTCGGGCCCTTCACTTGGTTTGGTCTATTACTCCCTTTCTTTGCTGTCACTTCTATCGGCTTAATTTTTTACGTGCTCTGGGAATTATGGCTGTCTTTGAGGAAAACCCGGGCAATGAAGTAACGATGAAACTTAAGGCGACCCTATTGGGGCTTGGGGGATTGGTCCTTCTCGTTTTTCTTCTCGCCAACATTGGTTTCGATGATGTGTGGTCAGCCTTTACCGTCGCGGGTTGGGGTTTACTGGTTGTAAGCGCTTATCAAATTTTTCAATTAATTGCCGACACTGTGGGATGGCGTATTCTCATTCCAAAACAATCACAGCCGTCTTTTTGTCTCCTTCTCGCGTCGCGATGGATATGCGCTTCAGTAAATAATTTGCTGCCCGTTGCCCAGATTGGAGGAAACTTCGTCAGAATACGGCTGGTTACCTTAAAAGGCCTATCTGGAATTATAGCCGGGGCCAGTGTGGTCGTAGATTTTACCGCGGCCTTAATGGCGCAAGTGATTTTTACTCTGTTTGGGATCTTGCTCCTCATATACTATAGCGGTTCGGGCAGCACTACCCTGGCAGCCATATTAAGTTTTGTTCTTCTGACTGTTTTTGTCTTCGGATTTTATCTCGCACAACATTATGCCTTTTTTACAAAATCATTCGGGCCCTTGAGCGTCTCCTACAAGCGGAGGACTTGAAGAGTGTAATGGGCAACGCACAGGCCCTTGATAAAGCAATTATCGAGACTTATAGTAACCGCCGTGATTTTATAGCTGCCTGCGCCTGGCGTCTGCTGGGTTGGATAGTGGGTACCGGTGAGGTTTGGCTGACCCTATATTTTCTGCAACATCCGGTAAATATCTTTGAGGCATTCATGCTGGAAAGCATGGGGCAAGCCCTGCGAAAAGTCGTTTTTATCGTGCCCGGCGCTTTGGGGGGTGCAAGAGGGAGGTTTTATCCTGCTTGCTGCCGCAGTGGGCCTTAATCCTGAAACAGGATTGGCACTCTCTCTCGTTAAACGTGTGCGAGAACTTTTGGTTGGCCTACCCGCTATTCTCACCTGGCAAATCATGGAGGGACATAATTGGTTGCTCCGTAAAGATACTCTTTCAAAAAAGCCCGGTAAAGATATTCAACCCTGACACGCTTTCTCACATCTTATCTTGCAGACTGGGCTTTGTACGATATTTTTATCTGACTTCCCGCATTCAGTTTCTATGATTAAGCTTAATTTACCGAATGAGAAAAACAGGGTGGTCGAATATCGTTTTTTTCACGCGAGCGAATTGACCAGTAAGACAACCGAAAGAGAACTTCCCCTGATCATTGCGCCGAAAGAAAAAAGCGATCTGAATTTTTTATTAGCATTCATTCGAGAAAATAAACAACCCCTTGCCACGTGCATCCATAAGTATGGAGGGATTCTGTTTCGAGGATTTTCTATCGCTTCGCAACACGATTTTAAAAGTATACTCGATCAGTTTGATTACCAATTAGAGACGGAGTATTCATTGGGTGCGACCCCGAGAAAATCTTTTGGTAATTCAATATTTTCTTCATCTGAGGCGACTAACTCTATACCCATCATCGCGCATAATGAGATGAGTTATCTTAACCATCGACCGCGCATGATAGCTTTTTATTGCGAGGTGCCACCGGTGAAGTATGGAGAAACTCCTATTTTCAATTGTCGTGCGGCACTGAATGACTTGATCCCGGAGATCCGCGAAACACTAAGCACGAGAAAAGTAAAATATGTACGCATTTTTGATCGAGGAAGATTTATCTTTTTAAATTTACTATTAGTCACCTGGCCTGAAGCCTTTCATACCCACAGTCGCACAGAAGTGGAAAAGATCTGCGCTAAATTTGATTTAGACTATAGATGGTATCCCGGCGGTAATTTGATAACCAATAATATTATCAACCCGATAGTTAAACACTTGTATACAAATGAAGATTGTCTGAATATTCAGTTATATCATTTGCGGAATCATCTATTGGACTTTGAAAATATACGCCCAAGGCAAAACGTAATATGGAACTGGATATTGCAGCTTTCCGTTAAAATGATGTATTGGACTCACTTATATCCAATCAGAATCCGATATGGGGATGATAAACCCATCCCCGGTGAGGTGGTAAAGCAAATACGCCAGTCGCTTTGGGATCATTCGGTAATATTTTCATGGGAAAAAGGAGACGTCCTGATATTGGATAACATTGCCACCGCTCACGGTAGGTTGAATACCGTTCCACCAAGAAAAATTTTTACCGCTTTCGGCGATATGTACACGCTATAATTTCCTTTTTCAGCCCACGCTGAGAATGTTTGCTCCCTATCTAATTTTCCTTTGAAATTAATTTGCCCCCTGCCCTCGTCACGCTCAACTTAATCAATAATCTATGACGACACTGAATTTTAAAGCACGGGTGCCTGTATATGATGCCAACGTCAGGGTTGGAGACCGCCCGGAGGAGGTATCCCCATGCCGCAACCGAGAAGATTTACTCGCAGAAATGGACCGGCATGGAGTTGAACGCGCGCTTATCTACCATGCACAAGGTGAACACCGCAGCCCCATTGATGGCAACGAAGATCTCGAAGGATGGCTCGGAGATGACGGACGCCTGCAACCGTTGTGGTCGGTACTGTCCTCCGACCCCTCACTCGCTCAAATTAAAGATCTGCACGCAAAAGGTAGAGTTAATTGTGCAAGGCTGCATATACACGATACGATACATCAATTGGGTTTGATCTTTAAACCCTGGGCTTACGATACCCTGCTCTCCTGGTTCAGTGATAACCATATTCCCCTTTGGATCCCTCTTTTAGAAACTGAAAATGAAGATATCGTAACCACCCTCCTGGAATATCCCAATCTGGTAACCGTGATCGTAGGCGCCCATTACCGTCATTCTTTATGGGTGCGCCCCGCAATGAAGGCTCTGCCTAACGCTTACCTCGAATTGAGTCGCTACGAACCCCTTGGTGAAATTGAGGCCTTACGGGATGAATTTGGGGTCGAACGTTTGGTTTATGGTTCCTATTACTCCCGTTTTATCATGGGACCCATGCTTTTTTATCTTCACCATACAAACTTGAGCGATGATGAATTAAAACTTGTCTGCTCCGGTAATCTTGAACGTATTTTAGCGAACGCAGGTAAGTCATGATTGAAGGAATTAAGGTTATCGATTTTCATGGACACGTCGGCCGTTGGGATAAATGGGTTAATAATTATGATCAGAAGCTCATGCTTCACGCCATGGACTCCGCGGGAATCGATATCTCCTGCCTCTTTAACACTTTTTATCCCGACGGGACCTCAGGCAATGACCGGGCAGCCGAGTTTGTTGGCAGACACCCCGATCGATTTATCGGTTATGCCGTCGTCTCCCCAGAAATGCCCGAACGGATGGTGCCGGAACTTACGCGTGCAATTGACGAATTAAAATTTCGCGCGATAAAAGTTTATCCACCCTATACGACGTGCGAGATATACAAGCCACCCTGGCATCCCATCTATGAATTCGCCAATGAACGCAAATTGGCCATTCTTTTTCATTCCGGTGTCGAATGGCAAAATCACACGCGATACCTTGCCAAAATAGCGCCCGACTATCCTCAGGCTATTTTTGTTGCCGGGCATTCGGGTAATGTCGCAGAGGAACGCGCTGACGCTATCGCCGGAGCTCAGGCCCATCCCAATATCTACCTGGAGACATGCTCCACCTTTCGCACCCCGGGGGTGATCGAACAATTGGTGAATGAAGCGGGGGCGGATCGAGTTCTCTATGGCTCGGATATTCCGGTTATGGATCCACGCGCTCAAATCGGAAAAATCATTACCGCGGAAATCTCAGATGAAGCTAAGCGTCAAGTGCTTGGGGGCAATGCCAGTCGGCTTTTAGGACTGTGAGAGTATATTAGATTTAGTCGGCCGTACGCATTTAACCTACCCGGATTTAAAAGGTCAACGTAGTCATCGACCGGGATCTAATCATTATTATTTGCATAAAACTCTTGATCTGAACGCGCCAATAATAGTAGATAACAAAATATGAGTGACTCTAATGAATTAATGCTAGTTGTTTCTAAATTAAAAAAATATATTCGGGCAAAGGCTGGTATGAGTACGGGATCAAGTGCCGCACCCGCTTTATCCAATATAGTTCGTCAATTGTGCGATCAAGCAATTGAGAACGCTAAAAGTGATCGTCGTAAGACGGTTAAGGACAGAGATTTTACTACCTCCGATTAGTTAAATACGCTTTTTTCGACTCCCGGTTCAAGCTGAAGTGTCAGCTTGAACCTGTGATCAGCGGTTTTCTTATATCAGGTATTGCTCTCAATTGCCCTCATAGCCATCTGTGTTTTCTGATCGGCGCCCCTTATTTACGATCACTTTAAAAAGTTATTTTAGTGTCTAGTTCTGATCTGTGCTTCACTACCGCAACTGAGTTAGCGAGACTTCTACGCGAAAAGAAGGTTTCCGCTAAAGAAGTGATGGAAGCCCATTTAGCCCAGATCGATAGGATTAATCCCAAGGTCAATGCCATTGTCACATTGCTTGCAGAGCAGGCGATGAGTCAGGCTTCTGCGGCTGATGACGCTTTGGCCCGCAGTGAAACCGTAGGCCCATTGCACGGTATTCCCATAGCACATAAGGATCTCGTCTCAACAAAGGGAATTCGCACAACCTCGGGATCTCCCATCTTCAAGGATTTCATTCCGGACGTAGATGAATTGATCGTCGAACGCATGAAAAAAGCCGGTGCGATCACGATTGGTAAAACTAATACGCCTGAATTTGGTGCAGGTTCACAAACCTATAATACCGTGTTTGGGGAAACCCTCAATCCCTACGATACGACCAAGACTTGTGGCGGCAGTAGCGGTGGTGCCGCGGTCGCCCTTGCCTGTGGGATGCAGCCCCTCGCTGATGGCAGTGACCTGGGCGGATCACTGCGCAACCCCGCGAACTTTTGTAATGTTGTTGGATTTCGCCCGTCGCCGGGTAGAGTCCCCGCCTGGCCTACTCTCGCCAGTTGGTATCCTCTCTCAGTACAGGGACCGATGGCTCGCACGGTTGAAGATGTCGCATACATGTTGAGCGTGATCGCGGGTCCCGATCCTCGCTCACCGATCGCGATTGCTGAACCGGGCCACACTTTCAACGAACCCTTAAAACGTGATTTCAAAAACGTATCTATTGCCTGGAGCCGAGACCTGGGTGGTCTTCCCGTCGATCCCAGGGTTACGGAGGTAATTGACAGCCAGCGGCATGTCTTCGAGACACTCGGGTGCAATGTCAGCGATGGCGAACCTGATTTTTCAGGTGCGGATGAAGCCTTCAAGGTCTGGCGGGCCTGGAAATTTGAATTAACATTTGGTCACTTGATCGATGAACACCGCGAACAGATCAAAGAAACGGTAATTTGGAATATTGAAGAGGGTCAGAAATTAAGTGGCCCTCAAATTGGAAAAGCGGAGATCAGGCGATCTGAACTTTACCAACGTGTGAGACAATTCATGGAGCATAACGAATTTCTCATTCTCCCCGTTAACCAGGTCCCTCCCTTTGATGTAAAGCAACCCTACATTACGGAAATCAACGGCGTAAAGATGGATACCTACATGGATTGGATGAAATCCTGTTACTATATAACGGTCACCGGATTACCGGCTATTTCAGTGCCTTGTGGATTCACCGCTGAGGGACTTCCCGTAGGCGTTCAAATCGTGGGACGTCACCAGGATGAACGCGGTGTTTTGCAACTGGCTTACGCTTTCGAACAGGCAACCGGGTTATGGAAGCATAAACCTGCTCTTGTGGAATAAGGTGATTACCCGTGTATCGAAATCGGGCGAGTTGTTATCACCGTAAGTAATTTATTCCACTACCCGTCTTTCGTGATTTATAAAATCATTCATCTTTCTTCCGCGAGCGCTTAATTACCTTATGAAAAAAGAAACACCGCGTCTCATAACTTTACTCTTTGCCAGTAGCATTGCGGGTATGGGCGGTGGTGTGGTTATACCCGCAATGCCACAGATCCTCGAACATTTTCAGGATGTACCCAACGCGGGATTGATGGTCAGGCTTTTCCTTACGACACCGGGGTTGTTTACCGCCATCGGGGCCCCTCTCGCCGGACTCATAGTCGACAAATACGGCCGGAAGAAGCTGCTACTCTGCGCTATCTTTTTATATGGACTGGGCGGTACCACGGGTTGCTATCTGGATTCTCTTTACGCCTTAATGGTCGGAAGAGCGTTGCTGGGGTTATCTGCCGCAGGGACAATGACCACCTGCGTGACCCTCATGGCAGACTATTATGATGAAGAAAAACGCCACAAATTGATGGGGTACCAATTTTCTTTTATCAGTTTTGGTTCGACGATCTTTTTGGCATTGGGAGGCGTCCTGGCCGAAATTCATTGGCGTGTTCCCTTTTTTATATACGCCATACCCTTTCTTATTTTTATTGCCGCAGCTATTTTTATAACTGAACCACAAAAAAAAGAAAAAGGGATATCAATCCAGAGTGAAGAACCAAAAGAAAAGTTTCCCTACTTAATACTCGGTTCTATTTACGCACTCATCTATATAACGATGGCCATATTCTACCTCAAAGTAGTCATCTTTCCCTTTTATATGAATGAAATCGAAACGACGAGCAGTACTAAAGTAGGCTTAGCTCTCGCTTCAGCAATCTGTATCAGCGCTTTAGTGTCTTTAGGGTATGGATATATTAAGCGTCATTTCAGTTATATTCACATCTCTCTCGCTGTTTTTATTATCGTTTCGATCGGCTACCTTATTCTCTACAAGGCAGGCAGTTATTGGGGTGCGGTTATCGGACTTATTATCACGTCCCTGGGTTTCGGTCTATTTGCGCCTAACGTTACGGTCTGGGTAAACGCTGTTACGCCTGAAGCTTATCGTGGCAGGGCGGTCGGTGGGATGACAACCTGCATCTTCCTCGGTATGTTTTCCTCACCGCTAATCGCGCATCCGCTCACCCTTTACTTTAGTCTCGCTGAAACTTATGCTGTGGCCGCCTTGTTTCTCTTAGGTCTATCGGCCGCCTTTATTCTTTATAGTCTGAAAAAACGTCTTACTTAAAACCTTTATCTGATTGTCTTTCCACCGGCAAAATTTTATTAATAACGGGTTCATTAACACATTGCTTACGCCCGGGTTTAATTGAATCTTCAAACATTAAATGTGCTTAGAGTGTAACCGTTGCTTTCTTCGCTTTTTCTTATACCTCACCGCAGGTATTATTCCTCTACTCGCCGGAGGGAAACCACGTGCACGTGACCTGGGTATTCAATTTGACGGTACAACCGGACAGTGGAATGCCATTACCGACGTTGCGGGTGTAGAAGTCGGACACGCCACGATAATAAAGGGAAAAGGCACACTTAAAGTGGGAAAAGGGCCTGTTCGGACCGGCGTTACCGCTGTGCACCCACGGGGTAAAAACAATTTTGAAAAAGTTTTTGCCGGTTACTTTTCCTTAAATGGCAACGGTGAAATGACCGGGAGCCACTGGTTGGAGGAGTCGGGATTTCTCGAGGGTCCGGTCATGATAACCAATACCCACAGTGTCGGAACGGTTATTGACGCCGTTGTCGCCTGGTCCCTCAATGCGCATCCAAATGGATATCCTGTCAGCCTGCCCGTTGTCGCTGAAACTTGGGACGGGCGCCTTAACGATATAAATGGGTTTCACGTTAAAAAGAAAGACACGTTCCATGCTTTAAACAACGCGAAGTCGGGTCCATTAGAAGAAGGCAATATAGGAGGCGGGACCGGGATGGTAGCTTTCCAGTTTAAAGGTGGAATCGGAACTTCCTCGCGTCTTCTACCCCAAGATGAAGGGGGTTATACAGTGGGTGTTTTGGTCCAGGCAAATTTTGGTCGTCGCACTCAACTTATGATCAGTGGCGTACCTGTAGGTAAGGCAATTGACGGCCTCATGCCGGAAATTCACAAACGAAAAGATAAAGACGGTTCTATCATCGTCGTTGTTGGCACGGACGCGCCGCTTCTCCCTTATCAACTTAAACGGGTCGCTAAACGCGTAACATTAGGTCTCGCCCGAACAGGTAGTATTTCATCAAATTCATCCGGTGATATCTTTATCGCCTTCACCACTTCGAGCCTTGATGGCGAAGATACGATGCGCACTTCTTTTTTAAAAAATAATAATTTAAATTCCATTTTCGAGGCGACAATTCAAGCGACAGAAGAAGCTATTATCAATGCCATGATCGCGGCCGAAACGATGACGGGAATAAATGGTAACACTATTCATGCACTTCCTCATAAACGCGTGCTTGAATTGTTGAGATAGGAACAACCCTTTTTGTTAATGCCGAGTCTCAGCCGAACCGCCTCTTGAGCTAATGTCGAAAGGCCTGCCCTGAGCTACGTCGAAGAGCCCTTCGCTTTGGCCATCGTAATTCCGGTAAAGCCATAGATGATCGAAATAAGGGGTGTGATCAGATTCAAAAAGCAATAAGGCACATAGACCCAGGGCATCACGCCCAAGGTTGCAATCATTGTAGCACCACAGGTATTCCACGGAATCAGGGGTGAGGTGAGCGTGCCACTGTCTTCGAGAACGCGTGAAAGATTTTTTGGGGCAAGTCCGGCATCGGCATAAGCTGACTGATACATTCGCCCCGGTAAAATGAGCGCCAGGTACTGATCGGCAGCGACGACATTCGCTCCTATGCAGGTAGCCACCGTCGTTGCAACCAGAGACCCGGTCGTATGCGCCTTTTTTAAAACCGTTAATGCTATTACTTTTAACATTCCGGATTTTTCCATCACCCCGCCAAATGATAAGGCACAAATGATGAGAGACACCGTCCACATCATACTTTGAAGTCCTCCACGGTTGAGTAAATCATCGACCGACTGCACTTCGGTTTGCCCACTGTAGCCGGAGTGTGCGATTTCCAGGATTCTACCAAATGAGACATTTTGTATGGTCATAGCGATCAGGCATCCCAGAAGTATCCCGCCGAGCAGAGCTGGAATGGCTGCGATACGTAAATAAACAATTAAGACCACGAGCAGGACTGGCGTGAGAAGCAGCCAGTGAAGTGTAAAATTTTCCTCCAGGGTATCCAAGATCATGAGCACGTCGGCTTGCTCTGCTTGTCCCGAACTGAGATTTAAGCCAATTGTCAGATACAGGATAAGCGCGATTATCAAAGCCGGCAGGGTCGTATAAATCATGTGCCGGATGTGTTCGAATAATTCAGCGTTCCCTACGGCGGCGGCGAGATTGGTGCTGTCGGACAGGGGAGACATTTTATCGCCAAAATAGGCTCCCGATATAATAGCTCCTGCCGTAATCGGTAAGGGTAAACCTAATCCATCACTTATCCCGATTAGCGCTACACCAACAGTACCCGCCGTTGTCCAGGAACTGCCGGTGGCGAGCGAAACGACCGCACAGATGATGCACGCCGCAAAGAAAAAGTAAGTGGGTGAGAGTAATTCCAAGCCATAGTAAATCATCGCCGGCACGATGCCGCTCGCGATCCAGGTACTGATCAGCATACCAATAAGCATAAGGATGAGGATCGCTTGCATCGAAATCATAATTCCCTCGATGATTCCGTCCTGGATAGATCCCCATTTATGACCCAGCCGCCAAGCCATCGCTCCAGCTATAATCGTCCCCCCGATTAGCGGTAAATGCGGATTCTCACCTTTTAGCTCAATGATATAATAGCTGAGGAAAACGACGAGGAAAACGACGGGTACTAGCGCTTCCCATAACCGGGCATTGCGTGGTTCACTGGACTCTTTTTGCGGCGACTCAGACATAATAGATCAGTATTCAGATTCTAGGTTAATCTATTGATCAGTAAAGCAACAAAAAGTATGCATGATTACTAGCTGCATCCATAATTCAGACTGTAACTTTTGGAATAACAGTTGACTCATTAATCATCAATAAAGCTAATATTATTTATATACAATTTGCTCTTACCCCTGCATCGTATCGTCTGAATTAATTTTTATAAGAATAAAATTAAAATGAGCATAAGCACAGAGATTGAGACGCAAACTATACCTTTATGGCCCAACGTCGCCCCGGGAACAATAGAGAGTGGAAAAAAAGAAGAAATAGTACATCGAAGCGAAGTAAAACTTGATCGGGCCATTCATAACGTTTGTGAACCTGCTCTGACCCTTTATTTACCCCCTGACAATATTAACACTGGAACAGCTGTAATTGTATGCCCCGGCGGTGGTTTTAATTATCTGGCTATTGATAAAGAGGGTCACGAGATTGCAAAGTGGTTGGCTGCGCATGGTATAGCCGCCTTTGTTCTCTCTTATCGCACATCCCCTCATGAGCGATCCGTTGCCTTTCTGGATGGTCGCCGGGCAATAAAATTAGTTAGAAGTCGGGCTGAAGAGTGGAAAATAGATCCTCACCGTACAGGTTTCATGGGGTTTTCTGCCGGTGGGTATATTGGCTCAGCACTCTTAGACAAAATAGAATCCAATAACGATGATCCCATTGAACAGTATCCGAGCAGGCCTGATTTTATGTGTCTCTTTTATGGAAATGATAAATCTAAAGTGACACCCGACATGCCCCCCACTTTTATCGTCCACGCTAATGACGATACCGCTGGTCCGGTGAATATCAGTGTTGATTATTTCCAGGCCTTACGCACCGCAGGTGTATCAGCTGAATTGCATATCTTTGCCAAGGGCGGTCATGGTTTTGGCCTGGGGCTTGATGAGGGCAATGCTCATAAGTGGCCGGAGCTATTTCTCAGCTGGTTGCGCCATCAGTCTATGTCTGGCGAGAGTTAAAGAAGCGAACGGTGCGTTTACGGTCCCTGCCCCACTGACTATCGAAGCCTCTTTCGAAAGCTTAACCGCGATGGGTAGACGCGACTCCCCCCATACCCACCTACTCCTGCCCCAATGCTGAAACGGGGGTTGGTTGTTTTGCTATAGGGCCCTTTCAATATTTCCCCATCAGGTAAATAAACACGGATCTCACCTTTATTAGCGTCAATGAACGCTTCAGCTACTTCACCGCTTTTAAATTCCACTAATTGCATCGTGGTCGAGCAACCGCAAAGGAAGAGTGAAATTACGACTATGAAAAAAGTTAATCTCATACTTTTCTAATTTTTAGGCGAACGGCTAATATCATAATCTAATCAACCCTGACACTTCAATCCGATAACAATTTTATTCAGTTAAAAAGTGAGTATTAGAAAAAATGCGCTCATCATGCTTTTACATTGCAATCTAATTTTCAAAGGCCAGACTCTGCCCTTTTGTGTCAAGTACACAGCCTTCTGCGAATTATAATTCTGTATCATTTGCGCACCCATGGCTCTCTTACCTTTTATGAGTAGAATAATTGCCGATGTTGGAATCAGCATGGGCGATGAGGGTAAAGGTAGACTCATATGCGAAGTTATCGATGAGCTGCGCCAGGCCAACGGGGGAAGTAATGGTGTCGGCGCAGTGATGAAAGTAAACGGTGGAGCTAATTCCGGCCACACCGCAGGCGGCCTGAAATTAAATCTTCTGCCCGCGGCAGTCATTAATGCCGATGTACCCTGTTTAGCGATCGGCAGTGGTGTAGTAGCAGACCCGCGAAAGTTTAAGTGGGAAATTACTCCCCTTGAAAAACAGGGTTATAATATCCTGGCTCGACTGTTAATCGATGAACGCACCCAGGTCAGCGATCTCAGCCATCGCTTACTTGACCTTGCCTGGGAAGACTATCGGGCTAATATACTACATGAGAAACCGCGCGGTTCCACCGGGCGTGGTATTACCCCCGCATTCAGCGATGAAGTGGGTCAAAGGCAGATCTACTACTGTGATTTTAAGGGCAGTAAAGATGCCTTCGCGCAAAAGCTGATACAACGCGTTAATCGTGTGCTTCTCACGATACAACATGTCTGCCAAGTCAGCCCTGAGAATTGGGCCGGTTTTTTTAAAGTGCTTACCGATGCCGAAACGCGGGCTAACGCCAGTAGTATCGAGGCGAATATTTTCGATAAAAATGAGTTTGATTTTCACAGATTTATGGGATCCTCGCCTTTCACCCTCGATAACGACGCCCTTGTCGATACCTATTGGGAAGCCGGTACGACTTTCAAGAATAACATCGGTGACGTCCGTGAAACCGTTCTCCGCGAGCTGAATAATGACCAGTTCATCATTGGTGAATTCGGCCAATCTTACTGGCTGGATAAGCGCCACGGGTTCCCTCCCAATGTTACCGCCTCTCACACTTTCACCCCCGAATTTTTCCAATCTGCGGGCATCCCTCTTCAACCCATTCACACGATCGGTGTCTGCAAAGCCTACGACACAAAAGTCGGGACCCATGTCTTCCTTACTCAATTTCCCGATGAGCACCCGCTCGCGGTAAAACTGAAAGCTTTGGAGTTTGGAACGTCTACCGGTAGACAACGCATGGTCGGTTGGTGTGACACCGTGGAAAAAGGAGAAGCCCTGCGCTACGGGGGTTATCAGGACCTGATGATAAATAAACTCGATGCGCTCAGTTACAGTGAACAATGGCAGGGCGGAGAGCTGCTTATTTGTACCGCTTACCGTGATGCAGAGGGTAAATTGTACTATCAACTGCCCCGCGACGATGCTAAACGCCGGCTACTTCAACCCGTCTATGTTCAACTTCCCGGTTGGGAAGAAGATATTTCCGCGATAAGAAACTTCGATGACCTTCCCGCTAATGCGCGGCGTTATATCGCCATCATGATGAAAGGTATTGTCGATGTCGCTTACCGTGATGGCAAACGCCCAAAAACTCTTCCCAACCTGCGTTATATCGGCGTCGGGCCCGACCCCTCTCAAATTATTCGCGATGTGCCCCAGACGGAAAAGCTGCTCGCCCTCGCGGGAAGCTGATGTGCAAAACGTGATCAGACAAAGAGAATCGAAACCAACTCGGGCATCTCTTTTTTGCTCCAAAGGGGGCTAAGGAAGGTAGCCAGTGGTGAAGCAAAGCGAAACCTCTGGATTAAAGATCCCAACACAACCGCTCTAAATGGGCGGAGGCAAAATAAATATTACTATCGGGACATCTGTTGCCTTTTCACCATTGCTTGTTTGCCGGCGCCCATTCAGGGCGCTTTTTTTACTTTTATTCCAGGGGTTAAAACCCCTGGCTATTTACTTTAGCCCCTCTGGGGCTTTATCTTTTTTACGTATGAATCTCCAACCGCTTGCATTGTTGGCTATGATTCTTCCACCCCTCCTGGGTGATAGCTTTGCCGAAAATTCCCTCACCGTTCACTGTTCACTGTTCACTGATTTATGTTCACTGAATGCTCAGGGTAAATCCTGAAGGATTTGCTCTTCAACTGGCAGATCATGAGTAAGCGCTTCTAAAATCTCCCCGATGAGATAGATAGTTCCCGTTGCCACTAAAGTGTCTCCCTCCTCTCCTGCGCTACAGAATCCGGGAAAAGGAAATATGTCTTTTACTTCCGCGTGCCGGATCTTACCCTCGTAATCTCTGGGAATATATTTTTCCAATATCTGAAAGGTACAAGCGCGGGGTTGATTGGGTCTGAGGAGAATAATCTCACGCGCGTAACGGGCGACTACCGGCATAAGCACTTCCGCGCGAAATTCTCCGAGCGTACCGGCGAGGACAACCGGCTTACGTCCTGTTGTATGAACCAGTTTTTCTAAATTGCTCGCGAGCATCTCAGCTCCTTCAGGATTATGAGACGAATCGAGAATTAAAGTTTTTGAATCAATCGAATGCTCCTCCCAACGACCGGGCCACTTGACAGTCTGCAATCCCTCCTCGACCTGATTTTCAGGAAGGGGAAATTTTTCACGCAGAAGCTCGCAAACGAGTGTCGCGGTCGCCGCATTATAACGCTGGTATACACCGTGAAGGTTTGTCCGCGGATATTCAACTGCACCATGGAAGCGTTCTCGGATACTGTGTACGGGTGCGCTTCGCGCTTCGGCTATTTCACGAATAACTTTTTCCGCTTCACGGGGCGGGAGACCGAGTACCACGGGCTTCTTGTCCTTAATGATACCTCCCTTTTCCATCGCGATTTTTTCGATCGTGTCGCCCAATATGTTAACATGATCGAGACTGATCGAAGTAATCACCGCGATCTCAGGGTTGACGACATTAGTTGAATCAAGCCTTCCTCCTAAACCTGTTTCAAAAATGCCTATCTCAACGGATTCCCTTTGAAAATGCAGGAATGCCATTGCGGTCATAAACTCAAAAAATGTGGGATGATCATCGGCATCTTTTTTTGCCAGGGTGTCTGCTGTTTCTTTTAATTCATTCGTGTATTGCAGAATCAACTCGTGATTAAGAATCTGACGATTTACCTGGATGCGTTCACCTTGAAATACAAGATGGGGAGAAGTAAAGAGACCGGTTTTTAATCCGCCCCGTCGATAAATAGATTCCAGCATCGCACAGGTAGAACCCTTGCCATTTGTCCCCGCAACATGAATGACAGGAAACTTCCTCTCGGGGTGGCCCAGAACTTCTGCAAAGCGTTGCATCCGCTCGATACCATATTTAGCGCCGCGGTATCTCAGACCGTAGAGATAGTCTTTGACCTCGGGATAATTACTGAATTGTGCAGTCGGCATTCCTCACCTTAGGCGAGTGAGTTAAGCGGCGGCCAAAAAATACTTCAATTAATTATTTCTCCCGTTAACTGATTCTTTACCCAAGTAAAGGGCGTGAAACAGTGTAATAAGCCGGCCGCGAATTTGACTGCGCGGTACAATCTGATCGAGAAGTCCATGTTCAAGTAGAAACTCTGCGGTCTGAAATTTTTCCGGTAATTCTTCTTTCGTCCCTTCTTTTATCACCCTCTTGCCGGCAAACCCGATCAGGGCGCGTGGTTCCGCAAGGATGATATCTCCAAGGGAGGCAAAACTGGCAGATACCCCGCCGTAGGTTGGATTCGTAAGTATTGAGATATAGGGCAATCCGGCTTCGTTTAATTTTGCCAGCGCCGCGCTCGTCTTAGCCATTTGCATTAAACTGAGTATGCCTTCCTGCATGCGTGCGCCTCCGGATGCAGCGACGATGACGAGCGGGCATTTCATCTCCACCGCCCGCTCAATGCTACGGGTAATCTTTTCGCCTACCACCGAACCCATGCTCGCTCCTTGAAAACGAAAATCCATCACTGCCAGTGATGTCGTTATCTCGTCGATTTTACCAATCCCACTCACTACCGCCTCATACAACCCCGTCTTTTTCTGGTCTTTAACCAGCTTATCTTTGTAACCCTCAAAATTAAGCACATCGACTGAGGTCATCTCACTGTCGTACTCTTGAAAGGTATCTTCGTCTACAATCGATTCAATACGCTTATGGGCCTTTAGAGGAAAATGGTATCCGCTTTTCGGGACGACCATTAAATTTTTCTCCAGCTCTTTATTGTATACTATTTCTCCCGAGAGAGGACACGAAGTATACAGATTCTCGGGTATGTCCTTTTTATTTTTTACAACGACAGTCGAGTATTTCGGTTTGCTGAAAAAGGCCATGGTTATATCCGATTTAAATTAATCCTCTTTAATTGAAGATGTAATAAGTGCTCTTTTTAAATTGGTTGGTGCAAAATTATAATAACGTTCAAGTGTGATGACACTTCAGCCAATTCTATTGACCGTGCCCCAGCGTTAATACGTCTAGCTGCTCATAACCTGCACGGTGCAGCAAGCATTAAGCGTATGACCTGTGGTAAATACATCATCTACTACAATAATTCTACTGCTATTTATTAAAGCAGTTTTTTTAGACAAAGAAAAGGCATTTTTTACATTCCGCAGACGATCGCGGCGGTTGAGACGGGTTTGTGTTGCCGTGTCTATATTCCGCTCTAAGGCATCGACGACAGGAATCCCCCCTGCAACCTCCGCAAAACATTCGGCAATAAGCAGGCTTTGATTAAAACCGCGTTCTCTTAACTTCCTGCGATGAAGCGGCACGGGTACAAGAATTGCGTTATCAAGATAGTCACTTATTGCTGATGCTCCGCGCATTATTTTTTTAATATCTTCCAGTAAATAACGCGCACCTTTATATTTTAACTCATGGATAAGGGTGCGACCTAATCCTCGATAAAGTAAGAGACTGCGACCTCTATTAAATACCGGATTGAGTTCCTTACAATGAGGGCAGTTGCGCGCACTGATTACCCTTCCGTAAAACGGTTGGCCACAAGTCGGACAGAAGGGAGGTTCCACGCGATAAAGTTCACGCAAACTTTCATCGCTGAGATAACGATAGGCACCCCCACTTACCGGATAACCCGTTACAATACAATTTCGTGGATAAATAAGATCGAACAAGCGATCAAACGACAGACTTACTTTCACTGCGAGAGGTCTCATGATAATAGCGGTAGCCTAAGGCTAGGACAAACAAACCCATAATAAATGTCGGGAATATACCGTCGATTACCGTTTCGCTACCCCAGATAAGAACCGGAGCATCGCTATTTGTTTCCGCGACTTTACGGTAAACCGCGCGGAAGCAAACCCATCCCGCATGCAAGCCGATACAGGGCCACAATGATCGGGATTTTAAGAATAGGAAGTTTAACATTAAGCCGGCAAAAAAAAGATTGAAGAATTTAAAAATA
>Ga0114993_10000846_pt1 | contig 35572 bp, 37 predicted proteins | sample ArcticOcean_MG_C_FD_87042 | JGI IMG/M metagenome (GOLD analysis project Ga0114993, IMG submission 87042) | Marine microbial communities from western Arctic Ocean - ArcticOcean_MG_CB2_150 | ecosystem: Environmental > Aquatic > Marine > Oceanic | place: Arctic Ocean: Canada Basin | collected...
CCATGGTCAAAATGTCTGAAATGGAATTCCGCGACTATATGATGGCTCTATTCAAACCAAACAATCCTCGGAAACCGTTGATAGAGTTGGTGTTTTGAAAAGAGTCGGGTACTGTGCCTTTTTATTATCAGTAACTACAATCGGCAGACGGTTAAAATTTAATCTGCGCCGTTTCGTTGGTTGTGGTTGTGCGTCTCCTGCCCGGTGTACGATGGCCGGTTTGGGCCCCATCATGCGCGCATAGGGGATGCAAATCTGTGGCGAATGCTGGAAGCGGTAGTCCTTAATTTTATTATTGCGGGGATGGAATGACCTATGGAAAAGAATTGTGAAATTTATCGATGACGGTTTCTGATCGCCCAACCACGGCGCTCCTGCTTGGCGCGGGTATCGGCAGCCGTTTGCGTTCATTGACCAAAGACGCGCCCAAGTGTCTGCGAATATTTTGGCGATATGAAATGCAATATGGAGGGCGATACCATCCTCAGCCCGAAAGCCTCGTTGCCAACGAACTTCGCAAATGACTGAGATCGACTACGCGACGGTCAATCGGTATTGGGAAGCGGCGAGCCCTTCGATCCTCGGGCCGTACATGATGGACGGCTTTGGATTTCCCGCGATCGCCGGAGATTTCCGCTTTCAAGCAGAAGCCAGGATTGTTCGGCGGCTGACCGGTGCGCTGACGCGCCACGGAGCGGCGCTCGATCTTGGCAGCGGTATTGGATTTTGGTCTGAGGAATTCGCGGCCCGCTTTTCCCAGGTCGTTGCGGTCGAAGGCAGTGCGCCGCTTTACCAGGCCCTGAAGAAAAGCTGTGCGCCCTACGCCAACGTCCGCGCCGTGCACGGTAACGTCCTGTCGTTCGAGCCCGATGCCGCGTTCGATCTGATCTTTCTGGGCGGCTTGCTGATGTACCTCAACCAAGGGGACGCGATTGCTCTGCTGCGGCGCTTGCTTCCGTTTCTGAAACCGGGCGGCATGATCTTGTGCCGCGAATCGACCGTCCCGGGCGAAACCGAAACCCACCACGGCGCCTACCAGGTCGTCTATCGGTGCGTGCCGGATTACCGGCGTATCTTCGGGCAATGTGGATTGAGTCTCCGGCACCTGGAGAAAAACGAGGCTTATGGTCTCGTCGAGATCGGCTGTGAGCTGATCCAAATGTGGAAGGATAAGGTGCCCGAGCGGTTCCAGGTTCTCCAAGGCGTTGGCCATTTGACGTATTTCATGCTGCGTCTGGGAAACCCATGGATCACGCGTGTTCCCAGGTTATTGGGAATGGCATTTCCGAAGCTGGAAAATCATTTCTTTGTTCTTGGGGTGGACCCATCTTGAACACGCAACGCGTACAGGCAAGCTTCCTTTATCGAAATCTGGCCAATGCCACGTCTATTCTCGGTGTGCTGCCTCTCGTTGTTCTGTTTCTGGACGATGGTTACAAATACGTGCTCCCCTTGATCATTTTCAATAATATCATGGACGACCTTGATGGCGTTTTGGCCGCCAAATTAAATATCAGAAGCCAGTTTGGCGCCGACCTCGATAATGTTTGTGACGCCGTCGCCCACGTTATTCTTACCCTGGTGGTTGGCGCCCATTTCGGCGGTCTGGTCATGGCCGCCGGCGCCATTGCTGCCGGCTCGATCCTGGTTCGCGTTGTAACACGGCTCAATCCCGGTGCGACCACAGGGACCGGGTCTCAGACCAACGAGCTGATGCGCCATATGCTGTTCACCCTTTTGCTGACGGCGCAGTTCGATTTTCCCGCTGAAACCGTCTTGATCGTGATGTTTCTTCTGCATTCGGTGTCGATGCTGGTGCCGTTCAAGATGCCGGCCCTCCTCGGAAACCGGCTCAAAGGGTTGGCGATGGCCGGTATCGTGAATGTGGCTTTGTTGGCGGCTTGGCTTCTGCCTCCGGCCGCGCCGCTGGTCGCGGCGCTATTCATCGGCTCCTACCTCTATGCCTTCGCCGCCGGCGCCGGTCTGTGGCGCAAACGCCACGGCGGCGTGACAGGTCCGTAAACCTTTCCCCTCCCACCAGGTCTGATTTTGGGGCGGGGGTTATCGAAAAAAATAAAGGGGCTGACCCAGATAACTTGATTTTGGCACCGGTTTCTGGAGCGTGCTTTAGGGATTATTGCATTAGGGATTACAGCTTTAGCATTGTCCGCGCCCAATCGGGCAACGGATCCACATGGGCTGATAAATGGCCGCCGTCCATGGAGGCGATCTCGATAAAAGGCTTTGCATGGGATGAATTGTCCAGCAGCCGGACTTGGTCGGCGAGAACCAGGGCATCGGATACATAACCCATTACCCTCGGAATTCGGGCTTTGATTTTATCAGGGGGGACATCATGGCCGCCTTCGGACACCCTTTGATATACGCGCGCTTGATTCAATTCCGGCGAGCTGAGGTGAATATATATGATGGTAACCTCGTATCCATGGGACTTCGCTTCGGCCACGAAATCCACTTTTGACACATGGGAAAAAACGGTTTCGTAGCAAAATGATTCGCCCGTTTCGACCAATTTGGCACGTTTAAGCTCCACCCATTTCTGGGCCGTTGTAATTGCGGCGCCGGGATCGCCAGGCTCAAGTGTTTCCGCAATTTGGTCGACATTCAGCATGGGCAATCCCCTTGCAAGGAGATTGATGGTGTAGAAGGTTGATTTGCCGGCGCCGTTGCCGCCCGCCAGTATCCAAAGCTGTTTGGTCATCCCGCGCTGGAAGCGGTGCCCGGCCTATTCGATCCGGCAATAAATTCACCGTTTTGAAAATAGCCGGTTAAACGCTGGCCATCTTTTCCAATACGATCCAGGTAACCCGGGTGCGCTTCACTGGCCTCGTAAATGTGGGACGCTTGCGTGACCGCCGCCGACAAATTCCCGTTTCCCCGATCCGTATCCAACTTGGCAAAAACCGCATCGATATCAACCGGCTCTGATTTTATCGGCCTCACCTCAACTTCCGCATTTCCTTGCATGAGGGCAAGGATACCATTGCGATCGACAATCGCCTCCAGGCGCCGCCCAATCTCCGCCCAGTACTCGATTTGCTTGGGCACGGAGCGTTTTTCAATAGACGCCGAGGCCGTAGCGAACGAAATGATGTTATCGTCGAGGCGAATAGGTCCCGCCATAATACTGTATCCCAAAAATTGACAAGTTAAATCAATCGCTTGTTCAATTTTATAGCATTATGCAACAAATGTAGCAATATAATTTTAAGGCGCCGTTACCCAATCCGCGTTATTTGGCCCGCTAAATCCCTAAAGCGTCGCCCCCATCGCCACCGCCGTATCCACCATGCGGTTGGAGAATCCCCATTCGTTGTCGTACCAGCTTAGCACGCGCACGAACTGGCCTTCGATGACTTGGGTCTCGGAAAGATCGAACACCGACGACATCGGGTTGTGGTTGAAATCCACCGAGACCAGGGGCAGATCGTTGGTGCCGAGGATGCCTTGCAAGGGGCCCTGGGCGGCGGCCGCAGCGATGGCGTCGTTGATGCCTTCGGTGCTGGTCGCCCGCGAGGGCGTGAAGGTGAAATCGATCATCGAAACATTGGCCGTCGGCACGCGGATAGATGTGCCGTCCAGCTTGCCATCCAATTCGGGCAAGACAATGCCGACGGCGCGCGCCGCCCCGGTCGTTGTCGGGATCATCGATACCGATGCCGCCCGCGCCCGGTGCAGATCGCTGTGCAGGGTATCAACCGTGCGCTGATCGCCGGTAAAGGAATGGATGGTGGTCATGAAACCGCGCTCGATGCCGACCGCCTGGTTGAGCACATGGGCCACGGGCGCCAGGCAATTGGTGGTGCAGGACGCGTTCGAGACAACGGTGTGATCGGCAGTCAATTGATCGTTGTTGACGCCGTAGACCACGGTGAGATCAGCGCCGGCGGCGGGCGCCGAAATCAGCACCCGTTTTGCGCCGGCTTCCAAATGGGCTGCGGCGGCGTCGCGCTTGGCAAAAAAGCCGGTGCATTCGAGGGCGATATCCACATCCAATTCGGCCCACGGCAGCTTGGCGGGATCGCGCTCGGCGGTGATGCGGACCGGGCCGGCGCCGGCGTCCATCTGATCGCCATTGACGCTGACGTCGTTATCCAAGCGCCCATGCACGGTATCGAATTTCAAAAGATGGGCGTTGTCTTCGGGCGTGCCCAGATCGTTGATGCAGACGACGGAAACATCATCCCGCCCCGATTCCAAAATGGCCCGGTAAACCAAGCGTCCAATACGTCCAAATCCGTTGATTGCGAGCTTCAGGGCCATAGGTGTTCTCCGATGTCTGGGTTGCCAATTTGCGTTGCCGCACAATCGTAACTTAAGACCCCATCGTCAACCCGATCTTATCCACAGAAGGCGCGGTTGACGGGTTTGCTTTGGCAAGCGTAATCTTGCCCCCGAAACAGGGAAGATATTCGCCGTGGCCGGTCAGAAAATACAGCCATCGATCACCGTACAACAGGCCAGGGGGCGCTTGGATGCGGCCTTGGAAAAGTTGGAACAAGCGGTCGAGGGGGCGCCGGCGGGGGGCGAAAAAATGTCCGGGCTGGCCGCCGAGTTGAGCGATGCCCGGAGCGAAATCGCCGCGCTGGAGAAAAAAAACGCCGAGGTATCGATGCGGCTCGGCTCGGCCATCGGCAAGGTCAAGGCGATCATCGGCGATTGAGCGGTCAGAGTTTTGGGGGAATGTAAGGCGCCATGGCGAAAGTTTCGGTCACCATAAACAAGCGCAAATACGAGATTGCCTGCGACGATGGCCAGGAAGCGCATCTGGTGCGCCTGTCCCAATATGTGGACCGGCGGGTGGACGAGCTGGTGGCCGCCGTCGGCCAGGTGGGCGATGCCAGATTGCTGGTGATGGCCAGTCTTCTGGTCGCCGACGAATTGTCCGAAGTCTATACGGAACTGGACGGCCTGCGCGACGATCAGCGCGGCCGCACGCCTTCGCCGGCGGCCTCCGATCTGGACCGGCTGGCCCAGCGCATCGAAAAAATCGCCGCGCGGCTGGAAACTTCCTGAATTTAAGCCTATATAACTATTGGGTCGGCGCTGCGAAGTGCGCAACGCGTGAAATATCCCCGGGGCCAACGTATCAAAATAGGGAGCTGTCCCTGTCGGGCTCTTGGGCTCGATATATGGCGCCCACCTAGTCTCTAGGGCCTAGGAGGAATTGACGCAAACGGCTTATGTGGAGCCGGCCCACCTTCCCAATTTGATCTGCACATATTCCATGACCACGCCCAAATCCGACAAAGCCGCCGCCCGCCTTGCCGCATTAAAAACCCGGGACGCGGTCGCCGGGCCGGGTGCCGGGACCAGGATCGCCGCGCATTTCATGGATGCCTTTCAGCCCGGCCCCGATATTGCCGTCTCCGCCTTTTGGCCGATGCAGGGGGAGATCGATTTGCGGGATTTGTTAGCGGTCCTTCACGAAGCCGGCTGCCGAAGTTTGTTGCCGGTGGTGGCGGGGCGCGGCGCGCCACTGGAATTTCGCCAATGGTCGCCGGGCATGGCGCTGATCAAAAGCGCCTTCGGCGTGATGGAGCCGGGCTCTGATGCGGCTCTTGCGCGCCCGGACATTCTGATTGTGCCGTTGCTCAGCTTCGATGATTTGGGCACCCGGCTGGGCTATGGCGGCGGTTTTTATGACCGCACCCTGGCAGCCTTACGCGCCGATGGCCTGGGCCCCATTACCGCCGCCGGCGCCGCCTTTGCCGGGCAGCGGGTTGACAGCTGCCCGCGCGGGCCCTTTGATCAGCGCCTCGATTGGATCGTGACCGAAGACGGCGCGCGGCGCTTCGATTGATGACACAGGACATTCAATGAAACTTCTCTATTTCGGTGACGTGATCGGCCGGCCCGGGCGCACCCGGCTTTTGGACGCGCTGCCCGGAATTCGTGCCGATCTGGACCCCGATTTCATCATGGTCAATGGCGAAAACTCCGCCCACGGTTTCGGCATTACCGAGAAAATCTGCAACCAGTATTTCGAAGCCGGCATCGATGTGATCACCACCGGCAACCATGTCTGGGACCAGCGCGAGATCATGAACTATATCGACGCTGAGCCGCGCCTGCTGCGCCCGCTCAATTACCCCAAGGGCACGCCGGGCAAAGGCGCCGGCCTGTTTGAAGCCAGGAGCGGGGCGCGCGTCTTCGTGGCGCAAATTTTGGGCCGCTTGTTCATGGACGCCCTGGACGATCCCTTCGCCCGCATCGAAGAAGAACTCGCCGGCACGGCGTTGGGGACAGGCGCCGACGCCATCGTCGTCGATATCCACGCCGAGGCGACGTCGGAAAAAATGGCGGTCGGCCACGTTCTCGACGGGCGCGTCTCGATGGTCGTCGGCACCCATACCCATACGCCGACGGCGGACGCGCAAATCCTGCCCGGCGGCACCGCCTACCAGTCCGATGTCGGCATGTGCGGCGATTATGACTCGGTCATCGGTATGAAAAAGGACGTGGCGGTCAACCGCTTCACCAAGAAACTGCCATCGGACCGGCTGGAACCGGCGGAAGGGGAAGCCACCCTTTGCGCCGCGTTTCTGGAAACCGACGCGGCCACCGGACTTGCCAAGCGTATCGAGCCTTTGCGCATGGGCCCGCGCCTGATCGAAACGCGGCCTTCGAAGTGAGCGAAACGTCCGCCGATAATCCCGGCGAGGCGCCCGCCGATGGCCCTGAACAAGTGGGCGGCACCACCGGCTTCGCCGCCTTCCGGCACCGGGATTTCACCTTCGCTTTCACGGCGCGCATCTTCAACAACATGGCGACGCGCATGTTGCAGGTCACCATCGGCTGGGAGGTGTGGCGCATCACGCAAAGCGAATTGATGCTCGGCTATGTGGGCCTCGCCATGTTCCTGCCCAACATGCTGTTTTTCCTGGTGTCCGGGGAGGCCGCCGACCGCTTTCCAAGGCGCCGCATTCTGGCCATCGCCTATGGCTTCCAGGCGGTAGTCGCCGTCGCCATATTGCTGGCCTTCTCCGGCGATGATCCGGCCATGGGGCTGGTCTTGTTTCTGTTGTTCCTGATGGGCACCGGGCGCTCGTTTGCACAGCCCGCCACCCTGGCGCTGATCCCCAATCTGGTGCCCAAGGCAGTCTTTCCCAACGCCGTCGCCTGGGCCAATTCGGGCCAGCACGTTTCGACCATTATTGGCCCGGTGCTGGGCGGCTTCCTGATCGAATACGGCACCGAGGCCGGCTTTGGCGCCAGCTTCGCCTTTGCCACGGTCACCGTTGTTATCGGCCTCGCGGCGCTGGCCATATCGCTGATCCGCTCCGCCCAGCAGACTCTGAACCGGGCGCCGGTAACCTTGGAGACCATCTTCGCCGGCGCCAAGTTCATCTGGAACCGGCAGATCATCCTCGGCGCCATCACGCTGGATTTGTTTGCCGTATTGCTGGGCGGCGCGACGGCCTTGTTTCCGGTGTTCGCCACCGACATCTTGCATCTGGGCGCCAGCGGCCTTGGGCTGCTGCATTCGGCCGTTGCCGTTGGCGCCGTCGGCTGCGCCTTGGTGCTGACCCAAATGCCGGTGAAGCGCGGCGCCGGCAAAAAGTTCTTCGCCGCCGTGGCGCTCTACGGCATCGGCATTATTGTCTTTGGGCTATCGGAAATCGTCTGGATATCGCTGGCGGCGCTGACCTTGGCGGGGGCGTCGGACATGGTCTCGGTATTCATCCGCCACAACATGATCCAGTTCGCGACGCCCGATGATATGCGCGGCCGCGTGATGGCGGTGCACGGCGTCTTCACCGGCGGCTCGGGCCAATTGGGCGAGTTCGAAAGCGGCACCGTCGCCGAATTCATCGGCCCGGTGGGCTCGGTGGTTGTCGGCGGCATCGGCACCATCTTGGTGGCCTTGATTTTCGCCAAGTATTTTCCGAACCTGCGCCGGGTGGACGCGCTCGAAGCGGATCATGTGATGCAAGCCTCGGAGAAGGCGGCGGCGGAAGCGGGGGCGGCATAGACCGGCACCGAAACGCCCAAGTCCGTCTCGACGCCCGCGTGGCCGACCCGGCCATCCCCATGTGGGCTGGGCCGTCTTGGCCTCATTATCGCCACATTGCGGCGTTACCTAATGCCCGCCCGCGAGGCTTGTCTGGCGCGCTGGCGGGGGTGTGTTTACTGGGGGAATCATGGTAGGGATCGGGCGAATCTAAATCGGCGCTTTAACGCGCATTTCTTCCCACCATTCAGAGCGATCAGGAACCATGGCAGGCCATTCTCAATTCAAAAATATCATGTACCGCAAGGGCGCCCAGGACGCCAAGCGCGCCAAACAATTCGCCAAGCTGATCCGCGAAGTGACCGTGGCCGCCAAATCGGGGCTGCCCGAGCCGGACCAGAACCCGCGTCTGCGCACCGCCATTACGGCGGCGCGCGCCGCCAATATGCCGAAAGACAATATCGACCGGGCGATCAAGCGCGTCGCCGGCGGCGATGACGGCGAAAACTTCGAAGAGGTGCGCTACGAAGGCTATGGCCCCGGCGGCGTTGCGGTGATCGTCGAAGCGCTCACCGACAACCGCAACCGCACCGCGTCGGAAGTGCGCTCCGCGTTCGTCAAACATGGCGGCAATCTCGCCGAGACCGGCGCCGTCTCGTTCATGTTCGAAAATTTGGGCATGATCAATTACGGCGCCGATGCGGGCGATGCCGACGCCGTGTTCGAGGCCGCCCTGGAAGCCGGCGCCGACGATGTGGAATCGGGCGAGGCCGGTCATGACATTTTTTGCGCGCCCGATGATTTCGCCGCCGTCCGGGATTCCCTGGAGGCCGCGCTCGGTGTGCCGGCGCAAGCGCGCCTCGATTGGCGCCCCCAGAACACCGTCGAAGTGGATGAGCGTCAGGCCGAAACCCTGATGAAGATGCTCGATACCTTGGAAGACAGCGACGATGTGCAACGGGTCGCCGCCAACTTCGATATTTCCGACGAGATCATGGCGCGGCTCAGCGCTTAATGGGGGCAAGTTTTAGCGTATGATCAGACTGATCGGCATAGACCCGGGGCTCCGCAACACCGGCTGGGGCATCATCGATTGCGATGGCAATCACCTCGCCTATGTGGCCGACGGCGCCGTCCATTCCAAATCCAAAGACCCATTGGCAACAAGGCTCAGTCAGCTTTATGACGGGCTGGCCGACGTGATTGCGCGTTATGCCCCGGCCGAGGCCGCCATTGAAGAAACCTTCGTCAACGTCAACGCGGTCTCTACCTTGAAACTGGGCCAAGCGCGCGGCATTGCCCTGTTGGCGCCGGCGCGGGCCGGGCTGGTGGTCGCCGAATATCCGCCCAACGTGGTCAAGAAATCGGTGGTCGGCGCCGGCCATGCGGCCAAGCAACAGGTGCAGATGATGGTAGCCACTATTTTACCGGGCTGCCTGGCATCGTCTGCCGACGCCGCCGATGCGCTGGCCATCGCCATCTGCCACGCCCATCACCGGACGGCGCCGGCCTTGAAGCTGGCTGCCGGAGAAGCCACCCTATGATCGCCAAGCTGACAGGCGCCCTCGACACCTCCGGCGAGGGGTGGGCGGTGATCGATGTGAACGGCGTCGGCTATCTGATTTTCTGCTCGAACCGTACCTTGGGCGTGCTGGCCGGTGTCACCGGCACTGTCTCGGTGTTCGTCGAAACCCATGTGCGCGAGGACCATATCCATCTCTACGGCTTTGCCGACGAGGGCGAGCGCGAGGGCTTTAAACTGCTGACCACCGTGCAGGGGGTCGGCGCCAAGGTTGCCCTCGGCATCCTGTCGGCGCTGACCACGGATGCATTGGCACAGGCAGTGGCGGCCGGCGACAAGGCGGCGGTTGCCCAGGCGCAAGGGGTGGGCCCGAAACTGGCGACCCGCATCGTGACCGAATTGAAGGACAAGGTGGGCGGCATTGCGCTGGGCGCGGCGGCTTTGCAGGCAGCGGCGCCGGCCGGCGAGGGCGAAAATGGCGCCGCCGCCGATGCGGTATCGGCGCTGGTCAATCTGGGCTATGGGCGCACCGAGGCCTTTGGCGCGGTGGCCCGTTCGGTGCAGCGATTGGGCGCCGACGCGGCGCTGGACGCACTGATCCGGGATGGACTTGGCGAGCTTGGCTCCGCCGAGACCCATGCGTGACGGCATGGCCATGGATTCCGAACGCGAAATAGACCCCCGCGAGGCCGCCGCCGATCAGCCCGATACGCAACTGCGCCCGCAGCGCCTGGACGAATTCATCGGCCAGCCGCGCATCCGCGAGAATTTGAGCATGGCGGTGGAGGCGGCGCGGCTGCGCGCAGAGGTGATGGATCACACGCTGCTCTATGGCCCGCCCGGCCTCGGTAAGACGACGCTGGCGCGCATCGCGGCGGCGGAGCTTGGCGTCGGCTTTCGCGCTACCTCAGGGCCGGTGATCGCCAAGTCCGGCGATCTGGCGGCGATCTTGACCAACCTGCAACCCCGCGACGTTTTGTTCATCGACGAGATTCACCGCCTGCAGCCGGTGGTCGAGGAGATTTTGTACCCGGCCATGGAAGACGGCGAGCTGGATTTGATCATCGGCGAGGGCCCGGCGGCCAGGAGCGTGCGCATTGATCTGCCGCCGTTCACGCTGATTGGCGCCACCACGCGCTCGGGGCTCCTGACCACGCCGCTACGCGACCGGTTCGGTATTCTGTTGCATATGACGTTCTACGATGCGGACGAGCTGACCACTATCGTCAAGCGCAGCGCCGCCATTCTGGAGCTACCGGTCAGCGACGAAGGCGCGTTGGAAATTGCCAGGCGATCCCGGGGCACGCCGCGCGTGGCCGGGCGCCTGCTGCGCCGGGTGCGGGATTTCGCCCAGGTCAATGGCGAGACGACCGTCGACAAAAAAGTCGCCGATGCGGCCCTCGGCAAGCTGCAAGTGGATGGCCTCGGGCTGGACGAATTGGACCGGCGCTTCTTAAGGCTGATTGCCGAAAACTATGGCGGCGGGCCGGTCGGCGCGGAAACCTTGTCGGCGGCCCTGTCCGAAGAGCGCGACACCATCGAAGAGGTGATCGAGCCTTATTTGATCCGCGAAGGATTGCTGATGCGCACGCCGCGCGGCCGGGTGCTGGCCGCAGGCGCCTACCGGCATCTGGGTCTGGCGGCGCCGGCCAACCAGAGCCAGTTGGAACTGCTCGCTGCCCAGGACGATGACGAAGACGATGACGATGAATAATATGTCCAAAAGCCAGGCCGGCGATCAAACCGAAGTCTTTGCCTTGCGCGTCTATTGGGAAGACACCGACGCCGCCGGCATTGTCTATTACGCCAACTATCTGAAATATGCGGAGCGGGCGCGCAGCGAAATTCTGTACGCCGCCGGCATCGATCAGACCCAGCTTCGCGAAACCGATGGCGTTGTCTTCGGGGTGCGCGCCTGCAACGCCGAGTATCTTTTGCCCGCGAGGCTTGGCGACCAGTTAGAGGTGCATACAAGCGTCGTCGCCGTAAAGGGCGCCAGTTTCGAATTGCGCCAGACCGTCATGCGCGGGCCCGACGCCTTGGTGGTGATGGATGTGCGCCTGGCCTCTATCGATCATGTCAGCGGCAAGCCGGCGCGCCTGCCGGCCCGGGTCAAGGCGATGCTGTCGGGCACTAGGGATTAGTCAAAGAAAGTTGCGTTAAGGACAAAATATGGAAACCGAAACCCTGAATGCGGCTGGCATTGCCGCCGCCTATGACTTTTCGATCTGGTCGCTATTTTTGCGCGCCGATTTCATCGTCAAGGCGGTGATGATTGCATTGGTCGTCGCCTCGGTCTGGTGCTGGGCGATCATCTTCGAAAAAGTCCGGCGCCTGCGCCGCCTCAACAGTGACGCTTCCAGCTTCGAAGACCGCTTCTGGTCGGGCGGCTCGCTGGACGAGCTGTATGACAATATGGGCGCCCAGCCGCGCGATCCGATGTCGGCGGTGTTCTCGGCGGCGATGCGCGAATGGCGGCGCACGGCAGAGGGCGGCTATTCCAGCCCGGCCGTGGGCTCGAGCTTGATGGAGCGTATCGGCCGGGTCATGGACGTCACCGTCAACCGCGAGATCGAACGGGTCGAGCGGCAATTGACGATCCTCGCCTCGACCGGCTCGACGGCGCCGTTCATCGGCCTGTTCGGCACCGTCTGGGGCATCATGAATTCGTTCCAGGCGATCTCGATCACCAAAAACACGTCCCTGGCGGTGGTCGCGCCGGGCATCGCCGAGGCATTGTTCGCCACCGCGCTCGGTCTGGTGGCGGCGATCCCGGCGGTGATTGCCTATAACAAGATATCCAAAGACGTGGACCGTTACGCCTCGCGCCTCGATGATTTCGCCAACGAGTTTTCGGCGATCATTTCGCGCCAGCTGGAAGGGCGCGAATAGACATGGCAATGGGCAGCGCACCTGGAAGCGGGAGCGGCGCCGGGCGCCGTTGGAAGCGCGCCCGCACCCGGCCGATAAGCGATATCAACGTCACTCCGATGGTCGATGTGATGCTGGTGCTTTTGATTGTCTTCATGGTGACGGCGCCGCTGCTCACGGTCGGCGTGCAGGTGGATCTGCCCGAGACCCAGGCCAGCCTGATCAGCGATCCCGATGAGCCGTTGGCGGTATCCATCGATGCCGACGGCGCCATATTTTTGCAAGATACCGCCATCGAATTGCCGGTGCTGGCCGCCCGGCTGATCGCCATCACCGGCGCCAACCCGGACATCCGCATCTTTGTGCGCGGCGACAAAAACATCGGCTATGGCCGGGTCATGCAGGTGATGAGCACCATCAACCGGGCCGGCTTCAAGAAGGTGGCGCTGATCACCCAGGCGCCGCGCGGCGATTCCAGGCGGCGCTCCAAGCGGGCGGCGAAGCCGGCGGCGAAGAAGTAGACGCCATGCGGGCTCCGATACTTTTTTCCGTCGCCTTTCATGTGGTCATCGTCGGCGTCACCATTGTCGGTCTGCCGCTGGTGCGCAAACCGCCGCCGCCGACGGATATTCCCATCATCGTGGAATTGATTGAAACCGGACCGGAAACCAATGTGCCGCCGCCGGAGCCGCCAAAGCCGAAGCAGAAACCTAAGCCCAAGCCCGAGGTGAAAAAGAAACCACCGCCGGCGCCGCCCAAGCCGAAGGTGAAAAAAGCGCCGCCGTCTCCGCCGCAGCCGGAACCGGCGCCGGAAGTGGCCGCCGTGCCGCCAACCCAAACCGCAAAACCCAAGCCGAAGCTCAAGCCGAAACCCAAGCCGAAGCCGAAACCGAAGGTCAAGGCGAAGCCGCCGGCGCCGAAGGTGTTTGCCCGGGTGCGCCCCACCCGAAAGCCGAAAATGCCGGATCGCTTCGCCGCGGTTCTGAAAAACCTGGAGAAGGATTTCAAGCGCCCGGCGCCGAAGCCGGAAAAGAAAAAGGAAAAAAAGAAGGCCGAGCCGAAACCGGAGATTTTGGACAAGCTGGCGCGCACCCTATCCAACCGTCCGCGCGAGTTTGATCCCACCAAGCGCGTCACCCAGAACGAGATCGACGCCATGGCCAACACGATCCGCCGGGCCATGCTGAAATGCTGGAACTTCCAGCCGGGCGCCAAGGGCGCGCGCGATATCGTGATCACCATCAAATTGAAATTGTCGCCCACCGGACACTTTCTAGGCGGCGAACTTCTTAACCGCTCCGCGTACCTGTCGGACCCGTTTAAACTGGCCGCCGCCGAAAGTGCCTGGCGGGCGGTGCGCCAACCGGCGTGCAATCCCTATGATCTGCCGAGGGACAAATACGAAATATGGAAAGACTTGACCTTGACCTTCAATCCCCGCGAAATGTTCGGGCAATGAGTAATCTCCCCCGATTGTGGAAAGCGTTACCCTCGGGCCTCGCCGTTTGGCGCGCCAGCCTGGCGGCCTTGTTGCTGGTGCTTTGGCTGGCCCCTGCCGAGGCCGAGCTGCGCGTCGATATCACCCGGGGCTCGGTGCGGGCGATGCCCATCGCGGTCACCAATTTCATCGGCACCAAGGCAAAAGAGCGCGACATCGGGCGCGACATCGCCGCCGTGATCAAATCCGATTTGGAGCTTTCGGGCCTTTTTAAGCCGATCGATCCGAAGGCCTTTATCGCCGTCGAGACGTCTTTGGATACGGTACCCAATTTCCAAAATTGGAGCGTCCTCAACGCCGATGCCCTGGCGCAAGGCCGGGTTACGTTATTGGCGGGAAACCGCATCCGCATCAAGTTCCGGCTTTGGGACGTGGCGCCGCAGAAACAAAGCTTCGGGCAAAAGTTTACCACCGTCGCCTCCAACTGGCGGCGCATCGCACATATTATATCCGATGCGATCTACAAGCGGGTCACCGGCGAGGACGGTTATTTCGACACGCGCATTGTTTATATCGCCGAAACCGGGCGCGGCGACCGGCGCATCAAGCGCCTGGCGATCATGGATTGGGACGGCGCCAATCACCACTTCCTGACCGACGGCAACGATCTGGTGCTGACGCCGCGCTTCTCGCCGAGCCGCCAGGAAATCACCTACATGTCCTATTTCCGCAACGTGCCCCGGGTCTATATTTTTAATATCGAAACCGGGCGCCAGGAAATGCTGGGCGATTTTCCGGGCATGACCTTCGCGCCGCGCTTTTCGCCGGACGGCAACACCGTCATCATGAGCATGGCCAAGGACGGCAATACCGAAATCTACACCATGGATTTGCGCACCCGCTCGGTCAAAAGGCTGACCCGCCATTCGGCCATCGATACCTCGCCCTATATATCGCCGGACGGCAAAAAAATCGTCTTCAATTCGGACCGCTCCGGCGGCCAGCAGCTTTACGTGATGAACGCCGACGGCTCGTCGGTGAAGCGCATCAGTTTCGGCAAGGGCCGCTATGCAACGCCGGTCTGGTCGCCGCGCGGCGATCTGATCGCCTTCACCAAGATATCGGGCGGCAAGTTTTTCATCGGCGTCATGGCGCCGGACGGTTCCGGCGAGCGTTTGCTGGCCGATGGCTTCCTGGTGGAATCGCCGACCTGGTCGCCGAACGGCCGGGTTTTGATGTTTTTCCGGGAAACGCCGCTGGCCAGAAAAGGCGGCAAACGGACGCGGCTTTTCTCGATCGATCTCACCGGCCAGAACGAGCGCCAGATTGTGACACCCATGGATGCATCGGACCCGGCGTGGTCCCCCTTGATTCCATGACCGGCGCGCCTTATAATCTGTATAAGTAACAAGGATTTAACGCCCGGATAGTACGGTTGGCTATATTCGGCGGCAGTTCTGTTGCAATCGATTTGGAAATTTGCATCTATCCTTACTATATGTAATTTTGTCATTCATCATCCATCCCAGTTTCCGTCAGGGGGACAGAAAAATGCGTTTAAAGAATTTTGGTTTTGTTATTGCGGGCATGTTCCTGTTGGCGGCGTGCGAATCCACGTCGACGGAAGACAGCGCATCGTCGGGCACCGGCGCCCAGTCGGGCGCATCCAGCACATCATCCGCGGCCACCGGCTCAAGCGCCGGCAACCGGGCCGCAGCCTCGGCAATCCGCGATGGCTCACCGCAGGATTTTGTCATCAATGTGGGTGATCGCGTATATTTCGGATTGGACAAATCCAGCATCCGCGCCGACCAGCGCCCGCAGCTTGAAAAGCAAGCCGCCTGGCTGAAGAAATTCCCGGCCACCCAGATCAGCATCGAAGGCCACGCCGACGAGCGCGGCACCCGCGAATATAACTTGGCGCTGGGCGAGAGGCGCGCCAATTCGGCCCGCGATTTCCTGGTTGCGCTGGGTGTCAATCCGGGCCGCATCAAAACCGTTTCCTTCGGCAAGGAGCGCCCGGTAGCCCTTGCCCATGAGGAAGCTTCGTGGCGGCAAAATCGCCGTTCGGTTTCGGTCGTGGTCGATGCCGGCAGCTAATTAAACAAAATGTCCTCGAATTTCGGGCGCCCGTTTCCCTTGACTGGGGAACGGGCGCCTTGTTTTTGACATGATTTTTCGGCACAAGGTCAGCGGGAATCAATCGATGCTGAAACGCCAAATTAAAGCTTTTTGTCTGGCCGCGCTCGCCGCTCTGGTCCTTTTTGCGGGGGCCGGGCTCGGGTTGGGCGAAGCCGCCGCGCAGGAGGGCCGCCTGCAAGACGTGCTCAACAAGCTGGATCGGTTGGAGCGCGATATGCGCGTTATGAGCCGCCAGCTTTATCGCCGGGGCCCGGCCAGTGGCGCGGCGCCCGCCGCCCCCGCCGCCCGTCCCGCAGCCGCCGCCGTCCGCCCAGCCGCGCCGCCGCCCGCCGCCGGCGTGCGCTTGGAGAATGCCTATGTGGCGCGCCTCGAAGCCCGCCTGGACGATCTGGAAAGCGAAATTCGGAGCGCCACCGGCAGTATCGAAAATTTCAATCATTCCATGAGACAGATTTCTTCGCGCCTGGATAAGCTGGTGGCCGATATGGAACTGCGCATGACCGATATGGAAAAGCGGCTGTTGCAAGCCTCGGCGCGCGCGCCATCGGGCCCCGCGCCGGCGGCCCAGCCCGGCTTCCAGGCGTCGCCGCCCCGCCAGCAGATCACCGGCGTTGCCCGCCCGCCGTCGGTCCGCCAATCCGGCCCCGCAACCGGCGGGCCATCGTTTTCGCGCCCGGCGCAAAATCTGGGCGCCATTTCGCCGAACGATCTGGCGGCCGTGAGACGCGGCGAAAACCCTCTGCCCGCAACGGCGCAACCCCGGGCCACAATTCAAGGCGCCCGCCCGCCGCCGCCGCCGCCAGTGGTGCAAAAGATTCTCCCCAAGGGATCGGTTCAGGCGCGCTACAGGTTTGCCCAGGATCTGGTGCACCGGGCGGAATATGATAAGGCCGCCCAGGCTTTTCAGGAATTCATTGCCGCCCATCCGGACCACAAGCTGGTCTCCAACGCCCGCTATTGGCTGGGCCGGACCTTTTATGTGCGCCACGAATACCGCTCCGCCGCCGAGGCGTTCTTGAAAGGCTTCCGGGGCGACCCGAAGGGCAACAAGGCGCCGGACAATCTCTTGAGCCTCGGCATGTCGCTGTCGCAAATGGATAAGAAAACCGACGCCTGCGCCATGTTCGGCAAGCTGGCCAGCGATTTTCCCGGCGCCCCCAGCCGCATTACCAGATTGCTGCAGCGCGAGCGGACCCGCGCCGACTGTGGTTAGCGCCGCCGCCATTGCTGCGCCGGCTCCTGAACATCTGGAACCGCTCGGACCGTCTGAATTCGATGCCTTGATGGACGCCAACCGGGTGCCGGCGGGCGTGGCCATCGCGGCTGCCGTATCGGGCGGCGGCGATTCCATGGCCCTGGCGCTATTGGCCGGTGATTGGTGCCGGCGCCATGGTGGCACGCTCACCGCGTTGACCGTGGACCATGGCTTGCGCGCCGGATCGGACGCCGAAGCCATTTCGGCTGGTAGCTGGCTGGCAGCAGCCGGCATCGGCCACCGGGTCTTGACCTGGGACGGAGAAAAACCGGCCACCGGCATTCAAGCGGCGGCACGCAGCGCCCGCTACCGTTTGCTCACCGATTGGGCGCGCCGCAACTCCATCGGCCATATTCTGGTGGCCCATAACATGGAAGATCAGGCGGAAACGTTCCTTATGCGCGCCGCCCAAGGCGCCGGTATGTACGGTCTGGCGGGCATGGCGCCGGTCAGCCGGCGACGCTGCGTTGCTATTCACCGGCCATTGCTCAGGGTTTCCGGCGCCCGATTGCGCCAGACTTTGGTGCAAACAGGCCAGCAATGGATCGAGGATCCGTCCAACGCCGATCCCGCCTTTCAGCGCACCCATATGCGGCGGCTGGTGGCGGCGCTCGGCCAAGGGCGCGTACCGGCGCCCCGTCTGGCGGCGCTGGCCGGTCATTTCATGGCGGTGCGGACGCGTCTCGATGGCTTGGCGGGCGCGCTGATCGCCGGCGCCGTTGTCGGCCACGGGTCCGGATATTGCGAGCTGCAAGCGCCGGCCTTTGGCAAGGCCCCAGTGATGGTTGCCGTCCATGCCTTGCGCCAGTTGTTGGGTGAAATTGGCGGGCGCGACTATCCGGCGGGCGCCGGCAAATTGGAGCGCGGCTTAGCGCGGCTGCTGGATCCCGGTGATGAACGCGCCTTCACCCTGGCCGGCTGCCGCATTATCAAGGCGGGCGGCGGTAATTTTAATGCGGGCCTCGGCCCCGGTGCGGTCTTGATTTGCCGCGAGGAGCGCCATGCAGACGAACGCCTGGCCGTTGCCGCCGGCGGACGTCTGATTTGGCGGGGCGTGTTCGAGATTGCCCTCGAAGGCCGGGACAGCGACGCCGGGCCGGTCTATCTGGGGCCTTTGGGGCGCAGTGGCTGGTCGGAAATCGCATCGAAAATGGCCGCAAATGACCGGGTATTGCCGCCATTTCCGGTGCGCACCGCGCTGCCGGCTTTGTTTGATCGCAGCGGCGTTGCCGAGGTGCCCCATCTCGGCTATGTCAGGGCGGGCGGCCCATTGCCCGGTATCGGCATCGAATGGATCCGCCAGTTGGTGTAAAAAAAATCCCGCCAGCCCTTGCAATTCAGCCGCTACGGACTATTTGATTTGTCTGGGAGCGGTAAATAAATATAAAGTGATTTAAGCCATCGCCGCTGGGGCGCTATAGATCGGCAAATCCGGGATCCAGGATCAGGGCCCCAAAATTGACAAGAAAAGGGACAGAACATTGAATATCCGTAAAAACTTGGCCGTCTGGGTGATTATCGCGGTCCTTGTTTTCACCCTGTTCAACCTGTTTCAGGGCTCCGGTGACCGCAGTCCGCACCAGTCGCTGGCCTTTTCCGATTTCGCCGCCGAGGTCAATAACGGCACGGTGCGCGACGTAACCATCCAGGGCAAAAAAATTACCGGCCATTTCGAAGACGGCCGCGCCTTTCGCTCCTACGCGCCGGACGATCCGACGCTGATCCCCAAGCTCGGCGAAAAGGGCGTGCATATCACGGCCTTGCCCATCGAAGATGAAGTGCCGTCCTTGTTCGGCATCTTGATCTCCTGGTTCCCGATGCTTTTGCTGATCGGTATCTGGATATTCTTTATGCGCCAGATGCAGTCGGGCGGCGGTAAGGCCATGGGCTTCGGTAAATCCCGGGCGCGCATGCTGACCGAGCGAACCGGACGCATCACGTTCGAAGACGTTGCCGGCATCGACGAAGCCAAGCAGGAGCTGGAAGAAATCGTCGAGTTTTTGAAAGACCCGGCCAAGTTCCAGCGCCTCGGCGGCAAACTTCCCAAGGGCGTCTTGCTGGTCGGCCCTCCGGGCACCGGCAAGACGCTGCTGGCGCGCGCCATCGCCGGCGAGGCAAACGTTCCGTTCTTCACCATATCGGGCTCCGATTTCGTTGAAATGTTCGTCGGCGTCGGCGCCAGCCGGGTCCGCGACATGTTCGAACAGGGCAAGAAAAATGCCCCCTGCATCATCTTTATCGACGAGCTGGACGCCGTCGGCAGACACCGGGGCGCCGGCCTCGGCGGCGGCAATGACGAGCGCGAGCAAACCCTCAACCAGCTTCTGGTCGAGATGGACGGGTTCGAAAGTAACGAAGGCGTCATTCTGATCGCCGCCACCAACCGCCCGGACGTTCTCGATCCGGCGCTTCTCAGGCCCGGCCGGTTCGACCGCCAGGTGGTGGTGCCCAATCCCGACATCGTCGGCCGCGAAAAGATTTTGAAGGTGCATATGCGCAAAGTGCCGTGCGCGCCGGATGTGGATGCCAGGATCATCGCCCGCGGCACGCCCGGCTTTTCCGGCGCCGATCTCGCCAATCTGGTCAACGAAGCGGCCTTGCTTGCGGCGCGCACCGGCAACCGCATGGTGACCATGGCCGAGTTCGAGTTCGCCAAGGACAAGGTGATGATGGGCGCCGAGCGCCGCTCGATGGTCATGTCCGACGAGGAAAAGAAGCTGACCGCCTATCACGAGGCCGGCCACGCCATCGTCGGCATCAATGTTCCGCAGCACGATCCGCTGCATAAAGTCACCATCATTCCGCGCGGCCGCGCCCTCGGCGTCACCATGTCGCTGCCGGAAAAAGATAAATACAGCTATTCCAAGCTGGAGCTGGAATCCAAGCTGGCGGTCATGTTCGGCGGACGCGTTGCCGAGATAAAAATATTCGGGGCCGAAAACGTCACCACCGGCGCCGGCAACGATATCCAGCAGGCCACCGAGATGGCCCGGCGCATGGTGACCGAATACGGCTTTTCGGAAAAATTGGGACCGTTGCGCTATACCGACAATGACGAGGAAATTTTTCTCGGCCATTCGGTGGCGCGCCACAAGAACGTGTCCGACGACACGGCGCGCATGATCGACGAAGAAGTGCGCCGCCTGATCGAAACGGCCGAGCAAACGGCGGCCAAAATCGTTGATGAAAAATACGACGATCTGGTCACCCTCGGCGAGTCGCTCTTGGAATACGAGACGCTGTCCGGCGACGAAGTGAACGCTTTGTTGCGCGGCGAGTCGATCTTCCGCCCCGATCCGGACGACGATACCCCTCCTGAGGGACAGTCCAAGTCTTCGGTCCCGTCCAGCGGCGCCGCCCCCAAGGGCGCGCCCGGTGGTCTCAACCCGGAACCGGAGCCGCAGCCGGGCGGCTAGCACCCGAGAGACATTGATGAATTTTGCCGGGCTCGATCTCCAACGCCCGTTGATCATGGGCATCGTCAATGTGACCCCCGACAGTTTTTCCGACGGCGGCGAGGTCTTCGATGCGCCCGGCGCCATCGCACGCGGCTTAGGCCTGATCGCCGACGGCGCCGATATTATTGACGTGGGCGGCGAATCCACCCGCCACGGCGCCGAGCCGGTGGCGCCCGGCATCGAAGCGGCGCGCGTATTGCCGGTCATTACGGCCTTGGCGAAGGCGGGCGCGGTGGTTTCCATCGACAGCCGCAACGCAAACGTGATGGCGGCGGCGTGTGCAGCCGGCGCCGCCATCATCAACGATGTCAGCGCGCTTAGCTTTGATGAAAATGCCTTGGGCGTCGCCGCCGAAACCGGCGCCAGCGTCATCTTGATGCATATGAAGGGCACGCCCCAAACCATGGCTGGAATGGCCGAATATGACGATGTGGTGGCCGAAGTCAGCGCTTACCTTCGGACGCGAATCGATGCCTGTATTGCGGCTGGTATTGAGCGGACCCGGATTTGCATCGATCCCGGTTTCGGTTTTGCCAAGCGGATGACGCATAATTACGCGTTGTTGGACCGGATTTCAGAGATCGCCGCCATCGGCCCGCCGGTCTGCGCCGGGCTGTCGCGCAAGTTCGGAAAGACCGGGAATCCCAAGCAACGCCTTGATATTTCCATCGATCTGGCGCGCCGCGCGGTGGCCGGCGGCGCCCGCATCATTCGCGTGCACGACGTGGCGGCGACGGTGGCCGGCCTAGTGACCGCGCCTCTGAAAAATACCGCAATAATTTGTTAAATGACCTTTCGCGCCGCTTGCGTTAAACCGGTTGCAGCATGATTAGAAAACTATTCGGAACCGACGGCATCCGGGGCACCGCCAATACGGCCCCCATGACCGCCGATATCGCGCTCCAGGTGGGCATGGCGGCGGGGCTGCATTTCACCCGCGGCGATCATCGCCACCGGGTGGTGATCGGCAAGGATACGCGCCTGTCCGGCTATATGATCGAGCCCGCATTGACCGCCGGCTTCGTTGCCGCCGGCATGGACCCGATCCTGGCCGGGCCGCTGCCGACGCCGGCCATCGCCATGCTGACCCGGTCTTTGCGCGCCGATCTGGGGGTCATGATATCGGCCTCGCACAATCCCTATCAGGATAACGGCATCAAGCTGTTCGGCCCCGACGGCTACAAATTGTCCGACCAAGCCGAAGCCGCCATCGAGGCGCGCATGGACGCCGATATGGCCGCCGATCTGGCAGCGCCGGAGGCTTTGGGCCGGGCGCTGCGCCTGGATGATGCGCAAGGGCGCTATGTGGAGTTCGTGAAACGGACAATCCCGCGCCGGGTCTCTCTGGACGGCATCAAGGTGGTCATCGATTGCGCCCACGGCGCCGCCTACAAGGTCGCGCCGGCGGTGCTTTGGGAGCTGGGCGCCGAGGTGGTGTCGCTCGCCGTTGATCCCGACGGCCTCAACATCAACGACGGCTGCGGCTCGACCCATCCGGAAGCCATGTGCGCGGCCGTGGTGGCCCACGGCGCCCATATGGGCATCGCCCTCGACGGCGACGCCGATAGGGTTTTGATCGCCGATGAAAGCGGTGCGCTGATTGACGGCGATCAGATCATGGCGGTAATCGCCAAGCACTGGGCCGACGACGGCTGGTTGCGGGGCGGCGCCGTTGTCTCCACGGTCATGTCGAATTTGGGGTTGGAACGGTACCTCACCGGCATCGGCCTCAAATTGCTGCGCACCCAGGTGGGCGACCGCTACGTGGTCGAGCGCATGCGCGAATTGGGCTGTAATCTCGGCGGCGAGCAATCGGGCCATATTGTCATGGCCGATCACGGCACCACCGGCGATGGCCTGGCCGCCGCCTTGCAGCTTCTGGCCATTATCGCCGCCGCCGGCAAGCCGGTGAGCGAGGCTTGCCGCCCGTTCGAGCCGTTGCCGCAAATATTGCGCAACGTGGCCGTCAATGGCCGGGCGCCGTTGGAGAATAGCGGAATTCAAAAGGCCATCGCGGCGGGCGAGGCGCGCATGGGCAATCATGGCCGCGTGCTGATCCGCGCGTCGGGCACCGAGCCTTTGGTCCGCATCATGGCCGAGGGCGCCGATAAGGCTTTGATCGACAGCGTCGTCGGCGATATTGTTGCCGAGATCGAACGCTTCGTAGCCGCCTAACTACCATTTAGGAGCATTCAGTTGCAGGGACGGGTTCTTATCGTCGCCGGGTCCGATTCCGGCGGCGGCGCCGGCATTCAGGCCGATATCAAAGCGGTGACTGCGCTCGGCGGGTTTGCTGCGACCGCGATCACGGCGCTGACCGCGCAGAACACCCAAGGCGTGTTCGCCATTCTGGATGTGCCGCCGGAGTTTGTTGCCCGCCAGATGGAGGTGGTGTTGAGCGACATCGGCGCCGACTGCATCAAGATCGGCATGCTGCACCGGCCCGATATTATCGAAGTGGTGTGCGCGTCCTTGGACAAACTGGCACCGGATGTGCCGGTGGTGGTCGATCCGGTGATGGTCGCCAAGGGCGGCGCATCCTTGCTGGCGGATGACGCCATGGCGGCCTTAAAAGAATTGATGGTGCCCCGCGCCGCCATCCTGACCCCCAATATCCCGGAAGCCGAAGCCCTGGCGGGCCGCACCGCGCCGGGCATCGATGCGGCCGAGGCGCTGGCCCAATCGCTGCTCGATCTCGGCCCCGACGCGGTGTTGTTGAAGGGTGGCCACCGGACCGGGCCCGAGGTAATGGATTTGCTGATGGATGCGTCGGGCGCTCAGCCCTTCACCAGCCCGCGCATCGAGACGGTGCACACCCACGGCACCGGTTGCACATTGGCCTCGGCCATCGCCTGCTCCATCGCCCAAGGGATGGAGACGGAAGCCGCCGTTACCCGCGCCCGGGCCTATGTGCTCGAAGCCATCCGCACGGCGCCGGGATTGGGGCACGGGCATGGACCCTTGAACCACGCCCATACCATGGGGGATCGTTAGATGACCACTGAGCTATTCCGCGCCGACGCCTACGCCCAATCCTGCGAAGCCACGGTGGTTGCCGCCGATGCGCGCGGTGTCGTTCTCGATGCCAGCGTCTTCTATGCCAGAGGCGGTGGCCAGCCGGGGGACAGTGGCGTGCTCAAGCTGGCGGATGGCGGCGCCATCGCTATCACAGATTGCTTCAAGGACCGGGATACCGGCGATCATATCCATGTGCCGGTCGACGGCGCGCCCTTGCCGAAAATCGGCGCTAAAGTCACTGCCGAGATCGACTGGCCGCGCCGCCACCGGATGATGCGCATGCACACGGCGCTGCATCTTTTGTGCGCGGTCATCGAGGGCGGCGTGACCGGCGGCTCCATCGGGCCCGACAAAAGCCGCCTGGATTTTGATCTTCCCGATACGGCCTTGGATAAAGCGCATATCGAAGCCGAATTGAACCGGCTGGTGGCCGAGAATTTGGCGGTGAGCATATCCTCGGTCAGCGACGCCGCGCTTGACGCCAACCCCGATCTGGTGCGTACCATGTCGGTCAAGCCGCCATCGGGGGCTGGTAGCGTCCGCATCATCGAAATCGCCGGCGCCGATCTGCAACCCTGCGGCGGCACCCATGTGGCCAATACCGGCGAGATCGGCCGCCTGCGCGTCGGCAAGATCGAAAACAAGGGCGCCCACAACCGGCGCATCAATATCCATCTGGAGGATTGAGCCATGAGCCTCGAAATCCGCCCCGCCCAGCTGCCAGCCGAAGTGGGCCTGGCGCGCGATATGTTCGCTGAATACCAGAACTGGCTGGACGTGGATTTGTGATTCGAAAACTTCGATGAAGAACTGGCAAGTTTGCCGGGAAAATATTCAGAGCCAGAGGGCCAAATCCTGTTCGCCAAGGATGGCGACAAATTCGCCGGAATCGTCGCCATGCGCCCGCTAGAGGACGCCGGCGCCGCCGAGATGAAGCGCCTTTATGTGCGCGAAGACTGGCGCGGCCAAGGGCTCGGGCGGGAACTGGTGGCGCGTATCATCGGCTGCGCCCGCGCCCAGGGCTACGTCGCATTGCGCCTGGATACGGTGCCCCAATTGGAAGCCGCCATCGCTCTTTATCTGGATCTGGGTTTCAAGGAAATCGGCGATTATTCGGATGGCACCTCCATTTATCTTGGCGCCGAGCTGCGCTATTTTGAGTTAGACCTAACCTAAAGTTTAAGGACCCCTCACAGTGACCACATATAATATTGCGCTGATCCCCGGCGACGGCATCGGCAAGGAGGTGGTGCCCGAAGGGAAGCGCGTCCTGAATGCCGCCGCCGCCAAATTCGGTTTCGATTTTCACTGGGACGATTTCGATTGGTCTTGCGAGACCTATCACAAGACCGGCGCCATGATGCCCGAAGACGGGCTCGACCAAATCCGCGGCCACGATGCGGTTTACCTGGGCGCCGTCGGTTATCCAGGCGTGCCCGATCATATCTCCCTTTGGGGCCTTCTGATCCCGATCCGGCGGGAATTTCATCAATATGTGAACCTGCGTCCGGTGCGCCTGTTCGACGGCGTGCCGTCGCCGCTGGTGGGGCGCAAGCCCGGCGATATCGATTTCTACGTGGTGCGGGAAAACGTGGAGGGCGAATATTCGGAAATCGGCGGGCGGCTTTATGGCGGCACCGATGACGAGATGGTCACCCAGCAGACCGTGTTCACAAGGCGCGGCGTCGACCGCATTCTCAAATACGCATTCGATCTGGCGCAAAGCCGGCCAGCCAAGCACCTCACCTCGGCGACCAAGTCGAACGGCATCATCCACACCATGCCCTATTGGGACGAGCGGGTGGAGGCCATGGGCGCCAATTACAACCAGGTGGAGGTGGACAAGTTCCATATCGACATCCTGACCGCCCATTTCGTCCGCAATCCCGATTGGTTCGATGTGGTGGTGGGCTCCAACCTGTTTGGCGATATCCTGTCCGATCTGGGCCCGGCGATCACCGGCACCATCGGCATCGCGCCGTCCGGCAATATCAATCCGGAGCGCCAATTCCCGTCCATGTTCGAGCCGGTGCACGGCTCGGCCCCCGATATCGCCGGCCAGGGCATTGCCAATCCCATCGGCCAGATTTGGTCGGGGGCGATGATGCTCGATCATTTCGGTGAGGGCGAGGCGGGCGCGGCGATCTTATCTGCCATCGAAAACGTGCTCGCCGCCGGCGCCAATCTGACCCCGGACATGGGCGGCACCGCATCCACATCGGACCTCGGCGCGGCTATCGAGGCGGCGCTCTGACGCGGCCATGCCCGGCCTGATTATCTTCGATTGTGATGGCGTTCTGATCGACAGTGAGCCGCTCGCCTGCCGCTCCTTGTCGGAGGTTCTGGCCGGCATCGGCGTTGCCATGAGCGCCGATGAGATCAATACCGAGCTGGTGGGCATATCGATGCAGGGCGTCATCGGTTATGTGCGGGACCGCTTCGGCGTGACGCTGGGGCCGGATTTTTGGAAAGCTCATTTGGGCGCCATCCTCGATCTGTTCGCCGCCGAATTGCAGCCCATCGATTATGTTCCCGAATTGCTGGACCAAATCAGCTTGCCCATGTGCATTGCCTCGTCGGGACGCATGGCGCGGCTTCGCCCTGCCCTCGAAATGACCGGGCTCTATGAGCGGTTCCGTCCCCATATCTATAATGCCGAGATGGTGGAACGGGCCAAGCCGGCGCCGGATTTGTTTCTGTATGCGGCCACGGATATGGCATTTCAGCCCGCCGACTGCCTGGTGATCGAAGACAGCCATGCCGGCGTGACCGCCGCTTGTGCCGCCGGAATGCCGGTCATCGGCTTCACCGGCGGTGGCCATACGAGGCCCGGTCACGGCGATGCCTTGGCCGCCGCCGGCGCCGATGCGGTGTTCGCCAATATGCGGGAATTGCCGGACATCTTGCGCCGAAGAGACTAAATACTTATTTCTACAATTCAATTGACCAACAACGAGGCACGCAAAGGATGCACGAAGCTGCCCAATTGGCCGCGCCCAACCTTTCCATGTGGGTGACGTTTGCGCTGATCATCGGCGCCCTCGGTCTTTATGCGGTGGAGCGCTTCCCGGCCGAGGTGACGTCGCTGGGCGTGCTCGCCGTCTTTATGGTTTATTTTCATTTCCAGCCGATCGCAATTTCCGGCGGCAGCAACGTCATGTCGGCGGAACGGCTGGTGGCCGGCTTCGCCAACCCGGCACTGATCACCGTGCTGGCCCTGCTGGTGGTCGGCCAGGGGATGGTGCGCGCCGGCGTGCTGGAACGGGGCGCCCGCATTGTCATGGCCATGGGCGCCGGTTCGGGCGCGTTTACCATATTTGTCACCTTGGTCGTGGTGCTGGTGGTATCGGGATTCTTGAACAATATTCCGGTGGTGGTCATCTTCATTCCGATCATGGAAGCGGTGGCCAGGCGCTTCAACATATCGTCCTCCAAGGTGATGATGCCGTTGTCGTTCGCCGCTGTCTTGGGCGGCATGACCACGCTCATCGGCTCGGGCACCAATCTTTTGGTGTCGGGCGCGCTCGAGGAACTGGGCGAGGCGCCGCTCAGCTTCTTTCAGTTCACCGTGCCCGGCGCGGTGCTGGCCGGCGTCGGCCTGGTGTTCATATTATTGTTCGTGCCGAAATTGACCCCCGACCGGGCCGCCGGCGCCGAGACCCTGCTCACCGGCGACGGCCGCCATTACCTGGCGCAAATGACCGTCGGGGCCGGATCGGGGCCGGTGGGGATGACCGCCGATCACGGCGTCTTCGGCATATTTCCGGACCTAACATTGCGCGTTATCGAGCGCGGCGACGATGCAATGCTGCCGCCCTTCGAGGGCGTCACGATCGCCGAAGACGATGTGCTGGTGGTGGCCGGCACGCGCGCCGCTCTCGCCGAGGCGGTGTCCCACGACCCGCACCTTCTGGTGCCCGATCTACAGGACGGCATGGACGGCGAGGCGCGCTGGCAATCGGGAGACCGGATGCTGGCCGAGGTGATGGTGGCGCCGGCATCGCGCATGGCCGGCTACAATCTCCGCCTGATCGGGTTCCGGCACAAATTTCATTGCGTCGTGCTGGCGGTGCAGAGGCGGTCGCGCATGATGCGCACCCAGATCACCGAGATCGTGCTCGAAGAAGGCGACATTCTCCTGGTCCAGGGGAGACCTGAGGACATCAAGGGCCTGCGCCGCAATTCCGACGTGGTGTTGCTGGAATGGTCGGCGGAGGAATTGCCGGCCCTCGATCATGCCAAGCGGGCGCTGTCGATCTTTGCGTTGGTGATCATCGCGGCGGCGGGCGGATTGCTGCCGGTGGTGACGGCGGCCTTGCTGGGTGCGGTTGCCATGGTGGCCACCGGGGTGCTGTCCATCGGCATGGCGGCGCGCTCCCTGGACACCAAAATATTCACCATGATCCCGGCGGCGCTGGCCATGGGGCTCGCCATGCAGGCCACCGGCGGCGCCGCCTGGCTGGCCAAGGGCATGATCACCGCCCTGCAAGGCGCCGAGCCGACGATAATTCTATCGGCGTTTTTCTTACTTATCGCGGTCTTGTCCAACATCATCAGCGCCAAGGCCGCCGCCGTCCTGTTTACACCCATCGCAGTGGGCATTGCGCGCGAATTGAATATGCCGGTGGAAGCCTTCGCCGTCGCCGTGGTGTTCGCCGCCAATTGCGCCATCGCCACGCCGATCGGTTATCAGACCAGCCTTTTGGTCATGGGGCCGGGGCATTACAGCTTCACCGATTTCGCCCGCGCCGGCATTCCGCTTATTTTGGTTTTGTGGATTACATTCACGCTTTTTGCACCCTGGTATTACGGATTATAGATCATGGAAATCGTCAACATCGCACCCGAGCGCGCCAGCCTCGGCGAAAGCCCGGTCTGGTCGGCGGACGAAGGCGCCCTCTATTGGGTTGATATCAATGGCTGCCGTTTGCACCGGGCCGACTATCCGTCGCTCAACGTACAAAGCTGGGACACGCCCAGCCCCGCCGGCATGATTGCGCTGCGCAGCCAGGGCGGGTTGATGGTGGCCATGGTGGACGGGCTATACGCCTTCGATCCCGAAACCGAAGATTGGCAGCTTCTGGTGGCGCTGGAGACCGATCAGCCGGACAACCGGCCCAACGACGGCAAGTGCGATGCCGCCGGGCGGCTCTGGGTGGGCACCATGAACATGGCGGACCATATGCAGCCCACCGGGTCCTTCTACCGCATCGACACGGACCTCAGCATCGAGAAAATCGCCGGCGATATCCGCATTCCGAACGGCCTGGCCTGGTCGCCGGACGATACAGCTATGTACCGCACCGATACCCGCTCAGGGGTGGTTTGGCGCTATGCGTTCGATGCAAAGGCTGGAACCTTGGGCGCGGAAACCGAGTTTTTCGGCTTTGATGGGCGCGAGATTGGTGGCGTCGATGGCGCCGCCATGGATTCAGGAGGCGGCTATTGGGCGGCGCTATATGGGGGCAGCCGCGTGGTGCGCATCAATGGCGACGGCGAGATTGACCGGGATATCCCGCTACCTGCAAAACAGCCGACCATGCCCTGTTTCGGCGGCCCGGAGATGAAAACCCTGTTCGTCACTTCCGCCGCGCAAAACCTGGACGAAGCCTTCCTGGCCGCCGAGCCCGATAACGGCGGCTTGCTTATGGTGGAAACCGACGTAACCGGCCATCCGGTGCATTCGTTTGGGGGGTAGGAGTTTTGCAAGAAATTATGACAATAACATTGTCATAATACATACATTTGACAATTAAAATGTCATAATTGCGGGGACTCCCATAAACCAGAGACATACGTCTCCCGCCGGCCTGCTGCATTCGTTAAATGGCAAACTGTCACCGATTTAAAACGGTGACAGTTTACTTTTAGTGGCGTGCGTGGCGCGCGTCAGGAGGGTGCGTATTTGCCCGTCAGTTGCGGCGTTTGTACGCCCTCGGCGCCGGATTGGGCATGCTCCAGCCGGGTGGTGCGCGCCCAGGTGCGTTTCAGATCGTCCTGGATGTTGATGGTCAGGCGGCCGCAGCCTTCGCATTCCAGCTCCACCTTGTCGCCGTCCTGAAACGAGGACAGACCCCGGTGGTTGGTGCCGGTGGCGATGATGTCGCCGGGCTCCAGGGTGTGCGTGGAGCTGACCCACTCGATAATGCGGGGGATTTGATGGGCCATGTCGTCGGTGTTGAAATCCTGTTTGATCTCGCCATTGACCCACAGCTTGACGTCCAGTTTCTGGGGATCGTCAATCTCGTCCTTGGTGACGATATAGGGGCCGATGGGCGCAAAGGTCTCGCGCGATTTCATCATATAAAAGACATTGGCAGCCGGGCCGAGGCCGCGCGCCGAGCCGTCGATGAAATTGGTGTAGCCGAAGACATAGTCCATGGCGTCGGCCTGGGACACATGCTGCGCCCGCTTGCCGATGATCAGTCCCAATTCCGCCTCGCCCTCGAAAATGGTGGCGGGGATGTCCTCACAAATCATGGTATCGCCGTGGCCGATGATGCAATTTGGCGATTTCGGAAAGGCGTTGATCGGCGCCGGCTCGTCGCGGGTGCCGCTCTCCATATAGTTCACCGCCATACAATCGATATTGTAGGGCTTCGGCAGCGGCGGGCGGATGCGCACCCCGGAAACCGGAACGCCGGAGCCATTAGCGGCGGCGTCTTCCAGCCTGGCGCGGTAATCATCGAAGCGTTCGATCAGCCCGGAGATCAGATTTTCCGGACCCGTATGCGGGATATCGGCGACCAGATCGGTCACATCGACCACAGTATCGCCGTTCAATACGCCCAGTTTGAAGTCATCGAAATACAGAATTTTCATTGCTGGCTCCCCAAGTGATTTGTTTGGAATTGGGGCGCCCGTGCCCCAAGGACATTGGCCAACTGCCTATCAGTTTTAAGCCGTGACTACAATCGGCTCTAGCGGACCATGGGGAGTACGAAAAAGAAGGTGGTGCCGCCGCCGTCGTTGGCGCGAAAATCGATATGCCCGCCATGCTGATCAATGATCGATTTGGAGATCGAGAGGCCGAGGCCGGTGCCCATCTTGGCGCGCGTGTCCGATTGATCGCCTTGGGTGAAGCGCTCGAATATGGCGCCCCGAAGGCCTGCATCGATGCCCGGACCACGGTCCGATATTTCGGCGCGGGCGAGGCCGGCCATTTCATATACGGAAATTTCAACCGTGCCGCCGGGCTCCGAGAATTTGGCGGCGTTAGAGAGGATATTGGCGATAACCTGGCCGATGCGCATAGCATCACCGGTAACGTTGACCGGCTGGGTGGCCCGGGTCATGTGGAATGTCACGCCGGTGGTTGCGGCGAAGCCCCGGCATTCGGCAATGGTATCGGCGGCGAGGGCCGCCAGATCAAAGCGTTTGCTCTGAAACCGCATGGCGCCGGAGCGCAGTTTTTCAAAATCAAGGATATCGTTCACGAGATTGGTCAGCCGGTCGGTGTTGCGTTCCGCAAGCTCCAGAAGCTCCCGGGATTGTTCCGACAAATCGCCGCCGGATTTTTTGGATATGAGGCCGAGCGAGCCCTTGATCGAGGTCAGCGGCGTGCGCAGCTCGTGACTGACCACCGAAACGAATTCGGTTTTCAGGCGCTCGACCTCTTTCAGGCGGGTGATGTCCTGGCCGATGAACAACAGCTTGTTGACGCCGCCGTCTCGGACATATTCGCCGGCGACCAGCATGTCCCGCTCAGCGCCATCGCGGGTGCGAAACCGGGTTTCGATCCCTGCAACTTCGCCGTCGCGCTCAAGCGCCTCGATAAAGGCGGCGCGGTCTTCTGGATTAGCCCAAAGTTCCAATTGCAGCGACGATTTTCCCATGGCGTCTTGGTGGCTATAGCCTGTGAGGGCCGTCCAAGCCCGGTTGACATCGTAGTGACGGCCGTCTTTGGGATCAGAGAGCGTCATCAAAACCGGGCTGTTGTGAAAAGTCCTTAAAAAAATAATGTCGTTGGTATTGCGTTCGTCGAGCAGCCTGGATCGTTCGCTGCTGAGCGACAGGGTTTGCTTCAAAGACGCATTGAACGAACGCGCCAGGGAGCCCAGAAATACCACGAACAGGATCAGCATGGCGCCCATGACCAGCGGCAGCTCGCCGGGCTCGATCAAAAAGCGGAAGATCAACGGCGCCAGCATGGGCAACACGAACGCAAAATAGGCAGGCAGCCAGGACGCCGCCATCACCACCCCGCCGGCAGCCAATCCGCCCGCGACGAAAGCCAGGAAGACCTGCAATTGTATGGCATCAGGGGGGAACATGATGACCGCGCCGATACCCCAGACGGCGCCTGTCAGCCCGGCGCCGAGGGTGAACCATCGCGCCCACGGCACGCCCGCATCGAATTCATCCGCCGCTGCCCGGCTGGCCGCAATGTGCAGAAAGCGGGCGCCGTTGAGGCCGAGAAGAATCGCCAGCCAGGCGAACAAGACCGGCGCCTCGACGGCGCCGCGCATGACATAGGTGACGGCCCCGGCCAGGATGCAGTTGGCCAGCAACGCGGTGCGCGCATTTTTGCGCAGCATCCGGGTCTGAGCCAAAAGGATGGCATCCCCTGCGCCAGGGTTGCCATTGGCGTAGCCGATGCTGGCGGTGTCCAGATGTGCGCTATCGGGCTGCATGAACGAAAATTATAGCGCCGCCATGTGTCGCCGAATTAAACGAGATGTGAACGGGATGTGAAGCGCGCCTCAGTCGCCGGCGCCGAATGGTTTCAGCGCGGCGAACAGAAAATCGGCAACCCTTTGCGATCCCGCCGGGGTGGTATGCAGGGGATCGTAAAAATCGCCGTCCTGGAAGCGGACTTCGGCGGCAAGATCGATGCAGCGCAATTTTTGCGCGGCGCAGACGGCGCGGGTAGCATCGTTGAACAAGCCGATGGTTTTTAATGCCTGATCGGATATTTCGGGATTTAAGGCAATGTCTCCGGGCTGAACCAATTTTTCCAGGCTGCCGCCCAGGGATCGGAACGCGCCGATGGGCTGGGTCACGAACACCGGCTCGGCGCCAAAGTCCCGGATGGCGGCGGTCAGGATCACCAGCCGCTCGCCATAGTTCCGGAGGCGTCCGGAATATTTGGCTCTCAGCCCGATGCGGCCTATGAACGTGTTGACCGGCTTCCAAAGCCCGGTCTTGAACGAATTGCCGCCATGCATGAGTTTCGCGCTCCGGGCCCGCCAGGCGCCGCGCACCCGGCGGAACTGGTTATAAAAGACGCTATGGTTCATCACGTAATGGCGCACCCGGCGCATCGGTTCTGGCGAGCGCATAGCATCGAACTTGCTGGCGTCATCTCCGGTCACGGCGGTGTCGTTGATGCCCACATAGGCAAGCACCATCTTCGGCTTAAGGCCGGGAATATTGGGAAACCAAAGCTCGAACGCCTTGATGTGGCCGCGGCTGGATTGGCCGTCGACGCCGCCATTGGCTATGCGAACCGATTGGCCGGCGGCGGCGAAGTTGTCCGCCAGGCGCTGGGTCCAGATTTCGGAATCGTCGACAAAGCGCTCGTTGGTGGTCGAGCCGCCGATTGCCAAGATATCGATTTTGGCCGGGTCGCCGCCATAATCACCGCGTAGGCCATGGCGGTCGCGGCTATAACTGATCGATCCCCGGCCGGGCATGAACTCGGAGATATCGAGGACGTGCCGCTCACCATGGCGGATATTCAAAAAGCCGAAATCGGGTCCGAATATCCAGTTGCCGAATATCAACTCGGCAATCACCGACACGGCGATCAACAGGCCGATATTGGCGGCGATGATCCTGACCGCACGCCGAGCTCGCGACCGGGACCGCCGCCGCCGCCTCATTCCGGTTGCAGCGTCATGAGGCGCGCATGGAAGGCGTCCAGAAACGGCTCGAACTCCTGGTGCGGGGATGTGACCGCGAGCGAGCGCACTTTATAGAGATCGCCTTGCCCGGCCTGGGTTGGCTCGATGCCCGCCTCCAAAGCGCGCGCCAGATCCAGAAGGATGCGCCTGGCCGTGATCACCGGAGCGTCGGAGGCAACCAGCCGTTCGCGGGAACGGTCGACGATGCTGCCTTGGGGCTCGCCCGGGCTTGCGGGCAGGGTTTCCTGGATACAGCGGTCCTGCTCGTTGACGCCGAATATGCCGGTGTAATTGCCGTCCGCCTGGATGTCCCGGTCGATCAGATAATCGTTGCCGGAATTGGCGTCGGGCAGGAAGGTGTCGATGATATAGCCGTTCGGCAATCGGTGGGCGCCTTGCCTCATGCGCGGCGGGAAAAATGTGCCCCGCTCAAGCTCGGCCAGCTCGGTCTCGTTGAACGGCCGCTCGGCGTTGAACATATAGCCGAATGTGGTGACATGATCGTCGTCCACCGGCACCCAGGCGCGGCCTGAACGGGGATAGCGCTGATTGGCGATCAGTGAGAACATGGGCACCAGCCATTGGGTGACGCGCCAGAAATATTCGCCCGGCTGATCGGTCTGGCGCCGGGCGCCGGTGACATACCCGTAGGGCGTCTCCTTGACGGTCAGTTCCGGCGCGCCATCGACCAGCCCCGGAAGGTACGATGTGAAGACCCCCGGCAGGCCATATTCAGGTTTGTCGGCCCGGTGCAGAAATGAGACGTGGGACGAATCGATCTCGCCCTCCATTCCTTGCGCCCAGTTGGAGCATTGCAGCCAGCGCGACACCTGGACTTGGGGTTCGGGCAATCCGGTCCATTCCAGGGCGGGCAATTCCGGTTCCAGGTGATCGGGTCCCATATAGACCCAGACGACGCCGCCGGCTTCGCGGGTGGGATAGCTGGTGATGCCCATCTTGCGCTTCAGGTTGTCCGCATCGGCGACGTTGGGCAGATCGACGCAGGCGCCGTCCGCGCCGAATTTCCAGCCGTGATAGGCGCAGCGCAGGCCGTGTTCCTCGTTGCGGCCCCAGAACAGCATGGCCATCTTGTGCGGGCAGTAGGCGGCGACAATGCCGACGCGCCCGCCGGTATCGCGAAAAGCCACCAGATCTTCGCCGAGAATGCGCAGCCGCTTCGGCGGCCCGTCCGGCTTGGCCACTTCGGATGTCAGCAGCGCCGGCAGCCAGAAGCGGCGGAACAGGTTGCCCATGGGCGTTCCCGGCCCGACCCGGCAAAGGGTTTCGTTGTCTTCCATCGACAGCATCACAAATTTATGGCCGCTGGCCGAAATTTACGCAAGTGGGTGTTGGTTTCGGCGCCGCCCCGGCAACCGGCCAGGAGGCACAAATTCGGAAATCTTATGGATCGCCGGCGACCCGTTCGCCCAGATATATCTATCGTATGTACGTACCAATCCTAGGAGTCCTCCGTTTTGACAGAGTGTATTCTACTTGGTAGCTAGAATGCGTATCCGGCAAACGGAAATTCTGCGGGGGGGGACCTCGCATTTCAAAGTCGGCCGCATGATTATTTGAGGAAAGCCGCCGGGCTTGACCAGCGATGGACAATTTTAATCTTACCCAGCTATCGGTATTGATCGTCGAGCATCACCCGCACTTAAGCTCTATGTTGCGTGGCATTTTGCGGGAATTGGGCATCACCAAGGTTTATGACGCCTTGACCCCCGATGCCGGCTTCGAAGAGTTCAATCTGCAGGCGCCCGACGTGGTGCTTGTGGATTGGTCGCCGGATTTTGACGGCATTCAACTGCTGACCAGAATTCGCACCGATTCGGAAAGCAAAAGCCCTTATGTGCCGGTAATAATGGTCACCGCCTTTGGCGAGGCCGAGCGGGTGTTCGAAGCCCGCGACGCCGGTATGACCGAGTATCTGACCAAACCGGTGTCCGGCAAAAGATTGTACCAGCGGATTTCGGCAATCGTAAAATCGAACCGGAACTTTATCCGCGCCGACGCGTTTTTCGGCCCCGACCGCCGCCGCCGGG
>Ga0114993_10000852_pt1 | contig 35500 bp, 34 predicted proteins | sample ArcticOcean_MG_C_FD_87042 | JGI IMG/M metagenome (GOLD analysis project Ga0114993, IMG submission 87042) | Marine microbial communities from western Arctic Ocean - ArcticOcean_MG_CB2_150 | ecosystem: Environmental > Aquatic > Marine > Oceanic | place: Arctic Ocean: Canada Basin | collected...
CGCCGATTGGGTGATCGACAAACTCGAAGGCAGGTTCGAGCCGGACATGGCGCGGATGGAATACGTCCGTCAAGGCGGCCACGGACCCTTCGACAGTCCCTTTCCACCGGACTATCCATGGCGTTGGTAGCGCATATCCAACAGTGGTGAGGCAACCCCCTTTGCGCAATGGAGCGCTCTGTCTCCACAACGTGGTCAGGGTCTCCGCCGATGGCTGACCCGTCCGAGGTGGCCGCGCTGCGCCGGATTATCCGCCCGGTGTACCTGCCGACGTTCATGAACGGCATCGCCATCAGCATGCTCGTTCCCGTGCTTCCGCTGTATCTGCGTGATGCTGGATTGAGCCTCAGCGCAACCGCAACAGTTCTCAGTGCGGCAGGACTCGGATCGATCTTCGGTGGACTACCCGCGGGTTTGATCCTCGTGCGGCTCTCGGAGAAGCAGGTTCAGAGTCTGGCGCTCGCGACGATGGCCATCACGGTCGCCACTCTCGGCTGGATCACCGCCACACTCGCGCTGCTCACATTCCGGCTCGCATTCGGTTTGGCTCTTGTGGCCTTCCGGCTCGCCCTCCAGTCACGCGTGAGGCGCGTCGTCGCGACACGGATACGCGGCCGCACGATGGCCTACCTTGGTGGATCGAGCCGTATGGCATTCGCTATCGGACCGGTGTTGGGCGGCCTGATACTCGACTTAACCAACTTCGAAACGACCTTCGCTGTGTGTGGTGGGATCACGTTGCTTGGTCTGATCGGGTCGATAGGTCAGATGGAAGGCGAGGAGCTGGACCCGACGACCAAAGCCCTACGACCCGGAGTCATCAAGTCGATGCGACTCCACGGCCGAAGATTGCTGCGAGCCGGATTCGGGTGCTCGCTCGTCGTGACGGCGCGGGAGGGTCGATATGTCGTATTGCCGCTAATCGCGGACGATCTCGGGTTGAGCCCGTCGGCTGTCGGCGCATTGATCACCGTCGGGACCAGCGCCGAACTCATCCTGTTCCCCGTGTCCGGGCATTTGATGGACCGGTACGGCCGCCTGTTCGCCATCGTGCCAGCGTTCTCACTGATGTCGATTGGGCTGGCTCTGCTGGCCGCTGCTCACACGTCATTCATGGTCGGCGTTGCGAGCATCATCATCGGGTTGGGCAACGGCCTGAGCTCGGGAACCCTGAGAACGATCTCCAACGACCTGGCGCCCGTCGACTCACCGGCTCCGTTCCTGGCTGGGATGCTCGCGCTCCAAGACGCCGGACGGGTCCTCGGACCTCTGGTCGTCGGGGTGACTGCTGACGCGATTGGACTCAGCGGCTCAACAGCGGTTCTCGCCATCATCTTAGTTTTGGGCATCGCCCATCTCGTGTTCGTGGTCGGCGAGACGAGCAGTCTGAGAGCAGATGTTGCCCGCTGACAGTCACGTTCAGCTGATTTCCTCAGCTCCGTCTTTCTCGAGGTGACGAACGCCCAGTTGCGTGGTTCAATCGACTCACGCTTTGACCCCACCACCCAGGAGCAGACACAAGCATGACCGACAGCATGACCGACAGCATGACCGCAGGAACCGTGATGATCCCCGGGCACGCGGACGACCAGATCGAGGCATATGTGGCCCGCCCGATTGATGCCTCGTCGGCCGCAAGTGTCGTCGTGATTCATCACATGCCCGGCTATGACGAAGAGACCAAGGAGATAACGCGCAAGTTAGCCCACCACGGCTACCTCGCGATCTGTCCGAACCTGCACTATCGCGAGGCGCCCGGTTCGGATCACGGCGAAGCGTCGGCCGCATGCCGCTCTCTCGGTGGCGTCCCCGACGATCGCCTAATCGGAGATGTCGAGGGCTCTATCCGGTACGTGAGATCACTACCCGGCTCAAACGGGAAGATCGGAACGATCGGCTTTTGCTCGGGTGGTCGTCAAGCGTTCCTGGTGGGCTGCACATTGCCGATCGATGCCGCGATCGTCTGCTACGGCGGATATATGGTCGGGACGCCCCCGCCCGACCGGCCAGTCCAGGTCAGGCCGCTCCTCGACATCGCCGACAGGCTGTCATGTCCTCTGTTGGGACTCTTCGGCGCCGAGGACCGACAACCTTCACCGGCCCACACGGCCGAACTCGAGGGCGTCCTGTCGGCCAATGGTCAGGAGTTCGAGTTCCATACGTACGAAGGGGCGGGGCATGCATTCTTCGCTACCGACCGGGCGAGCTATCGCCCTGAGGCGGCGAAGGAAGGATGGCAAAGGATCTTCGCCTTTTTCGAGCGAACTCTCACAGAATGACGGGTGGCGACGACCCGGCTCGCTGCAAACCAACTCCCGGCACCCGGACGCACCCCCGCGGGACACGTGCCGCCATCGCCTCGTACAACAGGTCGGCATTCTCGGAGATGACTCCTGCGTCGATGTCAGGGAGTAGTTGCGCGAATCGGCTCTTCTCGAGCAACGGGCGCAGGTAGTTTCGCAACTGATCGATGAACCACGACAGGGGTTCGCCGAGGATGGCTCGATCAAACTCGTACCAAACACCTACCGGCGCGTGGTAGTGGGGGTTCTCCTCGTAATCATCGAGCCGGATCATCCCAACCGGTCCGTCGTCGGTCAGTGCCAGTACCTCCATGGTCACACCAAGGTCGCGGTCGAAGAAGATCTCGAATCTCAGCCCGCCGAATTCAAGTCGTTGTTCGTTTCGTTTCTGAAAGACCGACTCGTCAACGGACCAGTCAATGCGTTGGATACCGAAGTTCGGGACACGGATGTAGCTATCCGGCAAGCAATCCGACATCGCTTTCTCGAGTAGATGGAGATTGGCTTGCACGGCTTCGAAGTCGATTTCCGGAATGAGATGTTCGAACCCGCTCCTTTCGAGCCAGGCCGGCAGATGGTCCCTCAACTGCACCATCCACCAGAGCAGCGGATCGCCCAATTCCGATCGATCGAACGCATACCAACCTCCGACCGGCGCGTGATAGTGCGGCTCATCCACGTAGTCCTGGAAGCGAACCACCTCGACCATGCCTGAGCCGGCATCTCCGAACACAGCTAGGTTTGCGCCGTAGTCATTCGAAGAGACCACGAAACGAAGGCCGCCGAACTCGTAGATCTCGTCCCTTCTACGTACTTCAAGTGGCTCTATTGGTTTGAATTCCGTCATGTCCGACCCCCATGCAGCGAGGCCCTCGGCTCCCGGGCAGGTCAAAGCCTACAGTGCACCTCGGTCGCCTACGGCAACGAGATGGACGAGGCACACATCTGCTTTCGGCCCGTTACTGTGAACGCGGATGGACTCCCACAATGACGGGAGGGGAGACGATGACGCGACTGCTACCCGATGAGGCCGTGGACCAGTGGGAACGAGACGGATTTACGTTTCCGATTCGCGCGCTCTCCGACGAAGAGGTCGAGTATTTTCGCGGCAGCTTGGAGCGCGCAGAGGCAGAACACGGTGCGGCTATCGATCCCTACCTCCGCTCGAAGCCTCATCTGGTCTTTACATGGGCCAGCCAACTGATTCACCATCCGGGCATTCTCAACGCGGTTGAGGACCTGCTCGGGCCGAACATCCTCTGTCGCGGCAGCAGTTTGTTCGACAAGCCATCCAAGGACGCCGCCTTTGTCTCCTGGCATCAGGACTCCACCTATTGGGGCCTCCAACCCCATGATGTCCTGACCGCGTGGATCGCCCTGACCGACGTGCCGGTATCGAGCGGCGCAATGCAGTTCGTCGCCGGCAGTCACCACCTGGCCCAGCTCGTCCATAACGACACTTTGCACGAGGACAACATCTTGTCGCGCGGTCAGACCGCCAAATTCGACGCCGGGGCATGGCCGATCGTGGACGTGCCGCTGACAGCCGGCGAGATGTCGCTACACCACGTTCGACTGATCCACGGCTCGGCGCCCAATACCTCCGACGCTCGGCGTATCGGAATCGCGATCCGATACATGGCACCACATGTGCGGCAGACCAAGGGGACAGACTCTGCCACATTGGTGCGCGGTGAGGACCGGTATGGCCACTTCGAGCTCGAACCGACTCCTCGAGGTGACTTAGACGACGCTGGGGTCCGAGCCCACACGGGTACCAGATCGGCCAAAGAGCAAACGAGGACCTGATCCGAACGTCATCGTCGGAGCCTTCTGCAGATAGGGCCCCCTGATATCGCCCGTGCCATGACGCTTCGCGTGGACCACAATCCTCGACGATGCAAGTACGAGGTTGCGATCGCAATGTTGGAGAAGGGTGAGGTCGAGTTCGAGCTCGACGAGAGAAACTGCACCACCACCGTGGTGGTCGAGCCGTTGCTCAAACACATGCGACTCACGAAGTTTCCGTTCGTGGTTGGTAGTGAGCAAGCAGTCATCTCCCCACCGCTCGAGAAGGTCCTCGAGCTTCTCGACTCCGGAGCCACTATCGGTGCACGACTGACGATCGACTCACGACTACGTTCTGACCCGATGGACTCGCAACTGTGCCTCCTCACCGTGCACGCTCATCCCGATGATGAGGCATCAAAGGGCGCCGCCACTGTCGCCCGCTATCACGCTGAAGGCGTGCGCACCATCTTGGTTTGCTGTACAGGTGGCGAGGAAGGTGACATCCTCAATCCGGCAATGGACCGTCCCGACGTTCGCGAGAACATCCACGACGTTCGCATGCAGGAACTGGCCGCGTCGGCGGCGATCATCGGATTCGACGAGGTGGTCATGCTCGGGTACCGCGACTCTGGAATGCCCGACACGGCGGCGAATCGCCATCCGGACAACTTCGCCAACGCCGACCTGGACGAGGCAGTGGGTCAACTGGTGCGGATAATCCGAAGGGAGCGACCCCAGGTAATGATCACCTACCCCCCGGTTCAGGGTCGGTACCTGCACCCAGACCACCTCAGGGTTCACGAGGTCTCGGTTCCCGCCTTCGAGTTGGCAGGTGATCCTGGCTATCGCGTCGAAGTTGGCGATCCGTGGGGACCAACCAAGCTCTACTACACGGTACGGACGCGAAGTCGCATGGAGGGTCGCCATGCTGCATTTCTGGAGCAGGGCCTGGACTCTCCGTACGACAAAACAAGACTGGAACGCCCCACACAGGACGATCGCATCACCACTCAGATATCGACCGATGGCCACGCTGCCGTCCGGCTCGATGCGCTTCGAGCGCACGCAACACAGATCGACCCGAACTCGAAGCGCTACTTCGGCTTACCCGCGGAGGTCGAACACTCGATACACCCATTCGACGACTACGTCCTCGCCCTTGGACCAGAACCTGCCCAGAGACCCGAAATTGATCTCTTCGCCGGCATTCGGTAATCGACCAGCCGTATCGGGCGGCGCTGGAGCCAGGCCACGGCGGAACCCACCCGATTCGTCCCGCTAGTCACCAAGGCAACTGCGAGCCGTCACGATTGAAGAACAGGCCCGAATCCTCGAAACGTAGACCAGCGATGGTGGTTCGAACTCTGGCGATGCTGTCCGCAGCGGAGTACCGCGCATCAGGGCCGCCCATGTCCGTGAAGGTGTGACCCGGGGAGATCGGCACGACAGTAATGCGCTGGGACTCGAGGTCCAGCGCAAGCGCTTTCATCGCGTTGTTCAGCGCCGCCTTTCCAGTTCGGTAGGCGTAGTTTCCACCCCGTGCCGTGCGGGCAGTGCTGCCGGAACCACTGGAAATCGCGATGACGCGCTTTTGGGAGGACTTCGCTACGTTTCCGGCGAAGCACCGCGCCACCATCACTGGCGCTACCAGGTTCACTCTCAGCTCATCGAGCCAGACCTGCGGGTCGAGTTCTTCGAGCGTGCAATCCTTCTGCAGGTGCACCGCAGCGTTGAGAACCAGCACATCGATGGGTGAGTCCTCGATCTTGCTGGCGAGCGCATCGATCGACTCGGCATCGGTGACATCGAGCGAATCGATGAACACCTCCCCGGCGAGTGCCGTCAGCTCCGTCGCCCGCTCGGGTTCACGACACGTCGCTAGCACGGTCCACCCGTCGTAGGCGTACTGACGGGCCAACTCGAGTCCCAGGCCGCGATTCGCCCCGGTGATCATCACGGTCGGCATCGATCCCTCAATTCTCCGTTGCGTGCTTCCATCATGGACCTAGACCTTCGCGACCGACCCCAACCGGGACTTTTTCATCCTCAGGTATCTCGTATTGGTCTGACCGGTAGCAATCGAAATCGCCTGACAAGCGCTGAGATATCCGATAGGAAGGATTTGCACGCACCGCGAGACTCGTGAGAAACGATGACCAACTCTACAGATCAGGTCAGGCTCTACTGGGCACCCGGTTGATCGAACTGCATCCGGGTGAAGGATCACCTCACGACTCGTGGAGTCGACTTCATCGGCATCAACATCGTCGACGACGACGACGCTCTCGATGAGCTGAACCAGTTGGGAGCCATGGCTCTGCCAGTGGTGTCGGTGGGAAATAAATTCGCAATCGGGCTCAACATGCAGCAGGTCTTCGAGTTGATAGGTCTCGACGAGGATCCACCCGAGCTGATGGCGGCTGGCCATTTGGTCGAGCGAATAGAGCAGATCGTGGTCGCCGCAGTCCGCTACGGGGGGCAGCTGCCCGTCTCCCATCACGACCAGACCATTCCGGGACGAGACCGCACCTATCTCGGCTTGACCAACCACATCGTGCGTCATGTTGAGAAGTTTCTCGGATTCGCGCTCGGAGCCCACGTAGCCCCCGGCGGAACCGACCCCGTTGTTCTCCGGGGTCACGAGCGTCGAGTTGATCCACCGTCCCGACTGCCGGCTCGGGCCGACCTAGCATTTGCCGAGCTTCGAGCCTGGTTTGCGGAGGCTTCAGCCGGCGAACTCGACCGCATAGTTGAGACCTCGTTCGGCAAACAGACCCTTCACTCACTCCTCGCCAGTTGCGCGTTTTCGGTTGCCCAGCACACCAGGCAACTGATGGCGGTCCTCGACATGTTGGAGATCGATCCCGATGGTCCGCTCACCGATGGTCACTACGAGGGCTTGCCGATGCCGACCGGCGTGTGGGAATGACGCCGGTTCATTGAGCCCGGCAAGGTCATCGAACCTCGCCGACGACCACTCCGACGTTCTACGCGTCAGCGGGCGCGGCGCTCACGAAGATGGAGCGGTGAACACGCTTCCCGGCCTCGGGCTTCCCTTCTCTGGGGACCGAGCATGGGTCGATTGCTTGGCTGCCACGATTCCGTTCTTCATGGCGCTGCTCTCTCCGGCACCGACCCGCAGAATCACGAGGTTCTCATCGCCGACTGCACTGAAGGAGTAAACGACGCTGCGCGGGATCATTATTCCGGCGAAGGGTTCAACCACCGTGGTTTGGTTGTCCGAGTCGCTGAAGATCGCCTTCCCGGCGAGTACGAAGAAGAGGTGATCCTCGGTCGGGTGTGAGTGAAATCCGCGCTCACCTCCTTCTGCGTAGACCTTGGCACTCACCCACAACTGGGGCGCAAGCGCGAGGAGATCACTGGACTTGCCACTAGTAAGCAGTGACGTTCCGATCATGGTGAACGGCTGCGGCTGACTGAAGTCATAGGGGGAGGTAGGCGATTGAGCTTCAATAGACACGGCGTACTCCAAGGGTCGCTATTCCGTCAGATGGCATGATAGTTTCAGAACCAATAACAAATCAGGATTGCCGGAATTCTGCTGGAGGTAGTACAGCGATGGCAATGACAATTGTCGAGAAGATCCTCGCCCGCGCGGCCAGCCGTGAAACCGTGGCGCCCGGTGACTACCTCGAGATTACTCCAACGTCGAACACGGTGCTCGCCGCCCACAACGGCAGGGCCAAAGGCATGCCCGAGATGATTGCCAACGGCTCAAAGCTGTTCGATCCGGAACGGGTGATGGTCGTCGACGGACACATCGGCGCTTCGGCGTCGCATCGCGCTGCCGAGGGTCGCGAGCTCAGCCGGCAGTGGATGGCCGCAATGGGAGTGCCAAGCAAGAACTTCTTCCGCCTCGGTCGCAGCGGTATCGAGAACATGGTTTCCGTCGAGCAGTGCTGGGCGCTGCCCGGCGACGTGTTCTTCCAGGGGGCGAACGGGCACATCAGCACCGCGGGCGCACTCGGAGCTTTCGTCTGTGCTCTTTCCTACGAGACCCGCGCCTATCTGATTCGGGGCAAAACGTGGGTGAAGGTCCCGCCGACATTGCGGGTCAACGCCGTCGGCGAACCTCCACCGGGCGTTTACCCTAGAGATGTATCAGAAGCCCTACTGCAACAGATCGGACCCACCGGCGCAGCCGGATCGATCATCGAATGGGGCGGCGACTACATCGAGAATCTCTCGATGGACGGCCGTCTCGCAATCTGCTCCCAAGCCCTCTTTTCGGCCGGATGGACCGCGATCGTCAACCCCGACGACACCACGACCAACTACGTGCAGAGCCGGACAACCGCCGCGTTCGATCCGTTGGTCTCCGATCCGGACGCGAAGTTTTGGAAGACCGTGACGATCGACGTGAGCTCGCTCGAACCGATCGTCGTCGTGCCCCCCTCACGCTGGGACATACGCCCAGTCGATGCAGTCGTCGGTCAACCGGTAACCAAGGGCTTCGTCGGAAGCGACGCCGGGGGGTGGCTCGACGACCTTCGGCTGGCTGCCCGGGTCCTCGAGGGCAAGCAGTTGCACGACGAAGTTGTCCTGAACGTGACCCCGGGCACGGTCGAGGTGCTAAAAGGTGCATTGCAGGAGGGTCTCCTCGAGATCTTCTTTGATGCCGGTTGCATCGTTCCAACGCCGAACGAGGGAATGGAGTGCGGATACAACCTGCCGCTCGAATGTGACGACGTCTGCATCGCTACTGCACAGACGAACTATCCCGGACGCATGGGCAGCGAGACCGCCGATATCTACCTTTCGAACGCTGCGGTCGTCGCCGCATCATGCATCGAGGGGAAGATCGCCGACCCACGCCCGTATCTGAAATGAGGAGGGCGATTCTCTAGTGGAGATGCAGCTTCATGGCAACGCGTGGTGTTTCGGCGGTCTACTCGACGTCGACTGGGAAATCTGCCCTCGCCGGGTGAAGGAGGAGCTTCGCCAACTTCGGGGCGGCGAGCCTTCCGACGAGGACTTCGGTCCATACTGCATGAGCATGGTGGACCCCACCTTTGCTGAACGGGTCCAGCAGGGCGACTTCCTGGTCGGCGAGGAGGGGTTCGGCTACGGGCACGACCACCACCACGCCTGTCAGTCAATCAAGGGGTGTGGCGTAGGGGCCGTGCTTTGCAACAGTTCCACCACGTACTTCCTGCGGAATTCATTGAACCTCGGGTTGCTGGTACTCGAGGTACCAGGCATATTCGCGGCTACCAGCACCGGCGACGCCATTCACATCGATCTCGAGAACGGAACAGTGACGAACGCTACGACCTCGTGGCAGGCAGAGTTCACCAAGCTTCCAGACTTTCTGCTCGAGATCCTCGCCGCCGGCGGGGTCAACAACCTGCTCGGAAAAGATCGCTGAGAGGACCGCGATGCCGCGTGCAGCCGGTCGAACGAGGGAACATTCGGAATATTGCCTGATATGGAAGGAATAGCAGAATGACGGTCACGGGAAAGTGGATCTCCTCCGATAGCCATCTCAACGAGGTGCCGGCCAAGTGGGAGCGGGTAAAGAAAAAGCACGGCGACCTGGCGCCCAAGGTGGTCTCGACCGGCACGGGGACCTTCCTCGTAATCGAAGGATGGACCGATCCCCCTAAGACACTTCGCTCAGGCGACCGCGATCTTCTCGGCGACGCCGCCGATGTAGGACCGAACGCCTACGTCGAAGAGATAACACATGACTACATCGGCCTCGCCATGAACAAAAAAGGGCAGTCCGCCAGCGAAGTACGCGAGACTTGGCGGGGGAAGACGGGCAGCTTCACCACCGCCGGCTCCGAGGCCGCCGTAGAGTTTCAGAAGACTTTCCGTCAGGAGGACTATCCGAGCGGGGGCTGGGAGCCAGCCGCTCGCCTCGAGGCTCAAGACGCCGACAACGTCGCCGCCGAAGTGCTCTATCCGAGTTTTCTCTGCCGAATCTATCCAATGAGCGTCACCAACGAGCCCTTCTTCCACGACATCGTCGATTCGTACAACGAGTGGGTCATCGATTTCTGCAACTACAACCCCAAACGCCTCATCGCACAGCCGGTGCTTTCGGTATTGAACCCGGAACGAGCGGCGGCCGACTTACGGAAGTACGCGGCGAGGGGCGTGAAAGCATGTGGAATCGCTTCGTCGGTGCCGCTCGGTACTTCCTACGGCGATCCCAAGTTCGACCCCATCTGGGTGGCGGCGGATGAATGCGACATGGTGCTGGCGATGCATCAGAACCTCGGAGGCTTCAAACACCTCTCCTCGAACCTCGATGTGCTGGGCGCAACCGACCCCTTAACCGGGCGCCAGAACGTGCGCCAGTTCATGGGGCCTCAGATGGAACTCATTGTCACTCTGGCGGAGTTGATATATGGAGGAGTCTTCGACCGCTTTCCGAGCCTGACCATCGTCGCCGCCGAGTTCGACGTCGGTTGGATCGGCCACAAGTACCAGCGACGGCTCCAGTTCAACCCTGCCCTCGGGCTCGAGCTTGCTCCCAGCGAATACCTGGCACGCAACTTCCGGTTCACCTTCCAAGACGATCGCGCCGGTTGCCTTCTCGCCTCTCCCCTCTTTGGGGAGGACAACTTCATGTGGGCCAGCGACTTTCCACATCCGGCGACGACCTGGCCGAACTCCAGGGCCGACCTTGATCGACAATTCAAAGGCATCAGCGACGAGGTCCGCTCAAAGATCACGGTCGAGAACGTGATGAGTGTCTACGACCTCGATCCCACGGTGTTGACCTAGCCGCAAACTACGACAGGCACGAGCGAACAATCTCGCGAAAGCGAGCCATCTCCTCGACATGCTCGTCGAGTGTCGACAAACCACTTCGGCGTGTCTTGAACTCCAGATGGGTGGCGCCGAGATCGAGCCACGCGGATACCTCAGTTGCCAGTTCCTCGGGATTCTTGGGAACTCCGATGCGCCACCTCAGGTGTTTGCCCTTCCGAAGCGCGATCTTTGGCTCGAGACCCATCGAGGAGTAGTCCCGGCCCGCGCCAAGGGCCGCCTCCTCGATCACCTTCAGACACTCTCGAGCATGGTTATCGGGCGACCACGGCGGAATGACTCCATCGGCCAGACGGCCGACCCTCTCGAGTACCGACCGAGGAGAGTGGTCTCCCGCGGCGATCCAGATCGGAATGACGCGTCCCGATGCCGGGCCGAAGATCTCAGTAGCAGGCAGCGTGTGCCACTTGCCGTGGAACGGTTCCTGTGAGCCACTCCACGTCGCACGAAGAACGGCTATCTGCTCCTCGAACCGAGCACCGCGCGTCGAGAAGTCTGCATTGAGCGCCTCGTACTCCGCCTGGTGAGAGCCAACTCCCACGCCGAGGCGTAACCGACCGTCGGTCAGACGATCGATCGTCGCAGCCACCTCGGCAACGAGCAGCGTCTGCCTTTTGGGGAGTGTCACGACCGTGGGCATGAATCCGAGGCGGGTGGACATCCCGGCCATGCAGGCGATCATCGTGAAGGCTTCTTCGCGTTTGAGGGCCATCGTTCCCTCGCTGCCGGCTTCAGGAATGAGCACGAAATCTGAGATGGTCACATGGTCGTACCCGAGATCCTCGGTGGCTTCGATGAACGCCCGGATCGTGCCAGGCTCGACCGGGATGTCGTATTCCGGCCACCTAATCCCGAGTTGGACCTCGCGCATCTGAATCCCGAGAAGGCCGGTGCGTCACTCTGAGCCAGTCACGACCACTTCTTCACCCTCAACCTCAAACCGGTGATCGAAACCTACCGATACCCACTCCATGAAGTCGACATTCTCGATGAATCGTGGGTCGTCATGAGTGAGCACTTCAGGACGAAGTTGAGTATCAATCTGGACGGGCAGAAACGACGCTCGTTCCATACCGTCGCGCGACAGTACGGCTTTGGCAATAAGGCTTCGCTTGCTGTCCCTACCGTGGGGACAATGAGGAAACTCGTCAAAATCAGAGTCGAGGCCGTTGAACCTCATCTTTTCTTCGAATCCGGGCTTCAGGCCAGTATCGGTACTGAACATAAAGTTGCCCAAGCTATAGAAACATGCCTTGTTGCGACTTCGAGCTTCAATGGCTTTCGGTACATGTGGATGATGCCCGAGGATCAAATCAACACCAGCATCGAATGCGGTCTTGGTCACTATCGGCTGATATTCGGCGATTCGGCGTGGAATATAATGAAGACCCCAGTGAAGCGAAAGAACAACCACATCAGCTGCCTCCCTCGCTTCGGCAATGTCCGCCTTCAGGTGCTGTAGATCCTCTTCATAGGGAACAGTGATTATCCGCGGGGGCATTCCTGCCTGCCACTCCACCGCCTCATAGGTCGTATGGGCGCGTACTGGCGCAACCCCACACTTGTTCGGACCGGCTACGTGGTCTTCTCGCACCACGGAGCATCGCGCGAGAAAAGCGACTCGAACGCCATTCTTCTCCACGTACACCGGCGCACGCGCCGCGTCCAGATTGGGCCCTGCACCAACCACCCGGATCCCCTTCTTCCCAAAGAGCTCGATTGTGTCCAACGCAACTTCGTCCCCCCACTCCATGGTGTGATTGCCGGCTAGGGAGACGACATCAAATCCTGAGTCGGTGAAGATCGAAATCATCTCGGGAGGGAGCGGACCATGGCCCAGATTTACATTGGTTCCAGGCTCGTCTGCTGCGCTATATGCATTTGAATAGAGACGTTCACACTGCGCAAAACGAATATCTCCAGTAGCGAAGGTAGGACCTAGGAGAGCGCCGTATTCTTCCATCTTCCCATGGACGGGACCAACATCGCCACAAGCCAGTAGGACAACCTTCTCAGATTTTTTCATCGGATCTCCTGCGATTGCACTAAGACGTAACTTCACCGAGATAACGCACACCAGTATAGATCATCCTGCCTGCTGGCCGATCACCTCGAGGGTCTTCCCGATTCCCACTTCCTCCATTTCGCAGGACGAAGGCGGTGAGTCACGTGTCCGACCGTCGAAACGGTGGCAGACTGGTCAAGTGAATGGACGAGGTGGGTCGCTGTCGGCACCATTCACGAGATTCGGACTTGCATGAACGCTGCGGCCATCCTCGTCGAGGCCTACGGTCGTCTGCAGCGACAGGTGCATCGCGCTGTTGACGGGCTCGATCAGGCGGCACTCGCCTACCGCCCTGACCTGGGCGCCAATTCGATTGCCTGGCTCGTGTGGCATCTCACCCGTGTCCAGGACCACCACATCGCGCACATTGCCGACCGCGACCAGATATGGATCACCAGCGATTGGGCGACGGGACTCGGAATGGATGCTGATGCCAGCAGGCTTGGCCAGGGTGACGGTCCTGCTGAAGTTGGGTCCCTCCGCCCAACCGATCCGTCAACTCTGCTCGGCTACCACGACGAGGTCGCCGATCGATCGGTCAGCTACGTCACAAGAGTCGATGCTCACGAGCTCGGTCGGATAATCGACCACGACTACACCCCGCCCGTGTCAGTGGGTGTGCGGCTCGTGAGCATCCTCAACGACAATCTGCAGCACGCCGGCCAGGCTCGATACCTACGGGGCATTATTGAGCGGATGCCATAGGCCGTACAGGCCGGTACCTCGTCAGCGGGCAACTCGAACCCAATCAAGCGACCTTGCTGATCCGGTCCTTCGCTTGCTGATAAACGTCGTCGGGAAGTGGTCCCTTGCGGGCCGCAGCAACGTTGTCAGCCAGATGTTCGACGTTGGATGTGCCGACGATGGTGGTGCTTACGTGTGGGTGACTAAGCGTAAAACGCAATATGAACTCCATCGCCGTCATGTCACCGAGTAGTTCGTCGAGACTTGCTTCGCGCCAGAACTCACGTCGGCGGTTGATGTACCGTCGTGAAATGTCAGTCATGCCATCCAGATCCACCGTCGGGACAGCGGAGATGCCGCGGGCCACTCCCCCTCGGATGACGGTTCCGGCCCCGGCGTCCGCCGCCTTGACTATCCACTCATCGTGGTCGGGCTCGACGAGGGAGTACGGAATCTGAAACGCGTCGAAGACTCCCATGGCGATGTGGTCAGCGATGTTCGGAAAGGTCGTGGAGATACCGATGAAGCGGACCTTGCCTTCGTCCCGTAGCGCCTCGAGTTCTGCGACGGAGTCATCGTCCTCGACCTCCTGGCGCGATGGGCTCATGTGAATTTGTACAAGGTCCAGATAATCGGTGTTCATCCGGGTGAGGCTCTGTTCGACACCGGCTCGCACGTTCTCTCGCGTGAACACGTGAGGAGCCGTGCCGCCATCCACCGGTCGCGGTTGGTTCACGGGGCATCCACACTTGCTCGCCAGGAAATACTCGCCACGTCGATGGGCGATGGCGCGGCCAATCAGGCTCTCGGCGTCTCTGTAGTCCGGTGAAGTGTCGATGAAATTGATGCCAGCATCGAGGACCTCGTTGAGCACGTCGACGGCCACGTCGGATGCAACCGGCTCCAGCCGCCGGTCGCGCTTCTTGCCAAGATCCATCGAGCCGTAGCCGAGGGCCGTCACGCTCGCCCCGGTGCTCCCGAACGGGTTCATCGGCAGGTCAGTCATATGTGTTCCCTCTCACAACGTTGATACGAATTCGGAACGATCGTATCGAACAGTAGAACACAGGGAGATGGCAACTGCTACGCTAAAGAGCGAATCCCTTTACGAAATTGCACGTCTAGCGTAGGACTACGACGAGAAGGCCTAGAGGCAGCCCATGTCAACAACAATGATTAAGACGCTTACAGAAACCGGTCTGTTCTCCGCTGACTCCCACGTGATCGAGTCGGCTGATCTCTGGAGCGACGTACTACCCGCCAACTTCTGGGGCACTACCCCACGCACCGACAAGCCAGGTGGGACCGATCCCACTCTGAGGTGCGGGGAGATGGCCGAGGACGGTGTTGTCGCCGAGGTGCTCTACCCCACTCTCGGCCTCCGGGTCTTCGGAGTTCAGGACCCGGCCACTCAGGAGGCGGCCTGTCGGGTCTACAACGACTGGCTCGCCGACTACTGCAGCGTCGCGCCGGATCGCCTCCTAGGTATCGCACTCATCGCCTCGTTCGACGCCGACCGAGCCGTCGAGGAAATCGAACGCTGCGCCGCGCTCGGGTTCCGCGGCATCATGCTCTGGCAGGTTCCCCATCCCGACCTTCCGTTTCGCAGCCACCACTACGATCCGATCTGGGCGGCTGCGGTCAGACTCAACCTGCCGGTCGGCCTGCACATTCTCTCTGGCTTCGACTACACCATCGCCAAGGCCGCGGACAGCAGGGCACCATCGCCTGCGAGCGAAGCCGCCGATCTCGCGCAGGACTTTCGTCAGGTCGATCGTCTGCACCGCACGGTGAACCTCAAACTGTTCGCGGCACTCGACTCAACCCTAGAAATCGTGCTCGGCGGGGTCTTTGAACGATTTCCCGCCCTCCGGATCGTCATCGTCGAAAATGAGATCGGCTGGCTACCCTTCGCCGTCACGCAGTGGGACTACTTCTGCCTGAAGCAGAACAGTTCAGGTGGTTCCGAGCAGGCAGCATCGGTTTTGACGAAGTTGCCGTCTGCCTATGTGGGCGAGAACATCTACGCCACCTTCTTTCGCGACGTCCTCAGTGCCAACCTGTTCGAGTCATGGGGGTGCGATACCTTCATGTGGTCCAACGACTTCCCACACAACAACAGCACCTGGCCGAACTCCAAGGAGTTCATCGAACAACAACTCACCGGACTCTCTGAGGAGATCCTCATGAAGGTCCTTCGTACCAACGCCGAGCAGCTGTACGGACCGGTACCTTCATTTTGAGAACTCGGTGAGCGGGTAGTTCAGACACCAACCGTCCGAACGACCCCTATTTCAAGATGGAGTTCGCGATCTCCATGAAACGGGCCATCGCCTCGATGTGCTCATCGAGATTCTCCAGCCCACATTGGCGCGTCTTGAACTCGACGTAGTCAGCGCCGAAGTCCTTCCACCCTTGAATGTGTTCGGCTAACTCATCCTCAGTCTTGCGGGGCGCATGGTCGGGGCCTTCGCCGGTGCCGGTGCGAAGATTGATCCTCGGCTCAAAGCCGATCGTGGAAGGATCGCGTCCAGCTTCCCGAGCCGCGTCGAAGATCTTGTCGCGTATCTCGTTCGCTTTTTCTCCCGGAGTCCAAGGGGGCAAGACGCCATCCGCATAGCGTCCGATGCGCTGTAAGACACGCGGCGGAGGGTCCCAACCCATTCCCATCCAGATGGGAATGGGTTGCTGAGGAGGCAGAGGATTGAGTGCAACCTCGGGAAACTTGTGCCACTTCCCGTCAAAGGCCACCGGAGCTTGTGTCCACAAGAGTCGTAGAACTTCGATCTGCTCGACGACACGGGCTCCGCGTTCTTCGTAGATGTCGTCGGCGCCGAGCAGTTGGAATTCGACTCGTCTCGCTCCGATGCCGATTCCCAGTCGCATCTTTCCACCGGTGAGCAAGTCGATAGTTCCAACTTGCTTCGCCGTGAGGACCGTGGGTCGGTATGCGACATTGAGGATGTCGGTCAAGAAGCCAAGGGAGTTGGTGATGCCCGCCATGTGGGCGATCATCGTCAGGGTCTCGCCGAACTCGAACTCTGGTGGGAAGTGAGAGCGCCGTCCGAGGGACTCATCGCTGACTCCAGCGATGTGGTCGAATGTCGTGACGTGATCGAACCCGAGGTCCTCGGCCGCATGAATGAACGTTCGTACCGTGCCGGTATCTATCGGCACGTCGAAGTCCGGCCAGCGAATACCAAACTTGATCTCACTCACTCGTCGATGCTCCTCCTCTCGCCGACACGGCGAGGTGCGTCCAAGGGATTCAAGGCCAATGTAGCCAAGAGCCAACCACGAAGCAAGAAGGCAGATCGTCGTCAAAAGACCGCATCGTTCCGATGTAGGGTGGAATGATTCCATCAGGTGGAGCGCGACACACCCTCCGGAGGCACAAAGTGGACACGATCACCGAGCAACTCGTCACCTATACGTCAGAGTTCTCTGAGTCGGTGCTCACCGACCCCGTCAGAGAGGCGGCGCTTCGTCACGTGATGGATACGGTCGCGTGCGCGATCGCGGGTTACCACCTCGAAGCTCCAAAAGCGGCCCGGATCGTCGCGAAGATGGCTCCAGATGCCAAGGGTGCGACGCTCTTCGGCGATGGAACCCGGGTCATGCCCGAGTTGGCTGGGTTCGCCAACGCGACGGCCGTGCGGAGCACCGAATGGAATGACGGCATGCTCGCAATGGGTGGAGGCCATGCCAGCGACATGATCCCCGCCATCGTTGGAGTCGGTGAAGTCACCGGGGCATCTCCAAAGGATGTCTTCTTGTCGATCGTCCTCGCCTACGAGCTTCTCGGAGCCCTCGGCAACACCTTCTATCGCCGCAAGATGAACTGGGGAATCGGCACGAACGTCTGTCCCGCCGCGGCGCTAGCCATTGGAAAGTTGATGGGACTCACCGACCAGGAGCTGGCTTGGACGACAGCGCATTCCGTTTGCACGGTCCCGCTCGGCGCCGATCATGGTCATGGAACCATCGTCAAGGGCGCGTCGGTAGCCAAGGTCCTGAGAACCGCGATCTTTTCTGCGAACCTCGCCCGTGCGGGGATGGCGGCCACTGATCGCCCCTACGACGGAATCGGGGGAGTTTTCGAAAAGGTGTCGCTTGCGCCGTTCGACCTGACGCTGCCGGCGATGCCGGGGGGTCCAATGGTCATCGAGACCTCCTACCTGAAGCGTTATCCCACCGAGGCGCACTCGCAGGCTCTCCTGGGCTTCGTTATCGACAAGGTGCGCCCATGGACAACCGCGGAAGATCTCGAATCCTTCGATATCGAGACCTACTGGCACGCGTACGATTCGCTCGGACGGCGAGACAAAGAGGTCTACGATCCTCCAACACGTGAGCGCGCTGACCACAGCATGCCCTACCTGTTGAGTGTGGCATTGGTGGACGGAGAGTTGTCCTACAGGTCTTCCTTCACTGAAGAGCGCGTCGCCGATCCTGCATTGCGACCGATCATGGAGAAGTTCACGGTGCGGGAAAACGAAGAGATCACGGCCAACTACCGTCCACCGGGCATGGAGATCATCGGCAACCCCCTCTACCGAGTGAAGCTGCGGAAGAAGTCGGGCGAAGAGCTCAACGAAGATGTGACCTTTCCCAAGGGCCATTACCACAACCCGATGACCGTTGAAGACGTCGATGCCAAGTTCGATGATGCTTGTGATGGCGTGATCAACGACGCTCAAAAGGAAGAGATCCGCGATGCTTGGTGGGGCATCGACAAAGCGCAGAATCTCTCCGACCTCATCGGCACACTCGCCAAGTTCGGCTGAACAATGATCGATCTCTCGATGCAGAAGTGAACACTGTGCAAATGGATGCCCCGACGAAGGCGATTGTCGAGTTCGTCCGCTCTGTGGATTTCTCCTCGCTGTCGGCGTCCTGCGTCCACGGCATCGTCCGCAACCTGTTTGACGCAGTCGGTTGTTCTGCCGCCGGATTCAACGGTGAGGGAACCGTCATCACGCGACGCCTTGCTGCTGCGACAAGTGGGGATTTCGCGGCCTCGGCTTTCGGTCTTCCAAACCTTCCACTAGCCGAGTTCGCCATCCTCACGAACGCGGCCGCCGTCCGTGATCGCGACTGGCACGACGGGGGGCTGAACGCCGGCCATCCCAGTGATACGTCGCCCGCCATGATCGCCGTCGCCGAGGCGACAGACGCGAGCATTCATGACCTCATTGCCGCCGTCTTCATCTCCTACGAAGTAGTGGGCGCCCTCGGCAAGGACGCCCAATTCGATGGAAAGGGACTCCGACCCTTCATCACATCCCTCGCTACCGTTGCCGGAACCGGCATGTTGTTGGGCCTTACGGATGACGAGCTTGCCAACGCGATCGCCATTTCGGTAACACCGAGCATTCCCCTCAACATCGACAATCTCGTACGTCAGTCCCATTGGAAGTCCATGGGCGCGGCGCACGCTTCGATGACCGCGACGCTTGCCGCCCGGCTTGCGAAAGAAGGCATGACGGGTCCACCTCACGTCTTCGATGGCCGGGGTGCCGTGTGGGAGGCAGTGACGGATCATTTCGATCTCGACCACCTCGGGCTCCCAGTCGACGGAAGAAACGTCCCAGAGCGGGTTACCCACAAGTTCTTTCCCTGCTTCACCGAGAGCCAGGGGCCAATTGCGATGATCCTCGATCTCCGAAATGAGATCACCCCTGATGAGATCGAGTCGATCACGTTGACGGTCACTGACACCGCCTGGCAGCAAGGCGCTGGTGAACTCACCCCCGACAACCGGAAGTGGGATCCGCCCACCAAAGACGTCGCCAATCACAGTTTGCCCTATCTGGTGGCGAAGGCCTTGACCGATGGGCCCATCACGCCGGGCAGCTTCACCCCCGACGATGTGCTGAACCCTTCGCTGCGACCCTTGATGCAGAAGATCTCAGTTCTTCGAGACGACGGCTTCAGCAAGCGCCGCATGTCCGTTCACGAGGAGAACGCAGTCATGGAGGTCGAACTGTCCGATGGTCGGAGCATTCGCAGGGAATCGAAGCATCCCCGTGGGCACCCCTTGAACCCGATGAGCGACGAGGAGCTGACCCAGAAGTTCGACGGATCGGTGGCGAGAGTCCTGCCGGCAGCTGCTCACAGCGAGTTATGTGACCGCTTGTGGAACTTGCCCGATGAGTCGGCACTCGGACCGATCACCGCGCTATTTCGAGACTTCACCAACACGCCATAGGAAGATCGTTGAAAGCTTCGCTGAAAATGGGCTCCACGACGCGTGCAATCGTGGAGTCCGTTCAGCCGATTTAGCGACCATCTCGTCGAGAACGGTCCATGCCGTGGTTCGCAACCACCTCGGAGCGAATTCCCTGACGGGCTACATGCCGATGAGCTGGCCACCGCAGACATTGATCGCCTGTCCTGTGATGAAATCGGCCTCGCTCGAGCACAGAAACGCCACCGCGTTCGCCTGATCCTCCGGCCGTCCCGGACGGCCGAGCGCACCGGTCTGGGGGAACTGGCCCGAGCGCACGTACACCTCGTCGACCGCCTCGTCCTCGCTGAACCCCGACTCGACGGCCTCACTCAGTGCGCGTCCCGAAGTACCCCAGGTAGCGGTAGCTCCGGGACAGATCGCATTGACATTGATCCCGTGGCTGCCGAGCTCGAGTGCGAGCGCCTCGGTCAAGCGCAGAATGCCCGCTTTGGTCGCGCTGTAGATCCCCATCCCCGGGCGCGGCCGCTTACCGGCGAGCGAGCCGATGTTGACGATCTTGCCGCTTATTCCCCGATCCACCATGTGACTGCCCACCCTCTTGCACATCAGGAAGGTGCCCTTGAGGTTGACATCGACGTAGGCGTCGAATATCTCGTTGGGAAGGTCGATCACCGAGCGACGCGAGAGAGAGTGCTCCTTGCCGGCATCGAAGTATTTGTGGTTGTTGACCAGGATGTCGATGTTCCCGAACTGATCGAGTGCAGCCGACACCAACGCCTCGACCTGATCGGGATCGCTGACATCTGCCTCCACGGAGAGCCCTCGACACCCCAGCTCCTCGATCTGAGCCACGACGCTGGGCATGCCTTTCCAACCACCGTCGGACTCCCAGGACGCGAGCGTGCTGCGGTCGATGGGGCGGTCAGTAACTACAACATTGGCGCCGTCGCGTGCCAGGCGCAACGCGATGGCACAACCGATGCCCTTACGGCGTGAGGTGCCCGTCACCAACGCCGTTTTTCCGGTGAAGTCGTACATGTCCTCGCAGCTCCTCGTGGTCAGGGAGTGACGACGACCTCGTCGCCATCGACGGTAAATGTGTGAGACAGCCCCTCCGACAGCCATTCGGTGTGCTCCACCGCGGTCTCGAAACGAGGGTCGCCGTTGAGCAGCACCTCGGGCCGGTACTCGGTGTCGATGCGCACTGGTAGGAATCCGATCCGGTCGACGCCCTGCTTGGAGAGCACCGCCTTCGCGATCATGCTCTTCATGGCGTCAGGCCCGAACGGCAAGCGCGGGTAGTCGGGGTCGTGTTCCACACCATGTCGATGACCACCCTCGTGCCCAGGCTCCTTGCGGTCGCCTTGGGTCCAAATGAAGTGGCTGAGGCTGTAGAAGCACGCTTTGCCGTCGATGACCTCGATGCCCTTGGGGATATGGGGGTGATGGCCAAATATCATGTCTGCGCCAGCCTTGATCGCTGCCTCGCCCACGACTCGCTGGTAGTCGGCCAAGACGCGCGGGATGTTGTGAACGCCCCAGTGCATGGAAAGGATCACCACATCGGCGATCTTCTTGGTCGCCTCGATATCGAGGCACATCGCCTCGAGATCCTGCGCCCATGGGATGGTGACTATGTCGGGTGGCGTGCCAGGTTGCCAATCGCCCGGCTTGTAGAACGTGTCCACTCGCATCGGTGCGGTACCCGCGTTGTGTTCGGTGGCCGCGTAGCCCTGGCGCAGGATGGAACTGTAGGCGAGGAAGGCGATGTCGACGCCGTTGATGCTGAATATCGCCGGACGTCTCGCCTCCTCGGCGTTGCGCCCACCCCCCACGGTCTTGATGCCCATACCGTTGAGCAACTCGATCATGTCGAGCATCGCCTCGGCCCCCCAGTCCATGGCCTTGTTTCCGGCCACCGACACCACATCAAAACCGCAGTCGCTCAACAGCGACGCGAAGCGGGGAGGCTGCCGGCTGTAGTGGCCATCCCCGTGGACCTGCAGCACCCCTCGATCCGAGTACACCTTCTCCGCGTGGGCGAATCGTAGATCGGCGGTCGCGAGCACCGGTTTGGCGAGCGTCGGGTACCCGTCGAGGGGTTCGTGGAACGGGCCGACGTCGCCACACCCCATGACTACGACGCGGTTTTCAACGTGGTCAGTCATGGAATTCTCCCTATTCGGAATGATTGTTCCAGTAGGTCGTCTAGCGTGCCAGAAACGACAATCGCAGTCAACTACCATGGCGTAAATTGGGAGGTGTACATGGCCAGCGTTCGAGATGAGCAGATCGGTGTCGTAGGCGTGGGCAACATGGGGGGAGCGATCGCCCGGTCGATCCTTCGTGAGGGTTTCGAGCTCACTGCCTTCGATCTCAGGTCCCAGGCGGTCGAGGAGTTGGTTCAGTTGGGCGCGACCGCAGCCGACTCGGTCGCTGACGTCGCAGGTCGAAGCAAGGTGATCAGCCTGGTCGTGGTCAGCGATGAACAGGTCCGGGATGTCGGCCGCACCATCGTGGACGCGGCCGAGCCAGGTACATGCGTGCTAGTTCACAGCACTGTCCGGCCGGGAACCGTCGTCGAACTGGCCGAGTTGGCTACCGACAAAGGTGTCCAGGTCATGGATGTCTCGGTCAACGGTGGCAGCGAAAAGGCCACCCGAGGCACACTGACTCTGATGGTGGGCGGGCCTGACGAATCGGTCCAGTACTGCTGGCCGCTTTTCGAAGCCTTCGGGCTGAATATATTCCACCTGGGTCCGGTGGGAAGCGGCGTCGTAGGCAAGCTCGTCAACAATCTGATCGCTCTCGGCAGCTACGCCCTCCAGCTTGAAGCCATGCGGCTCGGAGCGACCTACGGGCTGGACGAAGAAGACATCACGACCGCTGTCATCGCCAGCATGGGTGACAATCGCGGAATCCGCACCTGGGGCCGCCACGATCGCAAGCGGGCGATACGCGCGGCGCAGGGCACCGACTGGTCTGAACGGATGGGACGGGATCTCGAGGAAGCAGCCATCGCGGCGGGTGCCCACGGGCTCACGCTCCCGATAACGGCGATGATTGCCGAAGCGATGCCGACGATGCTGCGGCGACGCGACCGGGAGCTCGCGGTGAAACCACCGAGCGACCCGGTGCCGCTGTGTTCGGTGTGCGACCAAGATCTGGCCGCAGCCTTCCGGGAGAGAGGCGTGCACCCCGAGTGCACACCCGAGGGATCGCCTTTCCCCGCCAACTCCGACTGAACCAGTTCGCTGGAACTGGCCTTTCGCTAGGACCCGAGCGGCACTGCGGGAGCGATCACGGACGAGTCGATTGAGGCGATGTCGGGACATCCGCAATGAATCATCGTCATCTCGATCTCCTCGCTCAACAGATCGAGAAGATCCAGCAGCCCATCCTCACCGCCGCACGCAAGGCCCCAGAACAGGGGACGACCCATGAGCACCGCCCTGGCTCCAAGGGCCAGTGCCCTCACGACATCGGCGCCGCGTCGGATGCCGCCATCCATGAAGACCTCGATATGGCCTCCCACCGCGGCCGCAACCTCTGGCAGCACCTCGATGCTGGCCAAGGTGTTGCCGAGACGGGCGCCGTGGTTGGAGACGATCAGGGCATCAGCACCATGGGCAACGCACAGATTCGCGTCCTGGGCCGTCATGACACCCTTGCAAATCAGCGGAAGATCGGTCTGGGTCTTGAGCCATTCCAGGTCGGACCAAGTGGCAGCGGGATCAGCCCACGTCGTTGCCGGATCTTGAAGCACACGCAGCGGAAGGCGTTCACCGGCTGGACCGACGCCCGAACCCGAGCCACCCCGACGGTCTCCTCGCTTGGCGAGCTGTCGCTTGGCCGGCCAATGGCCATCAATGGTCATACAGATAGCAACGAATCCAGCGTCCTCAGCTCTCCTCACCAACTCGACAGTGTGGTCTCGATCTCGATAGAAGTAGGTCTGGAGCCACTTGGGCCCCGGTGCCGCAGCCGCCACCTCCTCCATCGAGAAGCCGGCATTGGTGGCCAACGCCATGACTGTGCCAGCGGTAGCAGCGGCTCGTGCCGTGGCCAGTTCACCGTCTGGATGCACGCGGGTGTGGTAGCCGGAAGGGGCGAGCATGAAAGGAACGTCCAGCTGTTGTCCGAGAACGGTGACCGATAGATCAGCCGAGGCGGCGCCCGACAGGACACGTGGACGTAGAGCTATTGCGTCGAAGGCGAGCGGCGTCCGTCGCAGCGTCTCGTTGCCGTCAATGAACGACGAGAGGATCTCGAAATCGACGGCAGGTCCGGAACGTCCTGGCAGCCCTGCGACGGCCGACATCATCTCGCGGGCCAGCGCCTCGAAGTCAGCGACGGCGAGCGGAGCGTCGGTTGGCGGTTTGTCGGTCATCTGGCTCAGCGACCCTTGGCGATGACGCGGTTGCGTAGGGTGCCGATCTCGGTGGACGACACCTCGACAATGTCACCAGCCTGGAGAAACAGCAATTCGCGGCTCTCCTCAGAGATCTCATCGCCGGTGACGAGATCCTTCTCCGCATCCGTCGCCGTTCCAGGACCGCTCCCACCGCTGATCATGTCGCCCGGCAAGAGCGCAAAGTCGCGGCTGAGGTACTCGATGTACTCGGCATGACTGAAGATCATGTCGCCGGAGCCGTACTGCTGCCTGAGCTCGCCGTTAACTCTCGTCTCCACCTCGAGGTCTCCCGGATCGATGTCACCGACCACGATGCACGGACCGGCGCTGACCGAGCCGTACCAGTTCTTCGACAGGTTGAAGCTCGACGTGCCCTTGCCACCCTTCTTGCGGATGCTCCAGTCGTTGATCAACGTGACTCCCCACACGAAGTCGCGGCCACGTCCTGAGGGCACGTCCAGGGCCTCACGGCCCAGCACCACTGCAACCTCACCTTCGTAATCGAGGCGTTCACAACGGTCGGGGTAGAAGATGTCGTCGTCGGATCCCATCAGTGTGGCTGAATCCTTCCAGAAGCCACGGGGCTCACCCCGTTCGCGCGTCTTCGCGACCATCTCGTCGGCGGTCGGCATCCCACCGAAGTCGACCAGGCCGGCGAGGGCGTTCGTAGCCTCGACGCCCTTGCGTTTGGCCGAACCGAGCGTATGGGCCGCGTAGTTACCAGCAGCGCACGCGATGCGGGGCCGGCGCACTGCGGGCGGGTGGAGCATCACGGTTGCGATGTCGAATACGGTTCCATCGCCGGGAGTACCTGACTCGAGGGCGGCCTCGACTGCGGATCGAGCCTGGTCGAGGCCGCGCTCGCCAAGTTCGATCAACCCAAGCAGGTCAACTGGCAGACGCTCATCGGCGCGGCCCAAGTCGACGAGAAGGTCTTCGTACCAGACCCCAACGCGGCGTTCGGGGCCGTAGACGGCGATCCTCATCTGTCTCATCAGTAACGGTGCAGTGGACCGATCAGTCGAGGGTCGTCGGGCGATACGTCGGAGCGGGGGCGGAACTTCTGAACCCGCTCGGCGTACACCTCGGTGACGTAGAGACAGCCTTCGTCATCGACGTCGATCCAGTGAGGGCCCCAGAACGTACCGGGGGCTATCCCCCACTGTCCCCAGGAAGCGACCTGCCGCCCATCGAGGTCGTACCGCAGGAACTTGGATGTGAACCCATCACCCACCCAAACATGGCCGTCGGCTCGTTGCATGCGCAGCGCGTAGGGAGCGTAGATGTTGGGCCAATCCTCGACATGGTTCCAGTCCTCGTCAAACACCTGGATCCGCGAGTTGCCGCGATCGGAAACGATGATCCGTCCTCGATCACCATCGAGGATCAAGCCGTGGAGATCGGAGAACTCGCCCGGCCCGGTGCCCGGGCGCAACAGAGACGCCTGCAGTTCACCGTCCTTGTTGAACCGGTCGATGCGGGCCAGGCCGGCTGTGTAGAAGTCGCCGTTGGGGAGCCAGCCGATGTCCTGGGCCTTCCACGGATGGTCGGGAATGCTGCGGGCCTCGACCTCGCCGACGCGCATTACGAGCTCGCTGCCGTCGTTGGTGAACTTGAAGAGGGTCTGTTTCTGGCTGTCGGCGATCCACACGTGTTGGTCGGGATCACCAGGGTCGATGAAGATCCGGTTGACCTTGCCGAAGAGATGGTCCTGGCTGCGCCACGAGTCGATCAGCGTGCCTTCACGGTCGTAGGTCGTAACGAAGTTCTCGGGATTCTTCTCCCTGTGGGCGTGGGTCCGCATGGGCGATTCGTCCATCTGGAACACGTTGCGGCCCCATACGAGCGGGGTCCCGAAGTCGCGGACCAGGCCGTAGTGGCTGGCGACGATCACCCGATCAGGCGACACCACATGGACGCCCGCGCACCCTCCGAGCCGCCAACCCTCGGTGATCTGGGCCGGCCACCCCTCGACCAACTCGTAGGGCCCGCTCAAATCCTCGCCGCCCTTGCCGTTCACCGGCAGATATGGCTGCGGCAGCATGTGCGGCGACAGATGTCCGCCACCGTCCTTCAACTCGGTGTTGGCGTACATCCGATCGGACTTACTCGGCCGCTTCTCCGGTGTCACGACCTGCCCTGGTTCGCCGAGGGTCTCGAATCCGACTTCCTTACCGAGTGTCAACACACGCAGACCTCCTGTGCATGCATTCGGGCCGCGCCGATCATGGAGTCGGGTCCGGCGGCGGGTCGTTACGGGGCTGGTGATTCACCCGCCTCGGCTGGTCGGCAAGATCCTTCGACCGGGCCGCGACGTGCAGCAGATGCAGAGGTTCGTCGCCACCTTTCTCGAACCAGTACGGCACGCCTCGGGGGACGAAGATCCCTTCCTCCTCGCCGATCGCCGTTAGCTCGTCGCTCTCATCGTAGAACTTGGCACTCCCCCGCACCACCCACCAGAAGCCGTCGGTAGCAGGATGGCTGTGCATGTTGTTCTCCCCGCCTTCGGTCACGATCTGCATCTCGGCCGTGACGACATCGGACATCACTAGCTTGACGTAGGCCTTGCCCTTCCGTTTCTGGGACTGATCGGCGTTATGAGAGAACGCGGTCATCTTGCTCGTGTCCGTCTTGACCGTCCTGGTCACGTCTGTCACGTCTGTCACGTCTGTCACGTTAGTCCTCCGTTGGGCGCTGACCGCCTGCTCGTCGATCAAATCAGTCTGTGTCGTCGTTGTCGGGCTCGTCGGCTTCGATGGCCCACACGCTGTGGCCACCGGGTGTCGGCCTCAACCACACCATGCCGCCTTCTCGAGTGTGTTCATGGCGGTCACCGTAGACAATGATCTTGGACTGTTGGCCGACCTCCACCTGGTACTCGTAGCGCTCCCCGACGAACAACGCAGCTTCGGTCACGCCCCCGAGTACTCCTTCAGGTACCTCCGAAGACGTCGCCGGTACCACGGTGATGTCTTCGGGCCGGATCGCGACCTGTACCGGCTTGCCGACGTAGAGATCGTCCGTCAGTGTGCTGTAGCCGGACACCGTGCAGTCCTCGGCACCGTCAAGCACCACGCTGATACGCGCGTCCGACCCGATGGCGCTGACCTTCCCCATGAACAACAAAGTCTTGCCCAGAAAGTCGCGTACGAACACGTTGGCCGGTCGTTCGTAGAGTTCGTTGGAGTTGCCCTGCTGCTGCACGACGCCGACTCGCATGACCACAATCCGGTCCGAGAGACCCAGCGCCTCTACCTGGTCGTGGGTCACGAACAACGCAGCGATCTGCAACCGCTGCTGCAACAACTTGACTTCGATTCGCATCTGCTCACGGAGTCCTGCATCGAGATTGCTGAAGGGCTCATCCAGCAGGAGCACCCTTGGCTCGAGGACGAGCGCCCGGGCCAGCGCAACCCGCTGCTGCTGACCACCGCTCAGTAGCGGTCCTGGTCGCTTCTGGTAGCCGTTCATGCCCACGAGGTCGAGCGCCTTCTCGACTCGATCCGGTATCTCCTTGCGCGGAACCTTGTGGGCCTTCAGTGGAAAGGCGACGTTCTGCTCCACACTCATGTGCGGCCAGATCGCGTACGACTGAAACACCATCCCGACGTTGCGTTTGTCCGGTGTGAGGCTCACGCCACGCTCGGTGTCCACGATGGTTCTGTCGCCGAAGTAAATGGCGCCCGTATCGGCAATCTCGAGCCCTGCCACCATACGCAGAGTCGTCGTCTTGCCGCACCCGCTGGGGCCGAGAAGCGTGACGATCTCGCCGTCGTGCACATCCAGCGACAGGTGGTCGACGGCCGGCACCTCGGCACCGGTGTAGGTCTTTGACAACCCAATGAGGCGGACCGCCGGGGCCGTCGTCTGACTGCGCTCGCGCGATGCAGACCGCGACGTGCTGGAGCCCGCCGCGGTATCGGTATCCGGTGACTGCATTGCTTGCGTCCCTTCCGCTGGATAGGAGGTCACTATTTTACTCTCGTCATCACGTTCTATTCTGCTCGACGACGATTGGTCGCTTCTTCGCCCTGCGAGCGGGCGAGTTGATATTCCTGAGCGCCCTCCGCCATCGCCCCGCCCTCATTCGGTCCGGCTTGCATGTCGTGGCGCACGCCGAGGCGCAGGGCGAGTGTGCGGAACGGCAGAGCGACCGCCATGGTCAGCACCATGATGACCAAACTGACGATGCCTGCCTCCTCGAGCTGCCCACCCTTCTCGTAGGCGTAACGCAAGGCCAGGATCGACAGGGTCTCCGTGTCGTGCGAGGCGAGCAGGATGATGCTCGAGGTCACGTTGGCCGCCTGAACGAAATTCATCATCCCAACCAGCACCATGGTGGGCATCAGCACCGGCACTACGACCATGACATAGGTCCTGAGCCAGCCCGCACCGGACACCCGCCCAGCCTCCTCCAGGCTCGCGCCGAGTTGCAGCATCACCCCTTTGAATATGTTGGTGCCCGCGGTGATGCCCGAGATCACGACCACGATCAGAAGCGCATAGATCGACCCGAAGAGCGCATTCATAAACGGGGTCTTGACAAACATCAGCAATAGCCCGAGGCCGACGAGCGTGCCGGGCATGGCCGCGGCGGCCCAAATGATCGAGTCGAGCACCACACGGCCACGGGTCTGCGTCCGGATGATGATGTAGGCGAATATTGAAAAGACGATCGGGCTGATGATGCCGGCAGTTGTCGCGATGATCAGGGTCGTCTTCAGTGCGTTTATGAACTCAGACCGATGGAGCACGTCGTACCAATGATCGGTCGTCCAGACGGGAACGGCATTGAAGAACCCAACGCGGTTCATGAAGCTCCCGCCGAGCAGTACCAGCGTCGGAACCAAAGTCTGCAGCAGGGACACGCTGAGGATGCCGAGGAACGCTGGCTTACGCCACCGACCGAGGTCGGCGAGGCTCGGCTTGAAACTGCTGTCGACCGTCGTGTACTGGCGGCGGCGGGTGACCCACAGTTGGAACGGGATGATCATCATGATGATGACGATCGTGATCGAGGCCAGCACCACTGCGCTGCCGTAGTCGGCAGGTATATCGATGCGAATGAGCCGGTAGATCAGAGTCGAGTAAACCCAGAACCCAAAGCGCTGACCAATGATGAACTCGGTCTCGAAGCCCTTGAAGATCGTGACGAACTGCAGCGACCAGATAAGCGTGATCGGCGCGATCATCACCGGCAGCGTCACTCGGATCATCGTTCGTAGGGTGCTAGAGCCCGAGACTCGTGCGGCCTCCTCCATCGCTCCGTCCATATTGCGGAACGCGGCCGTGAGCAGGATGACCTTGAAGGCAAGGTTGTCACTGATGATCTTCACCCAGATGAGTCCCTTCAACGTGTAGATGTCGAAGGGACCATCACCCCCGAAATCGAACAGTGGCTTCACCAGCACATTCAAAAATCCCCAGCCTGGGGAGGCCATCATCACCCACCCGAACGTGGCCGCAGCCGAGGGAAAGATGAACGCGAGCCAGAACATGAATTCCAGCCCGCGTGCCTTCGGTACGTTGGTGCGGGCGAGGATTAAAGCGATCGCGATAGCCATAGGGAAACTGAAGAGTGACTCGAGGAACCAGACAACGAACGAATTCCATACCGACTCCCAAAGCCCCGAGAAGTGCCAGGCGTCGACCCAGTTCGAGACTCCCCACTCCGTACCGCCGAACAAGAATGTATCCGCGACGTTGAAACTGAGGAGCATCAACAAGATGATCGGGTAGACGAGGTACGCCGCCAGCACGATGATGACGGACGCCATGATGAACTGGCTTGTCGCCGATTGCTTCATCCCGCCACCAGGGCGGAACTTGGGTTGCTTCCTCGGATTCTTCCTCTTCAGCAACATGCTGGATCCCCAACGGCGACCCGTGGCATGTCCGCTCCGTGTTGTTGGCGAATCACGACTCGCCCCCCCGAACCCGAAAGAATGTGGCACCTCGCGTCTGGTCTTGCCTTACGAAATTTCGACAAGATCGGAATGGCCGTTCCGAAGCATGCTTTCATTCCGGACCCGGCTCGTCAAGATCCATATTGCTCAGCCGCCTCGGACCCGTGATAGAGGCAACTAAACAAATGCCTCCTCCCTGGCCGCGTCCAAGTGGGCTGGGTCGCCGCTCACACCTGTGCATTTAGCAGCGATCAGAGATAACACTAGCGCTTCTCATAGTGGCGTGATTGCTTCAAATCCTTTGCGCCTCCCGACCCACCGGAGTACCTTTGGAAGAGTCCATCTTGAGCAGGGAGAAGGCCAAACGATGAGCGAGCTGCACGATCAAAGGGTCCCGGAGTGAGCAATTCGACCAGCGAGACAGGCACCTTCAAGACGTTCGATGTGCGCCCGCCGTATCTCGGGTTCGGTGACCACCGCGCCGAGAGCGAGCTCATGACGGTGAAGCTGAAGAAGTACGAACAGGGTGGTGAGAACCGGATGCACCATCACCTCGGCGAAGACCACTGTTTCGTGGTACTCGATGGGGAGGCGACTTTTCGTCTCGGGAGCGATGACAACACACGTGTGGTCGGCAAATACGACGGCATATTGCTGGAGCGAGGCGCGGACTACTGGTTCGAGAACACAGGCGACGTCGACCTGGTGATGTTTCGTGTCGGCGCCCTCGATCAATCCAAGCCCCAGAACGCCGCTTTCACCGACGGCAGCATGAAGCACGGCCGCAACGACTGAGACTGACTCTTAGCGGCTCAGCGGGTAGGCGATCTTCGCTTCGGAACCAGAGGCCTGGCTGCCCGACTCTTGCCGCTTTCAGAGCCGGAATGTTCCGGTCACCGATGCGGCTGGCGGCGCAACCTCTTACCCCATCTGGTTCAACAAGTCATCGAGCGCCGCCTTCACCCGGTGCGCGCGCAGTGGCAAATCGCGTAGCCGAGCCCCGGTGTTCTGGTACACCGCATTGGCTATCGCCGCTGCTGCGGGGCCCGCAATCGCCTCGCCGGCACCGAGTGGCGCATCGCCAGGGTGATCCAGGAGACGAGTCGAGATCTCCGGTACCTCCGAGAAATCGAGAATCGGGTAGCTGTCCCAATCGCGGCTCGCGACACCGTCGCCATCGAAAGTCACCTGCTCGTGAACAGTCCAACTGGCGGCTTGGACGAATCCGCCCTCCAACTGGTTGATCAGCCCGTCCGGGTCGACTGCCTGGCCGGCATCAGCGGCGATCCACACACGTGTCAGCCGAATCTCGCCGGTGCTGGCCAATACATTCACTTCAGCGATTACAGCAACGTAGGCCTTGCAATTCTTGTAGCGAGCGAATCCGAGACCTCGTCCCGGGGCATCGACACCGCCCGGCGCATCCAAGCCCCCAGCCATCTCAGCCGCCGTTCCGATCACGGCGTGCGCCCGTGGATCTTCTAGATGATCGAGCCGGAATCGAACCGGGTCTGCGCCGGCAGCGGTAGCGAGTTCATCGATGAATGACTCGACTGCGAATACGTTGGCGTAAGCCCCGAGCGCGCGCAGCGACGACGTCCGAGGCACCATCCCCTCCACGAGATGCGACACGATCCGTCGCGAGCCGACCGCGTACAGGGGATCAGCATTGCGATGGGCGCCGCTGTTGAAGCCGCCGCTGTGGGCGGGCGTCGGTCGTACTTTTGGGGGATCCAGGTCCCAGGCTGCCAACAGACCAGACTCCCCCATCCCCATCACCCCATGGGGGCGGGCGACGTGGGAGTAGCTGTACCCCTCATGCTGCCATGAACAGATACGACCCCGATCGTCGAGCCCGGCATCGAGGCAGATCGTCATCGCCGACCCGAGCGGTTCCCACCCATGCTCATCCTCACGGCTCCATACGAGCGAGATCGGCTGCTCGGGGCGGGCGACGGCAACCAGCGCCGCGTCGAAGGCGGCATCGTCGGCGCCGTTGTGGCCGTAGCACCCGGCACCATCCACATGGCGCACCGCGACCTCCTCCTCAGACATGCCGAGGGAGCGAGCCAGCGATAGACGCAGGCCCTCCGCGTTCTGAGTGTGGCTCCACACCGTCAAGTGCCCATCGGACAGATGAGCGACTGCGGCGGAGGGCCCGAGCGCGCCGTGCATCACGAACGGCTTGGTGTATCGCGCCTCCACGATGGCGCTGGCGTCGCTGTGTCGCAGGCGAGGACCGGGCGGATCGGCGCACGGCGTGCCGTCGACGACCAACTTGCTGTCGCTGACGTGTTGCTCCATGTAGTCCGTGTGGTCACAACCCTCGGGGACCTCCAGACCGCCCTCCCACACTGCGCTGAGCGCGATCCCATCGGCTGCGGCAATCGCGTCGTAGGACCGGTTTGCGACAACGGCCACGAAACTCCCCAGTCGCACGACATCGACACCATCGTCCAATGCGCCAATGGATACAAGCCTTGCGCCCATACGGGGTGGACGGACGACTCGGGCATGGCGAACCCCGGGCGGGGTCAGGTCGTGAACGAAGATCGGCTCCCCACGAACTTTGGCCGGCAGATCGACGCGAGCCAGGCCGTGACCGATGTAGCGCCGGGTTGCGATCGGGACCGTATCGATCGCCTCTGTGACCTCGATGTCGAACCTGTGTCCTCCCATGAGCGCCCAGTAGTCCACGGCCTGACCATCCGGCGTGCTCACGACACCATTGCGAACCGATAGCCCAGCCGACTCACAACCGAGTTTCTCCGCCGCCTGAGCGAGAAGCAGACGCCGTGCATGGGCGCACGCTTGGCGCATCCCCGCTGCGCTCTCCTCCATTGACCGGCTGCCGCCGGTGTTGCCCTCGTTGGGTGATTCGCCTGTGGCTGCACAGCGAACGTGGATTCTCGACGGGTCGACGGTCAACTCATCGGCCGCGATGGCCGTCATTGCCGTACGCAGTCCCTGGCCGAGTTCGGCCTTGCCCGTGCGCACTGTCACGGTGCCATCGGTGGCGAAGCTGATCCAGCGATCAAGATGGGGGTTGGCAACGAGTCCTCCGAGTTCGCTGACCGGTTTGGGACCGCTCATGGCGTCGCGCCGTCTCGATCCGACAACAGCTCTACTGCCGCGGCGATGATGCGGGGCTGCGAGCCGCACCGACACAGGTGCGCGTCGAGCGCGTCAGTGATTTCTTCCCTGGTAAGCGTCTCCCCGCGAAGCACGAGATGGACGAGTGTGACGGCGATACCGGGAAGGCAATACCCGCATTGGCCGGCGTTTCGACCCAGCAGAGCGTCGACAACCCGCTGTCCGGCAGGATCTCGCACCAGTTGCTCGAGTGTCGTGACATCACGACCTGCGAGGTCCCCTACGGGAACTTGGCATGAAGACCTCGGTATGCCGTCAATGAGCACTCGACAGGCACCACATTGCTCGAGCCCACATCCAAACTTGGCCGCACGCAGGCCGAGGTCCTCACGCAACCACCACAGCAACGGCGTCTCCGCAGCAACCTCAACCCTGGTGGATTGCCCGTTCACCACCACGGGAGTCTCCATGGCGGCGATCCTAATTCGTTTCATCAGGTGATGCGAACGATCCAAAAATCTTGACGGACTGCACCCACACGTGTCAAGTTGCGCCCGTGAACATTACCAGTCACGGAATTTCGTTCGTGCGCGTGTACAACACCGATGACGGCGAGTCCCATCTCGAAGACATCGAATACAGCCTGGCGAAGACCAATCACGGTCTCGTAGCCGAACGCGTTGCCGTCGACGAAGTGATCCTGAGAATCTGGCACAAACACCCCGATGAGCCCGTGTTCCATGTCGCTAAACAACGCCAATTCGTGATTCACCTCTCCGGTTCGGCCGAAATCGAGGCCAGCGACGGATCGACTCGCACGCTCGAGACGGGGAGCATGCTGCTGACCGAGGACACAGAAGGAAAAGGCCACAGAATTCGTACTCTTGAGTTCCCCCGTATGGCGATGTTCGTCCCCCTGCTCGCCCAGCGAAAGACCAAGACCGGACTCCTCTGGTAAGCGCTCAGTTCGAACCAACGACGTCTTCGCGTGCACGTGGAGGTTTGTCGATCTGGGTGGAACGACGCGGACCGACATCGATCCGGCCCGTGTCGTGCTTGCTGTCGACTGTCTGTCGCTTGATGTTGGCCTCGAACTGGAGGATCTCGGACTCCACGCCCTCAGCACCGAACCAATAGGGGTAGTTGCGGGGGATGACGACACCCTCCATCGGACCGAGGTCGGCGATGAGCTCGTCGTCAGTCGTGTAGAAACGGACTCTCCCGGTCAGCACCATCCAGAAGCCGTCCACCCAGGCGTGGGTGTGGAGGTTCGTTTCACCTCCCACGGCCTTCAGACGCTGTACGGCGACGAAGGCGAGGTCGGTGCGCCCCAGGAGTTGAACGCCCTTGCCCCGCCCCTCAGGATAGTCAGGCTTTTCGTAGCGAAAGACCTGAGGTTCGAGCCCTTCGCTTCCGGATGGTTGTCTACTCGGCATGCCGTTCAACATGGCACCTAACTGGTATCGGAGTCAATGGGAACCTAATCGTGATCGGCTCGGGAGGCGGGCCCTGACAGGCGAGATTGACAGTTCAGCGTTCCGTGCTACAGAATGATCGTTGCCGTATGGGTGCGACGGCGTTGACAGGAGGCGAATGACGTACGACCTGGTCATCCGGGATGGCCTACTGATTGATGGTTCCGGAGCAGCGGGATACCACGCTGACGTAGGTATCCGCGGAGACCGAATTGTGTTTGTCGGACCGCGTGCTGCTGCCAAGGGACAGCGGGAGATCGATGCGTCGGGCCACGTCGTCAGTCCGGGATTCATCGACGGGCACACCCACATGGATGCGCAGGCATTCTGGGACCCTCTGGGTACATCGTCGTGCTGGCACGGCATTACGACTGTGGTGTTCGGAAATTGCGGCTTCACCCTCGCCCCGGTCCGCGCCGACGAGCAAGAGCTCGTGATCGCCAACCTCGAGAATGCTGAGGACATCCCACGCCAATCGATGGAAGAAGGCATCGACTGGACCTGGGAAACATTCGCTGAATACCTCGATGTCGTCGACGAGTTACCCAAAGCCATCAACTACGTGGCACAGATCGGACACTCGGCCCTGCGCACGTGGGCCATGGGCGAACGAGCCTTCACCGACAAGGCCACTGAGGAGGACTTGGATTGCATGGCTTCGGAGCTACGCGACGCCTTGGCTGCTGGTGCTTACGGCTTCACCACATCGACAATCAGCAACCACCACCTCACCGACGGACGGCCAGTCGCTTCCAGACTCGCCGCCTGGAGCGAG
>Ga0114993_10000858_pt1 | contig 35368 bp, 33 predicted proteins | sample ArcticOcean_MG_C_FD_87042 | JGI IMG/M metagenome (GOLD analysis project Ga0114993, IMG submission 87042) | Marine microbial communities from western Arctic Ocean - ArcticOcean_MG_CB2_150 | ecosystem: Environmental > Aquatic > Marine > Oceanic | place: Arctic Ocean: Canada Basin | collected...
AACGCTTTTGCTCGTCCGCCGGCGTCGGCATATCCAATTTCAAAACGGAAAAACCGTTCCGGGCGCTAAGCCTGCTGATCGAGGCCGATCCGCCCGAGCACACCAGGGCGCGCAACGTCATGGGTCACGCCCTCAGCCAAAAGAATATTTCCGCGCTGCAAGATAAGTTCGAGACCGATGCCGCCGCCATCATCGACGCGGCAATGGCGAAAGGCGACATCGACGGCATCGACGATATTGCCATCGCCTATCCGATCAAGGTGTTCCCGGACGTGGTCGGGCTTGCCGATGAGGGCCGCGAAAACTTGCTGATTTATGGCAACGAGATTTTTTTTATATTCGGGCCGCCGAACCGGCTGTTCAACAATGCATTGGAAAAAATACCCAGCGCAGCCATCTGGGTTACGGAGCATTGCAAGCGGGGTGCCCTAGCGCCCGGAAGCATTGGGCAAATGATCTATGAGGGCGCGGAATCAGGTGACGTGAGCCCGGACGAAGCCGGTCTTCTGGTGCGCTCGCTGCTGTCGGCGGGCGTTGATACGACCGTGTCGGCGATCGGCAATATGCTGAACCTGTTTGCGCAAAACCCGGATCAATGGGCGCACTTACGCACCGATCCGTCGTTGATCGGCCCCGCCTTTGAAGAGGCGATTCGCATGGAAGGCCCGGTGCAGACATTTTTACGCACCTCGGCCATGGCCACCGAGCTTTCCGGAATCTCCGTCGGTGACAACGAGAAACTGGTGCTGTTCCTGGGCGGCGCCAACCGGGATCCCAGGCGCTGGGACGATCCCGATAAATTCGATATCACGCGCAAGCCATCGGGGCATCTGGCCTGGGGCAACGGCGTTCACCGCTGCGTCGGCATGCGCATCGCCCAGATGGAGGCCGAGGCCATATTGAAAGCCATGCTGGCGCGCATCGAGCGCATCGAGCCCACCGGGCCGGCCAAGATCAGGCTCAACAACACCATCCGGGCGCTGGACAGTTTGCCGCTGCGCCTGACCGGAATTTGAGGGGGAACATGAATATGTGGGAGGGACGGGTTTTGTCGCTGCACAGTTGTGCCGCGAAATCGGAGCCGCTGGACCTTAAGCAACAACTGGTCTGCATCGCCGGGGTCGGCATTGAAGGCGACCGCTATGCCCTCGGCACCGGCACGTATTCCGGCAAGCCGGAGATCGGCCGCCAAATCACGTTAATTGAGACCGAGACTTTGGAGGCGTTGGCGCGCGACTGGGAGATTACATTGAAGCCGGAAGAAACCCGGCGCAACGTGGTCACCGAAGGCGCGCCGCTCAATCATCTGGTCGGTAAGCAGTTTCGCATCGGCGCAGACGTGGTTCTGGAGGGCATGCGCCTGAACGTGCCTTGCCAGTATCTGGAAGACCTTGTCGGTATCAAGAGCCTGTTCAAATCCTTGATCAATCGCAGTGGCCTGAATTGCCGCATTGTCACTGGCGGCACCATTCGGGGCGGCGATAGTATCGGGCCGGTGTAGAGCCGATGGCTGACTTGCAATGGAACGCAGATTTGGATGGCTGCCAGGTGGGCGCCGTTTCGGTCCGCCGGGTTGCCGAGCTGGAAAATATCCCCTTCGCGGCGTCTGATATTTACGCCGATCAGAGCGAGGATATTATCCGCGGCCTCAAAGATATATTCGGTGCCCGCCATATTGATCCCAAATCACTGGCTCTGCTGCTTTCCTTCCACAGCTTCGTTGTGCGATCGGGCGGGCGCACTATCCTGGTCGATGCGTGCGTCGGCAATCACAAGGCGCGGCCCACCCGTCCGGCCTGGCATTTGCGGGACGGTGCCTTCCTGGCCGATCTGGCGGCCGCCGGCGTGGCGCCCGAAGACGTGGATGTCGTCCTTTGTACGCATCTGCATGCCGATCATGTGGGCTGGAACACGAAACTGGAAAACGGCGCCTGGAAGCCGACATTTCCGAACGCCGAATATCTGTTTGCCGAGAAGGAATATGCGCACTGGAAGCAACAGTTCGACGCCAATCCAACCGAGCCGCTCAATTACGGCTCCTTCGAAGACAGTGTATTGCCGGTCGTTGCCGCCGGTCAGGCGACCATGGTGGCCGGTGATCACCGGGTTGAAAGCGGCATCTATCTGGAGCCGGCTTACGGCCACACACCGGGCAATGTTCTGGTGCATCTGGAAGGCGGCGGCGATCACGCCATCCTCTCGGGCGATGTCATACATCATCTGGTGCAACTCGCCCATCCCGATTGGTCGACCAATTTCTGCTTCGATGGGGACCAGTCCCGGCGCACCCGGATCGGGCTTTTGGAAAGTTACGCGGGAACCAAGACGCTGCTGCTTCCAGCCCATTTCCAGGCGCCGGAATATGGCCGCATCCAGCGCGACGGCAAGCAATTCAGGATCGAGCGGTAGCTAGTAGCTATAAGCCCTGGCTGAAAAAGGGCGGCAGCAGGAAGTGAATTTCGGTCTTTTTCGGTAGCGTCGATTTGTTGGCCAGATAGGTGCTGGTTGCGGGCCGGGTTACGGGAAAAAACTTTTTGGCGACGCTCAGAAAGCCCGCAACCGTTGCTTCGGAATTATAGTGCATGGGCACCACGATCTTCGGATTGACGACGCGGATATTGTGGATGATCTCTTCGAAGCTTTGGGTGACGCGTTGATCGATGGGTGTCAGCAATATATCGATGCGCCCCATCCTGGCGGCCAATGGCGGCGCGATCACATGGCCCAAAAGGCCTAGATGGGCGATGCAAATGCCGTGGGATTCGATCACGAATATGGATGTGGGATAGCGATAGCCGTCGGCTGTTCCGGTGTTTACGGCCATGCTGTAGACCCGCAAATCCTTGATGCGGACATCGTGGGACGGCGTGCCGGCGCCGGTGTCCCAGCCACGCAGCGCATAGGTGATGCTGGGTTCAATATCGCTGGTGTTGTGATTGCCGTGCCAGGCGCTCATCGCCGCGATATCGGGCAAAACCTTGGCCCGGTAAAAGGCGTTGTAGTCGGTGGCTACCTTGACGCCGCCGGGGGACGTGATCTGGAAGGTGGAATGGCCGTTAAATTCGATGCGCAGTTGCCCGGCGCGAAGCTGGGTCAGGCTGTAAGCCGCCTTGAATATTTTGGGCTTAGGCGAAAGATGCTGAACCAGTCCGGCGCCACAGGGCAGGCGCGCCGGTTGGGCGTAGCTAGCCCCGCCGTGGAGCAGGGCAAGCGGAATTAAGAGCGCCCAAAGGAAATTTTTGAAAGCAAACATCGCCTCGGCCTTTGTGATCAGACATTGAATAAGCCGCCATGGCGGCGAATTGCAATTGCCGATCCTGCGTAGGCTGTTAACTTATGCGTGATTGGCAATAAAAAGGGCAGCTTATGAAAGGCATCGTAGCGTTCAGGCGCGGCGGACCGGACGATCCGCTGGTTCGGGAAATCATGGAAGATAAAGGCCTTAGCGAGGTTCCTTTCTACCGGAAAGACCGCGCCAATGCGCAAGGCTTCGATCTGCACGCCTGCATGCAGGACTGGATGGCCTATGTGGCGGAGCGGGATGGTCCGGTCAATCCGGATCGCCCCGAGGGCCAGGACGCGGCGCGCCTCGGCGCGTTGATCAAGGCCAAGGGATTGGCGCTTGGCGCCGGTGATGTCGGTTTTGCGGCGCTGACGCCTGGGATGATCAATCTGGGCTCGGAATTCGATCTGCCGTCGATCATCTCGGTCATTGTGCCGGAAGATTATGCCAAGGTGCTGGATGGCGCCCTGGCGGTAGAGCGCGAAGCGTTCGAAACCTATGTGGAGTGCGCCCGCGTTGCCACCCTGCTGGCCGCCCATATTCGGGGTCTGGGATTCAAGGCCATCGCCGATCACAACGGCACCAGCGATATCCAGGCGATCCCGGCATTAAATGCCTGTGGCATGGGCGAGCTGGGCAGGCATGGCAGTTTGGTCCACCCCATTTTCGGCGCCGGGTTCAGGCCCGGCTTCGTGATCACCGACGCGCCGCTTGAACTAAGCGCCGCCAACATATTCGGCGTCCAGAATACTTGCGAAACCTGCCGGCTGTGCGAGCAGAATTGCCCGCCCGGCGCCATCCGTTCCGCTGAGGATTTCGTCGTCACCGATGGCGTCAAGCGCTGGCCGGTGGATATCCCAACCTGTTTCGAAGCGTCGCGCTTTCGCGAGGAATATTGCCACATCTGCGTCGATGTCTGCCCGTATCAGCACAAAAAGAGCGGCGATCCGGTACGATCCGAAACCTACAAATCCTTCATGAAGAAACGCAAATTGGCGGGCTACCGGACGCCATCCTGGTTTATCGAGGATGAAGACGCGGTGCTCGGATCAGACCGATAGACCCAGCTTTTCGGCAACGGCGGAGGCGATCAGGCCACCGGCATCGGCCAGTTCATACAATACGTTGAAATGATCGCGCCCCGGGCAGGGCACCGGCGTGACGTCGGCGCCGGCTGCCGTCAGGGCGTCCGCATAAGTTTGTGATTGATTTCGGAACCCCTCCAACTCACCGGCGCCATGGGCGACGACGGCAAAGCCGGTGGCATCGAGCGGGTTGAGAAGCGGACTGTGGCGCTGGATTTGAGCGGCGCCCAGGCCGACCACCTGGTTGACATAAATCTGGCCTATGGGGCGGAGATCATAGAGGCCGCTGATGGCAATGATGCCGATGACGCCTGGCTCGCCTTTCATGCGCGAACAGAGATGCCCGCCGGAGGAATGGCCCGATACCACGATGTCCCGATTTTTGACGCCAAGCTCCGCCAGATTGGCGCGCAGCCAGCCGAGCCCGGCGCGGATTTCATCGACGATGCCGTCCATGGTTTCACCGGGCGCCAATGTATGCTCGATAAATGCCAGATTGAGGCCGCGTGTATGCAGCGCTTCACCGACAAAACTGTAATCTTCTTTATTGTTCCATTGCCAATAGCCGCCATGGATATGCAGCAAGGTCGGCGCTTCCGGATTGCCGGGCACGAAATCCATGCGCTGGCGGGGCTCCGGCCCGTAGGCGAAATCCCGGCGGATGCCGTTGCGCTCGTTGAACGCTTGGGAGCGCCGGACGCTTATCCCATAGAACGCCTCTGCGCTAGCGGCAAAGGCGGCGCGGTTGTCGTAATCGGCGTCCTGGACGCCTTCGATTACGATGGGGGCCATGATGCGCGCCGCCCTAGATGCCGCTGGGATCGAGGCTGGTTGAGTATTTGCTCAAATCCGCCGGCGGGATCGGCACCCGGATGTGGCGTTTGGCGAAACCGTAAGGAAGCGTGGCGTCGATGCCCAACTTGGTGCGCACGCCCTCTTCGGAGATCGGTACATATTCGTGGCCGCGCGATCCCGGCATCTGGATGAGGCCCTTTGATGCATCAAAGCGGGTGGCCAGGGCCCATTCCACATCGGTCCAATTGCGAATGTCGATATCGTCATCGACGACGATGATCAGGTCCAGATCCTTCAAGGCGGCGATGGCGGCAAAGATGGCGTTGCGCTGATAGCCCTCGTCGGCGGCTTTTTCCTTTTTCACGGCGATATGCAAATGGAACCGGTAGAGCCCGCCTTCGGTCAGCGCCACATCGGTGACGCAGGGCGCCGAAGCCTGCACCGCCTTCAAGACTGCGCCTTCCAGAATATGTTTGCGCAAGATCGGTGATTCCTTGGTCATGATCACGTGCCAGATGGGGTCTTCGCGGTGATAGAGGCATTCGATGGTGGTGATCGGCGACGGTGAGACGTCCGAATACATGCCGATGAATTCCATGAACGGGCCTTCTTCGACTTCCTCGTCCGCCGAGATATAACCTTCCATCACCATTTCGGCGTTGGCCGGCACTTTCAGGGGCACGGTCTTGCAATCGATCAGTTCGAGCGGCGCCCGGCAGATGCCCGACGCCACATGATATTCATCCATGTCCCTCGGCAACTGGGCGCCCATGATGCCGGCGGCATATTGGACGCCGATGTCGGCGCCGAGCACGATGGCAATGGGCAGCCGCTCGCCCTTGGCCTTGGCCTGTTCCCACAGATGGCGAAGATCGCGGCCGAGATCCAATTGGATTGCCAGCTTGGCGCCCTCCACATGCATGAAGCGGTGATAGGAGGCGTTGAACACGCCGGTGTCCGGGTCTTTCGCAATAACCACGCCGCCGGAAATATAGCGCCCGCCATCATTGGGCGCATAGCGGGGCAACGGCAGATATTCCAGGAGATCGGGATTGTTGCGGTGCACCGCCTGCACCGGGCCCGATTCCACATGCTTGGGCGCAATCGGGTTGGTCAGGCCCTCGGTGATGAAATTGCGGATGGTGGCCACGTCCATCTGGTAGATGGCGAGCACGTTCTCCTCGCTGCCGAGGACATTGCCGACCACGCGGGTATCGTAGCCCTTGACGTTGTTGAACATCATGGCCCGCTCGGGCTGCTTGAAAAGGACGCTGGTCAACTCAAGGTCGGTATCAACCTGGTCCGCGACTTTTAACAATAGCCCGGCCGCATCCAGCCGCTGCAAAGCCTGGCGAAAACTGAAATCAGGATGGTCCATGTTGTATCCTTTGCCTCAACCGGTCCTTGGCAAGCGTCCGGTCAGATCATATCCGGCCAACGCCGCATCGACGAGGGCGCCGCTTTTTTCAAAATTGTAATGCTGGAACAGCCGCCGCCGGGTAATGAACGGCGGGCCGGCGTAAAACTTTTCATATTGGTCGTGGCGGCCGGCGAACTCGGAGCCGATCAGATCCCAGGCCAGCTTCATCAGTTTGATCCGCTCTTCGGCGGGATAGCCCGGCGACTGGACATAGCGTTCCAGGTCTTGGCGGATTTCGGGGTTGGCAAAATCGGCGACGCTGGAGGGCAGCTGGATGACGCCGCCGCCGCACAATTCGCGCATCAGGTTGAGCATCTTGGGGTAGATTTCGGACTGCAACGCCTCGGCCGCATAATGGGCCTGATAGCCGGGCTCCACATAGCCGAGCGCGTTGGTGGCGGCGGTGGCGAACTGGGCTTCCAGCAACCCTTCAAACAGGCAGGCCATGGCGGCAATCTCGGCGATAAGCGCCTGCACCGCCGGGTTGGCCAGAACACCGTTCATTTCGGCGATTCGGTGCGCGACGCCCATCATGAACCGGAGCTTGGTGGTAAAGCGGATATGGGCCTGATTGTTGCCCATGATATGGGCCGGGGTCTCCCACCATTGGCGGCGGCAAATCTCCATATTTTTGTAAACGAACACCTGTTCCCAGGGAACGAACACATTGTCGAAGACAACCAGGGCATCGGTCTCGTCATAGCGCGACGCCAGCGGATAGTCATAAACGCTCGGCGCCGCCGCCGCATAAGAGCGCCGGGAATGGATGCGCACGCCCGGCGCATTGCAGGCCACCGCCAGATTGATGGCGTAATTGTCGTCGCCCGCCTGCATCGGCGAGATGGTGCTGAGGTTCACATAATCGGATAGGGCGGCGCCGGTGCCGAGCATCTGGGCACCCTGGATGATGATGCCGTCATCGCGTTCTTCGGTAACGCCGGCATAGAGATCGGGCGGCGATTGCTGGTGCGCCGGTTTCGAGCGGTCGATCTGCGGCGGCACGATCGTGTAGGTGATATAGACGTCGTTATCACGCAGGAATTCGTAGAACCGGACCATGTTGCCGGCAAAATCCCGCCCCGAGCCATCGTCGAATATTTCCGGCGCCGACGCCCAGCCGGAGAAAAAGCCGGCGACGTGGTCGGGGCCGCGCCCGATGAGGCCGAAATTGCTCTCCGACCATTTTTCGACGGCGGCGCGCCAAGCGGATAACTCCCCGGTGCTTTTCGGCATCCGCCATATGACGTTGACCGCATCGCCGGTGGCCGGCGACGGGTAGGTCATGACATCCCGGTTGGCCGCATCGTGGGCGATATCAAAGAGATCGGCGATCGAGCGGACGGCTTCGCGGAAGGCCGGGTGGCTGGTGACGTCGGAGACTTCCTCGCCGTCCAGAAACACCCGGCGGCCATCATTTTTGATTGCGTCCATATATTGCTGGCCGGAGCGCAATCCGCCCGCAAACCGGCCATCGCTATTGTAACCCGCCGCCATTGAAATTCGCCTCCCGATATTTGCCGGTGATCCTCCAATATTTCCTCCAAAGAGGCGAGCATATTTATCGCCGATCATCGATCCTTGGCCGTGACAAAATGCCATGGGCGCGCGACTATCAGCCAAACAGAAACGCCAATAGTCTCATAGGGGGATTACACATGGTAAAAATCGTCATCGTCGGTACCGGTTGGTGGGGCATGGAGCTTGGCAAAGCCAGCCAGGATATTCCGGACAGCATCGAAATTCTCGGCTGTTGCTCCTTGTCCGAGCCGGAACGCCTCAAGTTTCAAGTCCAGTTCGGCGGCGAGGTTTATGGCAATTTCGATGATGTCTTGGCCTTGGCGGATTTAGATGCGGTTCTCCTGGCGACGCCCCATTCCCTGCATCGGGATCAGGTGATCGCTGCTGCCAACGCCGGAAAACATGTGTTTTGCGAAAAGCCTCTGGCCCTGAACGCGGCGACCGGGGCGCAAGCCATTCAAGCCTGCGCCGACAATTCCGTTGTGCTGGCGGTTGGTCATAACCGGCGCTTTTCAGACGGGGCGCGGGAAATGAAGGCGCTGGTTGATGGCGGCGCGTGCGGGCGCATTATCCATATCGAAGCCAATTATTCGGGCAACGCTGCTTTGCATTACCCGCCTGATTACTGGCGTGCCAGCCGGGTAGAAAATCCGGGCGGCGCGGTCGGTCCCATGGGCCTCCATATGGTCGATACCCTGACCTGGATTTTGGGGCCGATCCAGCGCTTGGCGGCCATCTGCAAACGCCAGGTTTCGACCCTTGATCTGGACGATACCGCCTCGGTCATGTTCGAATTGGAAAGCGGTGTAACGGGCACCTTGTGCAGCCTGTTCGCGGCGCCGGGCTCATCGCATTTGCGTTTTTACGGAACCGAGGCGATTATCGAAGCAACCGATAATTTTTCCGAATTGTCGTTAAAACCGTCGGCGCCCGATGTGCCGGCAACCCACAAAAGCTTCAGGAACGATCTGACCTTGCAGCGGGAATTGACCGCCTTTGCCGCCGCCTGCGCCGGCGGTGATGACCATCCGGTGCGCCCCCAAGAGGCGCTCCGTAATGTGGCGGTCATGGAGACCATCGTGAAATCATCCGATGCCGGCGGCGTCTGGACGGATATCCAGGTTTGACGGGTTTTAGGCGGGAGGAAATTCATGGAATTGGTATTGAACGGCAAGACGGCACTGATTACCGGCGGCTCCAAGGGCATTGGGTTGGCCGTCTCCTCGGAAAACGATACCTTTTGATTTATCACCGCGCCGTTACGAATGTTGAATTAGGCCGAGCATCGAATGACGCTGAGAAATGTACGCCCAAATCTGATAGCAATCGCGGTCCTTAATTAAACGTGCGAGAAACGAGGCGCCGTTTATTCATAGTCGAAATATTATAGGATTAGGATTCCTGGTCGAGGCTTTGTTGCAACGATTTGCCAATTTCAAAATGAGGAATTTTTAGGGCCTTCTGACGCACTTTTTTCCCCGTGTTAGGGTCTACTTTCAATTTGGCAGTTGAAGCAACTACTGAGAACGATCCAAAACCTGGGACCTTTACCTCATCACCTCGAGCTAGCGCCGCTTTGATTTCGCTAAAGATTATTGTGACAACGTGGTCAATGTCCTGTTCCGGATATTTGTGTTCAACCTCTTTAATATTCAACTCAAGCGGAGCGGTGCTCTTCAACTGATAGCACTTCGTTGGCGGGGACACGTTTACCGATATTTTTTTCTCCGCCTTTTTATGGGTTTGCATAAATGTTTCTTTGTCTATGAGCTCCGCCGCAGCCTCGGATGGAACACCATAAAGTTGGAAAAAATCCACCTCGCCGATCAGCTTTTCAATTTTAAAGAATGTTCGAACCAAGCAGGAAGATGAGCTCTGATAATAAGATTCTACGGTCAACTCACCGCTTTCGAACTGCCTATCGATCTCGACTTGTAGGCTATCCATTTTGGACATAATTTTTTCAATTGCATCGAGTTTTTCGAAGGAATAATCAGTTTCAAGGTATGTGTCGGCCATTACTTGCAACTCTTGGCGGCGAATTTTCTGTTGTTTCGAGCCGGATTTACTTTTCGATTTTCTTGCTGTTAGAGAGCCATGCAACTTTTTGATTGCCTCATCAAACTTACGGTCATTGATGAGCTCGAAGATTTCTTCCTTGGTGTAATTCGTATTTGCGGCGCCGCTCATTGCTTAACCTCCTCGATACAAATTTCTAGTTCCGGCCAGGGAGCGGCGTCGGGTAAATACCTATCACGTGTGCCTTTATTTATACCATATTTTCCCCATTTATGGAAAGACATGCGGGTTGCTCGCGCTAAAATGACGTTTATATCGGCGGCATGTAGAATCCGATTCGCCATCTGATGGCAGACTCCAGTTTTTCCGTATTCAATTCCGGCTTCGCCATTTGCGCCCGCTAAACATTTTGCTAAAGATTAAGTCTCCGTCTCCCTCGCAAATCACGTTGCCGCCACGATCTCTGCCATGGCATCCCCATGTTTGACCGTCTTCGCATTCCACGTATGTATGATCCATCCATTTAAATTCCAATGCACTCGCTACTTGAACCGGCATCGCTTTGCCATATAGTGTCGCCATAATTACTTAATTTCCCTTAATGGTGGTCGAATTTTTTGACATATGGATAACAAAACCAAACAAAGATATTAAATACTTTAAAACTAGTAATTGGCGAACTCATCATTTTCAAACACAAATTAATTTTATTCCTAATACGCGCTGTAAATTTGTTTTAATCCAAATCCGTGGAACTTTGGTTGTCCAGCCATCACCAAATGAACCACAATGGAACGTGCTAGATCTATGCAGGGAAGAGGAAATTCATGGAACTGGGATTGAACGGCAAGACGGCGCTGATTACCGGCGGCTCCAAGGGCATTGGCCTTGCGGTCGCCGAGGTGTTTGCGAACGAGGGCTGCCATGTGCATCTGGCGGCGCGCACGGGCGCCGATTTGACCGCCGCCGCCGATGCTATTCGGGGCGCCCACAATGTGCGCGTCGAAACCCATGCAACCGATCTGAGCGTGACCGCCGAGCTGCAGGCCCTGGCCGCCGCCTGTCCCGATATCGATATCCTGGTCAATAATGCCGGCGCTATTCCCCGAGGGACCTTGGCGGAAATGGATGATCAAACATTGCGCACATCGTGGGAGTTAAAGCTGTTCGGCTATATCAACCTCTCCCGCATTGTTTATGCCGCCATGGTCGAGCGCGGCTCGGGCGTCATCATTAACGTGATCGGCGGCGCCGCCGAAAACCCGCGCCATGACTATATCGCCGGCACCATGGCCAACGTGGCGCTGTCCAATTTCTGCAAGGCGCTGGGCAAGGAGAGCACCAAGCACGGCGTTCGTGTCGTTGGTATCCATCCGGGCCTGACCAAGACCGAACGCATGATCAGCCAGCATGAATATGTGGCCGGGCACGAATTCGGCGATCCCAGCCGTTGGGAGGAAACCTTGCCGCCGGCGCCCTTTTCCCGCCCCGCAGAGCCCGTAGAAGTCGCCTATATGGTCGCCTTCTACGCCTCCGAGCGGGCCTCCTACACATCCGGAACCGTAGTCAGCATCTCCGGCGGGGTGTAGGTGCCGTAACCAATATTGTAGGGGCGGGTTTCAAACCCGCTCCAGGTCCGCATTCAGCAGGACCACTTGCGCTGGCGCGCGGACAGACTATATATCAACCAGCGCCTTTTAGCGCTCGTGCTCTTGGAAATTGTGAATATGCAGAATTGATCCCACGCCGGGCCGTAGCCTGAGTTCGTGAACCCGAATTGTGCGGATCACAACCCGAAGTGCCAAGACGGACGGCCTTAGCGGGCGGCGCGAGCTGAAAACCGTAACAAAGCGTCAGGAACCGTCATAAACCGTCATAACCGTAAGGGGGGTGCAAATGATGTTGCACGAATTTCCTACAACAATTCCCGTTAAAGGAGAATATCCTTGTATGGCCCAGGTTTCTGCGGTTCAGCCGTCTTGGCTGCGCCCAATGAACGCCGATTATCGGCAGCTGCCAAGACGGCCATCCCCACTTGGCTGGGCGATAAGCGTAATAAACCGTAAGGATTAGGTGGCGGATAATTTGCGATTTGTGTCGCATTCGGGGGCGCCATACCAGGCATGGTATGACGTCAATCCCCCCGGTGGCATCGCCGATGGCGTAGGGGCGGGTTTAAAACCCGCCCCCAATTGCTATTTCCAGAAATAATCCGGCGGCCGGGTTTCGGTTTTCGACGTCATACCGGTCTTGACCACCACGCTTTTGTGATGGGCATAGACGTTCGGCTGTTCGACGAAGGGCAGGATATAGGACTGCTTGTTAATCTGATCCATGGCCTTCTGATAGATCGCCGTCCGTTTTTTCAGGTCCATGACGCCATTCCCCGTCTTGCGCGCGTTTTGGATGATCGGGTCCCTGGAATAATCCCGATTGGCGCCGAAGAAGAAGTTCATCAGGTTGGACGTGTTGGGCTGGGCGAAGGTGGGGTAGCCGGCATAAAGCGCCGTCAATTCGCCGCGTCCGCGCCGCTTGGTATAGACCGGCAACGGCATCGCCCGAACGGTGGCGCGAAAGCCGACTTTGCGAATTTCACCGGCGATGGCTGCGGCAATTTCCTTGTAGGGAGCAAAGGCGCTTAGTTCCATATCGAAACCGTTTGGAAATCCGGCTTCAGCCAATAGACGCTTGGCGCCGGCGGGATCGTATCCGAGCGGATCAATGGTATGCGCGCAGGCGATGTTATCGGGGTAGCATACCGCCGTCGGCCTTAAAGCTACTTCCTCGCCGGCGACGAAATTCTTGATGATTTTCTCCCGGTCGATGGCCTTGATGAAGGCTTGGCGCACGCGGATGTCCATGAATTTTTTGTTCTTGGAGCGCCCCGCCGCATCCAGGGTGATGTAGTTGATATAGCGGGTCGGGAAAGACGTGATCCGGATATCCGGATTTTTCCGGAACTCTTTGATCATGTCCGGCGTGGGATTGCGCAGCACGTCGATTTGCCCGGTCAACAACGCCGCGATTTGCGTTTGCCGGTCCGGCATTGAGACGCCTTTGACATTCTTGATCGGTGCCCGGCGGTGCGGGAAAAAGCCAACCGTTTCCTCGTTGCGCTGAATATGGGCGCCCGATTGCCGGTCCAGCTTGATCAATTTATAGGGGCCCGTGGTCGATGCGGATTTGGCGCCGTAGGTCGCCTTGTCCTTCATGATCGAATGGACGCCCTTGTCGAAAATCTGGAACCGGTAGGCATAGATGAAAAGATCATCATGTTTCCGTTTTTTGCCCGTCAGACGGATTTTGTATGGGCTCAGAACTTCAACTTTGCTGTGCCAGTTGTAACGGCTTTTGAAGCGAATTTTCAGCTTCGGATCAGCGACATAGCTGATTGTGTAGGCGATATCCTCGGCGGTAAATTTGTTGCCGCTGGAAAATTTCAAATCATCGCGCAATGTGAACTCGATGGTTTTCTCGTCGATCCGTTTCCAAGATTTTGCCAGTTCGGGAACCAATTTTTTCTTGTGCTCATCGAAGGAGAGGATGCGGCTGTAATAGCCGCGCGACCACTGCCCGGTTTCGTTCGACGGGGAATTGTAGCTATCGATGGTGGCGAACATATCGATGATGGCAAGCCGGACCGTATCTTTTGACTTCTGCGCCATGGCCGGGCCAGCCACAAGCATCGCGGCGAGCGCTGTTCCGGCTAATACCGTGTAGGAATGTCTGAGCATGATATTCTCCCGGGTTGGTGATTTTTATCTGAACTGCCGCGCGTAGTTTTATGGTGAATGGTTGTGCGGCAACTTGGCAGAGTCTATCGCGGCAGACTGGCATGAGTAAACAGGCGACATAAAATATTTTCACGTCCGCCCGAATTATGCGTGGAAAGAGCCGGGTAAATGAGTAAAATCCCTGTTATCACGCGCCGATGCGCAAGCTATCGGCAAGCCAACCAAAATTCAGGAAGGATAGCCAGTCATGCGCACGCATCTTGAAATTGATCTCAACAGCCAATCCATCGAACGCCACGATAAAGACGGCGAAGACGTCGTCCGTGCCGGGCGCTATCTGATCGCCAAAACTTTGTTGGACAGGGGCCTTGCCGAGGTCGATCCGTTGTCGCCGGAAAATCCGTTGATCTTCTCGGCCGGTCCCTTCGCGGGCAGCAATTTCTCCAACGCCAACCGCTTGAGCGTCGGCTGCAAAAGCCCGCTCACCGGCGGTATCAAGGAAGCCAATTCGGGCGGCACCTTCGCCTTCGCCCTCGGCCAGTTGGAGCTGTCGGGGCTCACCCTCAACGGCGCCTCCGACGAATGGGTGGTGATCCGCATCACCAAAGACGGCGACATTACATTCGAAGATGCCAGCCCGTATCTGGGCAAGGGCAATATGGAATCCGCCGCCTTATTGTTCGAAAAATACGGCGCCAAGGTCAGCCTCGGCATTTGCGGTCCGGTCGGCGAATATCAGGGATTGATGTCCGGCATCTCCTTCACCGATCCCGAACAGCGGCCGACGCGTTTGGCGGCCAGAGGCGGCGTCGGCGCCGTCATGGGCTCGAAAAAGGTCAAGGCCATCGTCGTTGATCTGAACAAGATGCCGACCTTCCATGACCGCAAAAAGCTCATGGGTTCGGTTCGCGAGTACAACAAAATGCTGGATGCGGACAAGGCCATCGACGCCTTCCGCAAATTCGGTACCGCCATGGTGGGCGATTTCACCAACAAGGTGGGCGGCCTGCCGACGCGCAATTTTTCCGCCGGTACTTTCGTTGGCCAGGACGAAGGCCCGCTGAAATTGGGCGGCACATTTATTCGCGAACAAAATCTGGCACGCGGCGGCGAAACTACCCACGCCTGCATGCCCGGATGCCAGATCCAATGCTCCAACGTTTATGTCGACGCCGAAGGCGAGGAGATATGTTCGCCGCTGGAATACGAGACCCTGGGCCTGATTGGCTCGAATTGCGGCTTGGATGATCCCGATGACGTTGCCCGGCTCAACCATGTTGCCAACGATCTGGGTATCGATACCATCGAAGTCGGCGCCACCCTCGGCGTATTGATGGAAGCCGGCGAGGGCGAGTTCGGCGACCACGAATTTATGGCCAAGGCGCTGGAAGACATTCGCGCCGGCAACGAGCGCGGCAAATTGTTGGAGCAAGGCACGGCGCGGGTCGGCGAGCATTACAACGTCGCCCGCGTGCCGGTGGTCAAGAAGCAAGGCATCAGCGCCTATGATCCCCGCGAGATTGAGGTCACCGGAATTTCCATGATGATCACCGCCCAGGGCGCCGATCACACGGCTGGCAATGTTCCGGGCTTCGTCTGCGCTGGTAAAAGCACCGAAGAGATCGTCGCCGCCAGCTATGAAATCCAGTGGATTTGCGCGGCTGCCGATTCCCTGGGCCTTTGCCTGTTTGGCCGCTCGGTAACCAACGAAAGCATGGACTTCGTGGTCGAGGCGCTCAACCAGGCACAAGGCACCAGCTTCGATGAAAGCTTCTTCCAAAGCCTCGGATCCGAAACCCTTAATATGGAGTGGGATTTCAACAAACAGGCCGGCTTTACCGAGGAAGACGACGAATTGCCATCGTTCTTCTTCGACGAGCCCTTGGAGCCTACAGGCAAGACCCAACGCCACAAGGCCGCCGATGTCAATAAGGCCATGCGCGCGCTGATCGGATAACCGCTGCTCATGTATTCCTTTGATGGGAAGCGGGTTCTGGTGGTCGGCGGCTCCTCCGGCATTGGCCTTGGGACCGCCAAAGTAGCGTTGCAAGCCGGCGCCGATGTTACTATCGCCGGGCGTTCCGGGGAGCGGCTTGCCGATGCCGCCAAGGCTATCGGCGGCAGCGTTGCGACCGAAGTTCTGGACGCTACCGACGATACCGCCGTCACCGATTACTTCGTCGGCAGCGGTGCCTGGGACCATGTGGCGGTGACCATCGGCAAGGGCGGGCGCGGCCTGATCCAGGATCTGGACATGGCGACCGCCTATGCTGCCATGGACGCCAAGTTCTGGCCCTATTTCCGCATTGCGCGGGCGGCCGAGATCGCTACCGGCGGCTCGCTCACGTTCGTGACCGGTGGCCTCGGCCAGCGGCCCGCGCCGGCGGCCTCGGTTCTGTCGGCAGTCAATGCGGCGGTCGAAGGGCTGACCCGGGGCCTGGCCATTGATTTCTCGCCGACCCGCGTCAATGCGGTATCGCCGGGCGCCATCGACACGCCGCTTTGGGGTCAACTGCCGCCGGAAGCCCGCAAAGCCCATTACGAGCGTATCGAAGCGACCTTGCCGGTCAGGCGCATGGGCCAGCCGGAAGATGTGGGCCAGGCGATCTTGATGCTCATGGGCAATCCCTTCACCACCGGCGTGGTCCTTCAGGTCGATGGCGGCTCGATGTTGCTTTAAGGCTATGAAGGGGAGCGATCATGCCGACTATGCTGGTGACCGGCGCCAATCGGGGTTTGGGCTTGGAATTGGTGCGCCAATATCTGGGGGAAGGCTGGACCGCCGTCGCCTGTTGCCGCAACCCGGGCGGCGCCGACGCGCTGAACGCCTTGAAGGACGGCGCCGGGGGGCGGCTCAGCGTCCATCAGATGGACGTCAACAACGCCGGGGAGATCGCCGCTGTCGCCAAGGTTTTGGACGGCGCGCCCATTGATCTGTTGATCAACAATGCGGGCATTGTCGACAGCTACGGCACCGGCGTTGCCGAGGGCAATGACGATCCTGATTTAAAAAATTACGACCACGAATTCTGGCTCGAGATTCTCAATACCAATGTGGTGGCGCCGGGGCGCATCATCGGCGCGTTTGCCGACAACGTGGCGGTAAGCGACAAAAAGCTGATCGCCATGATGACTTCGGGGCTGGGTTCCGTTGCCAATACCTGGCAGGCGGGCCGCTACGCCTACCGGACCAGCAAGGCCGGGCTCAACATGCTGACCCGCAGCGCCGGCGAATGGCTGGAGAAGCGCCAAATCACCATCATCGCCATCGCGCCCGGTTGGACCCGGACCGAGCTTGGCGGGCCAAGCGCGCCGACGGCGGTGGAAGATTCGGTCGCCGGCATGCGCGCCATCTTCGATCGATTGACCATCGCCGACACCGGCACTTACTGGAACTTCGACGGCCAGCAATTGCCGTGGTAGGTGCCAAGTCCAGCGCATTCGGCGGTATTGGCCGGGCGCTCAGGTCCCGAAATTTCGTTCTTTATTGCAGCGGTCTTGGCGTAGCATTGACCGGCACGTTCGTATTCTTTGTCGCCCTCGGCTGGGTCACGTGGGAAATGACCCATTCGGCGGCCTGGGTGGGCGCCATTGTCATGGCGGAAACTTTGCCCAATGCCATCGTCGGGCCGCTCGCCGGCGTTATCATCGACCGCACCAGCGCGCGCCGGGCTTTGTTTTGGGCGCAGCTTTGCTCCTCGGTAACCATGGTGTTGTTGACCGTGGTTACCCTGAACGATTGGCTCAGCATCGAGATATTGCTGGTATTTTCGGTGGTGCTTGGCTCGCTCAACGGGATCGCCTTTCCCGCTCATTTTGCGATCATGCCAAAGTTGGTGCCGCGCCAAGACCTGACCGCCGCCATCGCCTTTCAAGCCTCGGTATCCCAAGCCGCCCGCTTTTTAGGACCCGCCATTGCCGGTATCATTATCGTCACCGCCGGCGCCGGTATGGCGTTCGCGTTGAATGCGTTGAGCTATCTCGCATTCCTGGCGGCCTTGTTGGTAATCCGGGTGGACGAAAGCGGGAGCGATGCGCCCCGGTCCAAGGGGTTCGCCGCGGATATGACGGCCGGTCTCAAATATGCCTGGTCGAGCCAATCGATCCGGCTGCTGCTTATCGTCGCGGTCGCCCTTGGCATCCTTTTGCGCCCGATCATCGAGCTGATGCCGGCCTATGTGGGCAAGGTATTGGAAGGTGATGCGGCGGCGTTGGCCTGGCTGCTGGCTTCCGCCGGCGCCGGCGCCATGCTGGCGTCCCTTTGGCTGGCATGGCGGGGCGCCACTGAGGGGCTGACCCGGATCATGGTGTGGAATTTCGCGGTGACCGTGATTGCCCTCATCGCCTTTCTGTTTTCCAGCGGCCTGGCCATCGGGGTCGCGCTATTGTTCCTTTACGGATATTGCTCGGCCTCGGTTTTGATCAGCAATCAGACTTTGATCCAAAGCACCGTCGATGATCATCTGCGCGCCCGGATCATGAGTATCTATGCGCTCACCGTGCGCGCCATCCCGGCGTTTGCCGCCTTCGTTGCCGGGCAATTGGCCGACCGGTTGGGGATCGTGCCCACCTTTCTCGGTGGCGCTATCGCCGGTTTGGCGTTCTGGATTTGGATGCGCCAGATGGCAAGCCGCAATAATATTGCCGAGCGGATCGAACGGGCGGACACTTAAGCCGGATCGATTTTTACCATTGTATTGGTTTTCGATGATTCAATGATCGCGTCCAGTACATCGATGCCGTGCTGGATATGGACCGGGCTGATGGACGCCGGGCGGTCCTCGGCAACGGCCATGGCAAATTCTTCGATGCCGGCAGCCACCGTCGCCAGGGCCGGGTAGGCGTAGCCGTCCCAGACACGGGCGTCCAATTCGCCGCCGCTCATAAGGGTTTCCATGCGGTCCTGATCACGCAGCTCGGCCCAGCCTTCGGTGCCAAACACGCGCACCCGCCACATCAGCGCGCTGGATGCAAAGGTACCGAGATAGCCCGATGGCCCGCCGGCAAAATTCATCAGCATGGTGGTCGAATCGTCCACATCGAGCGGCATGGCGATATTGCGGCTGGAGGCGGTCAGATTGCTGATCGGACCCAGCAAATGAATGAAGGTGTCGACGGCGTGCATGCCGAGCGAGGTCATGCCGCCGGCCGGGCTTTCATCGGCGCTGTTGCGCCAGGCCTTGGTATATTGGGACATGTTGTTGGAGAAATTGGCCTCAATATGGACCACCTTTCCCAGTTCGTGCGCATCCAGCATGCGTTTTAATTCGATGGTATTAGGGGCGAAGCGGCGGTTGAAGCCGACGCCCGCCTTGAGCCCGGCGTTTCCGAGGGCTTCAAGGGCCGCCTTGGTATCGCCGGGATCGAGGGTAAACGGCTTTTCGCAAAAGACATGCTTGCCAGCCTTGGCGGCATCCAGGATCTGGCCGCAATGCTGGCTGTGGGGGGTGGCGATAAAAACCACGTCGATATCGGGCCGGGCCAGCAATTCGGCGTAATCGGCGCACAATTCGAGACCGCTTTCCTTGGCGAAGGCTCTGGCTTTGCGGGGTGTCCGGGTGGCCCCGGCGGCAAAGCGGATATGATCGCTTTTGCCTTGCACCGAGCCCACCAAAAGCCGCCCCCAACGGCCAAGACCCAAGATGCCCGCAGTGATCAAACGCTATTCTCCGGCGGATGCGGCGCCGGTCAAGGAACCGGAACGGCGTCGATCAGGATGAAGGCTATCTTGCAGGGACCTGTGCCCCGGTTGGCCCAGGCGTGCACTGTGCCCCGTTGGACAACCACGTCGCCGGCTTGCAAATGGACTTCGGTGTCGTCCATCAGCATGTCGATTTCGCCCTCCATGATTACCGCGTAATCGATGGAGCTGGTTTTGTGCATGCCGGGATGGCGGGCGCCTTCGGGCTGTTCGGCACCGCCGGCCTTGGAGAGGTAATCCAATTCATCTTGCGATACCTCGCCATCGCCTTCGGGGCCAAATTCGACAACCCGAAAAATGGCGCCGCCCGGTCCGGGCGCAATGGCCACGTCCATATTGCCGGAATCTTCGCTGCCCGAATTATCGGCCGGCGTTGTTTCGTTGACCCAGAACAGCGTGCTTTCTATCCCGCTGGTCGGGCTTTTTACGTTGGGGGCATCGCCGTCAAAAATTACCACGGCCTTGCCATTGTCATCATGTCCGGTGACAACCCGCCTGATTCCCATAAGTCTCTCTCCCTGTTTATTAATTACGCTAGACGCATGGGATCATTCTTGCCATCCGAGATCAAGCCTTAGAGGATGGCAAAATTGCGATGCAATGATGTTTAGCGGCGGTTGCGGGAGCGTTGCAACGTCTGCTGGCGCAAGTGGCGCTGCCGGTTCCGTTGCTGGCTGCGCAAATTGCTTTGCGGGAATTTGAGGACCTTGGCGGCGGCCCGCTGTTTGCGCAGAAGGTCTTTACGCAACTCCGCCTGCTGGTCGGCCAATATTTGCATCTGCATGCTGGCCGCCGGTTTATTCTTCATGCAGTCCTGCCGGTTGGTACTGGCATTCAATTGGTGGGAGTTTTTGGAGCCGCAGGATTGCTTCTGTGCATGCGCGGAACCGGGCGCGGCAACGGTATACGCCGCCGCCATGGCCAATGTCATGATACCGGTTATGATTTTTCCAGAACGGCTCGCCATGGCGCCAGCATAAATCAATTTGGATTAAATCTCAATTTATTGGCTGTAACTTAAATTTACCGGGTGGCAGGCACACCGCGGATCAGCGCGCCGGAGGACGGCAGGGTGAACACGAATAGAAGAATGACAGCCGCCGCCCCAGACAGCAGCATGAACAGATTGCCGAACCCCCAGTTGGCGTGCATCCAGGCAATGAAGGGTATCGCGGTCGCCGCGACCATGAACGACACGACGTAGCGCGCCGCGTATATGCGGCTCCGCCATTCGGGCCGGGCTATGCGCCCAACCAATACATCGTTGATCGGCAACTGCCCGAATATCATCAGCATAAAGCCGGTCGCAACCGCCAAGGCGGCGATGCCGTCGATCTCGCGCATAACCGCAAACAGGACCACTTGGCCGGTCACCACCAGGATGAAAATATTGCGCACCGAATGCCGGTCGATCAGATAGCCGATGATCAACTGCCCGACCGAAGCGACCCCAAAAATGATAAAGGCGTACCAGCCGATCAAAGTGGCGCTGGTGGCGAAATCGGACATGCGCTCATCGATAATCTTGGGCATGGAAAAGCCGGCGCTTTGGAATATCAGTCCGCCAATCGCCGTGGAGACAAATACCACCGAAAAAACCCGTATGACCTGCTTGCGCTGGCTGGCAGCCTCGGCGCCGCCGGGAGTGGGGCGGGGGGCTTCGCCCTCGGAGGGTACCGGGTAGAGGCCCTCTTTCGAGCGGATGAAGAACGCATAAGCAATCCCGACCGCCACGGAAATACAGCCCGGCGCAACGAACGCCATGCGCCAGCCCACCAGGTCGATCATCAGTCCGGTGATCAAGGCCGCGCTGGCGATACCAAAGTTTCCAAAGACGCCATTGATGGCGAGGGGAATGCCGGTTTGTCTTCGTCCCTGGACCACCATCGCCAGGGCAACCGGATGATAGATGCTGGCAAAAGCGCCGATGGCCAGCAGGCCAAGCGACAGTTGCAGGGGCGTATCGGCAAAAGCCGCCAGCACCGACGACGCGCCGATGCCGACAAAAAACACAATCATCATGTTTTCCCGGCTCCAACGGTCAGCGAGCCAGCCGGCCGGGATCGCGCAAACGCCAAAGGCGATAAATCCAGGCGTGGCGTAGGGTATGAGCTGGGCATAGCTCAAATTCCAATCGCCGGTGAGCACGGTTGCCGCCATGGTCGCAAAGATCAGGACGAAAAAGTGGTCGAAAAAATGACCGACGTTCAAAAACAGGAAATTGATACGAATACGGTCCACGGGCAATCCATTAGCCACCGAGGAACAGACGCCCGACCGCCGGGTTTTCCAATAACTCGTCGCCGGAGCCGGCGATGGCGATCTCGCCCGATACCAGCACATAGCCGATGTCGGCAAACTCCAGCCCCTTTTTGGCGTTTTGTTCGACCATGATGATGGTTTTGCCTTCGACGTGCTGCAAATCAGCGAGAATCTCGAACACCATATCGATAAATCGGGGCTCGAGACCGATGGACGGCTCGTCTACTAGTAGCACATCGGGCTTCATGATCAGGGCCCGCGATATCTCCAGCAGGCGCCGCTCGCCGCCGGACAGAATACCGGCGCGCTGGGTGCGGCGGTCGGCGAGGCGCGAATATTTGGCAAAGATTTTTTCGGCTTCCTCTTTGGCCTCGGCGGGCTTATCCATCAAATAGCCGCCCATCCACAAATTTTCCTCGACCGTCATCGCCGGGAACACGGATTTGTCCTGCAAGATATAGGCAATGCCGGCGCGCCGCAGCTTGTCCGACGAAGAGAGCGCCGTGATATCGTTCTCATCATCGCCTTCGCCCACCTTGATCTGGCCGGAGAAAATATTGGTGAAGCCGAAGATCGAATGCAGCACCGTCGATTTGCCCGCCCCATTAGGGCCAATCAGGCAGAGCGATTGGTTGCGCGCCACCTGCAAATTGAAATCGTGCAGGATTTCCATCTTGCCGTAACCGGCTTTCAGGTTTTCGATGGTGACGAACGGCGCGTTATTGGCCAGCCCAGCGATCTGTTCCGGCGATGCGCCAACGGCAATCGCCTGGGCTTGGCGGGTCACCTCTTCGACCGAGATTACGGCGGAGGTATCACCGCCATGATAACCGGTGGCGCGCGTCGGTTCGGTGTTTTCCTGTTCAGGCGCCATTCTCAATCATCCAACTTTGTCTGGCCGCCGAGATAGGCTTCCAGCACGCGCTCGTCATTTTGAATTTCGGCCGGCGTGCCGTGCGCCAGGACCTTGCCGTTGGCGAGGCAATAAATGTTTTCGGCCAATCCCATGATCACCGGCATGTTGTGTTCGATTACAAAGAGGGTAATGCCCAGCTCGCTGGCGGCCCGCTTCAAGCGGTCGATGAGGCCGTTGATCAGCGTCGGGTTGATGCCGGCGGTGGGCTCGTCGAGCAGCAAGACGCGCGGCTCGTTCATCAGCGCCATGGCGAATTCCAACAGCTTTTGCTGGCCGAACGAAAGCTCACCCGATACCAGCCGGCGCTTTTGATAAAGGCCGACAAATTCCAGCAACCGTTCCGCTTTCTCGGTCGTTTCCCGAGGGATTTTACGGAACATGCTGCGAAAGCCTTCGTGCCGGTGCGGCGTCGAGACCAGCATATTGGCGACGCAATCCATCTTGCCGTAGATGCGCGTCTGCTGGAAGGTGCGCAAGAGGCCAAGGCGGGCGATTTGCGGAACCATTTTTTTCGATATCTCCTGGCCATCAAATTTGATGGAGCCGGAATCGATCGGGTGGTAGCCGACGATGGAATTAAACAGCGTGGTTTTGCCCGATCCGTTGGGCCCGATCAGGCCGGTGATGTGCCCCTCCGGCACCGAGATGGAAACATCGTCATTGGCGATGATCCCGCCGAAGGCTTTGTTGACCCCGGAAACCTCAATCAGTTCGCTCATTCGGCTGCCCTGCCGGCGCCCTTGGCCTCAAGCTGGGTTTCGCTGGCGGCCATCTCATCATCGACGAAGATACCGAATTTCTCGGGCCATTTTTCCTGGGCCCAGCCGATGATGCCTTGCTGGAAGAACACCACGATGACAATTATCAGCGCACCTAGCGCCACCCATTGCCAGCCCAGCATATAGGACCAGGTCAGCTCCTTGATCAAATGGAACACCGTCGCGCCGATGATCGGCCCCAATAGCGTTCCCTTGCCGCCCAGAAGGCTCATTACCACCATGAATATACCGAATGTAACAGCAGGAAAGGCAACTTCCACCGGCTCGATAAAGCCGATCATATTGCCGAACACGGCGCCGGTCATGCCGACGAAGAATGCGGCGATCGACCAGCCGACGATTTTGTAGCGCATCGTGTGGATGCCCATACCTTCGGCCTTTTCCTCGTCATCGCGAATGGCGTTGGCGGCGATACCGAAAAAGCCCGAATAGACCCGCCTAAGCACAAGAATTGTCAGGACGGCGAGGATGAAGGCGAGAAAATAGAACATCAAAGAGCGTTCGTCGGGATGGCCGGGATAGACCGGTAGCGCAACGCCGCCGCCGCCGCCCACATAGTCCCACGAGGCGACCAGCTCGGCCGCCGCCAACCCCATGCCCAAGGTGCCGATGGCAAAATAGGGGCCGCGCAGACCGAAGACCACGGTGCCCAAGACAACGGCAAAGACGACCGCGACGATGCCGCCGGTGATGATGCCGGATGCCAGCCCGGTAAAGTACTGGATTGTGGTGAAGTCCACCTTCACGGCGCCCACCGAGGTGGTATAGGCGGCGACGTCATAGTAAAGTCCGATTTGGACGATGATCGATGCATACATACCGACGCCAAAAAACAGGATGTTGCCGAGCGAGTTGTAACCCATCTGGCCGCCCGATATATCCCAGGTGAGGGCGAACAATACCATCACCCACCACACCGTCAGCTGCGAGGTGAAATTGGGAAACAGGAACGGCGCGACCAGCCCAAACACCAGGAGCGCTCCGAATATCCAGCGTTGCACTCCATACTCGTTCATTGCTCAATCCCGCTCATTGTAAGGCCTGACGATTGCGCCTCTGTTCCATCTGGCGCCATATCAGCACCAGCAGCAACATCGCGAGGACCGTAAATTGCTGCAATTCCGCGCCGAGAACGAAGCCGCCATATTGTTCCACCACGCCGAGCCCGAGGCCGGCGATGATCACACCAGGCAAATTGCCGAGCCCGGCGGCGGTGACGATGACGAATGCACGGATCGAATAGGCGATGCCGTAAAACGGCTGGATCACCCAGATCATTGAAATCAGCACGCCGGCAGCGCCGCAAATCGCTGCATTCAATGCGTAGGTGAAGGCATAGACGTTTTCGGTGTCGATGCCCATCACCCGGGCCGCCCTTGGGTCCTGCGCCGTGGCGCGGATGGCCTGACCAATGCGGCTGCGTTTCATAAACAGAACAATCAGAATTGCCAGCGCGGCCGCCGCCAACAGCGCCACCAACTTAATGTCGGCAACGGTCAGCATGCCGTCAAAGGCCGAGCGGATTTTAAAGCCCGATTTCACCACCTGTACTTCGGGACCGAACGCCAGATTGAGAAGCTGCTGGATCACCAAGGCCAATCCGAACGTCGCCAATAGGGACGTAAACAAATCGCGCCCGATGACGTAGCGGATAATCAGCAGATACATGGCCCAGCCAAATCCGAACATCAGGACAATGGCAATGGGCATGCCGACGAATGGGTGGATGCCGAAGTTGGTCATGAACCAGGCGATGTAGCCGCCCATCATAACGAATTCCCCTTGCGCCAGGTTTTTGACGTTCATCACGCCCCAAACCAGGGCCAGGCCATAGCCGGCGAGGGCGAAGATTGACCCGATCAGCAAACCGTCCAGCAACAATTGGAAATTGAGAATCGGCGCCGCCTGAACCAGCAATAAAATATTATCCATGGATTTTCCTAAAACCCCGTGGCTGAAACGCCAACCTTGCAGGAAAGAAAATCCCGCCCCCACTTGTCCAATGGGGACGGGAATTTGGTTTTGCTTACGGTAATCTATCCCTCTGGATTAATTACCGACCATACGCGGATGCTGCACCGGGCTTGATGCCCATTTCAGGGGCGCAACGATATTCAGTTTGCCGCCTTGGATCTGACGCAACACCATCGGTTTGGCGATATTGTTGCCGGCCTTGGAGAATTTGATGCTGCCGTAAAAAGTTTTCATGTTGGTTGACGCCAGCGCGTCGCGAACTTTTTCCGTGTCGAAGCTGTCGGCGCGTTCGAACGCATCTTTCCACACGATCACCGCGGCCGAAGCTTGGGCGGCTTGATAAGGCACGTTTTTGTAACCTTCAAAGGTTTTTTTGAACAATTTGTCATAGTCCATCGCCGACCCGAACAGGTCGCCCTTGTAGGACAGGGTCTCGCCCCACTGGGTCGGGCACAGGAAACCGTTGGTGGAGTTGCCGAACTTTTTGATCACCTTGGCCGCTTCGCAATGGGTCATGGCGATCATCGGCACGTTGATTTTAAGCTCCTTGATCTGCCGGGCCGCCGTCGCCGCGCCCTTGGAATGGCCGGAGATGACCAAAACGTCGGGGCGCAGCGCCCGCACCTTGGTCAGGGTCGCGGACATGTCCGACAAATCGCGCGGCAGATTATCGTCGATGATGATTTTCATGCCGTACTTTTTGGCCATGGTCACGACGCCGGCTTTCACATCCTGTGAAAACGGATCGTTCTCGAACGCCATGGCGACTTTGATCTTGGAGGGATCTTTGCCGGCCTTCTTGGCGATCGAAGCCGCGACATCAATCACCGGCGCCAGATACTGCTCGGACGTGGACAGCACCGCGAACAAATACCTGTAACCTTGGGTGAAGAGGGAGCGCGCTGCGCCTTCCGCTTCAACCATCGGAATTTTGTATTTTTCGGTGATCGGCGCCATCGCCTTGGTGGTTGCGGAACTATAGGGGCCGAGCAGGAACTTTATGCCATCCTGCTTGATCAGCCGTTCGCCGAGTTGGGTCGTGCGCAACGGCGTCGATTCATCGTCGTAATATTTGATCTTCATCTTGTACATCTTGCCGCCGACCTTCACGCCGCCGGCCGCATTGATCATTTTGACCGCCAGGTTATAGCCGTTCGAAGCATGCACACCATTGGTGGAATATTTGCCGGAGAAGGAAATAGCCGAGCCGAGCGTGATGGTGTCGCCGTCAACACGCGCATCCACCGGGGTAGACGCCAAAATTACCGCAACAGCGGCGCTCGCAAATAAATAAGAATATCTAAGTTGATGTTTCACGATGACCTCCCAAAGTTCATCCAAAATTGGTCTGATTTATCCCAATGCGGGACTTTCGAGCCCGAATTATGCCGTTGCAAGATATTTTTGGCAATAGGAATGATCCGATATTGACGGAAGAAATTTGTAAACGAATACCCGCACTTAGCCGATATTTTCGATTGCGCCGGCGACAATGGCCAGCAGCGTGTCAATTTGAGTCTCCGCGATGATCAATGGCGGCGACAGGGCGATGGTGTCGCCGGTGACCCGGACCAGGGCGCCGGCCTCGAAACAGGCCACCAAAGCCTCGTAGCCGCGCATGCCAGGCGCGCCGTCCCGGGGGCCCAATTCGATGCCGGCGGTCAGGCCGATATTGCGGATATCGATGACGTTCGGCAATCCTCGCAGGCCATGAACCGCGTCCCGCCAATAGCTTTCCAGGCTCGCCGCCCGTTCAAACAGGTTGTCCCGCTCGTACAAAGCGAGCGTCGCCAGCCCGGCCGCGCAGGCCAGCGGATGGGCCGAATAGGTGTAACCGTGGAACAGCTCGATAATGTTTTCCGCACCATCCATGAAGGCGTCAAATATTTCACCGCTCACCAAAACCGCGCCCATGGGAACCGCCGCATTGGTCAGGCCCTTGGCCAGTGTCATGACGTCTGGAGTAACGCCGAACCGCGCCGCCGCGAAACTGGCGCCAAGCCGCCCAAAGCCGGTAATCACTTCGTCGAATATCAAAATAATACCGTGCGCATCACATATGGCGCGTAAACGTTCCAGGTAACCCTTGGGTGGCACCAATACGCCCGTGGACCCGGCCATGGGCTCGACGATAACGGCGGCTATAGTCCCCGGTCCGTGCAAGGCCGCCAGATCGTTCAGCTCTTCCGCCAGATGCCCGCCCCAGTCTGGCTGGCCTTTGGAATATGCATTTTCCTTGAGATTGTGGGTGTGGCCCAAATGATCGACTTCGGGGAGCAAGCCACCAAAATTGGTGCGATTGGGTGAGATGCCGCCTACCGAAATACCGCCGAAGCCCGCGCCGTGATAGCCGCGCGCCCGCCCGATCAGGCGGCGCCGGCCAGGCTCGCCATTGCGCGCATGGTAGGCGAGCGCAATCTTCAGCGCGGTATCCACCGCTTCAGAGCCGGAATTGGTGAAAAAGGCGTGGCTCAATGGGTCCGGCGCCAGCCCGGTGAGGCGCGCCGCCAATTCGAACGCCTTCGGGTGGCCCATCTGGAATGGCGGCGCATAGTCCATTTCGCCGGCCTGATCCTGGATGGCCTTGGTTATCTCGGGCCTGCCGTGACCGGCATTGACGCACCAGAGCCCGGCCGTGCCGTCCAGAATTTCGCGGCCATCCGGGGTGCGGTAATGCATGTCCTTGGCCCCGGCCAGCAGGCGCGGCGCCGCCTTGAACTGCCGGTTGGCGCTGAACGGCATCCAAAAGGCGCTTAAGTCGTTAGGTATTGGGGTGTCCATCAGCAATCTAATACAGTGCGTTGGGAAAGCTAATTGAACTAAAGTTTGTTGCACCGAGATTGTCAATTGCGGTTTCGAAATCGTGTAAAACCTGTGGATATCTTGGCGAAATAATCCTTTGCGCTTATCCGTACCCGGAGTAAAATTTTTGCGAATGAGGGATGGCCGGACCCGGAGGCATTGAAGACCTTCCGCCGGCCAAAATGGGGCGGCACAGTGGGTATAATTGAAACCTTGGCCTTGGCTCTTGGCGCTTCGTTCATGAGCGGCTTTAACCTCTATGGGGTCGCCTTCGTACTCGGCGCGCTGCAATTTTTCGGCCTCACGGAACTGCCCGCGGGTCTACAAATTTTAAGCAGCCCCTATGTGCTCACCGCCGCCGGGGCGCTCTACATCGTCGAGTTCTTTGCCGATAAAATACCGGGCTTCGATTCTCTTTGGGATATTTTGCATACCTTCATCAGAATTCCAGGCGGCTCTTTGTTGGCGGTGGCGGCGCTTGAGGGCGTCCAGTCCGGCTTGGCGCCCGATGTCCATTTCGCCGCTTCGCTGGCCGGCGGCGGGTTGCTGGCGGCCTTGAGCCACGCCGCGAAATCGGGCTCGCGCATGATCCTCAACACCTCGCCCGAGCCGATCACCAATTTGTTGGCTTCGGTGGCCGAAGACGTGCTGGTCGCCTTCATTCTGGTCTTCATGCTGTTCAAGCCGGTGGCGTTTTTCTTCCTGTTCGCCGGTCTTTTGGTTCTGACCATGTGGTTGATGACCAAGATCGCTCGCCGCCTGAAACTATTCCTGGCGCGTTTCGTGCCAAACAAATCCGAGCCTAAGGAAAACCCCGGCGCCAGCGATTGGGCGCTGGACCGGCATGGCCGCTAGCATTCATTCATAAATTTTAAATCTCTTGAGCCTACGGTTCCCTATCACCCATTAGGGAGACCGCAGAATGCGTTATTCAGTGCATTACGAAGGTGCCGACAAAAATTGGGTAGTGACCGACGCGGCCAATTGCCATCAGGTCATGGGAATTCACGGCACAAAATCCGAAGCCTACAAACATGCTTTCGCCGAGCAGGAGCGCTGGCGCAAACATGATCCGGCCGCCAATCATCTGGCGCACATCCGGACCATGCTGCCGAGGACCCTGGTCGTTCATTAAGCCCGGCGTTCTGACGGCAACGGACTACTGCATCGGCGAGAAGTTTGCCGGCAGCATGATCTTGTTCTCCTGCAAATCCAATATCTTCAATGTTGGATCGCCCTTCGGCGGCCAGACGCCGATGTCTTCCACATGTTTTCTGATCTTGGTGCGATCATCCAGGGTTTTATAGGGCCAGATGTGCATCACCTTGCTGGCCGTCCCGATATCGCATTCCATGACAACCGAGACCGGTGAATGCTTGGCGCGTTCGGGCAACGCTGTCTCCCAGCGCGAGCGGTACTCGCGCATCTGGCCGACGGTCACCAGATAGCTTCGAAATTCGTAGTAGGGGCCGAAATCTCCCGGCTCCATTTTCGGCGATATGGGCCAGGGATTATAAATCTCGACGGTCTGGCGGTTGATAAATTCAGCGATGCCCGGCGGCCAGCCTTTCAGACCTAGGGATTCTTTGCGCACCCGGTCGCGCTCAGCGGCGTCCTCGTAAGGCCAGATGTGAACGATTTGATTAAGGGGGCCGATCTCGGAATAGAAAAAGCCGGCCAGTTTGGACAAGCTCTTGCGCTCCTCATAGCCATCGCCAAAGCGTTTGATGACTTCGGGCAGCGACCTTGGTTGCAGATCGTAGGTGCGGACTTCGTAGATCATCATTTTCCCCTAGGACTTTTTTACAAAGACGTTGCTTCAGCTTTAAAGCCCACTCCGCGTTTAAGAAAGCAGTATTACCGCCAAGGCCAGGAGCCTTTTGAGATCGGTTGAGCGCTAGTCTTTGAGCCCGGCGCGGCGTTCCAGCCTTGGATAATAAATTCCAAGGGTGATGGCGCGGGCAACCATGAACAGCATCAGCGACAGCCACAGGCCGTGGTTCCCGTATATCGGTTGCAGAACAAATACCGCCGCCAGGAATATGGCTAACGAAATCAGCATGGCGTTGCGCATCTCGGCGGTGCGCGTGGCGCCGATGAAGATGCCGTCGAGCAGGAACGACCAGACCGATATGATCGGCGAGATCATCAGCCAGACCAAAAATTCGTTGGCGCCGGCGCGGACGCTATCGATGCCGGTCAGCGCCTGAATGAGGACTGCGCCGGCGCCCGCATAGATGATCGTGTAGAGCGCGGCGACGGCCAGCGCCCAGATGCTGGCGGTAACCACCGCGGCCCGCAGTTTCGCCCGGCTACCGGCGCCGATGGCGGCGCCGACCAGGGCCTCGGCGGCATGGGCGAAGCCGTCCAGACCGAACGACAGGAAATGCTGAAACTGGATCAGCACCGCGTTCGCCGCCAGGATGTCGTCGTCCATCTTGGCGGCCTGGGCGGTGAAGAATGAGAACGCGAAGATCAGACAGAAGGTGCGGATGAAGATGTCCAGATTGATGAACATCATGCGCTTGATTTTTTCCGCCGCGAAAATGATTGGCCGCTCGCCGCTCGCATCCATACCCCGGACGGCCCGGCGAAATAACAAAAGGCCGACGCCAACGGCTGCATATTCCGAGATCACCGTTGCCGCCGCGACGCCGGCAACGTCCCAGCCAAATCCCACCACGAACAACAGATCGAGGGCGATGTTGAGCCCGTTCATCCAAACCTGGAGCAGGAGCGCGGCGCGGGTATTGCCGATGCCGATGAACCATCCGATCAGGCAATAGTTGGCCAGCACCGCCGGCGCGCTCCAGATGCGGACGTGGAAATAGGTGCTGGCCAGAGTTTCGATTTGCGCCGAGGCTTCAAAGAGCGTGGTCGCCAGCCACAGCACCGGGATTTGCACCAGCCAGATGACCGCTGCGATGGCGGTGCCGAGCGCCAGCGCCCGGTAGAAGATCGCCCGTACCTCTCCGAATTCTCTGGCGCCAAGGGCTTGCGCGGTGAGCCCGGTGGTTCCCATGCGGAGGAAGCCGAACCCCCAATAGATAAAATGAAAGATGACCGCGCCGATGGCCACCGCGCCCAGATAATAGGACTGATCAAGATGGCCGATGACCGCGGTATCGACGGCGCCCAGTAGCGGCACCGACAGATTGGCGATGATCGACGGCGCCGCCAGATGCCAAACCTGTTTGTGATCGCTTCTTGAGGGGCGGGGCAGGGAGAGGCTCATAAGCTATCGAACAATTGGCTCATGCGCCGGCGCATGGCGTTGTCCGGCATTGGGCCTTCACCGGCGGCCAGGTTGGCGCGCATGTGGGCGGGATTGCTGGTTGCCGGTATCAGGCAGGTGACGGCATCAAACGACAATAGGTATTTGAGGAAGAACTGACCCCATTCGGTGATGCCCAATTCCCCTGCGATAGGCGGCAATGGCTCGCCCAGCACCCGCCCGAACAATCCGTCCTGCTCGAACGGCCGGTTGATCAAGGTTGCGGTGCCGGTGTCGGCGCAGAGGTCCAGAAAATATTCCTCCGCCCGGCGCGCCGCGATGGAGTAGGGGAATTGGCAGAAATCGATATCGGCGTGGGTTTTCAGCAAATCTCCCAGCTCCCCGAACCCCGACGGTGTGTAATGGGTGATGCCGATATAATCGATGCGCCCGTTTTGTTTCCAGGCGCGCAGGGTTTCGAGCTGGGTCTCGCAATCAACCAGATTGTGGACCTGCATCGCCCGGATGCTTGGGCGCCGCAATTTGGCCAGCGAGTCCTGCATTTGGCGGATGCCGCGCCGTCTGCCATTGGTCCAGACCTTGGTGGCCAGGAACGCCTGGTCCTGAAACGGCGCGCCGTCCAGCAATTCGCCGATGACCGCCTCGGCGCGGCCATACATGGGCGAGGAATCGATCAGGCTTCCGCCGGCCTCGAAAAACAGCGCCAACACCTCTGTCAGCGCGTCCCGGTTGCCGGGCCCGAGCCGGACATCGAAGGCGCGATACGTGCCGAGCCCGATCACCGGCAGTGGTTCTTTTGTTGACGGGACGAATCGTGTCAGCATATTCGGCGGTACCGTTTGGATTGGCGTTATTGGAAGCTTGAAGGTAGCGGATGGGAATTTGGCTGCAAAGGGCGTTGCGCGCCGGCCGCCGGCCGCCGGGCGAGATCATGCGCCGCCTGGTTCAGGAAGCTGTGGCCTGGCCGGACCGCTACCGGGCGCCGCCGGCAGACAAGCTGACAGGGGCCGCGTTCGCCCGGCTGTTCGGCGCGGCGGATATCGATGCGTTATGGCTTAAGCTGGCGGCGCGCCCGTTTCCAGCGCTCACCAAGCGCGGCGATGGCGCCCTCATCCCAGAACGGCACACAGGTGAAGCCGAGCGCGTGGCTGCGGCGGCGGCGCGAATAATGCATGGCGAGATCGAAATATTCGGCCACCAACGCGATGATCAGACGCTACCGCCGGACTGGGCGGTGGATTTTGTTTCCGGCCATCGCTGGCCCGCCGATTTTTTCCGCGATCTGGATTTGAACGCGCTGTCCGAGGCGAGCGACGTCAAAATTCCGTGGGAAATGTCGCGCATGCAGTGGCTGATCCCGGTTGGCCAGGCTTACGTAATCAGCGGCGATGAACGCTGCGCCGCGTTTGCAGCTAGGATGATTAGCGGCTGGATTGCCGGCAACCCATATGGCCGCGGCGTCAACTGGGGCATCGCCATGGAAGCGGCCATGCGCATCATCACCTGGAGTTGGGTTTTCCATGTGTTTGCCGGGGCAAAGGCTTGGGAAGATGTCGGGTTCCGCGAGGCCTTCTTGAAATCCCTCTACGCCCACGCCGTCTTTTGCGGTCGCTATAGCGAAGATTACGGCGCCGGCGGTAATCACTTGATCGCCGATGCGGCGGCGCTTCATTTTGCGGGATCGCTGTTCGCATCCGAGGGACCGGCGGACGCTTGGGGGGCGCACGGCTGGGATATTCTCTGCCGCCAAATCTCCCATCAGGTTGGCGAAGACGGCGTCGATTTCGAAGGCTCAACCGCCTATCACCGCTTCGTCGCTGAATTGTTTACCTGGGCGGCGCGTGTCCGGACCGCCGGCGGCGGCGGGGTGCCGCCCGCCTACGCCGCGCGCCTGCAATTGATGGCGGAATTTACCGGCGCCTATAGCCGCCGGGATGGGCAGGCGCCCCTATGGGGCGATAACGATAATGGCCGGGTGCTGCCGTTTGGCGGCCAGCACTTGAACGATCACAGCTACATCCCGGCCCTGATTGCGGCCAGCCTGGATGGCGATAATTCGCCTCCGCCCAGCGGCGGCGCGGAAGCTGAGCTTCTGTGGAGTTTGGGCGCCAAGCATGTGCCGGGCGGTGCGCCGGCGCCCGCATCCAGGGCTTTTGCGAAGAGCGGCGTCTATGTGATGCGATCAGGCGATGACCATATATTCATCGATTGCGCGCCGGTTGGCTCCAATGGGCGCGGCGGCCATGGACATAATGACTGCCTGTCGTTTGAAGCCACATTGAAAGGCGTGACCTTGCTGACCGATTCCGGCAGTTATGTGTATACGGGCTCCAAGCAATGGCGGAACCGGTTTCGCGGCTCCAGCGCCCATAACGCGCCGATGATCGATGATCTCGAAGCCAACCGGTTTGTAGGTGAGCGCGAGCTGTTTCTGCTGCACCCCGACGCCGTGCCCGAGGTTCGCCATTGGAGCATTGCTGAAAACGCCGACCGGTTGACCGGCGCCCATTCCGGCTATGGGCGGCTGCAAAATCCGGTCACCCCGGTGCGCACCATAATTCTCGACAAAGCCATCCATGGGCTGGCGATACGCGATGCCTTCGAAGGCCGGGGCGCGCACAAGATTTCCATTGCCTTGCATTTCGATCCGGGCATCGCATTGGCGGCGGTGTCTGAAAACGTCTGGCGATTGTCCTCCGCGTCAACGGAATTCCATTTGATCGTCCGTTCCAGCGATGCCTGGACCCAGGAGCCGGGGATAAGCTGGATTTCGGAAAGTTACGGCGCCAAGGCCCAGCGGCCCTGCCTTCACTTAGGCCGGCAAGGCGCGCTTTCCCAAATCGATATCGGCATCTATCCGGCGATCAGCGCGCCGGCTGATCCGTTCGCATGGCTGCAAGAGATTCTGGAAAATTGAACGAAGCGGATGAAATCGGCTTCGCTTACTCGTGGTCCACGTTGGTGGCGAACACATAACCGGCGCCGCGCACGGTTTTGATCAGCTCCGGCTTTTGCGGATTGGTTTCGATCTTGTTGCGCAGCCGACCCACCAGCACCTCGACACTGCGGTCATAAGGCTCCCAATTGCGATGCTGCACCATATCCAAAAGCTTGTCGCGGTCGAGGACCTTGTTCGGATTGTCGGTAAAGGCGTTGAGGAGATTGAATTCCATGGTGGTCAACGGGATGTCGTCTTCAGCGGGCGAGGTGAGGGTGCGCCCCACCTTATCCAGTCGCCAGCCGGCAAACCGGGTTGCGCTGGCCGCCTCGGCCGGCGCCGGCGCCTCGCCGGTGCGCCGGAGGACGGTTTTCACCCTGGCCAAAAGCTCCCGCGATGAAAACGGCTTGGCCACATAATCGTCGGCGCCCATTTCCAGGCCGACAATGCGGTCCACTTCTTCATCCTTGCCAGTCAGTATGATGATCGCCACGTTGGAATTTTCGCGCAAAGAACGGGTCAGCGTCAGGCCGTCTTCACCGGGCATGACCAAATCCAAAATGACGAGATCGACCTCTTCGTCCTTCAGTACACTGCGCATGCCTTCACCGTCATTGGCGGTGAATACATCGTAGCCATGGGCTTCGAGGTAGTCTTTCAAAAATAAACAGATATCGTGTTCATCATCGACGACAAGAATGGTGTGTTTTTCGCTTTCCAATGTCCCAGGACCTAGCCTTATTCTCTAACCCCAAACCTTTTAGGGATTTAATTGTAAATTAGACCATTTGTCAAAAAAACCAAGCCCGGTGCCTATCTATTTTACTTAGGCGGCGAAATAATCGCCGGCGCAACTATTTGGAAATCAGCCGGCGTCCGCCGCCAATGTTTGCCGCGCCCTTGCCGG